>LXNJ01001527.1_pt1 | contig 13546 bp, 6 predicted proteins | sample 809081 | NCBI WGS metagenome assembly LXNJ01 (sample SAMN04870510, study PRJNA318959) | sponge metagenome | biome: sponge; feature: marine sponge reef; material: water | host: Petrosia ficiformis | place: Greece: Milos, Mediterranean Sea | collected 2013-05-29 | depth 5-7 m
GAGTTCGTTGCCCTGGAGGTAGAGCCACCTCAGGCTGTCCAGATTCCCGAGTTCGGCCGGTATCGAGCCCGTGAGGTCGTTGCTGGAGAGACGGAGCACCCACAGGCTGTCCAGATTCCCGAGTTCGGCCGGTATCGAGCCCGTGAGTTCGTTGTCCTCGAGGTAGAGCCACCACAGGTTCTCCAGATTACCGAGTTCGGCCGGTATCGAGCCCGTGAGGTCGTTTTCGCCCAGGTTGAGACGCGTCAGGCTCTCCAGATCCCCGAGTTCAGCCGGTATCGAGCCCGTGAGGTCGTTGCTGTGGAGGTAGAGACGCCTCAGGTTCTCCAGATCCCCGAGTTCGGCCGGGATCGAGCCCGTGAGGTCGTTGCTGTGGAGGTAGAGATGCGTCAGGCTGTCCAGATTCCCGAGTTCGGCCGGGATCGAGCCCGTGAGGGCGTTGTAGTTGAGGTAGAGATGCCTCAGGCTGTCCAGATCCCCGAGTTCGGCCGGTATCGAGCCCGTGAGGGCGTTGTCGTTGAGGTTGAGACGCCTCAGGTTCTCCAGATTCCCGAGTTCGGCCGGTATCGAGCCCGTGAGGTCGTTGTAGTTGAGGTAGAGACGCGTCAGGCTGTCCAGATTCCCGAGTTCGGCCGGGATCGAGCCCGTGAGGTCGTTTTCGCCCAGGTTGAGACGCGTCAAGCTCTCCAGATTCCCGAGTTCGGCCGGTATCGAGCCCGTGAGGTCGTTGCTGTTGAGGTAGAGCCCCGTCAGGCTCTCCAGATTCCCGAGTTCAGCCGGGATCGAGCCCGTGAGGGCGTTGCTGTTGAGGTTGAGATTCCTCAGGCTCTCCAGATTCCCGAGTTCGGCCGGGATCGAGCCCGTGAGGCCGTTGCCGGCGAGATGGAGGGTGACGTTTCCCTGAGCGTCCGTGGATACGCCGTACCAGTCGTCGAGCGGTTCGTCCGTCAGCCAGTTGGTGTTGTTGTTCCAATTCTCCCCGCCCGTTTCCCTGTAGAACCGATCCAATACCGAGCGGTCGCTGCAGTTCAGTGCCCCCTGTTCGTCTGAAATTGAATCCAGCCACTGTTGGAAGGCTGCGTCGGTGGGCGCGCAGAGTTCGGTGCCGTACCAGCGGAACGTGTTGAGGGGCGTCCCGGTCAGGGCGTTGGGAAGCCGACCTCTCAGTCCGCTATTGTCGTGGAGCCGGAGATACCTCAGGCTGTCCAGATTCCCGAGCTCGGCCGGGACCGGGCCCGTGAGGTCGTTGTTGTAGAGGTAGAGATATCTCAGGCTGTCCAGATTCCCGAGTTCGGCCGGGATCGGGCCCATGAGGTCGTTGTTGTAGAGGTAGAGATGCCTCAGGTTCTCCAGATCCCCGAGTTCGGCCGGGATCGAGTCCGTGAGGTCGTTGCCGGCGAGATGGAGATATTCCAGGCTGTCCAGATCCCCGAGTTCGGCCGGGATCGAGCCCGTGAGGTCATTGTAGTTGAGGTAGAGATGCCTCAGGCTCTCCAGATCCCCGAGTTCGGCCGGAATCGAGCCCGTTAGGTCGTTGCCGTGGAGCCGGAGATACCTCAGGTTCTCCAGATTCCCGAGTTCGGCCGGGATCGGGCCCGTGAGGTCGTTGCCGTAGAGGTAGAGATGCGTCAGGCTCTCCAGATCCCCGAGTTCGGCCGGGATCGAGCCCGTGAGGGCGTTGTAGTGGAGGCTGAGCCGGGTGACGTTTCCCAAAGTATCCGCGGATACGCCGTACCAGTCGTCGAGCGGTTCGTCCGTCAGCCAGTTGGTGTTGGAAGCCCAATTCTCCCCGCCCGTATCCCGGTATAATAAATGCAACACCCGGCGGTCGCAGTTCAGTGCCCCCCGGTTGTCTGAAATCGAATCCAGCCACTGCTGGAAGGCCGCGTTGGTGGGCGCGCAGAGACCGGTGTCGTACCAGTGGAACCTGTAGAGGGGCGTCCCGGTCAGTTCGTTGGGAAGCGGACCGGTCAGTCCGCTATTGCCGTGGAGCCAGAGCTCCCTCAGGCTCTCCAGGTCACCGAGTTCAGCCGGGATCGGGCCCGTGAGGTCGTTGTTGGAGAGATCGAGCTCCCTCAGGCTGTCCAGATCCCCGAGTTCGGCCGGGATCGAGCCCGTGAGGTCGTTGCTGTAGAGATGGAGCTTCCTCAGGCTCTCCAGATTCCCGAGTTCGGCCGGGATCGAGCCCGTCAGGTCGTTGCTGTAAAGGCCAAGCCGCGTCAGGCTCTCCAGATCCCCGAGTTCGGCCGGGATCGAGCCCGTCAGCCCGTTGTCGCCCAGGTCCAGCCCGACGACGTTTCCCGAAGTGTCCGCGGATACGCCGTACCAGTCGTTAAGCGGTTCGTCCGTCAGCCAGTTGGTGTTGTTGTTCCAATTCTCCCCGCCCGTCTTCCAGTAGACGGAATCCAACACGTCAAGCTGTCCGGTCATGGCGGCGGCCGGCCGCCGGTCTCCGGCATGACCCGGATCCAGGTCCCCGGCCGGATCCACCGGGTCGCGGCACCCGCTGCCGACCGCCAGGGCCACCAGCGCAACGACTGACAGCTTGAGGTGCTTGGGACTGGTCATGTTGTTTTCCTTGAGTTGAGTTTAAACTCGGCATCCTGCGCTGCGGTGATGGGAGTGCAGCGGAGGGCACCCTGACGGTGCGACACCATCATAGCGGAAGCCGGCCCCCACTTGCAACTGACTGCTGTGGACGGGCGCTACGCGTCCGGGGGGGCCGCTCTTCCGCACCTTCTCGATCCGGCCCCCTCCGTGGCGGCTCCCGAAAAGTGTGCATTTTTCGTGTAATGGCCATTGACATCGGCGGAGCTGCTCTGCCGGGCGAGCGTTTGGGTGCTCGGTGCGCCGGGCGCCGCCGGAGGAGGTGGGGGCGTTGGAGGTGCTGTACCAGGCTGGCCACCAGGACTGATATCGACTCCATCCTCCATAAGATCCAGAGACTATGTACAACTATCTCTGGGACACAACACTAGGCCGCGGCTGACGCTCCGGTCGCGGCCTCCGCCGCTTCTTGAGAGGGCTCGCCCGGGGGTGCCGCGCCGGAATCGTCGCCGCGCCGGCCAGCCTCCCAGGCAGCCATGGCCGCGCTCTGGTGGCCAATGAAGTCGTTGTACATCCAGTCCATCTGGCCCTTCCGCAGATCCTGCGCCAGCCGGTAGTTGACGCGGTCATCGTTAGACCGAATCTCCCTGAACCACTGGCCGATCCGCCGGCGTGCGTCGCGCGCAAACGCGTCGGCCACCCGGTGGGCGCCCGCCGCCTCCTCCCCGCCCCGTTTCTCGAGCATGCCGGTGCGGGCGACCGCGCAGACAATGGCGAAGAGCTCGGCCCCGATGTCTACGCACCTGAACAGAAGCCCCTGCCGGCGCTCCAGGCTGGCGCCGTGCCGCAGCATCAGGTGGAACAGGGTCCTGGCCAACCGCCGGCTGCTCCGCTCAACGAACCGCATGTGCCGGGCGAGCCGCCCGAACCGCGAAAAGCGCGGCGGCAGGCTCCATCCCAGCCAGGTTGAGGGATACCACCGGGCATAGAACCAGATCGCCCCCGGCAGTGCCCCGAGCTTCTTCCCAACGCTCACGCCCGGCTCCACCATAAGGCCGGCCACCTGCAAGTGCTTGTCTACCGCCTCGCGGGCCAAAAACAGGCGCATCACCTCGCTGGATCCCTCGAAAATGCGGTTGATGCGGAAATCGCGGAGCATCCGCTCGATCGGGATTGGTTCGTCACCCCTGGCCGCGAGTGAATCCTCGGTCTCGTAGCCGCGACCGCCGCGGACCTGCAGTGCGTCGTCCAGCGCGTCCCACCCCACTTCGGTGTTCCAGAGCTTGGCGACCGCAGCTTCCATGCGGATGTCGAAACCGCCCCGGTCGGCCATGGTTTGGGTGAGCTCGGCGATGGCCGACATGGCATACAGTCGCGTCGCAATCCCGGACAGCATGTGCGCAATCGCCTCGTGCTTGCCGATCGGTTGGCCCCACTGGTGGCGGTCGGTGGCCCACCGGCAGCAGAACTCCAAAGCGCCCTGCACGCCGCCGACCGCCGCCGCCGGGATGGTGAGACGCCCGGTGTTGAGGGTGATCAGGGCCAGCTTGAGGCCGCGACCCTCTTTCCACATCAGATTTTCTTTGGGCACCCGCACGTTGGTGAATCGAATCACTCCGTTTTCGAGCGCCCTGAGTCCCATGAAATGGCAACGGCTGACCACCTCAACGCCGGGCCAGTTTCGGTCAACGATGAACGCGGAAATCCGCCCCGTGTCCGGGTGCCGCGCCATCACCACGTAGAGCTCGGCCAGCGTGCCGTTGGTGATCCACAACTTCTCGCCGTTCAGGATGTAGGCCGCGCCGTCTTCGGTGCGCTCCGCCGTGGTCGAAAGCCTGGCCGGGTCCGAGCCCACGTCGTTTTCGGTCAATGCAAACGCGCTCACGGCCCCGCGGGCCAGCCTCGGGAAGTACTCCCTCTTCTGCCAGTCTGTTCCGAAAAGCTTGAGGGGCTGACCGACCCCGATGGACTGATGCGCGGACAACAGGGCGACCAGGTTGCCGTCCGCCATGCCCACGATGCGCATGGCGTTGGCGTATTCGGTTTGATTGAATCCCAGGCCGCCGTACTTCCGGTCTACCTTGATGCCGAATGCGCCCCGCTCCGCGAGTCCGCGCACCACCTCGTCGGGAATGCGTCCGTTCATGTCGATGGCGGCGGAATCGACGTCCTCGCGGACGAACCGGGCCAACTCTTCGGTCCACGCGCGGGCACGGTCAGAAATAAAGTCGTTGGGATCGGGATACGGATCGACAGCATCGAGCCTCAGCCGCCCCAGAAACAGATTCTTGAGGAAGGCGCGACCCTGCCAGTCAGCTTCGCGGGCGGCCTCGGCCACTCTCCGGGCCTCGGCGGCGGTTACCTTGCGGGCGGAAAAATCGGGTGTACTGTCAACCATGCAGAAGGTTAGACCGGAGACGCCGGTGGGTCAACGAGTTCGCAGCGGGGCAACGCATCCGGGGGCACCCTCGCGCAAGGAGGTCCGGGCCTGGGCGATGTACGATTTCGCCAACTCGGCATTCACCACGCTGGTCGTGACCTTCATTTTCTCGCAGTACTACGCCACGGTGGTGCACTCGGACCCGGTCCGGGGCGGTGTGTGGTGGGGAAGGGCGGTGGCTGGTTCGGCAGTGGCGGTGGCGCTGCTGATGCCAGTGCTCGGGGCAGCGGCGGACGAAGGGGGTCTGAAGAAACGGCTGCTGGTTCTGACCACGGCTGCGTGCTGCGTGTTCACGGGGGCGTTGTTCTTTGTGGGACCCGGCAACGCCCTGACCGGTGCCTTGATCTTTGTCGCGGCCAACGTGGCCTACGAGGCGGCCCAGGTGTTCTATAACGCTTTCCTGCCCGAGATTTCGACCCGGCGGAATGTGGGCCGGATTTCGGGGTTCGCGTGGGGACTCGGATACGTGGGCGGGCTCGCCTGCCTCGTGGTGGCTCTGGCCATGGTCCGCGGGCAGCCGGCGTTCGTGGCCCGACTGCTCCCGGAGACGGACTTCCTCAATGTTCGGGCCACTAACCTGCTTACGGCGGCGTGGGTGATCGTGTTCGCCGTTCCCGTGTTCCGGCATTTGAAGGAGCGCGTGCCGCGCCGTCCGGTCAGGTGGGCCTCCGCGGGGGTGGTCGGGCTGAAGCGTCTGCGCGAGACCGCGAGAGATCTTCGGCGCTACCGGCAGGCGGTTCGGTTTCTGATTGCCAGGTTGGTCTACAACGACGGGCTGGTCACCGTTTTCGCCATGGCGTCCATCTACGCGGCGGCTGTGTTCGGGATGGACACGGCCGAGCTGATCGTGCTGGGGATTGTGGTCAACCTGGCGTCGGGCGCGAGCAGCATCGTTTTCGGGTTCGTCAACGACCGGATCGGCGGCAAGAAGACCATCGCGATAAGTCTGGTTGCGCTGTCGGCCGTTTCGACCATGGCGTACCTGGCCCAGAGCCTGGCGGCCTTCTGGGTGGCGGCGTTGCTGCTTGGCCTGATGGTTGGTCCCAATCAGTCGGCCAGCCGGGCGCTGCTCAGTTCGTTCGTGCCCGAGGGGAAACAGGGCGAACTGTTCGGCCTGTATGCGTTCTCGGGGAAGCTGGCGTCGGTGCTGGGGCCGCTCAGCTACAGCGCGGTGCTGGGGACCACGGGGAGCCACCGGTGGGCGATGCTGTCGGTGGCGGCGTTTTTCCTTGTGGGGCTGGCCCTGCTGGCAAGGGTGGACGAGCAGGAGGGAATCGAAGCGGCCGCGCGCCAGGCCGGCTAGGTCCGGCACGAGCCATTCTCGCGCCGGACTGTGATCTTGGCTTCTGCTAGCTGGTGGCGCGCTCCCGGGCGCTGACGATTACCCCCGCGAGCCCGGCCTCGCCCAGGCGCCGGTTGAATTCGGCCACCTCGTTGTCAATGATCAGGCGCAGAGCCTGCAGGTGGACCCCCAGTTCAGCGGTCAACTCGCCCGCCCGGATGGCCGCCGCCATGTTGGGCCGGTCGTAAGTCGACGAGATATAGCCGTACAGGTTGGCGATCTCGTTGTCGAGCATCGGCGGGAAATTGAGCGGATCCTGACCGGATTCGTTCTGGGTCTGGAAAAGTTCTTCCTCGACGGCCGTCAGCTTCTCGCTCGCGTCCCGGGCCAGGTCCTGGAACTCGCCCATCCCGGCCTCCGAGGCCACATCGGCAATGCCCTCCATCTGCGACCGGATCGAACGGATGTCCCGGACCGCGTCATGGGACGCCTGTAGCAGCCCGCGGACCTGCACCATCAGGTCGCGCTGCTCTCTCAGGTCGGCTGCGGTCACCTGGTCGGCCACACGGGGGTCGACCTCCACCGTCAACCCGACGCTGGTCTCGAGGTCTCCCGCGGACAGCCTCACCTCGTACTCTCCCGGCACTGCGGGCACACGGCCCGTGAATCCCCAAATGCGGGCGTCATCCTCTATTTCGGGGCCCTCGCCCTGGAGATTCCACACCAACCTGTTCAGACCCGCCGAGGCGCTGAGTCGACTGGGAGACCAGCTCGAAGCCCGACCGATCGCAGCCTTTGAATCGTCGTCCCAGGCGCCGGGGTTGGACGAATAGACTCGCACCACTTCGCCGGTTTCGTCTTCCATGAACTGCACGTCCACACGCTCGCCGGCCGATTCCTCGGAGAGCTGGTAGTAGACCACTCCGCCCGACGGGAACACGCCCTGTGCCCGCACGGCCGCCCGCGGCGTGTAGGCATGAAGATCAGCCCTCGCGCTCGCGGTGGTCATCTGCCGAAGCGGGGTGATGTCGTCCATGATCCAGAAAGACCTGCCCTGCGTCGCAAGCACCAGGTCTCCCTGATGCACGTGCATGTCGGTGATCGGTGTCACGGGCAGGTTCATCTGAAACTGGTCCCACGACTCGCCGCCGTCGAAACTGGCGTAGAAACCGCGTTCGGTGCCGGCAAAGAGGAGCCCCTGGCGGACCGGGTCCTCGCGGACGACGCGCGCGAAGTGACCCTCTTGAATGCCGCTGTTCGAAAGCCGGGTCCACGTTTCGCCGTAGTCATCGGTCCGGAACATGTAGGGCGTCTCGTCGGCCATCCGGTAGCGGTATGCTGCAAGGTGCGCCCGGCCCGGCCCGTGCGCCGACAGGTCTATCATGTTCACCGTGGAGAATTCGGGCAGGCCCGGCGGCGTCACGTCGTCCCAGGTAGTTCCGTCGTCCCTCGACACGTGCACCAGGCCGTCGTCGCTGCCAACCCAGAACACGCCTGGTTCGTGCGGCGACTCTTCAAACGCAAAAATCGTCCCGTAGACCTCGACGCCCGTGTTGTCCCAGGTGATGTCACCCCCGGCGTGAACCATCTTGGTCGTGTCGCCACGCGTGAGGTCCGGGCTGATGGTCTGCCACGAATAACCGAAATCGCTGGTGCGGTTCAGGTACTGCGACGCGTGGTACACGACATCCGGGTTGTGGGGAGACAAGCGAATGGGCGCGTTCCATTGGAACCGATGCTTCATGTCCTTGGCCGCCTGGCCCAGCTGCAGCTGCGGGTAAATGAGCATCTGACGCACATCGCCCGTGCCCCGGTCTACCCGGTTGATGCTTCCGCCGTAGCAGCCGGCGTAGGTCACCAGAGGGTTGCGGGGGTCGATGGCGATGTGGCCGCTTTCGCAGCCGCCCACCGCCGACCAGTGCTGCGCGGGCCGAACCGAGGGGAGTCCGCGGCTGGGCACCATGATGGTGGAGTTGTCCTGCTGCGAGCCGTAGACCCGGTAGGGGAACTGGTTGTCTACGAATACCCGGTACATCTCGGCGGTCGTCTGGTTGTAATAGGTGGACCAGCTCTCGGCTCCGGTGGTCGTCACCTGTCCGCCGCCGTCGTTGGCGACTACCTGAAAGTCGGGGTTCTCATAATTGATCCACAGGTCGTGCACATCGCCGTGCGGAACGCCGTAGCTCTGCCAGGTGACCCCGCCGTCAACCGACTTGTAATAGCCCACGTTGAGAGCATACACCGTGTTTTCGTCCACCGGATCGGCATGGATATGGGTATAGTACCAGGCCCGCTGCTGGAGGGTGCGGTCGGTGTTGATCTGCCGCCAGGTGTCGCCGCCGTTTTCTGACCGGTAAACGCCACCGCGGCCGTTGGGGGCCTCGATCAGTACCCAAACGCGATCGGGGTTGGCACGGGACACGGTAACAGCGGCCTTGCCGACCAAACCCGCGGGCAGGCCGCCGCCGAGGCGTTCCCAGGTGTCGCCGCCGTCCTTCGACCGGAACACGCCCCCGTCTTCGGCCCCGGAAATGGCCGTCCAGGGCTTGCGCTCGGCCCGCCACGCGGCTGCGAAAACGATGCGGGGGTTGTCGGGGTTGATGGCGAGATCGACCGCCCCCGTGGTGTCGCTGATGGCCAGCACGTGCTCCCAGGTGTCGCCGCCGTCTTTCGACCGGAACACTCCCCTCTGGGAATTGGGGCCGAACGGGTCGCCGACGGCGGCAACGAACACGGTCTCGGGATCTTTCGGATGCACCTCAACGCGGCCGATCTGCCCCGCATCGGGCAGGCCCGCGAAGGTCCAGGTGTCTCCGCCGTCCAGGCTGCGGTACATGCCGATGCCTTTGGACACGTTGCCGCGGATGCAGGCCGAGCCCGTGCCCACGTAGATGACGTTGTGATCGGTGTCGGCGACATCAATGGACCCGATCGAACCGGTGTCGAAGAAGCCGTCGCTGACGTTGGTCCAGTTGAGTCCGGCGTCCACGGTTTTCCACACACCGCCGCCGGTGGCACCCATGAAATAGGTGAGCGGTTGCTCGGTGATCCCGGCCACGGCGGTGCTGCGGCCGCCCCGCGGGGGCCCAATCGACCGGAAGCTCAGGGCCTGCAGGTCTTCTTCCTCGTAGATCACGGCCTGCTGGCCCGCCAGGGCAGTCGGTGCCCCGGAGGGATCGAAGGCCGGAGCGACCGTCAAAAGGATCAGAGCACCGAACATCGTTCCCGTCACGGCTTTTGGCTGGAAGGAAGTCAACCGCGCGGACAGGGAAAAAGCGTGTCGCATATATGCCTCGAAAGGGATCGGGGTCAAAGCTGTTTGACTTCGGAGGCAATGTCGCCGAGCGCCTCGGCGGCGTCTCCGAAGTACATCCGGTTGTTGGGAAGATAGAACAGGGGGTTGTCGATTCCCGCGTAACCGACCGAAAGCGAACGTTTGATTACGATGCAGCTCCTGGCGCGGTCGGTCTCGATGATCGGCATCCCGGCGATCGGGCTGCCGGCATCATCGCGGGCGAGCGGGTTGACCACGTCGTTGGCCCCCACTACGACCGCCACATCGACCTGCTCCATGTCGGGGTTCACGTCATCCGGTTCGCACAGCTGGTCGTAGGGCACGTTGGCCTCGGCCAGCAGAACATTCATGTGCCCTGGCATGCGGCCGGCCACCGGGTGCACGCAGTAACGGACCCGCACTCCCCGCTTGGTCAGCAAGTCGGCCAGCTCGCGAATCCGGTGCTGGGCCTGGGCTACCGCCAGCCCGTAGCCGGGAACGAACACGACCTGCGAGGCGTATCCGAGCAGCATCGCGGAGTCCTCGGCGTCGACCGGCGTGGCCACCTTGTCGCCCGAGTCCTGGCTCCCGCTCGCGGCACCGGTCGTCCCGAAGGCGCTGAACAGGACGTTGGTCAGCGACCGGTTCATGGCCCGGCACATGATTCCCGTCAGAATCAGCCCCGACGCACCGACCAGGGCACCGGAGATCACCAGCCCGTAGTTGTTGAGCACGAAGCCCGCCGCCGATGCGGCGATGCCGGAATAGGAGTTGAGCAGGGCCACGACCACAGGCATGTCCGCGCCTCCGATGGGAAGCACAAAGAGCACTCCAAGCGCGAGCCCGCCGGCGACGAGCGCCCAGAACATGGCGGTCTGTGAATCCGCGCCTTGCGCCGCCACGAGCCAGCCCGCCGTCCCCAGGGATCCCAGGGCCAGTAGAGTGGCCAGGATGCGGACCAGGGGATTCGAGATGGCCTTGCCGGAGACGAAACCCTGGAGTTTGCCCCAGGCGATGATGCTGCCGGAGAAGGTCACGGCGCCGATCAGGGTGCCCGCCATGATGGACACTCCCTGGTCGACGCTGATCGCAGCCTGCCCGGCCCCGGTTTGAAGCCGCAGATATTCCCCGATTGCCACAAGCCCGGATGCCGCACCGCCGAACCCGTTGAACACGGCGACCATTTCGGGCATGGCGGTCATTTTCACGGTGCGGGCCATTGTCAGGCCGATCAGACCACCGGCGGCCATTCCGGCCACGACCCAGGTGTAGGAAAGGACTTGCTGGTCAAGGAGCGTCGCGGCTATCGCAAGAAGCATCCCGAGAGCGGCGAGGCGGTTGCCCCCTGCCGCGGTGGCCGGATGGCTGAGCCGCTTGATTCCGAGAATGAACAGGACCGCCGAAATCAGGTAGGCGAGCGGGATAACGGTTGACTGCATCACCACGAGATCAACCGTCCTTCCCCTTGAACATCCTCAGCATGCGGTCGGTGACCAGGAAGCCGCCGACCACGTTAACCGAAGCCAGGACCAGCGCGGCTAGTCCGATCCAGCGGGTCAGCGGGGAACTGCCCGCGGCCCCCGTCACGAGAAGCGCCCCCACGATCGAGATGCCCGAGATCGCGTTGGACCCTGACATGAGCGGGGTGTGCAAGGTGGGTGGGACGCGTTTGATAAGCTCGAAGCCCACGAACACGGCCAGCACGAAAACATAGACACCGATGATCAGGGTTCCAGTCATGCCGCCTCTTTTGGTCAGTCCCAGTTGAAAAGGGTGTTTCGGTTCATGAGTCGACGGGGCGTTGCGGACCGCTGGTGCTCACCCGCCGAACCGGATCTCGCCGGCGTGGGTCACGCAGCAGGGCCCGATCACGTCGTTCTCCAGGTCCACGGCCAACCCGTTATCGCCGATCACCTCCGCCACCAACGCGGAGAGGTTTCGGGCCAGAAGCTGACTGGCGTGGGTCGGGACGTCAGCGGGCAGGTTGAGCGGCGCCAGGATGGTGAGCCCGCCTTCCCGGAACGTCTCGCCCGGGCGCGTGAGCTCGCAGTTGCCCCCGGCGGGGCCGGCCAAATCGACAATCACCGAGCCGCGCTTCATCCCCCTCGCCGTTTCGGCATCAATCAGCCTGGGGGCCGGCCTGCCCGGAACCAGCGCGGTGGTGATGACCACGTCGGCTCGCGCAATGTGTTCGGCCAGCAGGTGGCGCCTGCGTCCGGCCTCCGCCTCGTCAAGTTCCCTGGCGTATCCGCCCTCGGTCTCCGTGTCGGCCGCTCCTTCGGGCGCACCCTCGTTCAGGTCCACGAACCTGGCACCCAGGCTCTCTACCTGTTCAGCCGCGGCCGTGCGGATGTCGTATCCCCAAGTCTCGGCCCCGAGCCGTTTGGCGGTGGCGATGGCCTGGAGCCCCGCAACGCCCGCCCCGAGCACCAGCACCCGGGCAGGGAAAAGCGTACCGGCGGCGGTCATCATGAGCGGGAAGATGCTCCCCAGCGCTTCGGCACCGATGATCACGGCCCTGTAACCGGCCAGGCTGGACTGGGACGAAAGGGCGTCCATGCTCTGGGCCCTTGTGATGCGCGGCACCAATTCGAGCGCGAGAGCGGTCATTCTCCGTTCGGCCAGTATTTGGAGCAGCCCGCGGTTATCGTAGGGGTTCAGCATCCCGGCGATCAGGGTGCCCTCGGTCATGTGGTCGATGCCGGCGGCTTCGGGGGGAGCTATGCACAGGACCATGTCGGCAGCCCGGAACATCTCGGAGACGTTACACTGGAGGGTGGCGCCCGCCTGTTCGTAGTCCGCATCCTCGAATCCCGCGCTCAGTCCGGCACCCTTTTCGACGGCCACCGAATGACCTCCGGCCACGAAACCCCTGGCACTGGCCGGCGAGATTGCGACCCTGTTTTCTCCGTTGGCGGTTTCTCGGGGCGCACAGATTCTCAGGCCCAAGTTCTTGCTCCGTTGCGAAAGGGACCGACACCGGGTCTTCGAGCGGCCAACCGGCGGGGTCGGCCGCGTGTCGAACCGACGGTAGGCAAGGTCTCCGAGTCCGGGGTCGCCGAAGGCGATCAACCCGGGGCGAAACTGAACAGACAACGCGATACACGCAACGTATGCGCCCCCGGAGCGGGGCGGTGCGACCCGCCGGGGAAGTCCATGGGAAGTGGCCGCTCGCGCTTGCAAAGTGGCGGGCGAACCGGCAGCTTCCCGTTGGTTAGGGTTGCTACGCCCACCCGGGCCGTTTTGAGGTTGCCGCCTCGCCGGTCTCCGGTTCCGCGAGAGACAGTTCTGACTGCTCACTTCATGATTCGGGCTAATCAATGGCACAGCTAACGCGGCACAGGATGGTCCAACTCCTCATTTCCGCGTTCGACCGGGTGGGGATCGGCATGCGCGATCAGACGGAGGGCCGCACGGAACCGCTGTCCTGGTTCTTCCGCGCGGCGGGCTACGACCAGAACGAACTCGACTTGCTCGGCGCGGCCCCCGCCGAGGCGATCGACGCCCCCTCCGCGCTGATTGAACTGATGGTGGACGAGATGGCGCTGGGGCTGCACAACATCGGGCTCGACGGTCTTTCCTCGTACATCCGAACCGCGGAAGAAGAAGAGACCGCCGGAGACGCCCTCGAATTCCAGCCCGAAATCATGCTTGGGTTTCTGCACATTGACGTGGTACCGCCCGAGGCTTGGCTCAAAGACCGGCCGGCGGATCAGGGCAGGAGCGAGGCGCTCGCCGCCAAGTTGGCCAAGATGGCGGAAGACGCCCAGCGCCACCCGGGGATGGTGGAAATCCACATGGAGCGGGCCATGGATTCGTCCGAGGGATGGTCGGAGGGTGCTCACCCGATGCGGGCAGAGGGGGTCTCGGTCCATTTCTGCTTCGAGATCATGCTGGAGGAAGACACCCTGAACGAGGTCGTGGACGTGTTCCAGAACGCGGCCCGGGTGGCCTCTTCGGCGGTCGAAGGCATCCGCGAGGTGTTCACCGGCCGAGGCGGATA
>LXNJ01001528.1_pt1 | contig 13534 bp, 11 predicted proteins | sample 809081 | NCBI WGS metagenome assembly LXNJ01 (sample SAMN04870510, study PRJNA318959) | sponge metagenome | biome: sponge; feature: marine sponge reef; material: water | host: Petrosia ficiformis | place: Greece: Milos, Mediterranean Sea | collected 2013-05-29 | depth 5-7 m
TCCACGTCGCCGCGGGCTACCGCCACCACCAGCGAACGCCCGCTCTTGTACCCGGTGACGTCCTTCACCTGGATGCCCGTCTTGTCGATGATGTTGGCCAGCACGAAGGAGCCGGCCGAGGCGGGACCCACCGACGAGACCTTCAGCGGACGCTTCTTGCCTTCCGCGATCAGGGCGTCGAGCGATTTGATGGGGGAGTCGCCCTGCACGAACAGGAACCGGGGCGCCGTGGTGATCTTGGCCAGGTACGTGAACTTGGAAAGGTCGAAGCCCACGTCCCGGGTGGCGGACTGCGCCAGCCCGCCGGCCGGCAGCATGCTGCCGATGACGCTCCCGTCGGGCGGCGAGGTGAACAGCTTTTTCGTCCCCACGGTGCCGCCGGCCCCAGGCAGGCTCACCACCTTGACTTCCTTGACGCCGTTGCCTTCCAGCTTCTTCTGCAGCTTCGGCGCCAGCAGCAGCGCCGACGTGCCGGTGCCGCCCCCGAGTCCGAAGGGGACGATCCAGGTGATCTTGGCCGGCAGCTTCTGGGCGCCGGCGTTGGAGCCCAACACCAGGCACAGGAGCATTGCGGCCGCACCCGCGACCAACAACCTGAAAGACTTCGGCAAACTCGTTCTTCTCCGCATGGCTCACCTCCGTGGCAAACTTGCCAAACCCGGGTTGCCAAACCCGGGTCACTCGGCCGTGCGCGATACGCGCGTCTCACATCCCTGTCCGTGCACACCCGCGGGGTTATCACAGGAACGCGGTGGTTTGCAATTTGAGCTCAGTCGAGTCCCGAGCAGTCGAGCTGGATGTCCCAGAGGGGTCGTTGGTCGTCCCGGGTCGGGCAGAAGACGTCGACCTGGAGCAGGGTGGCGCATCCGGGGCAGACGTAGCCCAGCAGCACGCCGCGGTAGGGCTCCCCCGAAGGGACGCGTCCGCCCGCCACCTCTTCGAGGTCCATGGTGATCTCGACGGCGGCGTTCTTGTAGTTCTCGCCCCCGTCGCAGAACGCGTGGGCGCACTTCCGGCATCGCACCACCAGGCGGCCGGCGGTGCGGACGAGATCGAGGTACTCGTGGAGGTGCAGCAGGACCTCGCCGTCGGCGGCGTTGGCGCCTGCCGCGGCGGCGGGGCCGTCGGAGCCGCGGTTGCCCCCGTTTCGGGGCCCGTCGGGCCGGGACCCCCGTTCCAGACGCGCCGTACGAAGCTCCTCGCGCCGCCCGGCGGTGGCGGCGTCGTCCACGCCGCCGGCGCCGTCGAGCTTCACGCCGAAGATCCGGTCGGCCACGTCGGGACTGGTGCGGCCGGTCCGGACGTCCCGCTCCACGTGCGCGGGGTTCCGCTCCAGCGGGTCGCCGAAGCCGCCGCCGCTCTGGGTGACGTCGGTGATGAACGACAGCTCGGGGATGGGCACCCGCGGCCGGAAGCCCTCGGGCAGGTCCAGCCGGCACCAGTCGAGGCCCTCCAGCTCGTCGGCGCCGGTGGGGTAGGCGCCCTCGCGCAGGCGTTGCAACAGGTCCTCGGTGCGATAGAGCGCCCGGTTGCCGCCGAAGCCCGCGGGATAGCCGCCGAACAGGCCGAAGCCGTTGGGCACCGCGCCGTAGGGGCGGTAGTTGGCGGTCACGTCGGTGGAGCCGTAGACGAACAGCAGGCGCTCGCTGCCGTATCCGCCGCGATGCTTGCCGAAGCCGGAGCCGTCCTTCACGTGCCTTCGCGCCAGGTAGATGAACGGGTACTGCATCTCGATGCGCTCGATGTCCGAGATGCCTCCGGAGGGGATGTTCATGTGGCCCCCGGTGTTCACGCCGTCCCGGTCCGGCCTGGCGCCGAGGCCGCCGCCGTGCACGTCGTAGAGCCCCTGGGCGTTGGCCAGCCCCTCCCGGTTGTGGCCGCCGTACATGAACCCCGGGCCGCCGGAGTACCAGGCGCCGAACCAGCCGGCGTTGACGTCCTCGCGGCGTCCGGCGGCGTAGAGCATCTTGGCCAGGCATTCGCTGACCGCGGCCACGAACATGCCGCCGATCATGGGCGCCAGCCCGCAGGCCGCCGGGAAGGTGCAGTTCAGCACCGACCCCTCGGGCACCCTCATGCGGATCGGCGCCAGCTTGCCGTCGTTCCACGGAATGTCCCAGAAGAGCTGGTTGGTGAGCGCGATGTTGAGGTGCGCCACCGTGCTCGGAAGGGTCGAGTTGGTGTCTCCGGAGGTCTGGGGGCTGGTGCCGTCCAGGTCGATGTCCAGGCTGTCGCCCTCCTTGGTGACGGCGCAGATCACGGCGATGATGTCGGCGTCGGACTGGTCGGCCTCCCGCGCGGAGTAGTAGACCCGGGAGCGCCACACCCCGTCCGGCAGCGACCGCAGCTTGGCCCGGGCCATCTCCTCGGCGTCCGCCAGCGTCTTCTCGCCCGCGGCCTCGATGAACTCGAGGCCGAACTTCTCCACCAGGCTCAGGTAGCGGGAAGCGCACACGTTGTTGCCCGCGATCATGGCCTTGATGTCCAGCCCCACGTATTGGGGGTCCCGGCACTGCTCGGTCAGGGTGCGGAACACGTCCTCGCGGAACTCGCCCCGCTCCACCACCTTGACCCCCAGGATACGGATGCCCTCGTGGAAGATCTCCAGGGCCGCGCCCCGCAGCACGCCGCCGGTGTCGGCGGTGTGGGTGCTGGTGGCGATCCAGGCGATGAGGCGCCCTTCCAGGAAGATGGGCTTGACCACCATCATGTCGTAGGTGTGGGACCCGGCCACGTAGGGATCGTTGAAGAAGAGCTGGTCGCCGTCGTGGAAACCCGGCGACTCGCCGTACCATTCGATCAGGTACTTGATGGCGTCCGAGGTGGCCGCCGCGAACCGCAGGTGGCCGGAGCAGGCCAGCACCATGGTGCCCTCGGCGTCGTAGAACGAGCTCATGACCTCGCCGCCCTGGGCCACGATGGGCGAGGCGGTGACGCGCTGGAGGGTGGAGCGCCCCTCCTCGCCCACCGCCCACAGGCGATGGAGAAACATCTCGTAGCGGATCGGATCCACGTCCATGGCGAACCTCGGCGGCAACCGTCAGATGGTCTCGGCGACGTAGTAGTCGCCGATGCTGGGCTCCGTCTGCCAGGGGTCGATGGTCTGGCGGAACTTCACGTGGGTCGGCGTGCCGCGCCAGCGCTCGTGGTGCTCGCGGGTCGGCCAGTGGAGCAGGACCATGACCCTCGAAGGATCGTCGTCGCTGCACATGATGAACCCTCCGTGGCATCCGGCCTCCTTGCTGGACTGGATGGCGTCCTTGTAGGCCTTCACGTACTCGCCTCGCTTTTCGGGATCCACCGTCTGAATCCTCACTTCGTAGATCATGGTGTCGCCTCCTTCGATGGTGTTGCCGGGCGTCCGGCCGACGGGGTTCCAGACCGTCGGCGCCACGTTGGCTTTCAGACGCGGTGCAATGATATAAGGACGCGGACCGTTTGTCTTGCGGAAAGGAGCCTTTTCCATGCGCATCGTCGATCTCAGCATGACCGTAGAGGAGTGCGACTCGGCTCCGTTCGCGCCCGACGAGACCTACTTCAAGATAAAGCCCATCATCAACTGGGAAGAGAAGGGCTTCGTCTCCAACCTGGTGGAGCTGACCGTTCACGCCGGCACGCACATCGATTCGCCGCACCACTTCTTCCGCGACAAGCCTTCGGTGGAGCAGCTTCCACTGGAGCCGCTCATTGGCACGGCGGTGGTGCTGGACCTGTCCTTCCGGTGCCAGCCCGGCGCGCGCATCACGCCCGAGGACATGGAGCGGGCCGAGGCGGCGCTGGCGGAGCAGGGGGTGAAGATCGAGCCCGGCGGCATCCTGCTGCTCCGCACCGACTGGCCCAAGGGGCACGCGACCACCGACCCGTCCTGGTGGAACGACTCGCCGTTCCTTTCCCGGGAGGCGGCCCAATGGGTCGTGGACAAGCAGCCCGCCGTCATCGGCTACGACTTCGCCCAGGAGGAGAAGGGCGCGGACTATCAGCACGCCGACGAGATTCTCACCAGCGGCATGACGGTCCACCGCATCATCCTGCCCAGGGTCACCTGCCAGATCGAGAACCTCATCAACCTGGACCAGATCGGCGCCACCGCGAAGATCATCGCACTCCCGGCTAAGTGGAAGACGGAGTCCGCCCCGGCCAGGGTGGTGGCGTTGCTGGACTGATGCCGGGAGTCGTCGCGCGGGCATTGGGACGTTGGCGATGAAGGCCGTCCGGGTGCACGAGCTGGGCGGTCCGGAGGTGCTCCGCTACGAGGAGGTGGAGGCGCCCGAGCCCCGGACGGACGAGGCGCTGGTGGAGGTGGCCGCTGCCGGGGTCAACTACCTGGATATCTACTACCGCTCGGGTTTCCACTGGGGCGGACATCACGGGCGTCAGCTCCCCTACATCCCCGGCGCGGAGGGCGCCGGCACGGTGCGCGCGGTGGGGAGCAGCGTCTCCGAGGTCCGGGTCGGCGACCGGGTCGCCTACGGCATCTCCAACGGCCACGGGTCCTATGCGGAACTCGCCGCGGTGCCCGAGAGGCACCTTGTCCGGGTACCCGCGGCCGCGGACCTCCGGACCGCGGCCGCGGCCATGCTCCAGGGCATGACCGCCCACTACCTCACCCGCGACACCTACCCTGTGGCGCGGGACGACGCCGTGCTCGTCCACGCCGCCGCCGGCGGCACGGGGCTGCTGCTGGTGCAGATGGCCAAGATGCGTGGCGCGCGGGTGTTCGGCACCGTGTCGACGCCCGAGAAGGCCCGCATCGCCCGGGACGCCGGCGCCGACGCGGTCATCGACTACACCGCGCAGGACTTCGCCGCCGAGGCGCGCCGGCTCACTGGCGGCCACGGTGTCAACGTGGTCTATGACTCGGTGGGAAAAAGCACCTTCGCGCAGAGTCTCGATGCATTGGCCCCGCGCGGCTGGATGGTGATCTTCGGCCAGTCCAGCGGTGCCGTGCCGTCCTTCGACACGGCGGTGCTCAACGCCAAGGGATCGCTCTCCCTCAGCCGCCCGAGCCTGACCCATCACACCACCGACCGCGCCGAGATCCTGGCCCGGGCCGGCGAGGTGCTCGGATGGATCGAGTCCGGAAGGCTCGCCGTACGCATCGGCGCCACGCTCCCTCTGTCCCAGGCTGCCGAGGCCCACCGCTTGCTGGCCTCCCGAGAGACTACCGGCAAGATCCTGCTGGTCACGTAGTCGTCGCTTGCCCCGGAAGTCGGGGGTGACTCGTGAGCGTCGGGGATGATGACGAGTCGAGGGGGCAGTGGGCACGCCTACGAATGCAGGTCCTGCGAGAACCATTCGGTGGGCAGTTCTCTCCCCAGGCCCCGCTCCTTCGCCAACTCATAGATCCGAGCGCCGGCGGCGGCGAACTGGAGCCCCAGCCCCACGTAGTTGAGCATGCAGGTCACTTCGGACGGGCGCTCTCGCGACGCCGCCTTCCCGGCCATGAGCTCTCCCAGCTCCGGCTTGAGGCTCCAGTCGGCTTCGGTGCCGCCTAGCTCCTCCCGGCGGTAATCGCCCGCGCCGGCCTCGGGGATGCGCTCTTCTTCGCCGGGCAGCGTCACCAGCCGGGCCGCCTCCCGGCTGGAAACCACCACCCGGTCGCAGCGAAGCAGCGCGTCCACGGTCATCTCGCTGGAGCGCACGGTGGCGATGTGCATGCCGTTTCCGATCCACGCGGCGGGGAAGAAGGGAGCCATGGCGTTGGTGGTGAGGAGGACGATGTCGGCACCGCGGGCGGCGTCCTCGGGAACGTCCACCGCCCGCACTTCGGCCTCCACGAGGCCATTCATTTCGTCGGCAAAACCCCGGCGATGCCCCTCCGTCGGGCTGAAGACCCGCACCGCGCGGATGGGCATGGCCGAGCACATGGCCAGCAGGCCGGAACGGGCCTGCCATCCGGAGCCGTAGAGTGCCAGCACCGACGACTCCGGCCGCGCCATGTACTTGGCGGATAGCGCGTTGGTGACGCCCACCCGGATGGCCTGGACCAGGCCGTCGGGGAATATGGCCAGCAACTCGCCGGTGGCGGTGCTGAACAGGAACACCAGGCCCACGTACTTGCCGTCCATGGCCAGCGGCACCTTGACCCGGCGCCTTCGGCCGTCCACTTCCGGCCAGGTGACGATATCGGAGGTCAGCCGCGCCGCGGTCACGCCGAACCGCGGCATGGAGCCGCCGGCGGACTTGAGGCCGTGATAGCTGCCCTCAAGGGGGCCGGGCACCAGCAGGTCCTGCCGCGGCAGGTTGGCCGCCGCGCCGTTGCCCAGGTCGATGAACGCCGGCTCCATCACCTCGAAGCACTCCTGCAGGGTGAAGCAGCTCTCGATCTCCTCGTTGGTGAGGATGAGCGTCATCGTGCCCGTGTCTAGGCGCTCCCCGGATGGGGGTCAACCCGAGGGTTGTGCGTACTTGGTCCTCAGTTCCGCGAAACGCCGGCCGGCCTCCCGGCACCCCTCCGCGAAGTCCTCGGGCATGACGTCGTAGGGCGGCCGGATGGGGCCGGGCTTGCAGTAGCCGGAGGCGCCCATGAGGACCTTCTCCATCTGGATGTTGTAGGAGGCGAAGACCTCCTGGGAGCCGGTGATGGCGTGGTGGGGCTCGGCGGCCCAGGCGATGTCGTCGGCCACGGCCTTGGCCCGGTCCGCCTCGCCGCCCGCCAGGGCCTTCATCAGCGCCAGCGCCGGCTGCGGCCCCACCGAGGGAGTCCAGCAGGTGTTGGCGGTCCGCGGCGAGAGTTGCGCGAACTCGTAGGCCAGCCCGATGGGGGGGACGAAGTTCACCCGCCCCTCGGTGGCCGCCACCGCGTCCCGGAGGATGCCCCGGTTGGAGAACTTGGCCGACATCACCGTCGGCGCCACGTTCACCACCCGTCGCCAGAAGTCCGTGTCGAAGGCGAACCGGAACGCCCGGGCGTTGGCGTAGACCATGATGGGGAAGTCGGGGAATGCCTCCGCCACGGTGGCATAGAAACGCACCGCCATGTCCGGGGTCGCCGGCTGCCACATGGGGATGCCCAGGAGCGTCCCGGTGGCGCCCCGTTCCTTGACGAAGCGGATGCGTTGGGCGATCTCGTGTCCGCCCAGGGCGGTGGTGCCGACGAAGGTGGGCACGCGCCCGCGCACGGTCTCCAGCAGGCAGGTGACGTAGGCCTCGTAGTCGCTCCGGGATACGGTGGCGCATTCTCCCATGGTCCCCAGCACCATGATGCCGGAGACGCCGTCGCGCACCAGGCTCTCGGCCAGACGGGCGGTTTCGTCCAGGTCCACGGTGTCCACGGCCTCCAGGCTGTCGGCGCCGTCCTTGGCCGGCGTCGGCATGATCGCCAGCACCCCTTGCACGTCCTTGGCTTCGAGCATGGTTCCTCCTTGGGCCCGTAGGCGTGCCCTGGTCAGACCCGCATCAGGTCACGGGCCACGACGATCTCTCCGGAATAGTGCGCCGCCACCTCCGCCTTGAGCCGGTCCTCTTCCTTCTCGGACCACAGGTGGGTGAGCACCAGCTTCTTGGCATTGGCCTCGGCCGCGATCTTGCCCACCTGATTCGGCTTGGTATGGCGCACGCGGTTGGCCCACTCGGGATGAATGAATTCCGGGTGCCGGCCGGCGGGGGCGCCGTTCTGCTCCAGCTCCGGCGAGAACAGGACCTCGTGAACAAGCAGGTCGCAGTCCCTGGCCAGCTCCACCAGGGCCGGGCACGGCCGGGTGTCGCCGGAGAACACGATGGACCGGTCTTGCGTGTCCACGCGGAAGCCGAGGCTGCCGGGTATGTGCACCACGCGCACCGCGTCGAGCTTCCATTCCGGCGTCTTCCACACCTGCCCCTCGTCGATCTCGCGGGTGGAGACCTCGAACTTCGAGTTGGTGCCGGTGGCCTTGCGGCCCTGGATATCGATCTTGAAGGCTTCCAGGAGCCCTTCCACGAACGCCGTGGTCCCTGCCGGTCCGAACACTTCGACGCCGGTGCTGCGTCCCACCATCCAGCTCCCCAGCAGGAGATCCGGAAGCCCGATGATGTGGTCGTAGTGGAGATGGCTGAGAAACACCTGCTCCACCTGTGCCGGGTCGATGCCCGCGCGCACGAGTTGCGTAAGCGCGCCCCGGCCGCAGTCGAGCAGCATGGGCTTGCCGTCGATGATGATGGCGACGCAGGATCCCTGCCGGTTCGGGTTGGGCTCCGGGACTCCCGTCCCGATCATGATGACCTCGGTCATGACAGATCCTCCCCACGGGTCGGCGGCCAGTCTATCCCGCCCGTCGGCGGCGGTTCAAGGACTCGTCTCAACGGTATGCGAACAGAGATTTCGTTGACACTGGCAACATGTGCTATCGGAGGTGGAATGGAACATTCGAACAAGGGCAAGGATGGCAAAGGGTCGGCAGTGGACACGCCCGGTCACGGCCCCCTCGAGATGGCGCCCGAGGCCATGCTGGAGCTCGCGCGCAAGGCGGCGGAGATCCTGGTGGAGCGGATCAAGGGTCTGCCCGGGGACAACGCCTGGGAAGGGGATTTCCAGCAGGCGCTCGACGCCAAGCTCAAGCAGGATCCGCCGGAGGACGGCCGGCCGGGCGCGGAGGTTATCGAATGGGCCGCGCGCGAGGTGCTCCCGTTCGCCACGCGCCTGGATCACCCGCGTTGCTTCGCGTTCATCCCGTCGTCGCCGACGTGGCCGGGTGTGCTGGCCGACTTCATGGCCGCCGGCTACAACTTCAACCAATGCACCTGGCTGGTGGCGAGCGGTCCCAGCGAGATCGAGCTGGTGGTCATCGACTGGTTGAAGCGCTGGATCGGCTACCCGGACAGCGCCGGAGGGATTCTGACCAGCGGAGGCTCGGCGGCCAGCGTGGACGCCTTCGTCGCGGCTCGGGAAGCCGCCGGCAACCCCGACGGCGCCACCGTGTACATGAGCGACCAGAGCCACAGCGCCCAGGTCCGCGCCGCCAGGATCACGGGCGTCAGGCGGGAGCACACTCGGCTGCTGCCGACGGACGAACGTTTCCGCCTCGATGTGGATGCCCTGGCTCGCGCCGTGGCCGAAGACCGCGCCGCCGGTTTGAATCCCGTCACGGTGTGCGCCAACGCCGGAGCCAGCAGCACCGGGGCCATCGACCCGCTCGGGGAAATCGCCGACTTCTGCGAGGCGGAGGGCATCTGGCTGCACGTCGACGGCGCCTACGGCGGTTTCGCGGTGGTGACGGAGCGGGGCAAGGAGCTCCTGCGCGGCATAGAGCGCGCCGACTCGGTGAACCTGGACGGCCACAAGTGGTTCTTCCAGCCCTACGAGGTGGGCGGCCTGCTGGTGAAGGACGCCGCCACGCTCGAAAAGGCGTTCGAGGTGCACCACGACGTGCTCCAGGACACCATCTGGGGCGCCAACCATCCGAACTTCTCGGACCGCGGCCTGCAGTTGAGCCGCTCGGCGCGGGCATTGAAGATCTGGATGTCGGTGCAGACCTTCGGCATGGCCGCGTTCCGGCAGGCGGTGTCTCGGGGGATGGAGCTGGCGGCCCGGGCCGACGAGTACGTGCGGGAGAGTCCCATGCTCGAGACGCTGAACCCCGCATCGCTGGGGATCGTGTGCTTCCGGATGAACCCCGCCGGCCGGGACCTCGACGAGGAGAGGCTGGAAAAGGTCAACCGGAACGTGCTCGCGCGCGTCTTCTGGGAGGACCGCGCGCTCATCTCATCGACGACCCTTGCCGGGAAGTTTTCCCTCAGGCTGTGCATCATCAACCACCACACCACCTGGGACGACGTCCGCGAGACCCTGGAGGTCATCGAACGGTTCGGGGCCGAGGCGTTGTAGTCAGCGCCTCTCGCTCCGGAAACCCCCGGTGACGGCCAGAACCCCGGCCAGGCAGGCCCCGGCCACGTCCGTCCAGATGCCGTGACTCACGCCGCTGGCCGGAAAGAACAACAGCAACCCGGCGGCCATGAACAGAACCCGGTGGCCGGCGCCCAACGGTCTCGCGAAATAGCCCATGAAACCCGCGGAGACGAGCCAGACGCCGATGACGGCGGTGGCCGAGGTGTGAACGATCTCCAGCGCGGAACCCTCCATGAGCAGCTCCGGCGCCAGCACGAACAGGAACGGGACGACGTAGGCGGTCCAGCCGAAGTGGACCGCGGCGAAGCCGGTGCGCAGGAAATCGGACTCGGCCACCGTGGCGGCGGTGAAGGCCGCCACCGCCACCGGCGGGGTGATCAGGGACAGCATGCCGAAGTAGAGCGCGAACAGGTGCGCCGCCATGGGCGGGATGCCCACCTCCACCATGGAGGGGGTCACCAGGGTCGCCAGCAGCAGGTAGACGCCCAGGGTGGGCATGCCCATGCCGAGCACGATGGAGATCAGCGCGGCCAGCAGCAGGATCATGGCGGTATTTCCGCCGGCCAGATGGATGATGGCCTGGGTCAGCGCGAAGCCGAGGCCGGTGATGTTGAGGACGCCGATAATGACGCCGGCCATGCAACTGATCATCAACACCTGCACACACAGGGCGCCGGTCTTGGCCAGGACGGTGAGGATGACCCACCAGCGCATCTTCTCGCCCTGGTAGCCGATGAACAGCCCGATGGGGACCAGGCTCCCGGCGGCCCACAGGGCCGAGGTCTCGGGCCTGAGGTTGAGGTAGAAGAGGCACAGGATCACCACGGCGAACGGCACCGCGTAGGGCCAGCCGGCCCGGAACACGGGCCAGCGGGGCGGGATGGAGGCTTCGTCGACCCGCGCGATGCGTTCCCGCGCGGCAAAGAGATCGGCCTGGATGAACAGCGCCACGTAGTAGAGGACCGCCGGGATCAGCGCCGCCAGCACCACCTCCTGGTAGGAGATCTGCAGGAACTCGGCCATGACGAACGCGGCGGCGCCCATCATGGGCGGCATCAGCTGGCCGCCGGTGGAGGCGACGGCCTCGATGGCCCCAGCGGTATGGGCCGGGTAGCCCCCCTTCTTCATCAGCGGAATGGTGATGACGCCGGTGGAGACGACGTTGGAGGTGGCGCTGCCCGAGATGGAGCCGAAGAGTGACGACGCGGTGACCGCGATCTTGGCGGAGCCGCCGCGGTACCGGCCCATGAGCGCAGTGGAGATGTCGGTGAAGAACCGGGAGCCGCCGGACAGGTCCAGCAGGTTGCCGAAGTAGATGAAGGCGATGACGATGGTGGTGGCCACCGTGAGGGGAATCCCCACCAGCGAGTTGGAGTCGAGGCTCAGGTAGATCACCAGCCGGTCGAAGTCCACGTCCCGCCCCTGGAACTGGCCGGGGATGAAATGGCTCACGAGGCCCAGGGCGAAGAACGAGAGCAGGAAAATGAACAGCACGGGGCCGGCGGAGCGGCGCACCCCCTCCGCCACCAGCACCAGGATGACCATGCCGCCCAGCAGGGCATCGCGCGGGCGTGAGTAGAGCTCCTCGAAGATCCGTTCGTAGTGCCAGCTCAGGTAGAAACACACGAGCACGCCGGCCACCGCCGCCAGCGCGTCGTACCAGGGCACGCGAAGGCGCGGCCCCGGCCCGGCTCCCTTGAGGATGTAGAGGGTCCCGAGGGCGAGGCCAAGCAACGCCAGCAGGCGCTGCTCGGCGAACACCACGATACCGACGGCCCGGTAGAGGTCGGCGGCCTCGGCCAGGGCCGCGGCCGTGAGCAGGCCCGCCAGCAGGCGTCCCGCGATCCGCACCGTCCAGGACGCGAAGGGCGCCTGGACGGTGTCTCCGTCACCGCCGGTCATGGCGAGGGTTCAATGCGTTGTCGTCGACCCTGTTAGAGACCCTTTTCCTTGTAGAACTTCGCGGCCCCGGGATGGTACGGCACCCCCAGGTCGACGTGCATCTTGCCGGGATTGAACTGCTTGAACATGCCGTGGGAGCCGATCAGCTTCTGCTTGTTGGCGTGCAGCGCCTTCACCACCTTGTATACGACGTCGTCCGGGGTCTTGGTGCTGGCGTTGACGACGAAGGACGCCTGGAACACGTGGGTGGGCTTCATGACGCCGGGATAAAGCTTGGCCGGTTGCAGGGTCGCGATGCTGCCGGCCGGGACAATGCTCCGCAACGCGGCGAGCGCCTCCGGCGTGTTCTCCATGGACAGGACCCGGATTCCGCCCACCGCGGCGTGGGCCTGCCGGGTGATGCCCGAGGTCAGGGAGAAGTAGGCTGCGTCGTTCTTCCCTTCCATGAAGTCGCGCACGCCGCGCACCCCGTTGGGCACCGGTACGCCGACGACGTCCTTGTAGCCCAGCCCCACGGTGTTGAGAACCGACAGCGAGTTGAGGCCGACGATCTTCTGCTTGGTGTACTTGCTGGGAATCCGCTTGCCCTTGAGATCGCTCAGGGTCTTGATGTCCGAGTCGTTGCGCACGTAGAAGCCGCCGTACAGCGGGAACAGCACGGCCACGAGCCGTATGTTTTCCTGCTTCCGGCCCTTGAACATTTCCTTGCCCAGTACGGCGAACGAGCTGGCGGCGACGTTGGATATGGTGAAGTCCAGCTCGGCGTTGTTGGCCAGGGGCAGGGTCACCACCGGCCCGCCCTGAGGCACCACGCGCATGTTCACACCCCCCGCCTCGATGGCCACCTTGGCCACGCCGGCTCCGGTCGCGTACGCCAGCGAGCCCTGGGGGTTGGTGCCGATGCTGACGGTCTGTGCGTGAACGCCCTGCGCCGCGAATATCAGCGCCAGTATTCCGATTACGATCCGTGTCATGCAGTCCTCCTGTTCCTGAAGCGCCCGAAGTGGACCCCCTTTCTCGTGGAAGGGCGGGGCTTTGTCAACCGGCACAAGACGCGGAGGTCGGCTTGTGACCGCGGTTTCGTCTGTGTTAGACGGGAGTTCCGGCGCCCGCCGTGGATTCGATCCCACAGGAGGTGGAACATGGACGAGACACGCCCCGCGGACCACTGGCGAATCGGCAAGGACAACACGGCCCTGATCGTGGTGGACATGCAGAACATGTGGGTGGACCCCAGGGGGACCCGCTACCTGCCGTCGTCCGAGGACATCATCCCCAGGATCCAGGAGCTCCTGACGGTGTGCCGCTCGTCGGAGGTGCCGGTCATCTACCTCTACACCACCAAGCGGAAGGACCTGGCGGACGTGGGGGTGTTCGCCGATCTCAAGCCCGTGACCCACCACACGGACGATCCCTGGACCAACATCGAGGGGGCGCCCGGCGCGGAGATCCTGGAGAGCGTGAAGCCCGGGGAGGACGAAATCACCATCAAGAAGTTCCGCTACAGCGGGTTCTACGGCACCAACCTGGAGAACGTGCTGCGGCGCCTGGGACGGGACACCATCGCCATCACCGGCGTGGCCACCAACGTGTGTTGCGACAGCACCGCCCGGGACGGCGCCATGCGCGACTTCAAGGTGCTCTTCCTCTCGGACAGCAACGCCTGCTTCTCCGACGAGGAACAGGCGGCCACCCTCGAGAACTTCGACAAGCACTTCGGCGTGGTGATGGACTCCGCGACCTTCGTGGAGAGGCTCCAGCAGGCCTGACAGGCCGCGGTTCCGGAGGGGACGGCACATGGCCGAGGCT
>LXNJ01001529.1_pt1 | contig 13530 bp, 12 predicted proteins | sample 809081 | NCBI WGS metagenome assembly LXNJ01 (sample SAMN04870510, study PRJNA318959) | sponge metagenome | biome: sponge; feature: marine sponge reef; material: water | host: Petrosia ficiformis | place: Greece: Milos, Mediterranean Sea | collected 2013-05-29 | depth 5-7 m
GAGAAGGTCTGCCGGATGGCGCTCGAACCGAAGCATACGTCAAAAAACCCGCCTATGACCCGGCTACCCAACTGGTCCGCCACGAGGAATGTCCTCGCAACTGGAGCGTTTATTATGAGGCGAAACTTCCCGAGGGAGTTCGGTCTCTCAGGCGCTATATCGGCGGCGTATCCGGTGATACGGATGAAGGCCCGCCGCCTTCCCTGTCCGAAGGAGAGATAGGATACGCGATGGTGGAATGCGGCAATGGCCGCGGCGCACCGCTTCATGACCATCCATGCGAGGAACTTTTTATCGCTTTAGAGGGCAGATGGGTCGTCTATTGGGCTGACGAGCGGGGAAACATCAAGCAAGCCGTTCTCGAACCATGGGATGCCTGCTGGGTGCCTACCGGTGTGCAGCGCGGATTCCGAAATGCCGACCGAACCGAAGGGAAAATCCACATCATCCAGGGACAAGGAGCAACCCCGGCCCCCAACTACACGAAGGATTATTCCGAGATCAAAGCAAACGCCTAGATGAAATAGCAGGATCACGATTACGATCAAATGTGTATTTTGCGAGGATGCAAAACAGAAACCAAATCAAATAGTTAGGGGCATATCATCCTGACGAGGAGTGCGACCCGTTTGTATCGCTCAGCTTCTAATGCCCTTCTCCCAGTGGCAATTGCACGGCTTCTCCCGTTTTGGAAGACAATTCCATCGCTATCGTCACTTCCAGGGTCTGGCGCGCATCCTCGGCCGTGGCGTGGGTTGTCGGCCTCCCGTTGATGACATGATCCAGCCAGCTTCTTGTTTCATCTCCCAGCGGACCCCAATAATCACCCGCCGCCCAGTCACCTGGCGTCGTACTGCTCAAAAATGCCGTATTGATGTGATGATCCGGTATATATGTGTGCGGAATTCCCTTGTCGGTATACAGCATTTCATCCTTGTGGTCTTCGTCCAGCATTAAAACGCCGTCCGTACCGTAAATCTCCATTCTCACGCTTTGGCCCAGCGCCGGATATTTCGCGGGCAGAGCGTAAAAAACGCCCAGATTCATTACCGCCCCATTGTCAAAGGTGACGATTGACCAAGTAACGTCGTTCGCCGAATAGCCGTGCTCTTTATATATTTTCCCGTTCCCACGAGCGACCACTTCCACCGGACGATGACCTTCCATGAACCAGCAGGCCATATCCACCCAATACGTGAGAACATCCAGCACAGGCGTTGCGTGAGGGGAGCGCTTCAGTATCTGCAGCCCCTGGGCGCGGGTGTTACAGGTTCGGCCCGTGCCGGCGAGGATTTCCCCAAGCCTTCCCTGAATAATTTGCTCTTTCGCCATCTGGTAGCGACGTTTGAACCGTTGGGCATAACCTACCCTGAGTTCAGTGCCTGTCCTCTCGGCAACCGAGAGTATGCGGTCGGCGTCTTCCAATGTGAGGGAAATCGGTTTTTCCACCAACACCGGCTTGCCCAATTCCAGGGCATGGATAATGGAATCGGCGTGATCGTGCTCGGGTGTGGATACGATAACGGTCGTGACGTCGGGGTGTTCAATTACTTCTTCATTCTTACCGGTAGCGAGTTGGGCGCCTACCTTGCCCCCCAAGTCTTTCGCCCGCTCCTGATCGATGTCCGATACCGCCAAAAATTCAAGAGACGGATGATGTGAGACCAGATTCGCCCGCAAAGTCCCTATTCTACCGGAACCCACAACACCCACACCTAATGCTTTTTTGTCCATTTTACCCTCTGAATTTCCTTGAAAAGTTATCTAGACAGAAGCCGAATCAAGTAATGTCCTGCTACTCTCCCTCGTAGGAGCAAATGAAAAAACCGGCCTCCTGGGAGACCGGTGCACACATCAAAATCCGGGAGCATCAAGTCACGGGTGCATAGAATTGCTTCCATTCTTCGGGCAACTCTTCTTCTGTCACATCTTTCATGGAGAGACGGATTCTCCCATTCCCTTCCACTTCAATGCATTTCACCAAAACCTTCTGGCCTTCTTTCAAGACATCACTCACTGAACCAATTCTCTTCTTGGCAATCATGCTGATATGACAAAGCCCATCCGTACCCGGGAAAATTTCGACGAATGCTCCAAAATCCATGATTTTTCTGACTGTCCCATGGTAAATCGTGCCCTTCTCGGCTTCCTGAGTCAGTTCACGAATGATCTCAATCGCCCTGAGAGCAGCCGCCTCATCCGTGGAGGAGATGAAGATGGTTCCATCATCTTCAATATCTACATCCGCCCCCGTCTCCTCGACAATGCCGCGAATTACTTTTCCGCCTGGTCCAATCACATCCCTCACGCGATCTTTCGAGACCTGAATCGTCATAATTCTCGGCGCGTAAGGGGAAATCTCTTCGCTTGGCTGAGAAATCACTTTATCCATCTGATCAAGTACATGCATTCTCGCGTCGTTGGCCTGCGACAAAGCATCCCTCACGAGGCTCAGTTGCAACCCTTTGATTTTGATGTCCATTTGAAGGGCCGTAATGCCATGGCGCGTGCCACCAACCTTGAAGTCCATATCTCCCAAATGATCTTCCAAACCGAGGATATCCGTGAGTATTGCCGTTCTTCCTGTGGATTCTTCGCTGATCAAACCCATGGCAATGCCGGCCACTGGAGATGTTATCGGTACGCCCGCGGTCATCAAGGCCAGGCTGGCCCCGCAGATGCTCGCCATGGATGAGCTGCCATTGCTCTCCGTGATGTCTGAAACCACGCGGATTGTATAGGGGAAATCTTCCTGCTCAGGCAAAATCGCCTGCACGGCGCGAGAAGCCAACGCGCCGTGGCCAATTTCGCGGCGTCCAGGGCCGCGGTTCGGCTTCGCTTCACCAACGCTAAAGCCAGGGAAATTGTAGTGCAGCAGAAAAGTCCTGTCGGCTTTGCCGTCCAGGGAGTCTATCAATTGCGCTTCGGAGGCAGTACCCAACGTTACAGTCACCAGCGCCTGTGTCTCACCCCGTGTGAACAATGCGCTGCCATGAGGCCTGGCAAGGGGTGACATTCTGATGGTAATCGGCCTGACATCACGCAGCCCCCGACCATCCGAACGTTTCCCCTCATCCAAAATCAAGCCACGGAAAACTTCTTTTTCGAGTTTGCCAAAACATTCCGAGACATCACCCTTATCAGGAGCCCCATCCTCGTCTGTACAAAGAGAGTCAACCGCAGCAGCTTTCGCCTCATCAATTGCGCCATATTGTCCTGCTTTGTCGTGAATCTCGGCAGCCGCTTGTAATTTGGGAACTACAATTTCACGAACCTTCCCCAATAGTTCCGCATCTTCTTCCTCAGTTTCGATGACGCGTTTGGTTTTTCCGCATTCGGTCCTGAGTTCTTCTTGCAGGACACACAACTCTTTAATTACCGAATGGCCTTGCTCAAACGCTTCCATATATACGTCTTCGGAAACTTCAAAACTTCCTGCTTCCACCATGACAATTGCGTCCGATGTGCCGGCCATCACACAGTTCAGATCGCTGTCAATTTGCTGTTCTACTGTTGGATTAACAATGATTTCACCATCAATTCGCCCGACACGAACAGCACCGATAGGACCGGCGAATGGGATGTCTGAGATGTGGAGAGCGGCGGAAGTGCCATTGATTGCCAAAATGTCGGAGTCATTCAACTTGTCATAAGACATGACCATAATCTGAATCATCGTCTCACAACGAAATTCCTTCGGGAAAAGAGGCCGGATTGGCCTGTCGATTAAACGACAAGTTAATGTTTCTCTCTCGCCAGGCTTTGCTTCGCGCCGAAAAAAGTTGCCGGGAATAATTCCTGCTGCGTAGAAAAATTCCCGGTAGTCAACCGTAAGCGGGAAAAAGTCTATCCCTTCACGAGTAGAGTGCGAGGCGCAAGCCGTACAGAGCACACTGGTTTCACCATAATGCATCATTACGGCGCCGCCGGCTTGCTTGGCTATCTCACCTGTTTCAAAAGCAAGAGTATAACCATTGATAGATATGTCTTTACGATACGGTGGCATTAGATAGCTTCCCTCTGATGCAAGACCCACATCTAGCGACGCAGGCCAAGATCCTGAATGATCGTGCGATAGCGGCTGATGTCCTTCTCTTTCAAATAATCAAGGAGACGCCGCCGCTGACCCACGAGTTTCAATAGCCCTCTTCGGGAATGATGATCTTTCTTGTGGGTCTTGAAATGGTCTGTGAGGTAGGTAATACGCTCGGTTAGGATAGCTACCTGCACTTCTGGTGAACCGGTATCGGTGTCATGTGTGCGAAATTTTTCAATAACTTCCGATTTTCGCTCCTTTGCTAGGGGCATTTCTGTCACTTCCTCCACTGCTTATATCGCCGCTCTCGATTCTGCCGAGCCACTTGGGTGTAACTTCTTGAAAACGGGCGGATTCTATACAACTTTTCCATCAATGTAAATACAGAACGTATTTTCTCTTAAACCTAAGTGGCAAACACTTTTTCAGGCGCCACAAACCCTTGGCTTCGTTTTCGCGCATTTTCATGGACCATCTTTCCGACCGCCAATAACTCCCCCGGTTCACTCAACATACGGACACGAGTATCTACTGGCAAATCAACAGCTTCCCGAACATCTTCGAACCTGATCATAGCGCCATTCAGCACCCGCACCTCCGCTCTCGGGTGTACATGGATGGCAGGTAAATGCGCGAGAGCCTGTGCAGGACTTATGAGAATATTTTGAAGGCTTTTTTCTTGCGAATGACGGTAAATATCCTTAAGAGAAACGGAATCCGCTAGCTCAAACGGACCCAAAGTAGTTCGTGTAAGCGCTTGCAAGCAACCGCCGGCCCCTTGGTTAGCGCCAACATCATGACATATCGAGCGAATATACGTTCCCCGAGAACACGTGACATCGAAAGTAAGTTGAGGACCATCAATACCGATTGCCTTAATTCTAAATACCTCGATAGGTCGCTTTTCTCTTTTAATTTCCTTGCCAGAGCGCGCTATTTCATGCAGACGCTTTCCATTCGCTTTCAAAGCAGAATACATCGGAGGCAACTGCTGTGTCTTGCCCAGCATTGCGTTCAGAAGCTCTTGGGCCCGAGATATTGTAATATCCCCAGGCTCGGATTCGGCCAACAATTTTCCCGTTATGTCCTGAGTATCCGTGACTCGCCCAAACAACATAACTGCCCGATACGTTTTCTTGCACTCTAATAAATATGAGAACAATTTCGTTGAAGGGCCGATACAAATTGGCAACACCCCTTCGGCCATAGGGTCAAGTGTGCCCGCATGCCCCACTTTAGTTTTTCCGGGAAGCAGCTTCCTCACTTCATCAACCATATCGTGTGAGGTAGGACCAGTCTGTTTATTCAGATTCAAAACACCCGAAATTTCCAACATCCAATCCTTTCTCGAGCTTATCTTTTTACATCGGATAACAAGCGTTCAATCTCGTCGCTGTATGTCAAACTGTGATCGACGAAGAATTTTAACTTGGGTGTACTTTTCAATTTCAAACGCTCGGCAAGTTTCCACTGTAAGAATCCACGGGCTCGCTCAAGCCCCTGCATGCCCTCTTCCATCTCTTCAGCATTTCCTTGATTTTCACCGTATCGGCTAAAGTAGACTTTCGCTACTTTCAAATCCGGGGACACTTCTACCCTGGTAATCACAACGTGTTGCACACGTGGGTCCTTCACATCCCTCATCACCATATTCGCGATTTCGGATTGGATCAGTTCCGCAACGCGCAGCATGCGAGAAATACTCACGATTTCAATTGTTCTCCATATGTTTCAAATTATCTCGATGTCAAAATCCAACACATTTGCTAAACCCATTCCCTCAAGGCAATTCAGTACCTTTCTAAGCTGGCTATCTACAAATCGACTGTCATTGCTTACGATACTTACGCCGATACGACATCTCTGCCACTTATCTTGGAAATCGACCTCAGCAACAGATACATTAAACCTTTGACGCAGGCGTGTTGTGATGGACTGAACTATCTTACGCTTTGCTTTGAGCGAACGGCATTCAGGTATCTGGACATCGATATTCAAAAGACCAACAACAGGCATGGGGTTAAGAATTCATAAAAAGTCTAAATAAATCAACCTAAAGCGTCCGAGATACTTCTTCTGTAACATATGGTTCTATGATATCACCTTGCTTGATATCATTATAATTCTCAATTCCGATTCCACACTCATAACCAGATTGGACCTCGTTTACATCATCCTTGAATCGCCTCAAAGATGAAATTATACCCGTATAAATAACTACATTATCACGGATAAGACGCACGTTCGAATTTCTGTTGATGTTTCCGTCGGTGACATAACAACCGGCTATGGTTCCCGCATTGGGAACATGGAATAGTTCCCTGATTTCCGCGTGCCCACGCACTACTTCTCGCTGAACAGGTTCGAGTATTCCCTCAAGAGCCGACTTGATTTCATCGATAGCGTCATAGATGACCGAATATAATCGAATGTCTACTTTTTCATGCTTCGCGACTTCCCTGGCTCCTGGCGTCGGACGAACGTTAAATCCTACGATTACGGCTGCCGAGGCAGCTGCAAGCATCACGTCGGTTTCAGTGATGCCGCCCACCGCACTATGCAGGACCTTAACCCCAACTTCGTCATTCCCCAGTTTGCCCAAGGATTCTTTTAAGGCTTCTATGCTACCCTGCACATCCGCTTTTAAGATTAAGCTCAGTTCTTTCACCTGGCCTTCTTCTACGCTTTCCATGAAACTTTCCAAAGAAACACGCGCAGAAGCCATAAGCGCCGCCATACGTTCACGTTGTTGACGTCTTGCGCTTATCTCTCTCGTCATCTTCTCATCATCTAAAACCGTAAACGTATCACCCGCCTCAGGAACACCTGCGAATCCCAAAATTTCTACTGGAGTAGAGGGCCCTGCAAGCTTCAACTTGCGGCCCTGGTCATCTAATAATGCGCGAACTTTGCCATTCCATTTACCGGCCACAAAGTTATCACTCACATTTAGAGTACCTCGTTGAACCAAAACAGTAGCTACCGGACCACGCCCCCTATCCAGCTTTGCTTCCACGACAACACCGTTAGCGAGGCGGCTCGGGTTGGCCTTCAATTCCATGAGTTCTGCCTGCAGAATGGCGAGGTCCAAAAGATCATCAATTCCGATATTCTCTTTTGCGGAGATCTCCGAATAAACCGTGTCTCCCCCCCAACCTTCCGGGATTAAGTCCAATGTCGAGAGTTGCTGTTTCACCCTGTCGGGATTAGCGTCTGCCAAGTCCATTTTATTCATCGCCACCATAATTGGAACTCCAGCGGCTTTTGCATGATCAATTGCTTCTCGGGTTTGAGGCATAACACCTTCATTCGCAGCCACAACGATGATAACCAAATCAGTCACTTGCGCCCCGCGCGCCCTCATCGCTGTAAAGGCTTCGTGCCCCGGGGTATCCAAGAATACAGCCGTCCCTTTGTCCGTGGTTACTCGATAGGCACCTATATGTTGAGTGATCCCACCCGCTTCGCCCTCCATCACATTGGCTTTACGAATGGCATCGAGAAGTCTCGTTTTCCCATGATCAACATGACCCATAATCGTTATAACCGGAGCTCTGGGCTGAAGATCTTCTTCTTTGTCTTCTTCCTGAATCAGAAGATCCTCAATATTGTCTTTGGATATTTCAACTTCATAGCCGAAGGTTTCAGATATCTCTGTAGCCGTATTGTGATCTATCATTTGATTGATAGTTGTCATCTGGCCCTTTTTCATCAACTCCTTGATAACTTCCGTCGCCTTTACATTAATTTTCTCCGCGAGTTCCTTCACAGTTATCGTCTCTGCAATACGTACGCGCCCGCCATGGCGACGGGATGGTTTCTCTGTGCTGATATCTCGAGCAACTTTCGGGCTTGGCGTTGTTGTAAGAACTTGCTCTTCAGATAACGGGATTTCTTGGTCTAAAACTGTTTGTTCATCTGAACTAGCCTCGTCTTGCTCCACGCTTGATTTATCGTCAACCGCGACATCTTCTTTAACTTTTGTTTGAACTTCTGCTTCTTGAGTGGCAGGAGAGACTGTTGATTCTTCTTTGGATTCTACTTCTTCCGAGGCAGGTTCAATCGCTATTTTCGGTTTTTCGACTTTTGTCTTTGTTGAGCTCTTTTTTTCGACCTTGCTTGCTGGAACCACTTTCTTCTCTTGTGCTGATTCCTGAGAAAAAAGCGCCATTACCAGTTCAGCTGTTTCATCATCCACAGTGCTCATATGGCTTTTAACTACGATTCCCTCCCTGGCCAATTCCTCAACAAATGTCCTGCTGTCATATCCCAGATTTTTAGCCAGTTGGTATACGCGTACGCTCGCCATAAAACCTCCACTGCAGATTATTTGAATCCATTGTCAATTCAAAGATAGAATCCCGATACATATCCTGCTTCAACCGTTGCTAATTCCTCTTTCCTGCATCAAGCGCAAGCAAATGCTGTCTACGAGAAGCACATCATCGATAAATAACAGGCCAAACGGTTTTCTACTCAAGCATTCTCCAAGTTCGTTCATCGTAAAAGGCAGAATATAAAATTCTTCCGACATGCGTTTCAAGTTCATCAAACTTTTAGTTGATATATCTTTCGAAACAAACGGTCTCCCAAATTTCGAGAGTTTTATCTTTTTGAAAACCGCCTCTTTCCCAAAGGAGAGTACACCCTTTCTTTTAGAAGCAATCAACATACCTTCGAGGTTTCGCCTAAGAAGCACTCTCACATTCTGTAGCAACTTGTCCGAATCTATCCTGAAATTCCTTTTTTTCAGCGCAATTCCCAAGCAATTCGAAGAAACAAGCTTGGAAATGCAATTCATGTCAAAACAACAATGTGCCCCTCTTCCTGGCAATATTCTTCCTATTTCGCAAACGACATCCCCGGTCGGGCCAATTACCATTCGAAAAAAAATATTCGCATTTCCTTTTTTTCGACAAGCTATACATGTTCTATCCGGCAAACAATCATCCCTTTATTGGCCGTCATCGGACTCCGAATTTGTGGATTCTTCATGAGTGCGAGCAGCTTCAATCAACATCTCGGCCCTTTTCGGGCCAATTCCAGGAACCTCGCACAATTCATCCGTTGATGCCGCACTAATCGCCGCAATTGAAGAAAACCCATTATCAGCCAAAAGCCGCGCCATTTTCTCACCGACAAGATCCAGTTCCACCAATTCACTGGAAGTGTCTCCATCAACTTCAGCAGGCTGAATGCTCTCGTCTTGAGCTGCTTCACCAGCACCATTCTCTTCTCGCTCATCGCTCGAAAATGCCTGTTCGGCGATAATGCGTCGATACTCACCCTCTCCTTTCAGATCAATTTTCCAACCCAAGAGTTTTGCTGCCAAACGAACATTTTGGCCGCCTTTCCCAATAGCCAGGGAAAGCTGATCGTCTGGTACTAACACCTCCATTCGGCCTTCATCTTCAAATAAAGTAATATGCTGAATCTTCGCAGGACTGAGCGCATTTGCCGCATAGGTGCGTATGTCGTCACTCCAGGAGATGATGTCGATCTTCTCCCCCCTGAGTTCTTGAACTATCGATTGCACACGACTGCCCCTTGTCCCTACGCATGCGCCTACGGGGTCAATGTCTCGCTCATGGCTTACAACAGAAACTTTGGAGCGTCCGCTAGGCTCTCGGACGCAACCTTTTATTGCCACTATCCCGTCATAAATTTCGGGCACTTCCATCTCAAAAAGACGAATCAGCAAACCAGGATGCGTTCTGCTGAGAACGATTTGAGGCCCCTTTGTTATCTCGCGCACTTCCATGATATAGGCGCGGATACGATCTCCACGCTTATAAACCTCTCTGAAAATTTGCTCCCGACGAGGGAGGATCGCTTCTGTCCGCCCAATATCCACATAGATATTCCCGCGCTCTACTTGGGAGACAGACCCAGTAATCAAATCACCTTCACGTTCCTTGAACTCCTGGTAAATATTCGCACGCTCCGCCTCTCGTACGCGCTGCAAGATCACTTGCTTCGCGATTTGTGCAGCTATTCTGCCCAGTCCTTCTGTTTCTACACCTTGCGAAAGAAAATCCCCAACCTGAATATCGGGGTTTTCTTTCCGCGCTTCATCCAAGAGGATCTCACTCTGGGGGTTCTGTATGATCCTGACGACTTCTTTCGCTGCCATGACGTCAATTTCACCCGTTTGTTCATCAAATGATACGTCTACATTTTTGCCCAAACCATATTGCTTCTTCGCAGCTGACGCCATCGCGACTTTTAGAGTTTCGAGTAGCACATCTTTTGAGACACCCCGCTCGCGTTCCAATTGTGTCAGAACCGCAATCAATTCTTGACTCACAAAACTACTCCTCTATGATGGATTGAGTTGACTCTATTTTTTGTGCCTCAGACCTTGAAATTCCATATCCCAATCCACATCCAAGTTCGCTTTTGCGATATCGACAAGTGACAATGAAACCTTTTCCTCATTCTCGGAAACTATGCGGACAATATTTCCCGCAACCTCGTCCAACTTACCTACAATTTTCCTCTTGCCCTTCCGGCTGCCTTTAAGGCGTATTCGCACCCGATGCCCGACATAACGTTCATAATCCTGGATTTTCCGTAAAGGCCTCTCAATACCGGGACTCGATACTTCAAGGCGATAAGATTTTTCAATGACGTCTTTTTCATCGAGACGTTCTCCGAGATTCCGGCTAACGGCTACACAATCAGAGAGAAGAATGCCTCCTGACTTTTCAATATATACCCGAATTGCCAGTTGGCTGCGGTTACCCGTCAGTTCAATGTCAACCAATTCATACCCAAGCTCAGAAACTACCGATTGGGTAATGGTCCATATTTGATCACCAACTCCAATTGTCACCATGACTTTATACCAAGTGTGAATAAAAAAATGGGCCATCAATTGACCCACTTACGCAACAGTCAAAATCACCAATACTTTAATCTCCATTAAGGCAAAGCGCAAGTGTAATTGCTTCCTTCAAAGACATGAGGCCTTTGTTGCTCGAAAATAAGGGGGCGTGTTAAATTCTGCCGAATTGAGCCGATGCAAAGTCTTGCTATAAAGCGAACGGTGAAACGGCTTTGTGTTTTCTTGAAGTGACGCCGCAGGCATCCTTGCCCAAAGATTCAATCGCATTTTGGTTGGGGCGTAATCATCAATGAAGAGGTAAGCCATGATTCGATTGACAAAGGCCAAGGCCCTGTGGATTTACGAAACAATGGTTCGCATTCGAAGATTCGAGGAGCGTTCCATTGAACTATTCCAGGCAGGGGAATTGCCGGGTTTTCTCCACGCTTATATCGGCGAAGAAGCCGTCGCCGCCGGGGTGTGCGCTCACCTAACCTCTAAAGACCAGATCACATCTACACACCGTGGCCATGGGCACATGATCGCCAAGGGGCTCGAATACAAGGGCATGTTCGCCGAGTTGTACGCTCGTGCGACCGGTTATTGCAAAGGAAAAGGAGGCTCCATGCACATCGCCGACCAGGACCTTGGGGCTTTGGGAGCGAATGGCATCGTGGGCGGTGGTATCCCCATCGCCGCCGGAGCCGCCTTGGGACTTAAGTTAAAGGGTGAAAAACACGTTGTTGTGAGCTTTTTCGGCGATGGGGCCAGCAACGAAGGTGCTTTCCATGAGGGCATCAACATCGCCGCCACCTGGAGGCTGCCTGCGGTATTTATCTGCGAGAACAACGGATTTGCTGAAAGTACGCCTCGCGCTACTCATCAGGCGGTTCAGGACATCGCCGATCGGGCCAAAGCCTACGGCATACCCGGAATGGTTGTCGATGGCATGGACCCCCAGGCTGTCTTCGAATGCGCGGGCGAAGCGATTGAGCACGCCCGCAATGGGCGAGGACCTACGCTGATCGAAGCGAAAACAATGCGTTTTCTGGGCCATTACGTGGGCGACCCGGGCACGGCTTACGGACACGACAAAGAAGTGGGCAAGTGGCTCAAGCGTGATCCGCTCATCACATTTGCCCATACACTCAAAAAGAAAACATGGCTGAGCAAAAAAAGGATTGACGCCATCCATGTGAACGTGAACAAAGAGATGGAAGAGGCCATCGAGTTCGCCCGCAATAGCCCCGAACCCGAGCTTGACGACGCCATGACCGACATATACGCGTCAGTTTAGGGAAAAGGATCATGCGCGAGATTTTATACCGAGAAGCGATCATCGAAGCCATGGATGAGGAAATGGCGAGAGATGACTCGGTTTTCCTACTCGGAGAGGATATTGCCGAATTCGGCGGCTCATACAAGACGACAGTGGGGCTATTGAGCAAATATGGCGCTGAGCGGGTGAGGAATACTCCCATCTCGGAGCAAGGAATCATCGGAGCAGCACTTGGGGCAGCGCTCGTCGGCATGCGGCCTGTGGCGGAGTTGATGTATATCGATTTTTCCGCCGTCGCCATGGATCAAATCGTAAACCAAGTCGCCAAGGTGCGTTACATGTTCGGTGGCAAGGCGAATACCTCGCTCGTCATCAGAACCCAGGGCGGTGCAGGACGCAGTTCTGCCGCCCAGCATGCGCAAAGCTTGGAAGCATGGTTCGTTCACGTGCCCGGCCTCAAGGTGGTAATGCCCTCCAGCGCGCGTGACGCCAAAGGTCTTTTGAAAGCGGCCATCAGGGATGACGACCCGGTATTTTTCATCGAACACAAGCTCCTTTATCTAGAAAGAGGTACTCTTCCCGAGGATGAGGAAGTGATCCCCATCGGCGTCGCTGAGGTGAAAAAAGAGGGAAAAGACCTCACGATTGTCGCTACCTCCTCCATGGTCGGAAAATCACTTGTCGCGGCGGAGGAACTTGAAAAAGAGGGAGTAAGCTGCGAGGTCATCGACCCCAGAACGCTTTTCCCACTGGATACGGAGACAATTCTCGCATCTGTCCGTAAAACTGGCCGGCTCCTCATTACCCATGAGGCGGTGCAGCGTTGCGGTTGGGGGGCGGAAATCGCCGCCATGGCCGCCAAGGAAGCTTTCGACTACCTCGACGCACCTATTGAACGCGTCTGTGCCAAGGAGACACCGGTACCCTTTTCGCCCAAACTTGAATCCTATGTCATACCCGACAAAGATGACGTAATCGCCGGGGTTCGTGGTATGTTAGAGACGGTATAATCCCAGCACACATTCAATTATTAGGAGCAAAGATTCATGGCCACCCCTCTCCCGATGCCTAAACTCGGCCTTACCATGGAAGAAGGAACCATCCTCAAGTGGCGTAAGGGCGAGGGTGAAGCGGTCGAAAAGGGCGAGATCATCCTCGACATCCAGACCGACAAAGTCGAATATGAGGTCGAATCGCCAGACGGCGGCCTTCTGCTCAAAACGCTGGCGGGAGAAGGCGACGTCGTTCCCTGCGGGACGGACATTGCCGTTATCGGCGAGGCGGGAGAGGATACCAGCAGCTTTGGAAGCGCTCCTGCAAAGGCTTCTGCGGAAACCGAATCTTCGGCGACGGATGTGCCTTCCATACCGCTAGCCACCCCAGCGCCTA
>LXNJ01001530.1_pt1 | contig 13526 bp, 11 predicted proteins | sample 809081 | NCBI WGS metagenome assembly LXNJ01 (sample SAMN04870510, study PRJNA318959) | sponge metagenome | biome: sponge; feature: marine sponge reef; material: water | host: Petrosia ficiformis | place: Greece: Milos, Mediterranean Sea | collected 2013-05-29 | depth 5-7 m
GCTTTGCGCGCTGATACATAAGTCATGTATATAGTATCACATAAATATAAAGGAATGTCAAGAAAAATGTAGATTTTTAGATACTGTTACTCAACCTTCAGCATTCATATTATTAGATATCTCTTCTTTAGAAAGAGCCCTTTCGTATATACGAACTTCATCAATTAATTTACCTAAAGGACTGGTGTGTTTACAAAACGCATCTACCTTGTCTGTAATACTGATTAAATACCAATATTCGGATTATCGTACTCGGATGATTCGTTTCCCTATGAAAGTTTGATCAAACATATCGGTAGTACGGACGTTGATAACGTGTGTTCCTATTGGGATATTTGCAGGGAGTTTCGATTGCCAGATGTGCGTTGACTTTGGAACACCGTAAATAAGCCGTCTTCCTCTTTGTGGCAGTTGGTTGTCTTCCTTCAGCATTTCCTTCATTGTTGCCCGTATTTCAGTATGCAATTGCCGTTCAAGGTGGTACGTTTCGTCCCGTTCTTTGAGTGCTTGAAAGTACGGGTCTTTCTGAGGCGTATAGGTCATCGGTTTCCATTTCCCGACTTCACCCAGACGGATTTCAACCTTTGAACGCTTAGTGCCACCAAAGATGTTAACCAGTACATCAATATTGCCAGTTTCCGACGACGCCACTTCCCATGGTGCCCATATATTCATTTGGTACTCAGCGGATCGACGGGCAGCCTTAAATCGGATTGTATATTGATTTCCATCAAATGTGAAGATGCCATATCCATTGGGGGCACCATCTCGCATCGTTGTGTGGGGAATACCAACTTCATCAAGCGTACCCTGCCACCAGCTGCCTGATGTGGTTGCATGATTGTGGTGATGATGTGCGTCATCGCCATGCCAACCGTGCTCAGGTCCAATGAAATCATCATGTTGTACATGTGAGTGTGCGGACAAAGATAATGTATGGGGACGGTCACCGAGAAGATTCATCAATTTCTGTACATCACGCATCTCCGTCAATGGAATATGCATGGATATCACAACAAGCTGGTCTTTCGGTACAAAAGCAAGATCATTTCGAACAAACGTCAACTGCCGCTCTCCTACCTCACTGAAGTAGATAACTTTATTTTCCTCATCACGGGACCAATGGACATTGTCGATAATGATGAAATGGACTGGTCCCCAATCATAGGAATAGGAGGTGGGACCATAAACGCGTTCGAAGGTCTCATCGGCGAAGTGGTCAACTTTAGCAAGACGGTTCATATCATGGTTACCGTAGACGTTGTACCACGGTATCCCAACAGTAGCCAGCACCTCGTTAAGCGGATCGAATAAGTTTAGATCGTCACCTACCAAATCACCAAGGCTGAGTCCGAACACCGCATCAGTACCAATAACTTCTTCAACCACATCATGAGCCAACCACTCAATCTCTTGCATATTATTGGGTTGTGTATCCCCGAAGACGAGTGCCTTAAAGGTGTCAGGTTCGGACTGTTCAGTGAGGGGAAAATCAATCGACTCTGGTAACGGTCCTGTTGGAGCGACGCCGGCATACCTTAATCCGTCTGGTGAACCGAGTGGTTTGTGAATGTAATAAAACTTTGGGAGTCGGTTTTTATCAATCGGTGTCATATAACCACGAGGTTTAATGACGAAAAGGATAGTGTCATCACTGACTGCAAGTGAGTATTTCCCGTTGGCATCGGTTTGGACAACATCCTGCCCATTAGAAACGCGAACCCCAGATAACCCTTTCTCATTATCGTCCATTACTTGATTTCTATTTGTATCCAGAAAAACAGTACCAGTAGCGGTTGAATTTGCTGCGACACTGTTTCCAATCCAGAGCGAAATCAAGATAACTAACAAAAATGTAAAATACCATTGCCTGTAAATCATACGATTCTCCTTGTTGCAGTTCATTTCAATCCCCATTCTCGACTGGGTTTCACCATCGGTTTGCAACTTGCACCTTTGTTGTAGAAATTACCAAGCCAACTCCCGTCCTTATGAAAAGAGAATCGGTAATCATTCTCTTCGTGAACGAGTTGGTATCGCGTATCATTGTTGATGCGAGGGTGGTCAGAGCGATTGGGAGCACTGCTGTGCATCATATATAACCCGAATATAATAACGTCCCCCGGTTGCATGGGTTCTAACTCAATATTGATGTTGTGGTAGTGGATGGCAACTTTTTTCACCACACTGCGGAATCAATGATATGTAGAATATCCAATTTCCAAAGAAATCAAGCAAAATTAATCGTCAAAGACATATTACGCTACGAATATCTGTTCCGTCAATACTAATGAGACCAATTCAACTAAAAAGTGACAGCGTACCCATCAGTCCTTGGATCTGACCCACCGATAAGCGCGCCTGATTCAGAATGAAGCTTGATCATCTGCGCACTGCCTGGACCGCCCCAATCCCCGACAAGTTGGAGTTCATGCCCTCTTTCTGCTAAACCCTCTTGAGTATCTGACGAAAATCGTGTTTCTAATTGGAGGTGATTAGAACAGGTGTGCGGGATAGTCGATTCCATTGGATTCTGGAGACTGCGCCAGCGCGGCGCAGAAACTGCCTCTTGCGGTGTCATGCCAAAGTCAAGAATATGCGTGACTAACTGAAGGTTCGTTTGTACCTGTGTATCTGCGCCCGGTGTGCCACACGCTAATACGGGTTTGCCATCTTTTGTAACGATAACGGGGTTCATTGTGTGTCGCACACGTTTGCCCGGCATTAGGCAGTTGGGATGGTCTTCCTCCAAATGCCAATAGGTCATTCGATTATTTAGCAGAATGCCCGTATCACCCGCTATTAAACCAGATCCAAACCCAGATTGGATACTCTGTAGTACACAGACAAGATTTCCTGCACGGTCAGCAGTGCAGAAGCAGGTGGTGTCTTGGTATGCTTCTGGTCCGCCTGCGGGAACATCAACAGCGGCCTTCTCCAAATCTATCCGTTCTGCCTGTTCAGCAGCGTAAGATTTAGATAACATGCCTTCTATGGGAACATCTACCCAATTGGGGTCTGCCATATATTTTTCTCTATCAGCAAATGCGAGTTTTTTCGCTTCAACCATCAGATGCACACTTTCTGCAGTATTGCATCCCAATGCTTGCAAATCAAACAATTCTACAACGTTCAATTCTTGCAATAAGATATGTCCACTTGAATTAGGCGGCATTTCATAGACTTCGTAACCGCGATAACTTACGTGTATCGGTTCGTCCCAGTGGGCATGGTAGTTTGCGAGGTCTTCTGCTGTTAATAGTCCGTTGTATGCATGACTGAATTCAGCAATTTCCTTAGCAATTTCGCCTTCGTAGAATGTTTCTCTGCCATCTTTAGCGATTTTGCGGAGGGTTGTGCCGAGATTGGGATTGGCAAGGAGTTCACCTGCGGGGATCGGTTCGCCATCATTCGTAAAAATAGCGCGGCTGTCTGGTTCAGCAGCGAAACGAGCGTTTTCACCTCTCAGACCACCCGCGAGTCTATGACTCACTGGAAATCCTTCTTCGCAAAGGGAAATTGCAGGGGCAAAAACTTCTTCTAACTTTAGTGTGCCATAACGTTCGTGTGCAAGCAGCCATCCGTCAACAAGCCCTGGCACCGAAACACTTCGCATGCCTTTCATCGGAATGCCACCGTTTTTGAGATAGGTCTCGCGTGTTGCGGCACGCGGCGCAGGTCCTGTTGCATTGACAGCGGCTACCTGTCCTGTTTCTGCCCAGTAGATGAGAATAAATCCATCTCCACCGACACCAGAACCTGCAGGTTCCACGACACCGAGCGCGGCGGCAGTCGCGATGGCAGCGTCAACAGCGTTGCCACCTGCCATCATTGTTTGGATGCCTGCTTGTGAGGCAAGTACGTGTCCTGATGTAACCATGCCGTTTCTGCCCATCACAGAGGGACGAAACGCTGAGCCGTGTGGTGATTGCATCTGTAACCTCCGGACTAAGCCAACATCTTCTGTGTGAACGCCTCAACATCAACGCGTTCATGTGTGCGGGCAGATTCGTTGCACGCTTCCATCAATATCCATGTGCCGAGTGTGCTATCTTGTATCCACTCTCTGTCTTTACCTGTAGCGATCGCTTCAGCAAAAGCATCAAATTGGAGTCTGTCGTCTTCAATTAAACCGCCGTGGAGGTCTTGTAGCGTAAGGTCTTCAACATTTTGTCCAGTTCGGAAAAGTTGCAGGTGTCCCCCATCTCTGCGTAGGTCACCATCTTCTCCGTGGAATGTCCAACTTCCGCTCCATCCGTAAGCCCCCATGTGGCCCGCACGGGTCCCAGCATACGTGAATGGTGCGCCGTTATCGTATTCCATCAAGGCGTTTCCACCTGCAGTTCCCCACGCATCAATCTGTCCTAATGAGGGGTCGCGACGGTTATGAACTTGGGCAGTAACGTACTTGGGAAGACCTTTCGCTCCAACAAGTTGGTCAAGTTGATGGCTGCAGCCTGCGTGGAAATATAGCCCATCAACGTAAGCATCAGGTTGCCGAGAATCGGGTCCGGTAAACAGATTTTGGCGTATCCAGAACCGACATTCGCCACCTAACATCTCACCGATGCCGCCTTCTTCTCTGAGCCATTCGCGCATTTTCGCGGCGGCTGGATTCCAGCGTTTGTTTTGTCCCTGTACCAATATTGTTCCAGGGTTTGCCTTGTGCGCTTGGATGATGTCGTGGAATTCTGCTTGTGTCGTTGCAATCGGTTTCACACAGAGCGTGTGCATGCCGAGGTTCAAACTTTCTACGATTAATTTAGCATGAACAGTTGTTGATGCGTAGATAAGACACGCTTCTGCGTCGTGCTTCTCTTTTGCCTCAGTGATTGTTGTATAGATACGGTCTGACAAACCTTCGGGCGCACCGTTTATTGATTCAACGCCTTTTTTTGCAGCTTCAAGGTTGATGTCTACACATGCAACAGGCTCAAATCCGTGCGAATTGACTTGTGCTTGTAGACGTCCGTGTGCGAAATGTGTACAGCCAACATGGATAGTTGGTATTGCCATATATCAGTCTCCTTTGTAGACGCACTGTTCCTATGCTATGTGATTGAATTTATAGTGAACTAATTTATATTCTATTAACGGCGCGTTTACAAAACGCGCCTACAGACCAAGGGAAATGTTCACATATTTTTAGGAAATTTCAACGGTCGGAGGATTGATAAAATCGTGATACTTTTGTGCAACCTTGCCTGCCGTGGCATCACCAGCATGAATAAGGACACGGAATCGGAAGTGCATCTCCTCACCTTCTTTTAGCGTATAGGAACCGTCTTTGGATGCGTCTCTTTCAAAGGTGCCGCTCCCAAAAATGTTACTTCCCATCAATCCGTAGTTACGAACATGCCAATATGTCGGATACCGCGGATTAACAATGTGATCAAATACAGCAAGTCCAACTGGTGTACCATCAACGACACCGGAATAATCGCACCAGTTGGCACGTTTACCCCAAGTTTCAGCTTCGTTGATACCGCCGAAAGCATTTTCGATCTTGCCGCCATCTGATGCGTTCATTGATGGATGAACTCGAATTGACATGATGCCGCCTTCTTTTGTGTCCCCAAAATGGACATCACCAGCAGAGGCAATAAAACTCAAATCAAGGTCAACAACAGCCCCATCCTCAGGTAGGTTATAGATACGGAAGTTCTGCTTATCTGTCATCAAAACTTCACCGTCTTTGGTTTCCCAGTTGTTGCCAGTATAAATTCTACTGACAACAGCCCCACCGTGTTTTTGAGTGAAATTTTGATGCACCACCCGTCCGGAATTGCTGCCTTCTCCCCACAGGTCAATATCATTGACTTCACCGTAAGCCACGTAGAGTGAACGGTGATGGACATGGTCTTTTGAGATGTCGCTTGTTTCACCTCGGGTTACTTCACAGCCATTTGGTCCCAATACAGGGAAAAAATAAGGGCGATATTGTGCTTTGCTGTAGCGAAACGTTGTGAAGTGCCTTCCGTTGAGCGTGATGTCTATCGTTTCAGACCCATCTTTTAATTCAACGCCTGCCTCACCGTCAACAGTTCCCTCTGAAAGCGTATAGGTGCGCGAAGCCCCTGCGGCGAGACCGTTCAATACCCATGCTAAAGTGGTAGATGTGTTATCGGTGTTCGTATAACATTGCGCAGAGATAACATCTCCGCTCTCTGAATCTGTTAGGATGACATCTCGTTCAGAAAATTTACTAATTTCGGGATGGTCAACATTAATGACTACAGGACATCCATCCCGGTTGTGGAAACCTGCGTTGACAGTAAGTGTAAGGTCGTTCTGATTTGCCATGAATCTCCTTAATCTCGTTCAATCGTGATATGAGCAGCACGACTTAGCTGCTAATAGCAGTGCAAATGGTTGAAAATAAAAACCCTAACTCTTGTCAGCGCTCAGTTCAAGGATCGCTTCCTCTTCACTGTCGTAGTTTTCAAAAACAGTCGCTAACCTTCCAAGGACGAGTAGGTTTCTGATGTGCGCGCCTGCATTGACGAGTGCAGTGCGTCCTCCCTTGCGTGTAATAGTAACGTGCACGGAAACGAGTGTTCCTAAGCCGCTACTATCCATTCGAGTAACCTCCTCAAGGTTAAAAATGACCTTTGGTGATTCGAAGTGCTCCTCAAGCTCTTCATGGATTTGCTGTCTAATCTCAACATTTGCTGCACCGATCATGCGACCAGTGGGACGGATAATAATAACACCTTCTCTGTGACGTATTTCTGCTAACATATTTCTCCCTCATAGTTAGTCCGCATTTACACGCGGAGATGGTTTTAATAATTTTAGTGTAACGAATTCTTACTCTTTTGTCAAGGATGTATGAAACGAATCTTTCCTGTCATTTTCATTCATTTGCTGCATGAGCGATATTCCAGTAGTGCTGCTTTGCCCACTATAGCAATGATGCACACTATTAATTCATTCCCGTTAGCATCGGTAAGTAGCAGATATTCTCCTGGAACGCAGTGAATTGGCTGTGGTTGCCCTTGGTTAATAGTGATATTGGAGGTATAGAGGGAAATCCGATTATAAGGGTCACTAATCAGGTTTAGCTCTCCTGACAAACCCAGGACGTTGCCATTTTCCTTTGGAAAGAGGACTGATCCTCCTTCCGGTAAAGGTTGCATTTTAACGACAAGTTCGCTTTGTGTTGGTAGCCAATTACGTTCGATGTGTGCAGCGCAACTATCGGCTGCTATGAACACTGTCAATGGAAGGTTTACAGCAGGCAATTTGATATGCACATCGCCACTTCCGGCAGTAAATCTACGTGCTAATGCGTCATTCTGAAACAGCAATTGTACGTCTACTTTCCGGATTTCGGAGCCGGGAAGATTGCATTGGACAGATGCTTTTACACTTGTCACATCAGTGGCAGCAGCCGGAATTGTGAGAATAAGGTCTGAATCATCAATGAGTTGATACTTAGGCAATTCCCCACTCAACGCTTCTGTTTCGCGTAAGATAATTGGCACCCCATCTCCACGTCTTTCCCTGAAGTATTGTCTATCCCCCGATCCTCGGATGCTTTCTACAGCTATTCGTCCGAGCATTGAGGCGAGTGCTTCGTTTCGCGTTGATTGACGGACATCCATGCTATCAATCGTTAGATTGTTTGGCAAATTGCCGGGAGAGTTGATTTCAATGCGATCAGAGAACATTGAGAGTCTAATCTTACTGCCTTGAATTGCGTAGTCGCGATGTGCAACAGCATTGACAATTGCTTCAAAGAGTGCTTTTTCACTGTATTGAGGCAGGTCAATACGAGCGGGGTTCTTGAATGCTCCGACGCGCATGTTGCGAACTGTAAAAGCCACTGCTTCTGCAATTTGTCGATTTAATGGACCTGTAATGATTTGCGCATCTATCTGTCCAGATGCACGGTCTTTACCTCGGTAACAAGTTGCAGTGATACAAGCGTTGGGGAGCCATTCCTCTGGAGAACGGGTGCACAAGAGAACCCCTGCCACAGTAGCGCGTGTCACACCATTTTCGTCATTAGTTAGAAGTCCCATCTTCTCCAGTGCCAACTCGGGGGCAGCGGCACCTTCAGCACTCAACAGTGGTTTCCAAAGAGATTCATCCAATGAACCAAAACCTGTGCCTGGGACCGGCTGTTTGTCGTACCAGAGGAACCGGGATTGGGCGCGCTTCTGTGCAAGACGTAGTTGTTCATCGCTTGTCATCTGTCGTTTTGTACTGCCAACTCGATGGAAACTACCTCCGGGGCTATTGTGCAGTGCATATCCTTGTGGAATTTCAACGAGCAGGAACGGTTTACTATCTTCTATTTTCTTGCGAAGGATAGTAGGATATATGGAGGGTGTAATCTTGTCAAGGCACACCTCCACAAGGAACCTTTCCAGTTCGTCCGTCTGCTCGCGCGACATACCTTGAAGATCGCTGTCATCAATTACGCCACATAATACTAGTCCACCTTTCGTGTTGGCAAATGCGGCGAGTTCGTCTGCCACATCGTCACGACTGGGACTCCTGCGTTTATTTCCTGCGAACACAATTTGCTTGAATTCCCAATGGCTATCTTCACCTAAACGTATGTGGCGTTTGATATCTTCGTCACTGAAATTCATAACTCATCTCCAAAACTAAGTGTTGCAACGTTTTTAATCAACCCATGAAAAAATACCACATTTAGTAAAGACATTCAACGTCCGGTAGATGGAGATTGCGGCCAGTGAAGCCCACGCTGTCCAGATAAACTACGATTCGCAGATGGACGATACTCTCGGTCAGGCAAACCGACAAGTTTACCATCTTGCACCCATTTTTCATCACCACCATAGAGTTCACCTATTAAAAGGTTAGTCAATCGCTCAAGTATTTCAGCATGCGCGGGTGAATTAGACAAGTCGTTTAACTCTCTTGGATCCTCTTCCAAATCGAAGAGTTGTCGGTAGTTTCCGGTGGCGTAGTAGATAAGTTTGTAGCGTCCCTCATGGATCATTCGGGTGGCACTACTACCGTCACCGACTTCACCATATAACCATTCACGTTTTTTGTCACCTACCATTGGCATACCATCAACTGTATCTGGTATATCAACTCCGGCAAGATGGAGTAGTGTCGGCATAACGTCCTGCCATCCGACGAGTCGATCATCTACTCTGTGGCGTCCAACTCTATCGTCACCTGCAATGCCGACAAGCAGCATTGGCACATTCGCAGAATCTTCATAATAGAGGCGTTTTGCCCACATCCGATGATTTCCAAGCATATCGCCGTGGTCAGACGTAAAAAGTATGATTGTGTTGTTCAACATGCCTTCTTCGCGTAGCGTTCCAACAACAACCCGTAATTGATGGTCAATATGCGTGCAGAGTGCGTAAAATGCTTGGCGTGCAGAACGGATTAGATTTTCGCTGTATCGTGTATCTTGTGCTTGTCGTGATTTGAGCGGCAATGGTAATTTTTCAGTGTCTTTAGACCATTCACCGTGGTAAGGCATGTCTATATCAATATCTCGATACATGTCCATATAACACTGAAGTGGAGCCAAAGGTGGATGTGGATGGCAATAGGATAAGAACCAGAATCCGGGGCGGGTTGGGTCGCGACGTTTAATCATGCGCACCATCTGTTGTGTGCTCCAGTTGGTGACGTGGCAATCTTCTGGGAGATGCCAAGGGCGGTTGAGATAATCGTTATTGCACATGCCGTGTGCAAACTGTTGTCCAGCATACCCTCTATCGCCAAGAAAGAGTTCATAGTCGTCAATCACACCATATTGTAATCTGCCTTCTTCACCTAAAAGCACATCGTCAAATCCGATGCGGTCGCGTTGTGGATAGACATGCAGTTTCCCGACTGCATAAGCTTGATATCCTGCATCTCGAAATGTTTGTGCGATTGTTGGGAGTCCATTTATTCCTTTGCGATCATTGAAAACCCTGTCTTTGTGGGTGCGTGTCGTTGTTCCTGTCATCAACGTTTTTCGTGCTGGGACGCAGACAGGACATTCACTATAGCCGCGTGTGTAACGAGTGCCAGCGCGTGCAAGTGAATCAAGTGTTGGTGTTTGGATATTTGGATGTCCGTTGACGCCGAGCAGCGAGTTGGGCCAATGGTCTGTTGAGATGAGAAGCACGTGCGGTTTGTCAGCCATTACGGTGATTCCTTTTCCTGTCGCAGCAAAACTGTTATATGCTATTATCTTACCAGATGCTTTGACAATTGACAAGGAAAAAGTTCATGAGTTATTCAGTTTTCGTAAACATAAATCGGGCGGACAAAGCCCTCCTACAAGCGTACTTTGCAGGAATTAAATGGCTCTGAAAAGTTTAAATATAGCCTTGATGCGGAATCAGGGTGCCCTGTTTATATCTGCATTACAGCGGTGTTTGTCAAATAAGGGGACTGAAACTGCGTTATATCGCCTGCCTTTAGTCCGGGAACGGGAAAAAGACGGACTGATAATGGCTTATTAAGTCTTATAGAGAGGGTAGCAACATCAGTCAAAATAGCAGCGATTTGTGATGTAGAAGCATCACCAGGGATAGGAATTGTGTCAAGACCAGTACCGCAAACGGTAGAATAGAGTAACAGACTGTCTAAATTGAAATAACATTCTTCACTCCGTTTTCCGAGTCCGACATCTTCAAGCACAGGGAGCATTAATCCAGAATATCCACATAAGGGTAGCGAGAGCGAACGAAGTGTGCGTGTTATACCTGCTGCAACTGTCAAAGTGCCACTTTCACCAAAGCAACCGGGAAGTTGTTGTTCCATTGCATAAGCGATACTTTCATCACCCATCGGTGCAAGAGAAGCGTCTATGCCGATAAACTTTATACCCCAATCCTTTGCAAACATCTCGGCGAGTGCGACAATTTTTTGTCCCTCTGTTTCCATGATGTCTTTCAGGTTTTGCAGCGCAATTTCTAAATTTGATGCGTCAGCGAAAGCGGTTTCTACAAGGTCAATCGCTTGCCATCCGATACCGAAGTTAGTTCTGGTGTCATTCCAGAATGCAGCTGGGAAGAAAGGCGTATTTGGTGGGCAGTTCATCAACGCTGCGAAGCGGAGATTTCCGTAGCCTGCTTCGGTTCGGTGCGCTATCTGCCGAATAATATCTGCTGTTTTTTCAACGATATCCGATACGACATGTCCAGATTGTGCTGTAAGGGTAGCGGTGGCAAAGAGTATCTCACTTTGTACAATTACATCAGCGACAAGTGCAAGATGCTCTGTGGTAAGCCGTTTCTCCGGAAAGATTGTACCTAAATTGAGAAATTCAATCCCTAATGCTCGTGCATCAGTTTCTAATGAAAGAATGGTATCTATATCTCGCCGTTCATCCCAGATTTGGCAGCTTACACGTGTGGTTTGCACCTCATAGTCGTTGGCTTCAAAGTAAGTTCTACAAGCGGTGTTAAATTCGGCAGCACGTTGAAGTTGGTATACAGAAAATGGGAATGGAATGCCTGTGGTGATGGTTCGGATCTTCATGTACGGTTAACGTCATCTTCCCCAAAAAGTCCGAGATTTCGGTAACGTTCATAACGTTGTTGAATGAGTTGGTCTTCGGTCATCTGAAGCAATTCTGTGAGATGTTTTCGCATTGCACGCTTGACGCCGCGAGCAGCAGCTTCCGGGTCTCTATGTGCACCACCGAGAGGTTCACGGATAATTTGGTCAATGATGTCTAACTTAATCAGGTCGGGGGCAGTGGGTTTATAGCCTTCCGTTGCTTCAGGCGCGTGTTCGCCTTTGTCTTTCCATACGATACCGCTACAGGCTTCGGGAGGGGCAACACAATAGACGGCATATTCCATCATCAACACACGATTTCCGACTGCTATTGCCAATGCGCCGCCGCTTCCACCTTCTCCTATAATAATGACAAGGATTGGGACGCGCATCTGCATCATCTCAGCAAGATTTTCAGCGATCGCTGACGCTTGTCCGTATTCTTCGGAACGGAGATCAAAATGGGCACCGGGCGTATCAACAAAGCAGATTAAAGGACGGTTGAATTTGTTTGCTAACTGCATCAAACGTCTTGCTTTTCGGTAACCTTCTGGATGTGTATAACCGAAGTTCATCTCCTGTCGTTCTTCAAGGTTTGTGCCTTTCTGTTGGGCAAGGTAGACGATAGGTTGTTCGTCGAACCATGCGAAGCCACCGATGAGTGCGCGGTCATCTCCGTACAACTTATCGCTACGAAGTTCAACGGGCTCTTCAAGAAGTTCATTGATATACAAAGAGGCTTGTGGTCGTTGCGGATGTCGTGCTAATCGCACTTTATCCCAACGACTCAGCTTTTGGAAGGTCTGCTTTGTAAGCGTGTTAGCATTCTGTTTCAGTGCAGCAATCCCTTCCGTGAGGTCTAAATCTGGATGTTCTTCCGCGAAAGCATCCAGCTGTGTGAGATGACGTTCCAATTCAATGAGAGATTTTTCAAAATCTAATTCTGTTGAATTCACAATAATTGTCTTCCTTAATTGTGGTTTCAAATTTCGCGGGAGATCAAGGTTATAGCAGTAAGATGGCGCAGAGCATAATTTTGTTTTTCATACTATCACAACTCCATTATATATCAGAAAAATAAACTATAACTGGATCAAGACCATTGTCTTTTACCAGTTTTATTAGTGGATCGTAAAAATAATCATTGTAATTTGGGGACATTACAATTCTTTTGATCAACCTTTTAAGGTTGGCTCCGATATGGATTCCTTTAGTTGGTATGTCCTTCATATCGTTAGTCATATCATCGCTAGCCATATCTTCATCATCTAAATTATTGATTTTTGTCTTGAACAGTCTGTCACTATAAAACGGTATTTCTGATGTATAGGTCTGATTTGTGAAGTTTTTACAGATGGATTCAAATGAAATGATTGCTCTTACTTCTTCCTCATCTTTAAATATATTTCTTTTGTGCATAACAGGCGTGTAAAATAGTTTGAGAACGACGTTAGGATCTGTTAAGTCTTGTGAAGCAAAATCTTCATAGCCTGCAATATGTTCTTCTTTATAGTCTTTGTATTCCACTTCACCTATATGGATATGATATTCGTTATCGTCAAAATACAAACTGTCAATGAGATCGCCTACAGTTGTTTGAATAGCTATGGATGTAGGGATTTTTTCCCCATATTCTGTCCACATAGAATGACTTTCGAATGGTTTCATAAACCAACTATTACAAAACATTAAATGATTCGAAAATTCTTCTAATAATGCTTCAAATGAGTGGGGATGCTGTATAACAAAACCACTTTTTTCATACACATCAGCGGCAAATTCGGTATGAGTATCTTCAAATAGTTTTTTCTGTTTGATGAATGCGTCATTTTGTTTTATTGGTGTTGTTTCATTAAAGAGATTCTCTTTTTGGACAATTTGTTGACTGAAAAATGATAATTTCCCTTTATATTTGTCCTTAAATAGATATTACTATAGTTTGGACAATTTACATATTGTTCGAGGACTTGCTGAGAAACTGTTAGGTGTCCAAAGCAAAATATTGGACACCTGTCGCCCCGCTGGGG
>LXNJ01001531.1_pt1 | contig 13524 bp, 13 predicted proteins | sample 809081 | NCBI WGS metagenome assembly LXNJ01 (sample SAMN04870510, study PRJNA318959) | sponge metagenome | biome: sponge; feature: marine sponge reef; material: water | host: Petrosia ficiformis | place: Greece: Milos, Mediterranean Sea | collected 2013-05-29 | depth 5-7 m
GAACTACTACGACCTCGGTGGCACGGAGCTGTGGGTTCCCGAGAGCTCGGAGCATCGGCCGGGACGGGAGCACCTGGAGTGGCATAGGGAGAATCGGTTCCGGGGGTGAGGTGAGATGACCAGCCGCACCCCGCAGCGGGACGATAGACAACTCAATCTGTTCGGCGAGTCGGCGAAAGAACGGCTATCGTTCATCGCTGAGCAGGACCGTTTGCGCATGTCGCGAGAACTGGAGCGAGCGGAAGAAGAAGAGGGTCCGGACACTTCGACGTGGCTGAAACGTTCGTCTCGCCATCCATACGAGTAAGATCCCACCAATGGTCAACGCGACCAGGACATCGTCACCTCGCGTCCGTTCCTGGTCGCGATAATCCGATGCCGGAGACTAGCCAACCAACCACGAGACTGAGCTACCGCCATGTTCTTCCGCGATGTCAATGAAGAGGACTTCATCCAACTCCTTGGAGCACTGCCGGACTCACCGGCGGTCACTCGCGCCCATTTGCTTGGTGCGTTCGGCGTAATCGTCGCTGGCGACGACCCGAGGGTCTGGTGGAACGCGCTGTTGATGGATCGTGGCGACGAAGGGGCGGCGAAGGCCGTTGCCCAGCTCATCATTGCCAAGGGTGGAAAACGGCTGGTCTCGCTGATACGGACCGAGGCCGCCGGTCGCGATGTCGTCGCCAGAGCGGATGATCCGAAGCTCGCAAGGCTGCTTTTCGATTCCTCGCTGGAGGAGCGCCTTGACGATCAGTGGGAGTTGAAGTCAATCGTCTGCGACTACTACGAGGAGACGCAGGTCGTGCTTGAGGATGACGACCCGGACCTACCAGAGCCACCAGAGGAGCCCGAGCTCGATAGTGCCGAAGAGGAAGACGAGGAAGCCACGGAAGGCGGTGCCAGTGTCTTCGATCTGTTCTCAGGCAAGCCAAGACCGAGCGCAGGACGCGGGGCCAAGTGGACATTGGAGCGCGTCCAGAATCCTCCGAGGGGGTTTCTCACGGTGCCTATCCGATGGAAGGAAAGGGATCTGGAGAGATTCCTTTGGGACAGTTGGGAGTCCGTCGATTTCGGATTCGATCGGCCCATCTATCTCGTCGGGAAGCAGCAACGCCTGAGCCCGAACACCAGTGACCGGGTCGACCTGGTCGCCAAGGGCAGGTCGGGTGAGCACATCGCGATTGAACTCAAGATCGTCGAGGCGCGACGCGGGGATTACACCCAGCTCACGTCGTATATGGGAAACATGGAGTCGAGCGGCGTGCCCGCCGACAAGGTGCGCGGGATTCTGGTAGCACCGGCATTTTCACAGAAGGTGCTCAACTCGGCGGCGATCGAGCCGCGGATTACGCTGCTGCGGTTCAGGAGGGCACTATAGGCACTGGCTCGGGCGAGCTGGCCAACCGGCCAGCCAGCGGGCGGAGGGCGCACCACTTCAGGACTGACGTGGTAGTCCTGGCTCGTGTTCGGATCTGGCTGTTCCACTGATTGGATGCCGACCACCTACCATGTCGATCGTGTCTTGGAAGAACTATTCCTCCTTCGGGGATGGATCCGGCGTAGGAAGGCCCCGGAACTCGACGATCGTGTGGACGCCCAGGGCGAGATCCGCAAAGTCCGGGCGGGTCTCAAGCTGACACTCCTCGAGGACACTACCGATGCCACCGATCACTATCGGCCCCCGACGCCCGTAGTCGAACCAATGGAGTAGCGTCCAGATCGGCACATGGACCTTTCCGCCATTCTGCACGATCTCGCTGACCACCTCCAGCTTCTTCTTGCCCTGCGCTCTGCGGCAAGAATCCATCAGGCCTCTCCTGTAGCGTGAACGGGACCCCGACGCTGGCGATTCCCGGCCCTCGGGGCAAGAGCACGCTGCTTGGCCAACGAAGACTACGGACGGCGACCGCGACCGATTATGATTCACGTACCACCAAGGCCCATTGAGCCAGACAAGGAGGAGGCTCATGAACGAAGGCGCCTTGCGAGGCAAGCAGGCTTCGTGATGCGTGTGTTCATATCGTCCGTGATTCGAGATATGGAGCCCCATCGGGCCGCAGTCTCCGATGCGGTCGAGTCCCTGGGCTACGCGGTCATCCGGTCGGAAGAGTTCGGAGCATCGACCGATACGCCCCGTCGGGCGTGCCTGCAGGCCGCGCGTACGGCGGACCTCACCATCGTGCTTCTGGGCGCGAACTACGGCCACCCGCAGAGTTCAGACCTCTCGGCAACGCATGAGGAGTTTCGCGAGGCTTGCGCCCACGGCACGGTAGCCGTCTTGGTCCAGAGCGAGATGAACCCAGAACCGCGACAGCGAGAGTTTCTGCGAGAGGCGCAGGATTGGGCTACTGGTCGGATGACTGACACGTTTTCCGACCCGGACGACTTGAGGGCCAAGGCCACCAGGTTGCTTCACGAGCATGCGCTCTTGCGGCAAAGCGGCCCACTGGAGCCTTCAGAGTTACTCGAGCGGGCCCGAGCGTGGCTTCCGCGTCATCGGCAGCATTCTTCTCCTCGGCTCCATGTGATCGTCACGGGTGGCCCCCGCCAAGAGCTCATTCCGCCTTCGAGACTCGATGATCAGCATTTCTCTGGGCCAATCATGCAGCAAGCTCTGTTTGGAACTGAACCAGTCTTGACTCCAGGGCACGCTACCAGGACGGTGTTGGGGCGGGGGCACCTTCGCCTGGAACAGAACGGTGCCAGGATCGTGTTAGCTGAGGACGGGACGGTCGCGGTGAGCGTGCCCGCCATTCGGCATGACCGCGAAACCCCAATGGCCCTTACGGCGCTCATCGAGGAAGACATACGAGGTGCAATAGCGGCGGCGCTCGGGTTCATCGGCTGGTTTCTGGATGAAGTGGATTCGCTCAGGCGTCTTCCCCACATTGTGGTCCTTGGAGCAATTGAGGGCGGCTCGATCTATGGGTGGCGAACGCGAGCCGAACACGCTGCCAACCCGCACAGCGTGACCATGTCGATGCACCAACGCGATCTCGTAGTCGTCCCCGAGGAACCGGTTGTTCGACCTCGCGCTAGTCTCACCGCGAACCGAGATCAGCTCGTTGACGACTTGCTCGCACGCCTCCGCCGAGAGGTACGAACGCCACCCGCTGGAACCATCCTGTGAACCTGCGGCAGTGGGGAAACGGACGTGCCTTCGAATGCGTGACTTGAGGGAGTTGGATCGGGCCAGGTGATCCGTTTGCAACTGATCTGTCCTTTGACGGAGAGTTTCTGGGGATGGTGGCCCAATGGGCCGCAAAATCGTCAAGAACGGCGGTGTGATTGCTGTCGCTCTTCAATGCTGTGATCCTTAAGGAAAAACCATGAGCCACACCGAAGATCCCCGCCAAACCGGTCGACTCGCCGCCTACCGCTTCTTCATCGGCGTCCTCATCAGACACGGCCTTGATCAAGATTCTGCGCTTGCGATAAAGACGACGATCCGACAGGCTCTCCGCGGGGACCTGCTACGACTTAACCAGACGCCGACAAAGAAGGGCGATCGCGTGATGACGAATCCTTGGCCTGGAATCGCCAACGAGTCGCTTGGCGCGGACCTCGGAGGGTTCGGTGAGGGACTCAAGCAGGGCTTGGAGGAGGTCAAGGAGATGGTCGAAAACCGCTACCCGGATTCCGGCTGAGGCCTCCAGCACTTTGGACCGGGGATTACCCGCTTACATCCGACGTTCCCAAAGGAGCAAGCATGTCGAACGATCTCCCTGGCCACTCGATCCACTTGGCGTTCCGGGCGGCGCCATTGAAGGGGTCCGAAGCGGCACTGAGGACGCCCCAACGAGGATAATTGAGCGACGATGGAGTTCCTTGTCTTTGTCGCTGCCGTGTGGATCGTCATTGCACTGTGGCGGCGTCTCGCGCTAGCCCTGAGTCCTGCCGGACGATGGGAGCGACGCATACGCAATGCGCGGCGGAAGTTGCGTCTCCGCGAGTCGGGCCGTCGCGAAGCCGACCGAGAGCTTAGCCGGGTCATCCGGCTCGCAGCGGAAGCAGGGCACTCGCCGCGACTTGAACGATTCTCGCATTCACCCGAATGCACCGACACAGAAGCACAGGTCGCTGCCGAACGCGCAATCAAGGCCGACTCGGAAGAAGAGGAACACCGCTTTCGCAAAGGAATGGAGGCTTACTTGCAGTGTCTCCGCGGAGCAGCCGTGGGCCCGGGGAAGCAAGGCAGCAGCGCACTTGGCGGATCGCGCGTCGGCGATTCACAGCAAGCCAAGCGTCACTCCTTTCCCTGCAACCGCGAGTCGCTACCCGAGTTGTGGAGGGAGGCCGGGTTGTGCGTAGCATGCGGGATCCGAAACATCCGTGATCATTCGTTAGGAGGCTCGTATTGTTGGGAAAGCTGCCGCCCGATCGGCGATGATGACACGCCGCCGCTACCGGTCAACGCGGCGCCACCCATCCGCACACACCCACCAGACCGGACCGAAGTCCTGGCGATCATCCAACTGCGGCAAGAGGATGGCCGCCACGATGCTGAAGCCCGTTATTGGCCCGAATGCTCAGCTTGCGGAGAGGTGTTCCAGTGGAAGAAATTCAGTAGCCGGAAGAAGATCACCCGGAGGCACTGCCGACACTGTCGTCTTCCGGGCACGTCAGGCGTCCGGGCGTATTTGCCCACTCTCATCGCCGAGCAACGCGGTTTGTGTGGAATCTGCGGAGAGCCCCTCCCGGACGACCTTGGAGCCGTCCATGTCGACCACATCAAACCTCGCGCTCACGGTGGGACGAACGTGCCGGAAAACCTTCAAGCCGCACATGCCTCTTGTAACCTGGCAAAGGGTGCCAGCCTTCCAGATGGATCGTTCGGCCCAAAGGGCAGTGCCTGATGTGGTTTGCCGCCCCAGCGCGGCAGCCCGTCAAGAATTCGGCACGCGAGCCAGCGCCGTGAGATCACGGATCCGTGGCTGGCCGGGATGCCGGCACGAAGGCTATCGGGCAGGGGCGTGCGCCTTCGTTATGTTCTGGGCTGGTCGACAAGTTAGGACGGCGACTTCGAGCCCAACGCGCCGGCTGACGGTGAGTCGGTCTCGGTCGAGCGTGATCACCGACGTGCCGGCGTACTCAATGAGGGTTCGGGTTCGGTACCGCACGCGGCGAGGGCGAGAATGAGAACGAGAGCAAAGAGTACGGTTTTCCATATCCGGATTGCGGCGCCTAAAGCAAGATTGCCCATATCTGAAGCCCGAACCCCACAACCACCAACGTAATCGCCAGATGGGAGAGAATGCTGTTTCGGCGCTTCCACCGCCTTAGGTACGCCAAGTGTTCTGCGCTCGGTTCGACATCCGAGCCTACTGGCGAGTCCACTAGTTCGTACGGACTCGCGATTGCCAGGCCATCCCACTTTTTCGGGGACTTGATCCGCGGGGGCATCCCGTAGTAGAAGAGCATGACGACACCGACCATGTCCATCATCAGCCCGACCGTGGCAATTGCCTCATAGGTAAGCACCTGATCCATTGAGACATTCCTTCCTTTGGCAAAGAAGCGCGAACGGAGACGCGACTGAACGTCGCGGCTTTTGGCATGATACGAACAGGGTCCTAGAGACCTTTACCTTGCCCGATTAGAAGAGGGCCCATGGAGCCGCTCATGCGGAAGTTCACCCTGCGACAGCCCCACCGAAGCAACCCGATTCCATGACAGCGAAGGAGCGCTGGGCGCATCTGCTGGACCTTCTTCGATCGGCTTGAGGTAGTCGAAGTCGAGTCCCTTCATATCGACCATCGGCCGTAGCGGTCACTTGATGGTGGGATCCGCAACTCGGCACCGAAACGGAGCCATGTCGAGCCCGAGCCTATCGAAGTAGGCCAGGCGGTTCGGAAGCCGCTCCTCTATCGTTCGGACCACCGCGTCGTGCGCACGTTCGGGGACACAGCGCGCGACAAACCACGCCCATATCGCTTCGGCCGTGTCCTCCGTTAGGGGGTTCACCCGCGCGTAGTCGGTGGGGAAGATGCCGTCGGCCGCCTGTGCGGCCAGCCATTCCTCCGAAGTTTCGTGGCCTTGGCACTGGCTGGTGAGAAGGTGGCCCGCCTCGTGTAGCAGCGCCTCCTCGAGGTGCAGGTCCTCGTCGAGCGGCTGGGCGTTGCGCGTGTAGAGGTGGTGTGGCGCGGACGCTAACGAACAATGCTCGATTGGGGTACCATGCGCAGACGAAATCCATCGAATTCGTAGGCCTGTATGCCTGCCGGGAGCCGAAAGAGATCCGCAGAGCAAGCCACTACGCCTCTAGCGCCGCCGACACCCCATTCTCCCGTGACACCGCCGACACCGATCTCTCCCGTGGCGCCACCGACACCCGTCTCTCCCGCGGCGCCGCCGACACCGGTCTCTCCCGTGGCGCCACCGACACCCGTCTCTCCCGCGGCGCCGCCGACACCCGTCTCTCCCGCGGCGCCGCCGACACCGGTCTCTCCCGTGACGCCGCCGACTCTCGTTGCCCCCGAACAGGGGTTGCCGTAGACGACATTTCCGGCCAACACCAGCGACGCGAACGAATTGTCCTGGTAGACTTCCCGGAGACCTCGTTCCGCGGCTGCCGCACTTTCGAACCTAGCGACCAATGGTAGCTCGACCCATCGGATCCGTGGTGTGGTCGCACACGCCACCAGCAATACCGCCAGCGTAACAGCGCCTATCCTGGCACCGATCATTCGGCTAGTACTCCTCCAGCAACGGGAAGTCGCTAAGCCAAAGCACCCAGCTTAGCGGCTGGGCGTCTTTCTTGCCGTAGCAAAGCTCGCGGCTGAACCAAGATGGGGCATCGTAGGTCCCATAAACCACCGAAATACCGCCGCCGCGCGCACTGGCGAAATAGCGATCGGGTATGGAGATCTGCCACCGGCGTTTGGCGATCTCGTCTGCGGACCCGGCGATGGGGATAAACATTATGACACCATGGTACGATTCCACGGTGCCCGACACCTCTCGGTCCACGATCACCTGATTGCGCGGTCCCATACTGAAACGATCTTGGCTGTACGCGGTAAGCAGCTCGCCGCCGCACCCCAAACTGGCTGTGCCGTCGTCGTAATGATAGAGGAATGCCTGGTGTTCGTTGGCGGCAGGCCGATAGTAAGCAAAACGCGGGCCTGCCTCGGTTGCGAGCATTTGTCCGGGCCTGAGCTCCCAACCATCGGCGACATTCCGAATCGTCACGTTGTCGTTTACCAGTACAGCGCCCGCTGCTGGTTCCCAGACGGTCGTACGGAGGTAGTAGTGTGGAGCGCATCCAGTGGCAGCAAGGAGTGCGCACACAAGCCCGGCGCGATCCCGAACGATCCGGCCCAGGCCGAGGGAAAACCGGGATCGCTTGACCTCAAGATGGGACCCCGCTCCCGGCTGCGCACCCAGTGGGTCTTTCCTGTCTGCAAACCTGCTCATCGGCCGTCCCTCCGTCGTATCAACGTCGCTTCGCAACAGTTCGGCAGCGCTCCTTTCTGGCGCAGCTCCGACGAATACCTGATCCATGCCCCCTCCGCGGCACGTACCTCCGCGGTTACCGTCATGCGGACCGAGTCGCATCGGGCGAGTTCTAGCAAGAGCGGTCGTCCGTTGCCCTTCGCGCTCCAGCGTTCAATCCTGAGCGGGCCTTCCGGTTTCATCATCTCCACGCCGTCCACCCTGATCACGGTCGTCGGCGACTCGGCCTCGACGGTCAGCGCAATCGCGGTCGCGACCGACCATCGCTCGGCGTCCACCGTCACGGTCCTGTGCACCGGGGTGACCTCCAAAACAGTATCCGGGTGGATTGTGGGCGCCATGCGCAGCTCGACGCCGACCGTCGGACTTACTGGCTCCGGTTGTTCCTCGCATCCGGCCATGATCGGCAGGTTGGCGACTAGCACCAGACCCCACATCCGCCGGCGCGCAATCGCCCATGTGGCCCTAACCACAGGGGCGTCCCATCGTCTCCGAAGAACTCTTCGCGGCCGCGTTCCAAGCACGCCAAAGACTGAACAACGGCAGGAAAACAACCGCTGCGGCGATCACAACGATGTTAAGGGCGTCACCTTGGACCCGCACACCCGTTGGCAACCAGCAGCACTGCCAACTCAGCGCCGGAGCCACAAAGTGCACGCAGACCGCAAAGTACAGCGCCGTGACGATTAGTACGACCCGGCGCTCTCTATTCCTGGGGTTCGCGAACCGCGCGCCCGCCTGCGTAACGCTGTCCTTGAAGTCGTCGCACGGCACGCCGGAAACTCCCTCCAATCGCGAAACCTTGCCCAAGCACTTGCTCAAGTCCCGCTTGGCCTCCTTCAGAAGTTCCGCGAACTCCTCTTGGTCGTCACGGAGCTCTCGCCGCCGGCCAATCGCCGCTCTAATGCCGAACTCCTGGCCGATGAACAGCATGGCCACGATGACTAGCTGCATGACGGTGACCCGCTGCGAGTCGAACACATCTTTCAGATGGGCATCCAACGCGGTGAACTCGATCGTCGTGAGGCCCAGCATCGTCAACGCTGCGGCACCCCAAACCACCGCCCTTCCGTCCTCGTATCCGCGGAACCACCAATACGCGCCCGCCACCACCACGAATGGCACCAGTTTCACTGTCGTCCGCAAAGCCGGGATCGATTCCAGCGTCGCAAGCTGCATGGCAAACCTGGCCAAGACCAGCGCGGCGATGACGGATCCGGCACCGATGGCGAACGCCCTGGCGCCTTGCGAAGTAGTTATCGTACGCCAGACTCCGTTCCACACGCCGCTCACCATGTCCTGGCCACGCTGTTTGTGGATGTAGCGGGTCTCCTCGCACCATTGCCGATAGCAGACCAAACAAGAGGCGAGTATCGTCATCCTATCGACGAACTCGGGCTTCCGGTCTCGGGGATGGCCTGCCGTGTGGGCGCGCGGCCTGTGAAGAACACGGCGGACCCACAACCAACGCCGCGTCGGTCGCGTGGCAAGCAAGACCCGATTGATCGCTTCCCGCCACTCGACCCCGCCTGCGGTTGGATAGACGGACCCATCCGGCTCCGATGCGCCGCCCGAATCCTCCGGCCTCCTATCGTCCGAATCACGCCGATGTCGCTCGGCACGCGCAAATGCCCATAGTGCGGTTTCGGCCATGTCGGATTCGCCGCGGGCTGTCTCGAGCGCTTTCTCCAGTTCCGCCAAGCGCCCGTCAAGCATGTGTCTGCGATGCTCAGCCTGCCGCAGACCGGCCCTAGCGCGAGCGGTCCGGCGCGCTGAGCCGTCGTCCGCTCGGAGGATGCGTCCGAGTCGCTCAATGCGCTCTGCCGTGCGATGGCGCCGACGCTTCGAGCGGACGATCCTTCGCCGCGTTCGTCGAACGGTGCGTCTCCACCACAGCAGATGCCTCGCAACCTCGGCATCCGTGTACCGCAATGCGCGCCTGGCGTTGCCGAGATTGGTCAGGCTTCCACACAGAAGGCACCACGTCCCGACGCCCAGCAACACGATGGGCAACACTATTCCCAGCAACCATGAAATCGTCTGCCAGTCCCAAGGTAGCGAGATCGCCGGACTTTCGAGACCGGTCCATCCGTGCACCGCCTTCAGTGCCCGGACCACGACGCCGGTCAACTCGGACAGAACCGCGTCGTCGTCCGCCGAGACGCCGTCCGCAAGCCCAAGAACCAGCATGTCGCCGGATGTGCGCAGAGATACGCCATCCGGGACCTTCCAGGCGTTGTGCCCAAACACGCTCCCCTCGGTTGGCTGGCGGTTCCGCGGGTCGTGCGACAGGATCGGCAGGTCCGACTGGGGGATCAACCCAATCAGGATTCCTGGCTGGCGAGGGCGGGCTAGGGGAGGTGACGGTCCCGAATCCGCCGTGGCTTCGAGCAGGTTTCTGTACTCCGAGTCCAATGCGCTCGGGACAGTGTCGTCTGGAACCGACGCATCAAGGATGTCCCACGACGGCACCGCCCCCAACGTGAGGACGACGCTTCTGCTAACGGAATCCTGGTCCTCGACATGTGCTTCGAGTGCGGCGAGCACCGCCGCCAAGGGCCAAACGCCCCGCGCGTCGGCCGTATCGGACGGCGGTCCGTGGGACACCGCGATGAACACTGCCTCTGCCCGCCGCGCGTTGGCCCTGTTTCCATCCCTCCAGGCCACGATCTCCTCGATCTCGTCGATCCGGAGGGTCGCTGGCCGCTGAGCGACCCGGCGGACGCAGCGGACACGCCAAGCGAATCGCAACGCGTCCAGCTCCCTCGTCGCGAGGGCCTCCACACCCCCGTTGGGCGAGGCATCCCCGCACACCGCCCCAGCTTCGCCAACTGAGGACATACTCGCCCCGGCCGCCAGCGAGGCTGCAATCTCCGCCGCCCTTTGGCCTGCGGTCTGTGGATGCTCTAGCACACAAGCAGCCAGCAACAGGACCACCAGCGGGACGGCGAACCCCCCGACCGTCCGTTTAGGGTTCACGTGGAACCCAGTGCTGTGGTGGCTTTGCATGAATCGCTTTCGCATTCCCGCTGGCTGGCCGGCTCCAGACGGATTCACTTGACTCTCCTCCTTCAGTTCGCCAATGGTCTCCTGCTGGTAGGCCTTCCCACTGAATGCCGCTGTTCCAGGTCACGAACCGAGCGATACCGTTAAACATACAGAGCCAGTTGCGCTTCGTGGGCGACAAATCAAGGCATATTGGCGATATTTTGGCGATACGAAGAGTGGTCACGCCCAGCGTACGCCAACTGCCGGAGAAAAGAGGATGGCCGGTGACGAACGATTCTCACGAACCGCAACAACGGATCGAAGCTCTGCAGGAGCGCATCTCCAGCCTGTGCGGAGCCATCCTGCGTATCAGCGCGAGCCTCGACCTCGACACCGTGTTGCAGGAGATCGTGGACAGCGCCCGTGCGTTGACCGGCGCTGCCTATGGCGTGATCACGACCATCGACGAGACGGGCCGGCCCCGCCAGTTCCACATTTCCGGCTTCACGTCGGAGGAGTACCGGCAAATGGCGACCTGGGCCGACGGTTGGGAGCTGTTCGCGCACCTCCGGGACCGTCCGGGTGCGTTGAGAATCGACGACCTGCCCGGTTACCTCCGGTCACACGGATTCACCATGTACCCGCTGCCGTGCCAGACCCTGCAGGGCACGCCGATCCATCATCGGGGCGTGCACGTGGGCAGCCTCTTTCTCGCCGAGAAGGAGGGCGGGCGCGCGTTCACCGACGCGGACGAAGAGCTGCTCCTCCTGTTCGCGTCGCAGGCGGCAATGGCGATTGCCAACGCCCGCGCCTACCGGGACCAGCATCGTGCGCGGGCCAACCTGGAAGCCCTGGTCGACACCTCGCCGGTCGGCGTGGTGGTCTTCGACGCCAAGACGGGCGGTGTCGCGTCGCTCAACCGCGAGGCGAAACGGATCGTCGAGAGGTTGCGACTGCCGGGTCGCTCCGCCGAGCAGCTCCCGGACGTGATGACGTGCCGGCGGGCCGACGGGCGCGAGGTCGTCCTGGCGGAACTGCCGCTGGCGCGTCAGTTCAGCAGCCCCGAGACGGTTCGCAACGAGGAGATCGTGCTCTCGGTTCCCGATGGCCGGAGCGTGACGACGCTGATCAACGTCACTCCGATCCACGCGCCGGGGGGCGGAGTCGAATCGGTCGTGGTCACGATGCAGGATCTGGCGCCATTCGAGGAGCTCGAACGGATGCGGACCGAGTTCCTCGCGATCGTGAGTCACGAGCTGCGCACGCCGCTCGCCGCCATCAAGGGCTCGACGACCACGGTGCTCGCCCCTTCGCCGGGGTTCGCGCCGGCCGAGATGGAGCAGTTCTTCAGGATCATAGACGAGCAGGCCGATCACATGAGCGGCCTCATCGGTGACCTGCTCGATGCGGGGCGCATCGCGACGGGCACACTGTCAGTCTCGCCGGAATCCTCGGAGGCGGCAGCGCTGGTTGACCGGGCCAGGAACACGTTCCTCAGCGGCGGCGGCCGGCAAACGGTCCTGGTCGACTTGCCGCCGGACCTGCCCCTCGTGATGGTGGACCGGCAGCGGATCGTTCAGGTCCTGAACAACCTCTTCTCCAACGCGGCCAGGCACGCGCCGGAGTCCTCGCCCATCCAGGTCTCCGCGGAGCGCGACGGCGTTCACGTCGCGATCTCGGTCTCCGACCACGGCAAGGGCGTTCGGCCGGACCGGATTCCCCACTTGTTCCGGAAGTACGCCGGCATCGTCGACGGGGAGCGCGGTCTGGGCAGTGGTCTGGGCCTAGCCATCTGCAAGGGGCTGATCGAGGCCCACGGCGGCCGCATCTGGGCCACGAGCGGCGGGGAGGGCCAAGGCGTCCGGTTCACGTTCACGGTCCCGGTGGCCGCAGCGTCCGGAGGCGATTCCAAAGCGGCGGACTCGACCCAAGGTCGAGCGGCGGCGCTCGGGCCCGCGCGGGAGCGGATCCCCATCCTCGTGGTGGACGACGACCCGCAGGCACTCCTCTACGTCCGCGACGCGCTCACCGCGGCGGGCTACGCCGCGCTGGTGACCGGCGATCACCGCGAGCTGTCCCGCGTCATCCGTGAGGAGAAACCCCACCTGGTTCTGCTCGACCTGATGTTGCCCGGGACAGACGGCATCAAGCTGATGGAAGACGTTCCCGAACTGGCCGATCTGCCGGTCATCTTCATCTCCGCCTACGGACGGGACGAGACGATCGCGAGGGCGCTTGGAGCCGGGGCCGCCGACTACATCGTCAAGCCGTTCTCGCCGACGGAGTTGACGGCGAGGGTCGGGGCGGCGCTGCGAAGCCGGACCGAGCGCGCACCGTTTGAGCTGGAGGATCTGGCCATCGATTACGAGCGACGCCGCGTGACCGTGGCTGGCCGCCCGGTCGAGCTGACGGCCACCGAGTACGAGGTGCTGTGTGTGCTGTCGCTCGACGCCGGACGTGTGGCAACGTACCGCTCGCTTCTCCGCCAGGCATGGGGGCCGCATCGGGGCTCCGCCAACCCAAAGCTGGTGCACGCCGTCGTGAAGAGGCTCCGCCGCAAGCTGGGCGAAGACGGGACTCGGGCGGCCTACATCCTCAACGAGCGCGGGATCGGCTACCGCATGCCCAGCCCGAGGGAGAAGTAGCGGCGGTAGGAGCCTAAGAGGTGGCATGAACCTCCGACTGGTTCGAGTTGGTTGGTCTCCCCAGACTACCTGCTGCCCCGACCCTGGGGTGCGGGTCGTCGGACTCTTGCCTGTCCAGCGGGGGGAGCTAAGTCGTTAGGAGGTCCAGCGACCACGCGGGCCGAAACGTGAAGTGAACGCTGAGCAGGCCTCGAAACATCAAACGCGGGAGCCGACCCTTCGCAGGAAAGGGGAAGGCCGCCGACCGGCCGGAGAGAGACGGGACAGCCGGCTGGTTTCCGCCGGGGTAGGGGCGTCGGCACGTGTGGAAGATGGAATGCGTAGCAACACGGGAAGTCCCGTCGGTGCCGTGGCACGCGGCAACCGGAACCCCGCGAGGGGCAGGCCGGGCCGGCAGGGTGGCGGATGGGCCCGTAGTACTGAAGACGCGGGGTAA
>LXNJ01001532.1_pt1 | contig 13521 bp, 13 predicted proteins | sample 809081 | NCBI WGS metagenome assembly LXNJ01 (sample SAMN04870510, study PRJNA318959) | sponge metagenome | biome: sponge; feature: marine sponge reef; material: water | host: Petrosia ficiformis | place: Greece: Milos, Mediterranean Sea | collected 2013-05-29 | depth 5-7 m
GAGCTGCTCAACCTCGCGCTGGCCTTCCAGCGGGACCATCCGCCTTCCCTGCAGCACTTCCTGCACTGGCTGCGCCGGCGCGAGGTGGAAACCCGGCGGGACATGGAAAGCGTTCCGGACGCGGTGCGCATCATGACGGTGCACGGCGCCAAGGGGCTCCAGGCGCCGATCGTCATTCTGCCCGACACGATCCGGGTGCCGAAACGGGCCGACAGGCTGTTGTGGCCGGCGGCGGCCGACGCCGGCGCCACGGGGACGAGCGGCGGCCTGCCGCTGATCGCGCCGTCCGATGCGGATGCGGACAGCCGGACGATGGCGTTCAAGGACGACGCCAGGGAGGCCGGGCGGCAGGAGCACAACCGGCTGCTCTACGTCGCCATGACCCGGGCGCAGGACGCCCTGATCGTCTGCGGCAGCCGCGGGCCGAGAAAGATCGACGACGACTGCTGGCACACGCTGGTCGAGCGCGGGCTGGGCCGGCTCGACGGCACCGTCGAGGTCGCCGACGACGGGTTTGACGAACCGGTCCTGCGCTACGGCAGCCTTGCGGCCGACGCGCCGCCGGCGGGGCTCGTTGCGGCGCCGGAGGCCGTACCGGCGCACGATTTGGCGACGCTGCAGGCGCTGCTTGCGCCGCCGCCGCCGGAAGCGCAGCCGCCCCGGCCGCTCGCCCCGTCGCGCCCGGCGGAGGACGAACCGCCGGTCTTCGGCCCGTTCGACGCGGGCGCGGACCGGTTCCGGCGCGGCGCCCTGATTCACCGGCTGCTGCAATATCTGCCCGACCTGCCGGAAGCGCAGCGCGGCCGGGCGGCGGCGCGCTATCTCTCCCGTCCCGGCCACGGACTGAGGGAGGACGAACAGCGCGACATTGCCGCCGAAATCCGTGCCGTGCTCGACCTGCCGGAGGCCCGGCCCCTGTTCGGCCCCGGTTCGATGGCCGAAGCGCCGGTGACCGGCACGGTCGGCGGGGCGGTGATTTCAGGCCAGATCGACCGGCTCGCCATCGGCGCGCAGACGGTATCCGTCGTCGATTACAAGACCAACCGCCCGCCGCCCGCCGACGCCGCGGCGACGCCGCCGGTCTATCTGCGCCAGATGGCCGCCTACCGGGCCCTGCTGCGCCGCCTCTATCCGGCGCACAGGGTGGATTGTTTCCTGCTCTGGACCGCCGCCCCGCGGCTCATGGCGCTGGCCGATTCGCTGCTCGATCCCTACGCCCCGGAGGATGGCTGAGCGGTGCGATCCAGCTTGATTTGTCCGCGCCGCTTTCCTAGATCGTAGACCGGTTCCGGAGCCCGATCCGGGGCTCGCACCGCAGCACAGGACCGGCGCCGCAGCAGTGCCGGCCTTCAGGAAAACGGGGTAAGCATGGCCTTGAACAACGTGACCGATTCGTCTTTCGACGCCGATGTCCTGCAGTCGTCCACGCCGGTCCTGGTGGACTTCTGGGCGGAATGGTGCGGCCCCTGCAAGCAGATCGCGCCGGCGCTGGAAGACATGGCCGCGGACAAGGACGGCCTGATTTCGATCGCCAAACTGAATATCGACGAGAACCCGTCGATCCCGCAGCGCTACAACGTGCGCGGCATCCCCACCCTGATGCTGTTCAAGGGCGGCGAACTGGCGGCCACCAAGGTCGGCGCCCTGCCGAAGAGCAAGCTTTACGAATGGGTGGACTCGGTCCTCGCCGGCGGCGCTTGACCCGCCACTACGCTTCCGACAGCGCCAGCGCCTGCCCGATCAGGTAGAGCGACCCGCAAATCAGGATAGAATGGCCTTCGGCGGCGCGCGCCGCCGCGAGGTCGAGCGCGTGTTCCAGATCCCGCGCCGCAGCCGCCTCGGGCGTGCCGCAGGCGCGCGCCTGGGACGCCAGTTCCTCTGCCGGGAAGCAGCGATGGCCGGGAACCGGCACGGCCGTGAGCGACGCGCAGGCCGGGGCCAGTTCCGCCAGCACGCCATCCGGATCCTTGGTTTCCAGCAGGCCGAGAACGGCGTGGACCGGGTGCGTCTGCACCTTTATCCAATCGGCTAGCGCTTTGGCGGCGGGCGGATTGTGCGCGCCGTCCAGCCAGAGCTGTCGGCCGGGCCCGAGCCTTGCCGCAAGAGGGCCGGCCTCGATGCGCTGAAGCCGGCCGGGCCAGGCGACCGTCTGCATGGCCTGCGCCCAGTGCCGGTCCTCCAGCCGCGCGACGCCGGACGCGTCGGCGAGGGCGACGCCGAAGGCGGCGTTGGCGGTCTGGTGCGCGCCGGGCAGCGCCGGAACCGGCAGGCGGCAGGCGCGGTCCGGACCGGCATAGCGCCAGGTTCCGTCGCCCGATGCGGTTGCGGCTTCGAAGCGCCAGGCCTCGCCGCATGTCTCCATCGGCGCCCCGGTTTCGGCGGCGGCGCGTTCGACGACGCCCAGCGCCGCGGGCGGCAGGTCGCCGACGACGACGGGAACGCCGGCGCGCAGGATGCCGGCCTTTTCCCCCGCGACCGCCGCGATCGTGTCGCCCAGATAGCCCTGGTGGTCGAGGCCGATGGAAACGATGCCCGTCGCCGCCGGCCGGTCGACGACATTGGTCGCGTCGAGCCGCCCGCCGAGGCCGGTCTCGAGCAACAGCAGGTCCGCAGGGGTCTCGGCGAACGCCTTGAAGGCGGCGGCGGTCGTGATCTCGAAAAAGGTGATCGGCGCGCCATCGTTGGCGCGGTCCGCGGCTTCCAGGACCTCGATCAATGCCGCATCGCCGATGTCACGGCCGTTCAGCACGATCCGTTCGTTGAAGCGCACGAGATGGGGCGAGACATACTGGTGGACCGTGAGCCCGGCCGCTTCGAAGGCGGCGCGGCAGAAGGCGAGGGCGGAGCCCTTGCCGTTCGTGCCCGAGACGTGGATGACCGGCGGCAGCCGGTCCTGCGGCCGGCCGAGTCTGGCCAGCAGCGCCTCGATCCGGCCGAGCGACAGGTCGATGACGCGCGGGTGGAGCGCCGTGAACCGCTCGAGCAGCCGGTCGACGGTTGCGGCGGACAAGGGGCGGGATCAGTCCGCCGCGGGGTCGCCGGATTTGTCCGGCCCGGCCGGTTTGCCGGCCGCCGCTCCCGCCGGCTCCCCGATCGGTTTTGCGGCCGGCTTTGCGGCCGGTTTCGCGTCCAATTTCGCGTCCGGCGCCGCCGCGTCGGCTGCGGCCGGGCCGGCCAGCGCCTTCGGCGCGGTTGCGCTCTGTCCGGCGGGTTTCAGCGGCACGACATCGGCCGGCGGGTTGGGCCGGATCAGGTGGCGCAGGGTGCGGATCAGCGTCTCGCGCATCTCCTGGCGCGGCACGACCATGTCCACCATGCCGTGCTCGTGGAGATATTCCGCGCTCTGGAACCCTTCCGGCAGCTTCTCGCGGATCGTGTCCTCGATGACGCGCTTGCCGGCGAAGCCGATCGTTGCGCCCGGTTCGGCGATCGCGATGTCGCCGAGCATGGCGAACGAGGCGGAAACGCCGCCGGTTGTCGGGTCGGTCATCAGGGAGATGAAGGGCAGGCGCGCCTCGCGCACCTCCTGCACGGCGACGACGGTGCGCGGCATCTGCATCAGCGAGAGGATGCCTTCCTGCATCCGCGCCCCGCCCGAGGCCGGAATGGCGATGAGCGGCGCCTGCTGCAGGACGGCGAGCCGGGCGGCCGCGACGAAGGCCTCGCCGACCGCAACGCCCATCGAACCGCCCATGAAGGAAAATTTGAAGGCCGCGATCACGACCTTCATCCCGCCCATCGTGCCGTGGCATACGATCGCCGCATCGCCGCCCGAGTCCCGGGCGCCGGCCGCCGCCTGGGCGTCGCGCAGCCGATCCGAATACCGCTTGCGGTCGCGGAATTTCAGCGGGTCGACGATCGCTTTCGGCGGTTCGATCTCCTGGAACGCGCCGTCATCGAACAGCGCGGCCAGCCGCTCGCGCGCCGAGATGCGCATATGATGGCCGCAGTGCGGACAGACCTTCAGGTTGGCGTCCAGCTCGCGATGGAAGATCATCTGATCGCAGGCGGCGCATTTGACCCACAGGTTTTCCGGCACGTCCCGCGTGACCAGGGCGCGGATTTTCGGACGGATGTTTTCAAGCCAGCTCATGGCTCCTCACAGAATTGCCCGCGGACGCAGCGGCCGGGGGGACTTTCCCGAAGCGCGATCCCGCGATGCGCGTTCAGCCCGCCCGGACGGCCGGCACGCCGCCGCCCGCCTCGACCTGGCGCTCCAGCTGCCGGGCCGTGCGCCGGATTTCGCGCGTCTTGCGCCGGCCCTTGCCGCCGGCCAGCCAGGCGACCAGCGCGCCGCCGAGGAAACCGAGTGCAATGCCGCCGAACACCAGCCCGTAAACCGGCAGCGACAACGTCAGCGGCGCCGGCCACAGATTCACCACTGCGACATGATAGTTGTGGGTCGCGAAGACAATGAAGACGATCCCGACCAGCCCGATGACGATCCAACCGATAAGTCTCATGCCGGTGCTCCTGCAAGGCCGCGCCGCGGCGCCGAACCGGATAGGTGGCGACCGCCCGCCGCCGGCGCAAGCCGGTCCGGGGAGAGGCGCCGGCCGGTTGCCTCCGGGTCAGTCCGTCCGGTCGGAATTCAGCCGCTCGCGCAGTTCCTTGCCCGTCTTGAAATAGGGTACACGCTTGCCGGCGACATGGACGGTCGCGCCGGTGCGCGGGTTGCGCCCGGTGCGCGGCGCTCGGTCCTTGACCGAAAAGGCGCCGAAACCGCGCAATTCAACGCGGTCGCCGCGTTCCAGCGCATCCGAGATTTCGTCGAACACCGTTGTCACGATGCGTTCGAAGACCCTCGCCTTCAGATCCGGATGCCGTTCGGCCAGCCGGGCGATCAGTTCCGATTTCGTCATGGCAAGTGCGAACGCTCCCAAACGCGGCAACAGGATTCCGGAACGGTCGCGAGCCAGTCCGAACATTGCCTGCGCACTGTCCCCAACCGGACCGAAAGAGTGCCAAAGCGGCGCGCCAAGGTCAAGACTAAGCCTCTAAGAAATAACTATTTTTATGTAACCGCTGCCTACAGCCCCGGCAGGGATGCGCTTGCGGCAGCGTGCGCCCGGCAGCGCAATTCCTTCGGACCGGCCGGAATGCGGCCATAGGGAGCGGCACGGCCGCCCTTGACCTTTTGCACTTTCCGCCTTTATACCGCCCATTCCGCGCGCCGCCGCTGCCCGGCCGGCGCGCGTTGCACGCCGACGACAAACCGTACGGACCGAAGAGAGAAAAATGGCCCATCACAAATCGGCCAAGAAGCGCATCCGCCGCAATGGCGCGAAAACGCAGGTCAATACTGCCCGGCGCAGCCGTGTGCGCGGCTTCCTAAAGAAAGTGGAGCTGGCGATTGCCGCCGGCGACCGGGACGCTGCCCGCGACGCGCTGAAGACCGCCCAGCCGGAGATTATGCGCGGTGTTACCAAGGGCATCCTTCACCGGAATACCGCTTCGCGGCGCATCAGCCGCCTGAACGCCCGCATCAAGATGCTGGCTTGACGGCGTAACTCCGCCGGCACGGCGCGACGGCCCGGAACCCGCCGGCTCCCGAACGGGAGCGCATCGGATCCGAACCTGAAAGTGCCTGTATCACCGTTCTGCCGACCCGACCTGACCCGGCCCTTGCGCCGGCAAGCCGAATACGTATATTGCAACGCAACACAATTATTTTGCAGTGCAGAATTTGAACCCAAAAGAGACTTTCATGCCGGACGGATCCGTTGACCGGACGGCACTGGAACTGCTGTCCAGTTGCACCTGCCAGAATCTGCGCCAGGCGACGCGGGTCGTCACCCAGCATTACGAGCAGGTGCTAGAGCCGATCGGCCTGAAGATTACGCAGCTTCCGGTGCTGGCTGCGGCGGCCGTGACCGGTCCGGTTCCGATGAGCCGGCTGGCGGAAACGCTGGTCATGGACCGCACGACGCTGACGCGCAACCTGCAGCCGCTGGAGCGCGCCGGCCTGGTGGAGGTCGCATCCGGAGACGACCGGCGCGCGCGTCTGGTCAGCGCAACCCCGAAGGGCCTCGACGCGCTCGAGGCGGCGCTGCCCCTGTGGAAGCAGGCCCAGTCCGCCATGGTCGAGGCGCTGGGGCGCATCAAGTGGGGCGCCCTGATGGAGAATCTGCGCCTGACCGTGGACGCGACCCGGAAATCGGCCGCCGACTGAGGCCGCCGCGACAGGCCTGAGATCGCCACGGGGCCGATCCGGCAGCGGCCGGCGCCCCGCGCGGTACCGGTTCCGCCCGACCGGCGAACGGTCTAGACTCCGGGTCGCCGCTCCCCGCCGACCGACCGACCCATGCCGGAATTCAACCTCCACGCCCTGCCGGAACACCTGCCGCCCGGCGCGCCGGCGTTGGGCCTGGACGTCGGCGCCAAAACGGTCGGCCTCGCCATCTCGGACCGCACGCGCACCATCGCTTCGCCGCTGGTCACGGTGCGCCGGAAGAAATTCGCTGCCGATGCGGCGGCGATCGCGGCACAGGTCGCCGGGCGCGGCGCGGCCGCCCTGGTCTACGGATTGCCGGTCAATATGGACGGCGCCGAAGGGCCGCGCTGCCAGTCGGTCCGGCAGTTCGCGCGCAACCTGGACGGCCGGCTGGCGCTGCCCTACGCCTTCTGGGACGAACGCTTGTCTACAGCGGCGGTCGAGCGATTGCTGATCGGCGAAGCGGATATGACCCGCAAGCGCCGCGCGGAGGTGGTAGACAAGGCGGCGGCGGCGTGGATCCTCCAGGGCGCGCTGGACGCCCTGAGAGCGCGGGCGGCCCGGGAACGGCCGCCGCAGGATCCGGCCTGACGGCGCAGCGGCGGAGGCCCCTTGTTCGAGACCTTCACAGCAATCGCCCCGGTCGTCGTCCTGATCCTGCTGGGCTGGGCCTTGCGCCGGGCCGAGTTCGCGCCCGAAGCCTTCTGGACCGGCATCGACCGGCTGACCTACTTCATCCTGCTGCCCTGCCTGCTGGTCGACGGGCTGGCCAGCGCGAATCTGGACGAATTGCCGGTCGGCGACGCCATGCTGGCGGCCGGCGCGGGCGTGCTGGCGGCGGTCGTGCTGATGCACGCGGTCCGCCGCGTCGTCGCGCCCAAGCCCGGCGCCTACGGCGCGCTGATGCAATGCGGCCTGCGCGGCAACAACTATCCGGTCCTGGCGATCGTCGTCACGCTGTTCGACGATGTCGGCCTTTCCGCCTTTGCGCTGTCGCTGATCGCCTTCGTGCCCCTGACCAACCTGATCGGCGTCGTCGCGCTGGTGCGGACGGGCAGCCGAAAAGGTGCGGCGGCGAACGCCCTGGGGCCGATCGTGCGCGAGATCCTGCTCAATCCGATCCTGATCGCCGTCGCCCTGGGCCTTGCGATCAATGTCGCCGATACCGGCATTCCCGGCCCGGCGAACAATATCCTGGAGATCCTCGGCCGGGCGGCGCTGCCGCTCGGGCTGCTGGCGGTCGGGGCCGGCCTCGCCTTCGACGCCACGGCCGGCAGCGGGCGCGCCGTGCTGGCCTCCATGGCCGTCAAGCTGCTGCTGCTGCCCGGCTTTGTGCTGATCGGCCTGAACAGCCTGGAGATCGAGGGCACCTATGCCACGGCCCTGTTGATCCACGCCGCCGTGCCCTGTTCGGTATCGACCTATGCGTTCGCGCGGCAGCTGCGCGGCGATGCGAAGACGACGGCCGCCATGATCGCCGCCCAGACGGTGGTCAGCATCGTCACCCTGCCGTTCTGGCTCTGGCTGGCCACGGAAGTCCTGTAGAGCCGGGGCGCCGGCTCAGCTCATGATCACGTCGGTAAGCCAGAGCGGAATTTCCGGCACGAACATGACGACGAAGGTGACGACCAGGATCACGAAGAAGAAATATTTGCCGTGCTTCCACCATTCGAAAACGGTGGTGTCGAGCAGACGGCAGGCGAACAGGGTCTGGACTCCGACCGGCGGCGTCAGGTTCGCGAGCAGGATGATCATGCTGAAACTCACCCCGTAATGGATGGGGTCGATGCCGAGGCTGCGCGCTGCCGGCAGCATCAGGGGCATGAAGATCAGCATGATCGGCACGGCCTCGATAAAGAAGCCCATCACGAAGAAGACCGCGAAATTCAGAAGCAGAAATTCGGTCGGCGTAAAGGCGCCGGCCGCGAAGAACCGCTCCACGACATCCGCCAGGTTGAGGCGCACGATCAGCACGCCGAACACCGCCGCGCCCGCCACCAGGAACAGGTAGCTCATGGAACTCAACAGGTTGCGGCTGAAGGAATCGACCAGGGTGCCCGCCGTCGTGTTCGCCCGAAATATCGTTACGGCCAGGACAAGCCCCAGAACGATGCCCGCAGCGCCGGCCTCGACCGGTGAGAATACGCCAAAGCGCATGCCGCCGAGGATGAAGATCGGGATCGCCAGCCCCATCAGCGCCGCAGCCGGCGAACCGCCGCGCCGGCGGCCGATTGCCGAAACGCTGCCGGCCGCCGCGCGCGCGTTTGCATTCGCTGATTCGTACCGCCTCTGCAGGAACGCCGCGACGACCATGAGCCCGATGGCGACCATGAAACCGGGCGCAATGCCGGCGATCCACAGGCGCAGGATCGAGATTTCGCCGGCGAGGCCGAGGATCAGCAGCACGTTGCTCGGCGGGATCAGCGCGCCGATCAGCCCGGCGCAGGAAATCAGCCCGGCCAGGTAGCCCCTGGCGTATCCCAGCCGTTCCATCTCGTCCCGGAACATGGTGCTGAGCATCCCGGCCTCGGCCAGGGTCGAGCCGGTCATGCCGCCCATGAACAGCGACGAAACGATCAGGACCTGGGACGTGCCGCCCCGGACCCGGCGGCCGATCACCTCGCCGAACCAGACCACGCCCCGGGCCACGCCGATATCGGAGAGCAGGCCGCCGAAAATGATGAACAGGGGCAGCGCCAGCCAGGCGAAGTTGCCGAGCACGCCCATTACGGCGATGGGCGACCCGAGCAACGGGATGCCGGCCGTCAGCATACCGGCCAGACCGGCCAGCCCCATGGCCGCCGCCAGCGGAACGCCGAGGATTGCCAGCGAAAACAGGACGCAGAAGGCGATCCCGCCGGCGATCAGCTCCATTGGCGGAGTCCCCGCATTGCGTATTTGCCGATCTTGGCGAGGATCGTCACGCTGCCGCCGACCAGTATCGCGTAGTAACCGACCTTGATCGGCCAGCCGAGCGCGGCGTATTTCGAGAACATCCGGGGCAGCAGGGCCCAGGTGGTCCAGACCAGAAAGCCGACAAACAGGACGATCGCGATATCCTCGAGAATTTCGCGCACCCTGGGCGGCAGATCCAGAATCTGGACCTTGATGTGGCTGTCGTCCTGATCGAGCGCAAATCCGCTCAGGAAGACCAGCCAGATCATGATGATGACGCTGAGTTCCTCGGTCCAGGAAATCCCGAGCGCGCCGTTCAGCACGAAGCGGTCGACGATATTGACCGTGAGCAGCCCGATGATCACGACAATCGCCGGCACGAAGACGTACCTGCGGATTCGACCGCTCAGGTTCCGGGCGAGACGCCGCATGTTACGGGCCGTGCCGGCCGCGACCGGCGGCGGAAAGCAAATCGCCCGAAGCGGCCGCAGCCGCCCCGGGCGATTTCAATGGCATCGGATCGGCAACAGTCCGGAGGCCGTCGCTACTTGAGCATGCCGGCTTTCCGCAAGCGGGCGAGAAGTGCCGGCGGCGTATATTTTGCCACCGCCTCGCTCTTGTAGACGCTCTCGCTGGCCTTCTGCCACATCGCCATCTGCTCGGGCGTCAGGTCGATGATCTCGGCGCCGCGCTTCTTGATGGCGTCGCGGAAGGCCTGGTGCGCTTCCTGGTCGACCTTCATCTCGTACAGGGCGGCCTCCTGCCCGACTTCCAGCATGACCTTGCGGATATCCGCCGGCAGCTTGTTCCAGAAGTCGACCCGGACCCACATCACCTGCGGCAGATACTGGAAGTTCACCATGGTGATGTATTTGGCGATTTCGTCAAAGCCGACATTGTGGATGTGGGGTATGGGAATCTGCACGCCTTCGAACAGGCCCTGGCTGAAGCCGGTGAAGGTATCCGCCCACGGAATCGGAGTCGGATTGGCGCCCCAGGCCTTGTTGATGACGACATCGAGCGGCGCGAGGCTGACCCGCTGCTTGCTGTTCTTGATGTCCGCCGGAACGACCAGCCGGACCTTGCGGGTCGCAATCGCCCGGGCGCCGCCGTTGCTCGGCATGATGTAGACCAGTTTGAGGCCGGTTTCCTTTTCGACCTTGGCCTGGATCTCCTTGCCGACATCGCTGTTGATCATCTGAAGGAGCTGCCGCGGCCCGACCTTGATGTCGCCGCTGACGATATAGGGCAGGTTGACCCAGTCGTAGTGCCGGGTGAACACGCCGACGGTGGACGTGCCGGCGGCCGCGAAATCGATCGATCCGGCGAGCAGCGCCTCGAGCGCTTTTTCTTCCTGATAGAGACTGCCGCTGTGGTGAATCTTGAATTTGACCCGGCCGTTGGTCCGCTTCTCGACCTCGGCGGCGAAAAAGTTGACCGCCTTGCCCGAGGAAATCTTCGGACTCGGGTAACCGGCATAGGTGAATTTGAATTCCTGGGCCTGGGGCGCCTGGCTCGCCAGAGCCGTTCCCGCCAACGCCATCGCGGCGAAAACCCCGGATTTCTTTATGCTCTTCAAAATAGTCACGTTCACTTCCTCCCGATTGGATACACGCACTCCGGTTGAAGATGCGCGGCATTCTTATCGTGCCCCTACACCCTGTCAAGCTGGCCCCGGATATGGCCGCGTAGCGGCCCGGGGCAGGGAATCGGCGGGCGAAAATCCGCCGTTCCGGAGCGGTACGCAGCGGCCGAAGCCCGGCCTGGCACGGTTCACATGCGATGGGCGAAGCTGTCGCGCCGGAAGCTGTAGAGCGCGTCCGGATCGACCTTGATGTCGACGACCGCGGGGCGGTCTTCGTCCAGCGCCGCGGCGATCGCGTCTTCGACTTCCGACAGCCGCTCGACCCGATAGCCCGCCGCGCCGTAGAGCCGGGCCAGTTCGTCGAAGGGCGGGCTGCCGACGTCCGCGCCGATATAGCGTTCGCCGAAGAAATCCCGCTGATAGGCCTTTTCCGCGCCCCAGCAGCCGTTGTTCATGACAACGGCCACGGTGTTGAGGCCGTGGTCCACCGCGGTGCTCAGTTCCGAAACCTGCATGCCGAAGCCGCCGTCGCCGGCGAAGCTGACGACCGGCCGGTCCGGCTGCGCCGCCTTCACGCCGAGGCCGCAGGCGAAGGAGAAGCCGACCAGGCCGAAATCGAGCGGCGTGAACAGGCTGGGCGGCTCCCAGTATTCGAGCGCGTCGGTCGCCTGCAGCGTCATCGTGCCGGCGTCCAGCACGATGGCGGCGTTGCGCGGCAAGACCCGGCGGTAGGCCCGGAACAGGCCGGACGGCTGGATCGGCGCCTCGTCCATGACCGCTTCGGCGTCGCGCCGGGCGAGGAACGCCTCGCGCTCCGCCTGGAACTGCGCCGTCCACTGCGTCGCCTCGCGGACCGCGGCGGCCTTCCGCACCGCTTCCGCCAGTTGATCGGCGACGGTCGGCGCATCGGCCCAGATGCCCATCGAGACCGGGAAATGGCGGCCGATCTCCGTCGGCTCGATCTCCACCTGGACGATCGCCGCATCCCGGTTGATGTTGTCGTAGGAATAGAAGGTCGAGTTGAAGCCGAGACGGGTGCCGAGCGCGAGGATGACATCGGCCTCGAGCACGAGGCGGGACGCGACCGGATTGCCGCGCGGCCCCATCTGGCCGGCGTTGAGCGGATGGCCGAACGGAATCGCGTCGCCGTGGCCCGGCGACATGGCGACGGGCGCGCCGAGCAGTTCGGCGAGCGCGAGGGCCTGGGCCGCGCCGCCGCCATTCTTGATCCCGCCGCCGGCGACGATCACCGGCCGCTCCGCATCGAGCAGCATTTGCGCGGCGCGCTCCACCGCAGCCGCCGGGGCCGCCGGGGCGTACTGGACGCGATAGGTGTCCGGCGCCGGCGGCTCGGGGAAAACGGCCTTGGCGGACTGGACGTTGCGCGGCACGTTCAGCAGCACCGGGCCGCGCCGCGGCGTCAGCGCGGTGCGGAAGCCGGCCTGGAACAGTTCCGGGATCCGGTCGACGCTCGGCACGGTCACGCTCGACTTGACGACCGGGGACAGGGTCGCGTGCTGGTCGACCTCCTGAAACGCGTCGCGGTAGACATGGGCGGACGAGAGCGCTCCGGCGATGGCCACGACCGGCGAATAGGCGGCCGACGCCTGGGCGAGGCCGGTCAGCAGGTTGGTCGCCCCCGGCCCGTTCTGGCCCGCGACGATGACGCCGGGGCCGCCGCTCGCCCGGGCGTAGCCGTCGGCCATATGGGTGCCGGTCCGCTCGTCGTGGACGCCGACGAAGCGGATGGAATTGGCCTCGTAGAGCCCGTCGAACACTTCCATGGTCGCCGAACCGATGAGCCCGAAGACGTGGCGGATATCCTCGTTCTTGAGGGCTTCGACAACGGCCTGGCCGCCATAGATCGGTTCGGTCATTTCTGCATTCTCCAAGGGCTCCGGAATGTTCTCTCGTCAGGCAAACGGCGCCGGCCGCCGCCGGCCGGACCGGACCGGCCGGTGCGCCGGGGAGGCGCTCACCAGACGACGTCGCCGAAGACGTACGGCTCCATCGCCGGCAGGCCCATCTGCCGGAGCATGGCGGCGCACAGTTCCGACAGCGGATTGCCGAGCGACAGCAGGATCGAATAGTGCTGGTCGAACTCCGGCTTGAGATAGACCGCCGGGCTGCCCCGGTCGCGCAGCACGACCATCATGTCCTCGGTCTGGCGGATCCACTCGGTGGTCTCCATGCCGCCGACGGCGACGACCAGCGGAATGTCCGGGGCGGGGGGATTGTAGCGCGGGCTGAGCGCGCGCACCTCGTCGTCCGGCACCAGCAGTTCCTCGGCGCCGGGCACCAGCATCACGGGCTCCAGGTCCAGCATCGCGCTCACGACGGTCGCGCCCTTGACCGCATCGCCGGGCAGGCCGAACTCGCGGTTGAAATCGCCGGTGCACATCATCGAAGCGAGATGCCCGCCGGCCGAATGGCCCGAAATGTAAATCTTCTCCCGGTCGCCGTTGGCCTCTTCGGCGTGATCCCAGACCCATTTCAGGGCGGCGCGGACCTGGCGCACCACCTCGGTGAGCGGAACCTTCGGGCAGAGATCGTAGTTGAGCAGGATCGACGCGCCGCCGGCGTCCAGGACCGCCGGGGCGACCAGCGTGTGGTCGAAGCTGTCGAGAAAGCGCCAGAAGCCGCCATGGACGAAGATGTTGATCGGCGAACCGGGCTCCTTCGCCGGAAACAGGTCGAGGGTCTGGCCCTCCGTCGGCCCGTAGGGGATGCGCAGCCGCCCCTCGTATGTGCTGCGCGCCAGGGCGCTGGCCAGCGTCCACTGGGCCTTCCAGACCGGGTGTTCGGGCACCGCGATACGCGGGCTGTA
>LXNJ01001533.1_pt1 | contig 13520 bp, 14 predicted proteins | sample 809081 | NCBI WGS metagenome assembly LXNJ01 (sample SAMN04870510, study PRJNA318959) | sponge metagenome | biome: sponge; feature: marine sponge reef; material: water | host: Petrosia ficiformis | place: Greece: Milos, Mediterranean Sea | collected 2013-05-29 | depth 5-7 m
GCAAGAGCAAAGCCCCTCTGCCAGGCGGGGGCGCATCGCCCTGACGAGGGCGGGCGCATCGCCTTTTTATACCCCCCTGACAAGGGGGGGTAGGGGGGGTTGCCTTTACCCTTTCAGGGGAATTTTTCATCGGGCATTCCCCTCGGAACGCCCGACCCCTCAAGGGGGGAGTGAACTTCAAAAGCGAGCGCGCAACCCAAAATCACTTCCTGGAACCTTTCCAACAACCCCGACAAGGAGGGGTTGGGGGGTTCGGAGGTGGCGCTCCCTTACCGGGAGTTTCCGGGCGCGCCCACCGCGCCGACGCCCGGCTTTTTCTGCGGCACGCCGACGGGATCGACCGGTGAGCTTCCCACCGGCGGGAGTGTCTCCTTGGGCACGCCGACGGCGTTCGCGGGAGGCTGCCCGGTGGCCGCAACGGGCGCGCCGTTCTCCGCAGCCGCGTTTGGCGTTGCCGGTGGAGAACCACCCGCCTCGGGCGCAGATGCCTCCTCCGACATCAACTCCTCGCGCACCCGGAGCGGACCGGTGATGGCGAGCGAGCCCGCGATGCTCTGCGCTTCCTGCCCCCCGATGAGCAGCACGACGCGATCGAAGAGATCCGGGAAATTCCTGACCACGGTGCCGGCGACGCCGTATGCGGTCATCAACTCCGCCCACACGCCGCCCGGGTGCGCGTCGCGCAAGGTCTCGTCGAAGTCGACGTAGACGATCCCGTCCGGCCCCGGAAACGTCATGCGCAGCTTCGTGCCTTTCGGGATAACCGGCGCGTATCCCTCCCCCTGGGGTCCGGCGATGAGAGCCTCCAGCACGTTGCGCAAGGTGTCGACGTTGTTCTTCCCTATCTCCACTTCCACGGGATAGGGAACCAGCAGGTCTTCCTCGACGCCTGCGAAATAAAGCGTCTTCTTCACGCTCGGCGCGCGCGCGGCGTCCCGACGCGCGGGGTCGAGTGCGGCGTCGCGGCCCCGCTCCAGGAATTCCAGGACGGCTTCCTGGTAATTCCACACGAGCGCTCCGCTCACGGCGATGATTAAAACGGCGAGCCCGATCTTCTTGAGCATGTCAGCGCCCCTCCCCTGCGGGAGCGGCGTTTTGCGCCTCAGGCGCACTCTCACCGGGCTGCGGCGATTCAGACGGCGCGGCTTGCGATTCAGATGATTCAGGCTGCTGAGGCGATTCGGGCTGCTCCGACGACTCGGGCGCCTGCGATGATTCCGGTGATGCGGCTTCGGCCGGCTCAGCCGGTTTGGGCGGCAGGTCTTCGGTGAGGCCGGCGAACCTGAGCACCGCCCCGGCGAGCGCCGTGAGGTATGGACCCTCTTCCGCTATCTCGCTCAGGCGCGCCTCGTCTTCGGGCGTACTGATGACGCCCAGGCTCACGTAGGCAGCCGGCATGCGCGCGCCCTCGAGATCGCGCACGGCCAGAATGTGGAGCGGGGGTTTTTCGCCCGCGCGGATGGCGGCGAAGCGCTTCTGCAGGTTCAGGGCGAAGCGGCGGTTCGAGGCCAGGTGAATGTTCTGGCTCCGCTGCCAGCGAAACGCCACGGCCCGGGCCGGCTCTCCCGCCACGCGCGGCGGTCGCCTGGGCGCCGCCACCATGATGGCCGGCCCCCGCGCCCCGGGCCGCCAGGAGGCGTCCGCATGCAGGGTGAGGAACAAGGCGGCGGCGTTGTAGTTCGCCACCGAGGCGCGCTGCACGGCGGTCATCTCCGTGTCGGCCTCCCGCGTCAAAATCGCCTTCACTTCCGGGCGTCTGGAGAGGAGCGCGGCCAACATCTTCGCTGCGCGGAGGGTGAAATCCTTCTCCTGAAGCAGCGCGCCGCGGCTTCCCGCATCCCGCCCTCCATGGCCGGGGTCGATCACCACGACGAAAGGCGCCGAAGTTGCAGGAGCGCCCGGCTTCGCCGCTTGCGCCCGGGCCGCCTGGTTCCGTTCGCCCTCGCGCGCGGGTCCGGCCAGGGCGTCGCCCGCCGGATGGACCAATAACCCCAAGACCGTCGCCAGAATGATGAATGAATACCTGTGCAAGACGCCTCCTCCCATTTCGAAATCAAATTACCATTTCATGGAATAGGAAACCAACCGGGAGGGGGGATGAGAGGGGGCGTAGCGATGAAATGCGGATGAGGCATCGGCCAGTAGTTTATTTTGTCCACACAAGAAACGCGTAGCCGTTTTCGCAGGGACAGGTTGCGCTACCGCATATTCAGACGACCGGCGAGAGGTTCGGTCGGGCGGACACACGGGTCCTTCCCTACGCAATACGCGATGGGGTAGAAGCCTCGGACAGGCACGGAGGCCTGTCCCTACGGACCCCACTCCCTAGTCGGCTCCATACGCCGGAATCAGGAAATCATGACTTGTTCAAGGGAGCAGCCCCCCAACCCCCCTTGTCGGGGGCTTTTCTAGTACTTCCTCGTCAGGGGGTATCGCCTCTAGCGGGAAGACCGCTTCCGCACGAACCCCCGACTCTCCTGGTCAGAACCATTCCAATTGTTCACCATCATTCCGGCGCAGGCTGCAACACAGGCCACTCCCCCCGCTCGAAAAATCATCGCCGCTGTAATAGACTACGAGAAGACCTCGAATCGAAGAGCGCCCCCGTGTGCTGACTGCAGGAATCGCCCGCCCCGAAATCCAGTGAGTGGTACCCATGACGGAGACACTTGAACGCTTCTTAGGACTGGCGCAGCGCGGCACTACCGTGCGGACGGAGGTGACGGCGGGCGCGACGACGTTCCTGACGATGGCCTACATCGCCTTCGTGAACCCGCAGATCCTCTCCAGCGCGGGCATGCCGTTCGACGCGGTTTTCGTCGCCACCTGCCTCGCGGCGGCGCTCAGTACGCTGATAATGGGCCTGTACGCCAACTACCCGATCGCGCTGGCGCCGGGCATGGGGCTCAACGCGTTCTTCGCCTTCAGCGTCGTGCTCGGCCTCGGCCACAAGTGGGAGGTCGCGCTGGGCGCGGTCTTCATTTCCGGCTTGCTGTTCCTGGCGATCAGCATACTGCCGGTGCGGCGCTGGATCGTCGAGGCGATACCGCAGGGACTCAAACTGGCCATCGCGGCCGGCATCGGACTGTTCCTGGGCATCATCGCGCTCAAGAACGCCGGCATCATCCAGGGCAGCAAGGCGACGCTGGTCACCGTAGGCCATCTGACGACGCCCGGGCCGCTGCTGTGCCTGCTCGGCTTCTGCCTCATCGCGGCGCTCGCCGCGCGCAAGGTGCCGGGCGCCGCGCTCATCGGGATGCTGGCCGTCGCCGCCGCCGGGCTGATCTTCGGCGTCTCCGAATGGAAGGGGTTCGCCTCGCTGCCGCCCGACCCGACGCCGACGCTCCTGGCCCTGGACATCGCCGGCGCGCTTCAGGTGAGCATGCTCGCCGTGATACTCACGTTCCTGCTCGTCGACCTGTTCGACACGACGGGCACGCTGATCGGCGTGGCCCACCAGGCGAATCTCCTGGACGACGAAGGACGGCTCCCGCGCATGCAGCGCGCGCTGATCGCCGATTCGGCGGGAACGGTGGGAGGCGCCCTGCTCGGCACCTCGCCCGTCACGAGCTACATCGAGAGCGCCGCCGGAACCGGCGCGGGCGGGCGCACGGGCCTGAGCGCGGTCGTCGTGGCCGTCCTTTTCCTCGCCTGCCTGTTCTTCGCGCCGCTCGCAGGCTCGATTCCGCCCTACGCGACGGCGGCGGCCATCCTCTACGTGGCGTGCCTGATGGCGCGCCCGCTCATGGACCTGAACTGGAGCGACGTGACCGAATCGGCCGCCGCGGTCATGACCGTCATCGCCATCCCGCTGACGTTCTCCATCGCCGACGGGATCGGGCTGGGCGTCATCACCTACGTGCTGATCAAACTGATGGCGGGACGCGGGGGCGAATGCTCGCCGACACTGTTCGGGGTCGCGCTCCTGTTCGCCATCAAGTTCGCGTGGCTGTGAGGTAAGAAGACGCGCGAGATGGAATAACGGGAAAAGCTACATCTTCCGTAGGGACAGGCCCCCGTGCCTGTCCTTGCAAGGGACAGCAAAGAGAACAGGTATTCAAAAAGATAGTTTGTCTGTGGATCTCCAATACGGGCGGCCACTGGGGGCCGCCCCTACGAATTCATATCTAAACGCGAGATGTGCGTAGCCGCCCTGCTCGTCCTCCCCTTGCCTTTATGGGGTTTCCCTCTCAAGGGGGGAGTAAATCCCGATCTTCGAGGTTGGGCGACGTAGGGACAGGTCGCGACCTGTCCCTACAAGAACGCAATCACTTGCGCCCCCGCCGATTTTCCCCGATCATGGGCGGTAGTTTGTGAATCCCGAGGAGGAGCAAGAGCGTGTGGAGCGACAAGACGCCGGAGGGCGTAAAGGGGTCGTCGGATCTCAAGCGCATCGCCACGGTGGGCGGGCAGATGGAGGCCCTGATCCTGAAATCCAGGCTCGAGGCCGAGCGCATACCCGTGCACCTGAGCTACGACTCGGCGGGTTCGGTCTACGCGTTCACCCGGACGAACCTGGGCGCGGTGCACCTGATGGTGCCGGAAGCCTTCGCAGAAGCGGCGCTCCTCATCTACCACGAGCTCAGAAACACCGGACAAACGCCCGAATAATCCAACCGACGCACAGAGACGACGCCATGACGAACCATGAAGCGGACCTGGAAGCCCTGCGGCGGCTTCTGCTCGAAAAATCGTATGAGAAAAAACAGGTAACGCTCGCCTCGGGCCGGGTGAGCGATTTCTACGTCGACTGCCGCCAGGTGACCTTGCACGGCGAGGGGGCGCGGCTCGTGGGCCGGGTGATCTTCGAGCGCATCAAAGAGGACACCCAAGCCGTGGGCGGCCCCACCCTGGGCGCGGACCCGATGGTGACGGCCGTCTCGATGACGGCGGCGCTCGAAGGCCGCGACGTGCCCGCCTTCATCATCAGAAAGGCCGAGAAGAGCCACGGGATGCAGAACCGCATCGAGGGTTCGGGGAACCTGAGGCCCGGCATGAGGGTCGCCATCATTGAGGACGTGGTGACCACGGCGGCCTCCACCTTCACGGCCATCGACGCGGCTTTGGGCTTCGGCCTCGAAGTCGCGCACGTCATCTGCCTCGTGGACAGGGAAGAAGGCGGACGCGAGAACCTGGCCGAGCGCGGCTACGAGCTCGACGCCGTGTTCACGAGGACGAGTCTGCTGGCCAATCCCGATCAATAAGGAGAGAGCCGCAGGGGAGAACGTGCGTGTTCTCCCGGTTTGGCGTGTCCGGACGCCCGGGCTCGCTCGACATCCCCGGAAAACGCCGCGTCAAATTATTTCCCCGAAAGGCACGTCCCGAGCGATTTCGCCATGTTGCGCATGAGGGTGAAATACGCGTCCTCACCGGCGGGGATTCCCGTGCCCAGCGGATCCAGCACGCCGGTCCTCGCCCCCGTGCCCCGGATGATGGTCCGCACAAGTTTGGGCTGAAACTGCGGCTCAGCAAACACGCAAATCGATTTCGAGTTCTTGATCTTCTTGCGAAGCTGGATCAGGCGCGCCGCGCCCGGCTTCTTCTCCGGTGACACGGAAACCGAGCCGATGGCGTTCAACCCGTAGCGTTTCTCCATGTATTGATACGCATCGTGAAAGACGATGTAGGGCGCGCCTTTCACGGGCGTGAGGGTCCATCGACATCAGCCGCTGGCCGCACTGTTGCGCAGCACTACGCGTGCGCTGGCAATTCGGGCCTTTGTTCATCCTATCCGCCAAACCGTCACGCCACCCCGGGCGTCGAGCGCTGCCAGCGCGCGCCCGTCTGGCCGCCAGTACAGTTCGGCCCCGATGCCCGCCAAAACCGCGGACCCGATCGAACGGCCTTTTCCATCCCTCTCAAGCGACCACACCACTACGGCGCCATCCTTTGCTGCCGATGCCAGGCGCATCCCACGGCGAGCGAAGGCAAGCGTCGTGACGGGTTGAACATGAAGCTCAAGAACGCCGGGCCGCGTGCCTTCGGGGCCACTTCCCTGGAAACTCCAGACCGTCACTGCTTCCCCTCCGCCGGTGGCCAAAAGGGTGCCGGTCTCATCGAAAGCCAGGGCCGACGGCTTGGCAGGATATCCTGACATCATGGAGTCCTGCTCCGTGGAGCGGCGCCAGAAGTGCACCGAGTTGTCCTGGCTGCCGCAGGCCACGATATCCCCGTCCGGGCTCAGTACCATCGACACCAAGGACCCCTGCCACTCCAGCTTCTGGCGAAGTTCGCCAGTGGGCGCGTCGAAGAACGTCACTCGACCGTAACAGGCCGTCGCCAGCTCCCCTTCGCTCGACCAAGCGATCGCGCTGACAGTGCTGGGATGATCATCAGATCGCCAAACCTCCGCGCCGTCCACGCCATACGCGCGAACCTGCCGGGAGCAGGAGACTGCCAGCCATTGTCCGTCCGGCGACCACGCCACGTTCTCCACCCAACTACTGCCGATGTCGATAGCCTGTTTTACCTGACCTTCGGCGACACCCCAGATAAGGACGCGTCCGTCCTGGCCAGCCGTAGCGAACGCGGTTCCGCTTGGGTGGATCGTCATCGCGAGCACGCCGCCATCATGAGCCCCCTGTCGCGCCCAGGCGCTTGCGCCGGACTTGCCGTCGAATGCGTAGACGCCACCCGCGGCGTCACCGACCACCAGCGCCTCACCGCGGAGGGTCCAGCCCCCGGCGATGGCGTAGTCGCCGACCGCCGCAGACCAGCCCCGGCGAAGAACACCCTTTTGACTGGCGACATTCAAATCAGACATGCCTCGAATCCCTGCCGCATGCTCTGCTCATCGAGGTTGCGGCCGATGAAGACGAGCTGATTGCGCCGGGGCGAGTCTCCCCATGGACGATCCGGCTGGCCGTCAAAGAGCATGTGAACCCCCTGGAAGACGAAGCGATGCGACTCACCCGCGAGGCTGATGAAGCCCTTCATTCGGAAGATGTCCACCCCGCGCTCACTGAGCAGTTCGCCAATCCAGGCGTCGAGCATTTTGGGATCGACGTCGCCGTCCCTCTCGATCGCGATCGAGCCCACCTCGTCGTCGTGCTCGTGCTGTGCGACCCAGGTGCGCTCGACCTCTTGCCTGATTGTCGCTCCTTCCGCGTTCGTCAGTTGGAGATCGAACTCCTCCGCGCTGTGCTCGGCGTAGAGGCCAACCCGCACCGGCGTATCGACCTCCAAGAAGAACGACTTGCGCCCTGGGGAATCGAGCCGGAGGTTCACATGCTTTCCGACTGGAATCTCTTCCCCGGGGCGAATGATCTCCGCAGGTTCGGCGTACCGCCGCACACACCACTCCGCACCCTCACGGAGGGCAGCGTCATCCGTGCCTTGGCCGGACACGACGACGAGCGACATCGCCGGATCAGGTCCATCGGCGAGGTCGAGTTCGTAGCGGCCGATATCGAGCGAATAGACTCCGGTCCATTCGAACGGATACTCCGGCTCGAGGAAGGTGGGACGACGCTCGAGCACCTGGTCCAGGTCGAAGGCACCGAGGTTGAGTACCGTGTCGACCGAGACGTTCGCCCGCTCGCTGCGCACGACTCGCGCCATTCGGTTCATGTCCCGGAGCCGAGCCTCGAGCCTGTCGAGCGCCTCGCCGTTGACGAGGTCGGTCTTGTTGAGCACCAGGACGTCTGCGAACGCGATTTGCTCGGTGCTTTCGTCGCTTCGGCCAAGCTGTTGTTCGATGTGGGCCGCATCGACGAGCGTGACGATCCCGTCGATCGAGAACTCCTCACGAATCTCGTCGTCCATGAAGAAGGTCTGGGCGACCGGGCCGGGATCGGCGAGCCCTGTGGTCTCCACCAACACATAGTCGAACTTGTCGCGGCGCTTCATGAGATTTCCGAGCACGCGAATCAGGTCTCCGCGCACCGTGCAGCAGATGCAGCCGTTCGACATCTCGAAGATCTCTTCGTCAGCGTTGATGACGAGCGCCTGATCGATGCCGACCTCCCCGTACTCATTCTCGATCACGGCAATGCGCTTGCCGTGCTCTTCACTCAATATCCGGTTGAGCAGAGTCGTCTTGCCAGAGCCGAGGAAGCCGGTGAGGATGGAAACAGGTACTTTTCGCGGAGTGTTCATTTAGTTCTCCTGGAGCAGAGGTACGAGTATTGGATTTTGGACGTCGAACCCCCACGCCTTGCAGACCTGGGCCAGGTCTTCGGCGTCAATGGCGTCCGTGGGTTTGTGAAGCTTGTGTTGCAGCGGTGGGGCATCGGGTCGAAGCAGAGCGACCACGGTCTCGATGGACGCACACCCCTCTTCGAGACATGCCAGCTCGGTGACCGTAACCGTTGCGCCATCGGGAAGGGTCAGCGCTGCGCGCAATGCCTCCTTGATATATCGAATCCGTTCGCGGCTCGGGCGACGTGGTGATGTGTTGATCAACATGTTCTCTCTTCTCCCTGCGACAAGGCGAGACCGAAGATGGGGCCGGTTGGCATCACGGCAGGCGTTTCAGCACTCGTCAACACACGCGCTGCTCACTCAAAGCGTGATGACGAGGTCGGGCGCGGCGGGGGCGAGTGCGGCGTAGAGTTGCGGGAAGCAGCCTGCGCCTACGCCGGCCACCAGGCCCTTCGCCTTGACGTCTCCCGACCCGCATTGCTCGAACGTGCCCTCGGCGAGGTTGCGCCGCACGGCGCACTGGTCGCAGACCATGAGGAGGATGTTCTGTTCCGCCGCGACCTTGGCCAGTCGCTCGCCCACCTCGTCGCCCTCGCGCAGGCAGAACAGGTTGTCGTCAAAGAAGAACATGCCGACGACGTTCACCCCGTGGTTGCCGGCTTCGAGTTGCGGCAGGATCATGGTGCCCAGTTTGTAGGTGGCCGACATGTCGGTGGCGAAGATGTATGCGACGTTCATTGTTCAGATTCCTCCTAGATTGCGTCTTTCAACCGATGGATGATGACCCTGCTACCCCTGTTCAACGGAGGAATGTCCTCTCCGCTCGGTCTGCCCGTGCCCTGGCGCCGACTAAAATTCGGCGGCTAGCTGGAGGGTGAGGGTGTCGGAGTCCTCGCCGGTTCCGCCATCGGCGACGCTGTAGTCCGTATCACGCGCCCATTCGACGCCCAGAGAAAGCCCTTCCATTACCTCGGCCGAAACACCGAGCAGTATGCGTTTTTTCGGCAACTCGAGCGCCAGCGCCTCGTCCGTCTGCTGGTAACTCGCGGCCAGCGTCGCCTCCTTGCCGGCCAACTCGAACCCATAGGCAGCCTCTACCATCCAGGCCGAGGGTTTCGCACCATAGTCGCCGAACGCCACTTCATCCGCGTGGAACTCGTCCATGGCTCCGAGGAATTCGCCGAGCAAGGTGATGCTGCCGACCCGCATCATCGCGCTCGCTGAAACACCCGCCGCGCGGTTGATGCTGGTCTCTATCACGTCCTGCAAGCCGTCCGAATCGCCCAGGTCGTTGATGTAGGAGAGGTTCAGGCTGAGCTCGAAGTTTTCCTTCTCGATCGAATAGCCCACCGCGACGCCCGCACCCTGAATCCTGTCTTCATCGTTCTCCGGGCTGTCGCCCTTGAAGAGGAAGACCGAACCGCTCAGCCCACCGGCCGAGGCGTCGAATTGCAGGGCCGTCTGCCTCGTCTCGCCGATGTCGAGCGTCATGGGGTCGGAAATCAGGTTCGTCTCGAAGGCGCCGAATGGAACGTAAAGCTGGCCTCCCGTGAGGGACCAAGAGCCTTCCGGCGGACCAATCGTCACCGTCGCGGTATCCACGTCCAGGGACTCGCCCTGTTCATAGAGGAGCACGACCTCTCCCTTCACCCAGTCGCTCACCTGGGCTCCGATGCCGAGTTCGACCGTTTCCACGGCCAGATCCGTAGTGCTTTCCCCCTCGGCGGGATTTGCAATAGTTCCCTTGAGTTTGATGGCTCCGCCGATCTCCACGGCTTCGAACCAGTTGTCTCCTCCGGTGAGCTTGGAAATCTGCTTGTCTTTTTCGACGATCACCTTATCCTGTGCGGAGACGCGCTCTTCGAGATACTTGATGCGCTTCTCCATGCTCTTCAGGCGTTCTTCTACGGACTGCTGCGCGAACGCGGGCGCGTGCCATAGGAACATGGCGATACCGGCCATTAGCAAGGCTTTCCACTTCATTCTGTCTTTCTCCTTCCCCTTTCAGACTTCCCGTTCACAATGGGCCATGAAGCGCTGGACCGGGCCGGTTCGCTTCCTTCACCGACCACACAGGTCCCCGGGCAGGCTCCTGCGCCTGTCCAGCTACAGATCTATCTCCCCCTTCGGTTCCATTCCCCGCTACGAAAATGCGGGCGGCTCCGAGGATGTGCGGGGGAGCCGGGCGGGCTCGTTCCTATCCCCGAACGCCGGGTCAAATTATTTCCCCGCAAGACACCCCTTGAGCGATTTCGCCATGTTGCGCATGAGGGTGAAATACGCGTCCTCACCGGCGGGAATATCCGCGCCCAGGGGGTCGAGCACACCGGTTCCGGCCCCCGTTCCCTCCATGACGACCTTCACCAATTTGGGCTCGAACTGCGGCTCGCTGAACACGCAGATCGACTTCGTGTCCCTGACCTTCTGGCGTATCTCCACCAGCCGCGCCGCGCCCGGCTTAGTCTCAGGAGAGAGAGTCACCGAACCAATGGCGTTCAGCCCATAGCGTTTCTCCATGTATTGATACGCATCGTGAAAGACGATGTATGGCATGCCTTTCAAGGGAGCGAGCGTACTTTTCAATTCCTCGTGCAGGGCGTCTAGTCGAGCCATAAGCCTCTTTTCGTTCGCCTCGTATTTTTCCCTGTTCGCAGGATCCGCCTCTTCGAGCTCATGGGTGATGGCGTCCACCCATTTGCGGGCGTTCATCGGGTCGAGCCAGACGTGCACGTCGAAGCCGCCGTGATGACCCCCGGCCTTCTCGTCGTGATGATCGTCCTTGGCTTTTTCGTGTTTGTCATGATCGTGGCGATGATCATCTTTGGCTTTGGTTTCTTTATGCTCATCGTGATGATCGGCGTCTTTGCCCTTGGCGTGCTTATCTTCGTCGTGATGCTCGCCTTTTTCCTTCTCGTCATGATGATCGTCGTGTCCTTCCCACAAGCCGCCTTTCCGGGGCTTCAACAACTCCAGTCCCTTGATCTCCGCCATGGCGACGACCTCCGCCCGTTTCGGCAGAACTTCGAGTGGACGTTCCAGGCTCGGAGCGAGCCCCTCGCCCACCCAGAAAATCACGCGCGCCCTCTCGAGCTCCCTGGCGTCGGAGGGTTTGAGGGAAAACGTATGCGGCGAGGCGACGCCTTTTACCAAGAGATAGGGCTCGCCGACCCCCTTCATCACGCCTGAGACCAGCGAGTGAAGCGGCTTGATGGAGGCCACCACCTTGGGAGCGGCCGATGCGGGAGCGGCCAAGCGCGCGAGGAGCGCCATTGTCAGAGCCGCAGTGAACAACATATATTTCATTAATCCGATCCTTTTCATGAATTTTTTCCTTTCGACGTGCAATGGGATTGAAAAAGTTTTCATATTGTTATATTATATCATTACATTTTTTCTCGTCAAGCAATTATGGGGATGATATCGATGAATAAGAATTTTCCCGAAAGGAATCACGACCACGGGGCCAGCATCGAGAGCGCCCTCGAACAGGCCGAAGCGCTTTGCAGGGAGCGCGGGGTGAGACTCACGCCGCTCAGGAGACGAGTATTGGAGATCATCCAGGAAAGCCACGCGCCCCTGGGCGCGTATGACGTGCTCCAGCGCATGAACGCGGACGGGGAGCGAAATGCCCCACCCACGGTCTACCGGGCGCTTGATTTTCTCTTGAAGCACGGCCTCATCCACCGTATCGAGAGCCAAAAGGCGTTCGTGGGCTGCGCCATGGCGGCGGATGCTCACGATGCCCTGTTCTTTATATGCCGCGATTGTGGAAGCGTGGCCGAGACGCACAGCCAGGAAATCGGCGAAGCCATCGAGGCGAGCGCCACCCGGGCCGGTTTCCTGGTGGAGATGCCCGTCATGGAAATCAGCGGCAGGTGCCAGGAGTGTCATGAAGATGAATGACGCGCGGCGCAATCTCGTCACCGCCGCGAACCTTTATCTCCGATTCGGCGAAACGACGATACTCCATAACGTCGGTCTCGACATTTCGGCGGGTGAAATCCTCACCCTCATCGGCCCGAACGGCGCGGGGAAGACCACACTGGTTCGCGTGCTTCTCGGACTGATCAAGTCCGATTCTGGCGAAGTCCACCGGAAAGAGGGCCTCTCGGTCGGCTACCTGCCCCAGTCCTTCGAGGTGGACCCCTCGCTTCCGCTCACTGTGCGCAGATTGTTGGGCCTCACGCAGAAGGTTTCCGCCGGGCGGATGGAGGCGCATCTCGAAGAGGTGGGCGCGAGAAACCTGCTGGATCATCCCGTCCAGAGCCTCTCGGGTGGAGAGCGCCAGCGCGTGCTTCTCGCCCGCGCCCTGCTGCGCGACCCCGAACTGCTCGTTCTCGACGAACCGATTCAGAGCGTGGACGTCAACGGACAAAGCGAACTCTACCGCCTGATCGCGAAGATCAGAGACGAGAGGGGCTGCGGCGTCATCATGATCTCGCACGACCTCCACCTCGTCATGGCGTTCACCGATCGCGTGGTGTGCCTCAACAGGCACATCTGTTGCTGCGGACATCCCGAAGCCGTGAGCAAAAACCCAGAATACCTCGCCCTCTTTGGAAAGCATGCGGCCGAGAGCCTGGCCATATACACCCACAAGCACAACCATGTTCACGGTTCCGAAGGGGAGATACTCCCCATCGAAGAAGAAGCCCACCACCATCACGGAGACGACTGATGGAGGATTTCATATTGAGGGGACTGATGGGCGGGGTGGGCGTCGCCATGGTGACGGGACCCGTGGGCTGCTTCATCGTCTGGCGCAAGATGGCCTACTTTGGAAGTTCCCTTGCCCACACGGCCCTCCTCGGCGTGGCGATTGGCTTCGCCTTCGGTATCGACTTGCGGCTCGGCATCCTCATCGCCTGCATCGGTCTCGCAATCGTTCTCATGACGCTGCAGAGCCGGAAAACACTATCCACCGACACGCTCCTCGGCATCCTGGCGCACACGGCGCTCGCGGTGGGCATCATTGCCGTCAGCCTGATGGAGTCGATCCGGGTGGACCTGCTGGGCTATCTCTTCGGGGACATCCTCGCGGTCGGCGCGCTGGATTTGTGGTGGATATACCTCGGAGGGGCGGCTGCGCTTGGTGCGCTCGCCTTGATCTGGCGTGGGCTTCTCGCCGTTACGGTGAACGAGGAACTGGCGAGCGCCGAAGGGATACCGACCTTCGCCGTGAAATGCGTCTTCATGCTCCTGATCGCCTTCATCATCGCCATCGCCATGAAACTGATCGGGATTCTGCTCATCATCTCGATGCTCATCATACCGCCGGCGGCGGCGCGACGGTTCGCCAAAACGCCCGAGCAGATGGCGGCGTTCGCCGTCCTGGCGGGGATCGTCTCGGTAGCGGCGGGGCTGTGGGGGGGGGGGGG
>LXNJ01001534.1_pt1 | contig 13512 bp, 7 predicted proteins | sample 809081 | NCBI WGS metagenome assembly LXNJ01 (sample SAMN04870510, study PRJNA318959) | sponge metagenome | biome: sponge; feature: marine sponge reef; material: water | host: Petrosia ficiformis | place: Greece: Milos, Mediterranean Sea | collected 2013-05-29 | depth 5-7 m
CCCGGCTGAACCGCCCCCCCACCGGGAGAACTGGCGCGATGCGGCGCTCATCGTTGCGTTTCGGCCGAAATACACCGGGTATTCCGGCCTCACGCGCCTTGTCAGCCCGGCGCCTCGCCCCCGGTTCTCCCGGTGGGGGCCTCGGCGCTCACGCGGGTTTCACCACAGGCTGCTAGCCATGGTCTGGCGGCGCGCCCTCCGCTGGCCCCTCCGGAGACGCGCCGCCCATCTGAGACTCGGCGTCCGCGGCGAACGGATCGCGGCCCGGGCGCTCCGCCGCTCGGGCTACCGGGTGGTGTCGAGAAACTATCGGCCCGGCCGGCGCCGGAGCGATGCGGAACTCGACATCGTGGCGTGGGAAGGCCGCACGCTTGCCGTCGTCGAGGTCAAGACCCGCCGCGGCGGTTTCGGAGATCCGGCGGAACGGGTGGACCGCGAGAAGCGCCGCCGGATCCGGCGTTCCGCCGCCCGGATGTGGCGGCGCGAGTCCTCCCGCAAGAGAATCCCGCCCGGATCCCGGCTCCGCATGGACGTCGTGGAGGTCTGGTTCCCGGCGACCCGTTCCCGGCGTTTCCTGGCCCGCCTCCGAGGGGCTCTCCGCCGGCCAACCGTACGGATTCACCGGGCGGCATTCTGAGCAATGAGCGCCGGTCTTCGGACCGGCAGCGCCAGCCGAAAGCTCGCGAAACTGGGGTCGGAATCCGCCTTTTGGGCCGGCTCTGATCCGAGACGAGACGGCTATACTCGCCGCCCGGCTCCCAGGCGAGCGGGACTAACTCAGTGGTAGAGTGCAACCTTGCCAAGGTTGAAGTCGCGGGTTCGAATCCCGTGTCCCGCTCCAGCCGTACGTGGGTCAAGGCGGCGTAGCCAAGTGGCCAAGGCGGAGGTCTGCAAAACCTCTATTCGGCGGTTCGAATCCGCCCGCCGCCTCCGCCACTCAACAGCCTGTGGCAAAACTCACGCGGCGTTCGAGCGGCGATGCATCCCGCCTGAACCGCGCCTCTTTGAGGCGCTCTCGGTTGCGTTTCGGTCGAAATACACTCGGTATCCTCCCTTACGCGCCTTGTCAGCCGGGCGCCTCACCGGGAGAACTGGCCCCACCGGGAGAAACGCTCATGCGCGTGTCCTCCCGCCCACCCCGCCGGCATGAAAAGCGGCATCCGCATTTGAAGCCCTTGAAGCCGACGAGCGCGATTCCGTTCGCGGCCTGCGGCCACGGTGCCGGCTGAAGCCGGCGTTCCAAGCCGCTTTTGCGGTCCTGCGCGGTCCGAGATCCGTTACTCAACCAAGCCGCATTTTCACAGCAACTGGGCCTCACCGCTCTCGGCTCTCACGCGAGTTTCACCACAGGCTGTTAGCCTGACCGGATGCGTCGCGGGCGGCGCGTTCGGTGTGTGTTTTTCGGGGCGTGCCGCGACAGGAATCGGCTGCCCCACAGGCTTGCCGGGATGGCGAAATCGGTAGACGCGGGAGACTTAAAATCTTCTGTCCCTTGCGGGACGTGCGGGTTCGAGCCCCGCTCCCGGCACGGCGCGCCAGGCTCCGGAGGGGACCGTGATGCGCTCCGCTCCGGCAACCGTATCCGCGCTACCCGCCTCAACAGCCCACCCGGCCGGGAACGTCGGCCACCAGGCCGGACCCTGGTCGGGAGGGCAGGGACGGCGTGTTTGCCGACCGCCCTCACGGGCAGTAGAGCGGGACCGGTACTCCGGCTCCTCGCCCCGTACGTGGTTGAACCCGGCGATCCTCCCGGTTCCGTCCTACGATGGCGTAGGTGGGCGTCGCGTGCCAGGCTCGGGCTTCCCACCCGGCGCCGTCTGGCGCCGCATGGCGGGAGGCGCGTCCCACCCGGCAGTGGTGACTCCCGTTCGGTTCCATAAGCCGGAAGCGCAGTGGACCGCTCGGGTTCACTTCGCATTGTAAACGCGCCAGCGGGTTGTGGAAGTGGCCACCGTCCGGGCTTCAAGCCGGTGATGCAATCCGGCCCGCCGAAGGTCTGCGCTCCTTGTGTGGCGCGCCGCTACGTCTTCAGCCGAGCGCCTGGTCGAGGTCCGCGATCAGGTCGTCCGGGTGCTCCAGGCCGACCGAGACGCGCATGAGGTCGCGGGGGGTTTCCGAGTCCGGTCCCTCGGACATGATCCGGTGCTCGATCAGGCTCTCCACGCCGCCGAGGCTCGTGGCCCGGACGAAGAGTTCGACGCGCGACAGCACGCTCCGGGCGTGGTCCTCGCCCCCACCTGCCCGAAACGAGAGCATCGCGCCGTAACCGTCGGCCTGGCGGGTCTGGACTTCGTGTCCCGGATCGGACGGGAGCCCGGGATAGAAGGTTTCCGCGACCCGGGGATGACCGTTCAGGAACGCCGCGAGTCTTCCGGCCGTTTCCGACTGGGCCCGGATCCGGATAGGCAGCGTCTTCATCCCCCGGCGCAGCAGCCAGGCGTCGAACGGCGAGGGCACCGGGCCGGTCTCGGTCTGCACGAACCGCAGCCGCTCGGTGAGATCGAGACCGTCCCGCACCACGACCGCGCCCCCGGTTGCATCGCTGTGCCCGCCGAAGTACTTGGTGGTGGCGTGGATCACGATGTCGGCGCCGAGCGCCAGCGGACGCTGCAGGACCGGGGTCATCCAGGTGTTGTCCACCGCCACCAGGGCTCCCGCGGCGTGACAGCGTTCGGCCACCCGCTCGATGTCAGTCACGCGGAGCGTTGGATTCGACGGGGTTTCCAGGAGGGCGAGCGCGGGACCCTCGGCGAGTCCGGCTTCCACATCCGCCGCGTCCACGAAGTCCGTGAAGCGGGTCCGGAGCCCCCAGCGCGCCAGAGACTCCTTCGCGAGCTTCACGGTGCCGTGGTAGGCGTCTTTCGGGGCGAGGACGAGATCTCCGGGCGAGAGAGTCAGGAGCAGCGAGTGGATTGCCGCGAGGCCCGAAGCGAAACACACGGATTCCGCGCCGCCCTCGAGATCGGCGACCGCCTGCTCCAGCGCCGTGCGATCCGGGTTCCCGCTGCGGCTGTAGATGAAACCCGAGGCGAGTTCCCCGTCGGCATCCCGCTCGAAGGTCGTCGACAGATGGATCGGCGGCGCTACCGCCCCCATGAGATTGTCCGAAGCGCCGGCGTGCACGCTGCGGGTCTCGATCCGGTGGTTCTTTGGTTCGGGCATGCGGCGGATTATGCGGTTCGCGCCCCGTCGCCACCCTTCCCCGGGGACTAGACTGCCGCGCACTCTTGCCCGGCGCGAACAAACGGGCGGGTCCGATGCGTCTTTCTTCTGAGGAACCAAAGCACGCGTCGGATGATCCACGTCAACAGGAACGAGCCCGGGAAGACGCCGAAGAGCGCCGGCTGCTTCGGCGCTTCCGGGACGAGGGCGATGTCCGCGCCTTCGACGACCTCGTTCGCCGTACCGAGACCCGGGTTCGATCCGTCGCCCTCGCCATCCTGCGGGATCGCTCCGAAGCCGAAGACGCCGCCCAGGAGGCCTACCTGCGCGCCTTCCGCCGGGCGTCCAGCTACCGGGGCGAAGGACCCGTGGGAGCCTGGCTCTGCCGGATCGCGGTTCGTTCCGCCCACGATGCACTGCGCCGTGCAGGCCGGCAGCGAAGGCTGCTCGAAATGGCGCAGCCGCCCGGAGGCCCACGGGAGGAATCCGGAAGCGCCGCGCCGGAAGAGGACATCCGCCGCCGCACCGAAATGGAATCGGCGCTTCGGAGGCTTCCGGAGGACGAGCGGGAAGCGCTGGTGCTCAAAGAGGTCGCGGGGATGACCTACCGTGAGATCTCCGAGTCGGGAGGCGTTCCGCTCGGGACGGTGCAGTCCCGCATCCATCGCGCCCGGCAGCGGTTGGCGGAGACCCTGAGTCCACGGAGTTGAGGAAGGCATGAAAAACCACGAGCTTCTTTCCGCGTATCTGGACGGCGAACTCTCGCCGGGGCGGCTGCGCGACATCGAGGAACGTCTCGACGCGGACCCGGGCTTCCGGAAAGAGCACCTCCGCCTGCAGCGGGTATCCGCCGTCCTCAGGGTCGAATGCGAGCCCGATCCCGGATTCCTCGTCCGGCATCGGGAGCGCCGCGAAGACCTCTCGCCCGTCGGGTTCTGGACCTGGCGCCAACTGGGATACCGGTTGTCCGCCGCCGCCGCCGCGTTGCTGGTTGCTGCCGGTCTCAGCGTCTGGCAGGCGGAGCAGCCGGAAGCGGAAACACTGGCGGATGCCGCTCCGGTGACCGGGGAACTGGATCTGCTCGCCCTCGAGGGTGAGATTCTGGCCGCACCGGAGTTCCAGACCCTGGCGGCAAGCGGCCCGGCCGGCGAGCCGGTGCTGGTGATTGCGCTCGGCGGGGGATTTGCGCCCGCGGGGGAACGCTGATGCCCGAAGAAAACAAGACTCCGGCGACTGACGCGGCGAACCGCCGCTGGAAACGGCTGATGCCGCTGCTCCTGCTCCTCGTCGGCTTCGGCGCCGGGGTGCTGGCGAGCGCGGTTCCCCGCCTCATGCACCGGGGCGGGGAGCACCGTATGAGTCGTCGCGACGATGACGGCCGCTCGATGCGACGCGGCGGCGAGCGCGCCGAGCGCGGGGATCCCCGCGCTCGAGACGCGCGGGATAACGAACGGCGGGGCCGGCGATTCCGGGAGCAACTTGTCAACCGGCTCGCGCTCGACGAGGCGCAGCAGGCGCAGATGGACGCCTTCATCGAGGCGAACCGCGCGGAGGCGAGGGCCTTCTGGGACGATACCTACGCCCGCTACCGCGAACTGCGGCTGCAATTCCGCGGGCAGATCAGCGAAATACTCACCGATTCGCAGCGTGAGACCTTCGAAACCTGGATGAGCGAGCGAGAACGGAACGATCGGGGCGACGGTTCCGTAGAAGAAGGTTCCCCCGAAGGAGCAGGACGATGAGCGGATTGGAACAGCACCGCCATTCGCACAGTCAGGAGTCGGTGCCGGAGCGCGGCAGCGCCCTCGCCCGCTTCGCGGTCGACCGGCGCGTGACGATCAGCATGATCGCGATCGGGCTGGTCGTGCTCGGTTACGTCTCGCTCACCCGGCTCCCCCTCGAATTCCTGCCCTCGTTCGGCGCCAACAGCCTCTGGGTGAGCGTGGAGTACGAGTCCTCTTCACCCGAAGAAACGGAACGCCTCATCGTCCGCCCGCTCGAAGACAGTCTCGGGACCATCCCCGGAATCACGGTCCTCACGGCCACCGCGAACGCCAACAGCGGCAACGTCAGCGTGGAGTTCGAAGAAAGTGCCGACATGGACCTCATGGTCGTGGAAGCCCGGGACCGGGTAGACCGGGTTCGCCACCTGCTGCCCGACGACATTGACCGCATCAACATCCGGCGGTTCCAGAGTTCCGACATTCCCATCCTCCAGTTCCACCTGGGAGCCCCGTGGGAGCGGGAGCGCCTTTTCGACTTTGCCGAAGACATCGTGCAGCCTCGCCTCGAGCGTCTCGAAGGCGTGGCCAGTGTCGACGTGCGAGGGGTTCGCCGCCGTGAACTCCGGGTCAGCATGGACCAGGCGCGGATGGAGGCGCTGAACGTGGATGTCCGGGACGTTTCCACGGTCCTGTCCCAGAACAACGTCAATGTCTCCGGCGGCACCATCAAGGACGGATCCCAGAAATTCATCGTCCGCACCGTCGGCGAGTTCCAGCGGCCGGAGGACATCCGGGAAACGCCGATCGGCGATACCGGACTGCGGCTCAGCGACGTCGCGGACGTCACCTACGAGTTCCCCACCCAGACTTCCTTCGATTACCTGAACGGCGAGGAAGCGGTCACCTTCCGCATCTACAAGGCGTCGAACGCGAACGTCCTAGAGGTCGCCGACGGGGTCAAGGCGGAGATGTCGGACATCGCTGCTTTCCCCCGGTATGCCGACATCGAGATGCGCTACATCCAGGATTCGTCGGTGGACGTCCGCGGGGGCCTGTCGCAGCTCGCCATGGCGGGACTCTTCGGCGGGGGGCTCGCGATGCTCATCCTGCTGTTGTTCCTGCAGAAGGTGCGGACCACGCTGCTGGTCGCGGTGGCGATCCCGCTGTCCATCATCACCACCTTCGTGATCATGTACCTGGGCCGGCAGGCCGGCCTGGTGGACACCACGCTGAACGTGATCAGCCTCTTCGGGCTGATGGTGGCGGTCGGCATGCTCGCCGATCCAGCGATCGTGGTCATCGACTCGATCTCGCGCCACTTCACCGAGTACAAGGAAGACTCCCGGACCGCGGCGATCCACGGCGCGTCCGCCGTAACCATGCCGATCATCGCCGGCGCGGCGACGACCATGTGCGTATTCGTGCCGCTCGTTTTCCTCGGGGCGACGATGGGAGGCTTCTTCCGGATCTTCACCGACTTCGGATTCACGCTCAGCGTGGTGATCGTGGCGTCGCTGCTCGTTGCGCTCACCGTGGTGCCGATGATGGCCGGGGTCGTGCTCCGGAACGAGCGCCGCGTCTATTCGCGCACCATGCGTCTCCTCGGCCGGCTCCACGGAAAGGTCATCCGGCGCACGCTGCAGCACCGGTTCGTCTCGCTGATGGTGGCGATCGGGTTGCTCGGCCTGGCCTGGGTCCTCTACCAGAACGTCGAACGCTCCAGCTTCGACAACACGGTGGAACGCGAGGTGACCATCAACGTGGACGTGCCCCGGGCCTTCTCGATCGACGAGACCCGCGAGGTCATGGAATCGGTGGCGGCGCTGATCGAGGAGCGGCGCGAAGAGCTCGAGATCGCCGACGTGGTTCACGAATTTCGCCGCGGTGGAGGTCGTTCCCGCCGCGGCGGTTACGGCGGGGGCGGCCGGCGCTTCGAGCTCTACCTGGTCGATGAAATGGAGTCGGAACGGAGCGTCCAGGAGATCACCGACGAGATCCGGGAGATGCTGCCGACGATTGCCGGAGTGAACTTCCGGATCGCCGAGAGCCGCGGACGCGGCCCCGGACGGGGGAGCGGAATCCGGCTGGACCTCAAGGGCGACGACATGGACGTCCTCGAGTTGGTCGCCGGTCGGGTGGTCGAGCGGCTGTCCACGCTTCCCTGGATCCGGGACGTGGACACCTCGCTCGAGAGCGGCACCGAGGAACTCCACGTCACGCCGCAGGCCGAACGGGCGCTTGCCTCCGGGGCGGGGACCTTCGCGGTGGCCCAGACCGTCCGCAGCGCCCTGACCACCCGTCCCGTGGGCACTATCGAGAGCGACCAGCGGGAGGTGGACATCGTGGTCCAGTACCCCGAGGAGCAGCGGGAGCGGCTGGATCACGTCCGGCGCATGCCGGTCTTCGTGGGCAGCGCCCGGGTGCCGGTCGGCGCCATGGCGGACTTCGAGACGGTGAGCGGGCCCCGCAGCATCGAACGGGAAGACCGGCGTCCCAAACTGACCATCAGCGCGAACACCACGGTCCCCGGGGCTTCCTTCCGCATGATGGGGCAGGTGCAGGAACAACTTGCCGACATCGCGCTGCCGCCCGGCTACGAATGGAGTTTCGACCGGTGGTCCCGAATGGGCCAGACGGATTTCTCCGCGGCGGGCTTCGCCTTCGCCTTCGCGCTGCTGTTGATCTACCTGATCATGGTGGCGCTCTTCGAGAGCTTCCTCCATCCGGCGGTGATCATGTTCTCGATCCCGTTCTCGTTCATCGGGGTGGCGGTGACGCTCAAGCTCACCGGGCAGACCCTCGGCAACACCGCGATGCTGGGGTTGGTGCTGCTGGCCGGGATCGTGGTGAACAACGCCATCGTCCTGATCGCGCACGTCAACTCCCTGCGCAAGGAGGGCATGTCGCGGGATGAGGCGCTCGTTCTGGGAAGCGAGCACCGGTTGCGCCCGGTGATGATGACCGCGCTGACCACCTTCTGTGGCCTGCTGCCGCTCGCGGCGCCCTATTTCCTCCCGGGACTCTTCGGATCGGTGGACGGGCGCGCCGGACAGTGGGCGCCCATCGGCCTGGTGCTGGCGGGTGGACTGCCAACCTCGACCCTGCTGACGCTCCTCCTGGTCCCGACGATCTACGCGGTGACCGACGACCTGAAGCGCCTGGTCTGGCCCTACACCACGACCCCGGCAATGGCGGCGGCCCGCGAGCCCGTAACCCCCGGGGCGCCGGCCCTGAATCCAGTAACGCAGTGAGGGAATTCGTGCCCCAGATCAAGACAACTTCCTTTGGGGGCCGGAAGGTCCCCGGGCGACAGCTTCTCGAGGCGCTCCTGCTGGCCGGGCTCGCCGCCACCGTGGCGTGCGGCTCCGGGGAAGAGGCGGCCGGGCCCGGCGGCGGGAGCGGCCCGGCCGGCCGGCCGGGTGGGGGCCCTCCCGGCGGATTCGGCGGCGGAAGCGCTCCGGTAACGGCCGTCCCGGTTGAGGTCGTCGAGATCCTGCCGGGGGAGATATCCGCGTTCATCGAGACGAACGGGACCCTGGAGGCTGAGCGCGAAGTGGACATCGTGGCCCGCGCCGGCGGCCCGCTGGTGGCCCTCAACACGGAAGAGGGAGTCCAGGTGAAGGCCGGTGAACTACTCGCGCAGATCGACGAGTTGGAGGCCCGCGCGCAGGTGGAGATCGCCCGGGTCGCGCTCCAGGACGCGGAAATCGTCTACAACCGGGCCAAGGCCTCGCTCGAGAACGCGGTGGTGAGCCAGGAGGTGTACGACACTGCCCTTTCGGCCCTGGAGTCGGCCAGGGCGCAGCTTTCCGGAAACGAGATCCAGCTCGGTTACACCCGCATCAAGGCGCCCTTCGACGGCCTGATCATCCAGCGCGCCGTGAAGTTCGGGGAAACGGTGACGGTGGGGCAGCAGCTCTTCCGGATCTCCGACTTCGATCCGCTGCTCTGCGTGATCGGGGTGCCGGAAAGAGACCTTGCCCGCCTCTCGTCAGGCCAACCGGCGATCCTGCAGGTGGAAGCGTTTCCCGGGGAGCAGTTCCAGGGCCGCGTGCTGCGGATCAGTCCGGTGGTGGACGCCGCGACGGGAACGATCCGGGTCACGCTCGCGGTGAACCGGCAGGGACGGCTCAGCCCCGGGATGTTCGCCGGGGTGCGGCTCGTGACCGACGTCCGGGAGGACGCGCTGATCATGCCCAAGCGCGCGCTCTCGCTGGAGAGCCTCGCCGACTCGGTCTTCGTGGTCGAGGACGGAGTCGCCTACCGGAGGAACATCACCATCGGTTACGAAGAGGACGACCGGGTGGAGGTCACCGGCGGGTTGGCGCGGGGCGACCGGGTCATCGTGGTCGGCCAGGACGGTTTGACCGACGCGACCCCTGTCCAGATCCTGGCCGGGCCGGGCGCGGCGGAGGCCCCGGTGCGAACTGCCGGGGGCGGCGGATCCGGGATGACCGAGGAACGGCGCGCCGCGATGCGCGAGCGGATGCGGGCGCGCGGCATGACCGACGAACAGATCGAGGAGCGGCTCGCGGCGATGGCCGCCGGGGGCGGCCCGCCGGGCGCGGGAGGAGGGCCTCCCGGCGGGCGCCGGGCGGCAGGGGAACCTCCCGGAGCTGAGGGGTCTGGCGAGGCTTCGGGCAGATCTCCGGGCCGGGCCGGAACGCGCGCGGCGGCTTCCGGACCGGATTCCGCGGCGCCCGCTCCGCCGGCGAGTGAGGTTTCGGCCGCTGCGGCGGCCGCCGTCGAACCGCCGCTCGTGGAAACGCCCGCTCCGGCCGCGGACTCACGACCGCCGCGAGGTGGCGACGCCGGACCCCGGGCGAGACCCGCCGCCGGGGCGGGGGGCGCCGCCCGCGGACAGGCGTCGGGGCCGGGTTCCTTCGAGGACCTCCCGCCGGAAACCCAGGAAGCGATCAAGGGCCGCCTGCGCTCGATGGGCCTGACCGAGGAGCAGATCGAGGAACGGGTTCAGCGCGGCTGGGGCGCGTCTCCAGGTGAAGGGGCGTCCGGCGGCGAAACGCCGACGCCCGAGCAGCTCGAAGCGCTCCGCGAGCGCCTGCGCGAGCGGGGCATGACGGAAGAGCAGATCGAGGAGATCATCGCCCGCCGCCGCCGGCCGCAGCCGTAGACCCTCCGAGCCCCCTCACGGACACCCCTCACCGATGCGCATCGTCGACTTCTCCATCCGGCGGCCGGTCACCGTCGTGGTGCTCTTCATCGCGATCGTGGTGTTCGGGGTGGTCGGCTTCGACCGCCTGTCCGTGGATCTCCTTCCGGACATCACCTATCCGTCGCTGAACGTGCGCACCGAGTACGAGGGCGCGGCTCCCAGCGAGATCGAAAACCTGATCACCCGGCCCATCGAGAACGCGGTTGGCGTGGTCAACAACGTGGTGCGGGTCGTGTCCTCCTCCCGGCCCGACCTCAGCGAAGTCACGCTCGAGTTCGGGTGGGGAACCGACATGGACATGGCGGCGCTCGACGTGCGCGAACGCCTCGATGTGGTGCGCCTGCCGCTCGATGCGCCGCGGCCGACCCTGCTGCGCTTCGATCCGTCGCTGGACCCGATTCTCCGTTTCGGTCTCACCGGGAACGAGGACCTCGTCCGCCTACGGCTGATTGCCGAACAGGAAATCCAGCGCAACCTGGAGCGCGTGGAGGGCGTAGCTGCGGTTCTCGTGAGTGGCGGCCTTGAGGAAGAAATCCACGTCGAGATCGACGAGCGGAAAGTGGCGAACCTGGGGCTCTCGGTCCCCGCCGTGGTGAACCGGCTCGGCCAGGAGAACGTGAATCTCACGGCCGGACGCCTTCTCGACGGCGGCACCGAGTACCTGGTGCGCACCATCAACGAGTTCGAGCGTCCCGAGGACATGCGGGACATCGTGGTGGATGCGGAACGAACGGTGATCCGCCTCGATGACGTGGCCACGATCCGGCGCGGCGCGAAGGAACGGGAGGTCATCACCCGCATCGACGGCCGGGAGTCCATCGAGATCGCCGTCTACAAGGAAGGCGGCACGAACACGGTCACCGTGGCGGACGAGGTGCTGACGCGGGTCGAGAACCTCGAGGAGCGGCTCGAACAGGTGGGCGAGGACCTCGCACTCACCCTGGTGACCGACCAGGCGCGCTACATCCGCCAGTCGGTGTCCGAGGTCCTGCAGACCGCGGTGATGGGAGGCATCCTCGCGATCTTCGTCCTGATCCTGTTCCTCGGCGAGCTCCGTTCCACCCTGATCATCGGGGTCTCCATCCCCATTTCCGTCATCGGGACGTTCTTCCTGATGTACGTGTCGGGGGTCTCGCTCAACATCATGTCGCTCGGGGGAATCACCCTGGGGATCGGGCTCCTGGTGGACAACTCCATCGTGGTGCTGGAGGCGATCAAGCGAAAGCGGCAGGAAGGACTCGGCCTCGTCGAGGCCTCGCAAGCCGGCACCGGCGAGGTCGGCCAGGCGGTGGTCGCGAGCACCATGACCACGGTCTGCGTGTTCGTTCCCATCGTCTTCGTCGAGGGCATCGCCGGACAGTTGTTCGGGGATCAGGCGCTCACGGTCACCTTTTCGCTCGCGGTCTCGCTGCTGGTAGCCCTCACGCTGATCCCCATGCTGGCGTCGCGCGAGTTCCGGCCGGCCGGAGCTGCCGAACAGGCGTCGTTCCGGACGAAGGCCGGCCAAGTCTTCGGCAAGGTGGTGAGCGCCGTTAGCGGCGGAGTCATGTGGGTCGTCTTCCGCATCGTTCAGGGGATCGATCTCGTCATCAAGGGGATCCTCTGGTTGCCGAGCCGGCTCTTCCGTCTCGTCTACGACGGCATCGTCCGCGCGTATCCGCCGGTCCTGAACGGCGCTCTGAACCACCCCTTCCGGGTGGGGACCCTGGCTGTCGGGCTGTTTGCCGGCGCGCTCTACACCTTCCCGTCGCTCGGCACGGAACTCGTGCCCGAGCTGATCCAGGGGGAGTTCTATGTGGACACCGAGCTTCCGGCGGGCACCCATCTGGATCTCAATTCACGGCGGCTGACGCGCCTGGAGGAAACGGCAACGGAGATCCCCGGAGTCCGGACGGTCTACGCGACGGTGGGAACCAGCAGCCAGCAGGGCGGGGCGGCTGGCGAGCTGCGCGAGAACATCGGCCAGTTGACCGTGGTGCTGGACCCGCCGGTGGATCGCGCGCGGGAAGACGCCGCGATGGCGGAACTCCGCCCGCATCTCGAAGGCGATCCGGACCTCCTCTACGTCTTCGGACGCCCTTCCTATTTCAGCTTCCGGACGCCCGTGGAACTCGAGATCCGCGGGTTCAACCTCACGATGCTCGAACGGACCGCCGACGAGGCGGTAGCCGGCCTGCGGGAAATTCCCGGGCTCGTGGACGTCAAGTCGTCCACCGAGGGCGGGAACCCGGAACTCCAGGTGCGCTTCCACCGCGACCGGGTGGCGGCGCTCGGCTACAACGTGAACCAGCTCGGTACCCTCATCCGCTCCAAGGTGCTCGGGGACGTGGCGACCGACATCCAGCGGGAGGACCGGTCCATCGACATCCGGCTCCGCACCGACGAGTCCTTCCGGGACAGCGTGGAGGACCTGCGCAACCTGAACATCTCCGACGGCGGGACGGCCACCATCCCGCTCTCCAGCGTGGCCGACGTGGACGAAGTGACCGGGCCCGCCGAAATCCGCCGCGCCGACGGCGAGCGGGTCGCCACCATCACCGCGAACATCGTGGGCCGGGACCTCGGCAGCGTGGCCACCGACATCGAGGCGCTGATGGCCGGAATCTCGATGCCCGCCAGCTTCAGCTGGCGGCTCGGCGGGCAGCAGGAGGAGATGGAAACCTCTTTTGCGAGCATGCAGTTCGCGATCCTGCTCGCCGTCTTCATGGTCTACCTGGTGATGGCGTCGCAGTTCGAGTCGCTGCTCCATCCCTTCGTGATCCTCTTCTCCGTGCCGTTTTCGCTGGTGGGGGTCATCTTCGCCCTCAAGCTCTTCTCGGTGACGGTGAGCGTGGTGGTGCTGATCGGGGTGATCATGCTGGCGGGGATCGTGGTGAACAACGCCATCCTGCTGCTCGACACCACGAACCGCCTGCGGCGGAGCGGGATGGCGAAGCTGGACGCGCTGCGGCAGGCCGGCAAGGTCCGCCTCCGCCCCATCCTGATGACCACCTCCACGACCGTCCTGGGCCTGTTCCCGATGGCGGTTGGCCTCGGGGAAGGCAGCGAGCTGCGGACCCCCATGGCGATCGCGGTCATCGGCGGGCTGATTCTCTCCACCGCCCTCACTCTGCTCGTCATCCCCGCCGTCTACCGCGTGATCGGCCGGTAGCTCGGGAGCGCCGGGATTGCACCGGCATCGCGGCTGAAGCGCGAAACGTTCCGGTATCCGGCTCTGGTTCGAGAAGCATTGCTTTACCTATGCATATTTGTATAGTTACTGCAATGCCCTTTGAGGATCTTCTCCGTATCGTCGGCGACGAACCGGTGTTCGACACCGGCTTTCTGGCCGCCGATGCCTCCCGCACGAACGGATTGGCGGGCCAGCTCGATCGTTGGCGGCGGGCGGGGAAGATCCTCCAACTCCGCCGCGGCCTCTATGCGCTCGCGCCCCCGTATCAGAAGACGTTTCCC
>LXNJ01001535.1_pt1 | contig 13507 bp, 11 predicted proteins | sample 809081 | NCBI WGS metagenome assembly LXNJ01 (sample SAMN04870510, study PRJNA318959) | sponge metagenome | biome: sponge; feature: marine sponge reef; material: water | host: Petrosia ficiformis | place: Greece: Milos, Mediterranean Sea | collected 2013-05-29 | depth 5-7 m
CACCTCGCCCGCGACGTTGCCCGCCGGCACCCGGGCGTTCTCGAAGAGGATCTGGAACGGCGCGTCGCCCATCATGGTGGGCCAGCGGCGCTCGATGGTGACGCCCGGGGTGTCCATGTCCACCAGGAAGGTGGTGATGCCGCCACGGGCACGTTTCTCGGGGTCGGTCACCGCCATGACCTGGGCGAAGTCGGAGAAGCCCGCGTTGCTGATGAACCGCTTGGTGCCGTTCAGCACCCAATGGTCGCCGTCCAGCACCGCCCGGGTCTTCATGCCCGCGGGGTCGCCGCCGGCGTCGGGCTCGGTCTGGGCGAAGCACGCGGTCTTCTCGCCGCGGAGCACGGGGTAGAGATAGCGCTCCTTCTGCTCGTCGTTGAGCTCGAACAGGATGCCGCGCGCCTCCGGGCCGAAGACCGGATTGTTGCGGAATGGGATGGAGATGGTCCGGGATACTTCCTCCTGGATCACGCAGCGCGTCAGCAGGTCGAGCCCGGCCCCGCCGTACTCCTCGGGTACGTCCAGCATCCAGAAACCCAGGGCCCGGGCCTTCTCCTGAAGCGGCTTGTAGAGCTCCTCGGGCATCTCCTCGCCCTCCGGGCGAAACTCCCGCTCCAACGGGATCAGCTCCCGGTCCACGAAATCGCGCATGGTCTTCTTGATGATCTTGATCTCTTCGGGAAGCTCGAAATCCATTCCTTCCTCCTTGTCTGGCATCGGTCCGGCTGAATGATGGCTCGTAACATAAGCCCGCGCCCGGTCGAAGGTCAAGCCGGCTCCGGACACGGCCTGGAGGCCGCATCCGCCCCGGCAACCGTGTTTGACAACCGCAGGGGCAGTGTCTATGTTTCCGATAAGCTACCCTACCCGCGCGAGGCCAGCGTATGCCCATCTACGAGTACAACTGTTCGAAATGCGGCGTCTTCGAGGCGACTCAGAGGATCACGGAGGATCCGCTGGAGAAGTGCCCGACCTGCCGGGCCAAGGTGCAGAAGCTCATCTCCAGCACGTCGTTCCAGCTCAAGGGCACCGGTTGGTACGTCACCGACTACGGACGGGGAAAGGGTTCCAACGGGGACAAGCAGGAAAGCAACGGGAGCAAGGAGACCTCCGACTCCGGCAAGCCCAAGGAGACCAAGACGTCCGAAAAGTCATCGTCCGGCGACAGCGCCGCCAGCACGGCCTAGTGGCTGTTCACGCACTAACCCTTCCCCGACGTGTCCGCCGCCTCCCGTGCGGCTTCGAAACGCGTCGTCTCATCCGACACACCGATTCCGACGGGATTCCATGACGGGCACCCCATGAAGACGAAACCGCTCGGCGGCACGGGCGTCCAAGTGCCCGAGATCGGCCTGGGCGTCTGGCAGTACCGGGGCGGGGTCGAGCCCCTCCGGCACGGCATCGAGTTGGGAGCCAACCTCATCGACACCGCCGAGATGTACCGGACCGAGGACGTGGTGGGGGAAGCGGTGCGGGGCATGCGCGAGCGGGTGTTCATCGCCAGCAAGGTATCCGGCGATCATCTGGGGTACGACCAGGTGCTGCGGGCCGCGGACGCCAGCCTTCGCCGGCTGGACGTGGACACCATCGACCTCTACCAGGTGCACTGGCCGAGCCGCAGCACTCCCATCGAGGAAACCATGCGGGCCATGGCGGCCCTGGTGGACAGCGGGCGGATACGGTACATCGGCGTCAGCAATTTTTCGACGACGGAGCTGACCGAAGCCCAGGCCGCCCTGAACCACCACCCCATCGTATCGAATCAGGTGCTGTACAACCTCCGGCGGCGCGAGATCGAGCGGACGCTGATGCCCTATTGCCAGAGCCACGGCGTCACCATCATCGCCTACACGCCGCTGGACAGCGGCAAACTGGCCGGCGGCGGCCTGTTCTCGTCGCGCGGCACGAAGGTGCTCCGGGAAATCGCCCAACGGCACGAGAAGACGCCCGCCCAGGTGGCGTTGAACTGGTGCGTCACCCACGACAACGTCATCGCCATCCCCAAGTCCGACAGCGTCTCCCGGACCGCCGAGAACTGCGGCGCGTCGGACTGGCGTCTGTCCGCTGAAGACATGGCCCGCCTGGACCAGGCTTTCGCATAGCCGGTTGAGACGACCCGAGCAGCGTGCTCGGCGACGAAGTCGTGGCCGCGGCCCGCTCCCTGCGTCAAACCCCTCATGCCCGACTGGAACCAACCGGCGAACGTCGGGGCCGCATCCACGCCCTCCTCAAAAGTGAGAAATTTCGATTCCTGTAAGTATTTGCATGGTTTCTATTGCTCTTGACATAGAGCACCCATAGTGCCACAGCGATATTGGGAGACTGACCGAGGCACCGGCCTGTGCGGTGCAACGAAGGAGTGGGCCGATGGCGCTGATCCTTGTCGAGAGTTCCATCCTCGGCCGCATCGCGGCCGGTTTCTCCCATCGCATCTGGATGTACCTGCGGGTGCCTCCGTCACGGGCGCGCAAACTCGTTGAGTTCCAAACTGCTTGTAGGCCTGTTGCCGGCGATCATGGCGACGGCTTTGCTGATTTAGTCACGACCGGTTTTCGAAGAATGCCAGGAGGTCGCCATGCCAGACTGCCCGTCAGCATACACCGAAGGCTTTGCCAGGGCGCGTCTCCACGACGAGGAGGCGGCGGTCAGCTACATTCGACACACCGTCCTTGGCGATGCCGAACTGGATCCCGTCATGCAGGAGATGCACGGACTGCCTCCCGAGGATTTGCACCGGTTCGTCAGGGCCGGCATCGAGCAGGAGCCGGACGTTCTGCGGACCGCGCCGAGGGTGCTCCGGGATTTCTTCGACAAGGCAGACTCCACGGTGCCACCCTGGGTCGATTTCGAGTCATTCAAACCGGGCATGCGCGCGTTCCATGCGAACATGAGCGACATGCTGATCGCCTATGCGGTGGGGAGCGCGGTGGAGGGCTTTTCGACGCTGGTGAGCAAGTCTTTCTCGATCACCGGCCGCGTGACCGGGCTGGGGCCGGGAGCCGAAAGACGGCTCCGGCAAAACAACCGCCATATGGTCGAGGTCTATTTCCCCGGCGGTTTGAAACGGGACGGCGACGGATGGAAAGTGTCCACGCGCATTCGCTTCATTCATGCACGGGTACGGAAGCTGTTGGCGGATTCCGCCCTCTGGGATTCCGACGCCTGGGGGATGCCCCTGAGCATGGCGCACCTGGGCGGGATCGCGTTGTACACGTTTTCCATACGCCAGTTCGAGCACGCCATCGCCATGGGCGCGACTGTCAGCCAGGAACAAAAGGACAGCATTGTCAGGATCTGGCGCTATGCCGGCTATCTTCTGGGGGTGCCTGAAACCATTCTCTTCACCAATGAAGCTCAGGCGAGGAAAACCTACGAGATCGGCCACATGTGTGAACCATCGCCGGACGACGACGCCATTGGCGTTGCCAACGCGGTATTCAAGGCGATTCCCGCGATGGCGGGTTTGACCGAAGAAGCCGAGATAAGAAGCTTCCAGATGTATGCCTATCGCCTTTCGCGGGCCCTCATCGGCAACGAACTGGCGGACCAGTACAACTATCCCAAGACCCTCAGAAACAGGACCTTGGTGCTGCTTCACTACCGGCTGCGCAACCGACTCATAAGGCTCGTCAAGGGGCGCCGAATCATGAGGCAGGAGGCGTTTGGTCAGATCTTCGAGTCTGCCCAGTACGACAAAGGAGGAATCTCCTATAATTTGCCCGATCACGTCCGTGCGTCGCAGTCCTCTCAATGGTAGTCCACCGCCCGCAAGCCTGTCGTGCAAACCGCCGGTCCCCGGAAGTGATCCACATCGAGGCGGCGGCCCTGTGAAGGCCTCGAACTGGACGTTCCTGCCAGGGAATACGTCTTGTTGAACTTGGAACGCTATAACGCAGCCATCCTGCGGCATCGGTGGTGGGTCATCTTCCTCGCGTCGCTGGCCATGCTGGCGATGGCATCGGGTGCGCGCTTTCTCGTGGTCACCAGCGACTATCGCACGCTGTTCGCTGACGACGACCCCCATCTCCTTGCATTCGACGCCCTGGAGAATACCTACGCCGCATCCAACGCGGCGCTGGTTGCCGTTGCGCCCCGTAGCGGCGGGGTCTTCACCCGGGAGGCCCTGGGCGCGATCGAGGAATTGACTGAAGCCGCGTGGCGCGTGCCCCGTTCGAACCGGGTGGACTCCCTGACCAACTATTCCCACAGCCGGGCGGACGGCGACGACCTGATCGTCGAGCCTCTGGTCGAAGACGCGAAGTCGCTGAACGATGCGGACTTGGAGCGAGTCAGGCGAACCGCGCTGAACGAGGTCGAACTGTCCGGCCGCCTGGTGTCTCATGACGCCCGCGTAGGCGGCGTGGCGATCAGCTTCGTCCTGCCGGAGAATCCGGAGGTGGCGTGGGTCGAGATCACCGATTCCCTCAACACGATACTCGACGAGGCCCGGGCACGGCACCCGGATATTGCCTATTTCCTGACGGGCAACGTTGTGATGAACCGCGCCTTTGCCCAGGCTACGCAGGACGATGTCGAGACGTTGATACCCGTGGTGTTCCTGGTGATTCTCGCGGCGACCGCCCTTCTTCTCCGTTCGCTCCTGGGCACGTGCGCAATCGCAGTCCTGCTCGCGTTCGTCCTGGCCTCGACGGCGGGCTTCGCCGGTTGGGTGGGCACGGTGCTCACGCCCGTCAGCGGCAGCATGCCAATTATCGTGATGACGTTCGCCGTCGCCTACTCGATCCACATCGTCACGACCACCCTGTCGGGCATGACGGAGGGTCTGGCAAGAAACGACGCCATCGCGAAGTCCCTTGCCGGCAACGTCTATCCGGTGTTTCTCACCATGTTCACCACGTCCATCGGCTTCCTCAGCCTGAACTTTGCGGAGTCGCCGTCGTTCCACGTTCTGGGCAATATGGTGGCATTCGGCGCGTTCTGCACTTTCCTTTTCTCCGTGACCCTGCTCCCGGCTCTGCTCTCCATCCTTCCGTTGCGTGCCTCCCGGGTCCATTCCGGGCGAGTCTCCCTTTTCGACCGCTTCGGCGTGTTCGTTGTGGCGCGCCGTCGATTCCTGCTCTGGTCTGTCTCCCTGGCGACCGTGATTCTCGTCCTCGGCATTCCCCGGAATGAGCTGGGCGACAACTGGACGCGATATTTCGATGATCGCTACGAGTTTCGCCGCGACACGGACTTCGTCATCGAGAACCTGACGGGCCTGGACAGGTTGGAATACTCGCTCAAGGCGGGACGCGAGGGCGGGATCACGGATCCGGAGTATCTGCGGAAGGTGGATTCCTTTGCGGAATGGTTCCGAAGCCAACCGGAAGTGATGCACGTTCAGGCATTCGCGGACATCATGAAACGGTTGAACAAGAACCTGCACGGCGACGCCCCGTCCTTCCATCGGCTGCCTGACGATCCGAAGCTTGCAGCCCAGTATTTGTTGCTCTACGAGCTCTCGCTCCCCTTCGGCGGCGACCTGAACGACCGCATCGACGTGGCCAAGACGGCTACGCGCATGACCGTAGTGCTGCGCGACTCATCGTCCCGGGAGCAACGCGGGTTGAACGTGCGGGCCAGGGCCTGGCTCGCGGACAACGCTCCGGAACTCGCCACCGACGCAACCGGCCTCAGCATCGTCTTCGCGCACCTCTCCCAAAGGAACATCCACAGCATGCTGTGGGGCACGCTCACCGCGATGGCGATCATATCGTTCATTCTGATCTGGGTCTTCAAGAGCGTCCGGGTCGGTCTGATCGCTCTCGTACCGAACTTCATCCCCCCCGCGATGAGCTTCGGCTTGTGGGGTCATCTGATCGGCAACGTCGGCTTGGCGGCTTCGGTGGTGACGGCGATCGCCTTCGGGATCATCGTTGACGACACGATCCATTTCCTCACCCACTACCTGAAACTGCGCCGCGAGGGAGTCTCCGTCCCAGAGGCGATCCGATCGGTCTTCCGTACGGTCGGTCAAGCGTTGGCGACGACCACTGCGGTCTTGTCGTTGGGTTTCCTGGTGTTCACGCTGTCGGGTTTCGAGAGCAGTTGGTCCATGGGGGTGCTGATATCCATGACGATCGTTCTGGCCTTCCTTGCGGATTTCCTGCTTCTTCCACCCCTTGTGATGGCCCTTGACCGCGACAAACCATGATCCATCATACCGAATACACTTGATCTCTGCCGCCTTCCTGTCCTGTAGACCAGGACCACCTCAGTTGCCCGCTACAGCTGCCCGCGATCGAGGGTAAGCGCGTGTTGGACGGACCCGGGGCAGACATGACCGGTGCCTGCCGCATGTGCTATATTGCATCCGATTCGGCGTCACAGGTGCCGGACGATGCGGGTTCGGTCGTATTGGTACACTTGAATCGTCACCAAGCCACCCGCAGGCACCGTGTTGACCATATGTGGATTGTTCCTGGGCGAATCATCCGTTTCAAACCCGCCCGAAAAGAGCCACCGAAATAGACTGGAGCCGAGGCAGCCAATGGACTTTCCCGCACTGACCCGTACCGGAGCCATGGAGTTTTTCTCCGAATACGGGAAAACGATCCACAACCCCCAGGGGATCCTTTACTGGACCCGCAAGGCCAAAGCCAAGGCCCGCATCAACGCCACCATCGGCTCGGCCCGGGGACCGGAAAGCGCGGTGTACCCAGACGGCGGCGAGCGCGAGATCACGCTTTGCGCGCCCCTGATCCATTCTTTCTTCAACGGGCTTGAAACCGAGGAAATCTTTCCGTACACGCCGGAGACGGGCACACCCGCCTTCCGCTCGGCTTGGAGGAAGTGGATCCTGGCGCGGGCGGGCGACGAATCCGAACGGCTCGAACGACAACTGCATCCGCCGATCCTCACCCCGGGAATCACCGCCGCCATCAGCATCGCCGCGCGGATGTTCGTGGACCCGGGCCGCGCCATCATCACGGCCGACCGGCGCTGGGAGAACTACGACCACGTGCTGGGAAAGAACCTGGGCATTCGCATCGCCGACTTCCCGCTGTTCGACGGCGGCGACCTCAACGTGGCCGGGATCGTCTCGGCCATCCGACGGGTGTGGCTCGAGCAGGACACCGCCGTGGTGCTGCTCAACTTCCCCAACAACCCCACCGGGTTCTGTCCGTCCGCGGCGGCCGGCCGGCGGCTGGCGGAGTCGCTGGATCGACTCGCGGAGGAGACTCCGAAGCGGCTGGTGCTGCTGTTCGACGATGCCTACGAGAGCTACGTCTACGACCCCGACGCCATGCAGTCGTCGCTGTTCTACCTGTGCCGGCCAAGGCCGAACCTTCTGCCGGTGAAACTGGACGGCGTGACCAAGGAGCTCCTCTGGTACGGCGCCCGGGCCGGCACCATCACGCTGGCCTGTCCCGACGAGTGGCGGTCCGGAGACGACGCCGGGACCCTGGCCTCGGAGATCGACAACAAGTTCGCCGGAGTCAACCGCGGCCTGTTCTCCAACAACTCGACGGTGGCCCAATCGGTGGCCACCAAGGCCATGGAGCAGATGGAGCGGCTGGTGGTGGAACGGCACCGGACTTTCGAACTCCTGAAGCAGCGGTACCGGACCCTGAAGGACGAACTCGGCAGGATGGATACGGATCTCGTTACCGTCGAACCGTTTCAGGGCGGCTTCTTCTGCTTCATCACCCTGCGGCCCGAGTCGGGGCTCCGTGCGACGGACGTCGCCAACCACCTGCTCGACGAGCACGGCATCGGCACCGTGCCGTTCGACGGGGACAGCATGAACGGGCTACGGATCGCTTTCTGCAGCGTCGAGAGCGCCGACCTGCCGGAACTGTGCCAAAGACTGGCGCAGACGGTGAACGAACTGGCGGGAAGAGGGGGGCGTGCACATGGGCCGGCTTGAAGGAAGGGTGGCCATCATCACCGGCGCCAGCCGCGGCATCGGCCGGGCGGTGGCGCTGGCGTTCGCCCGTGAGGGCGCCATCCTGGCCGTCGCCGGGGTGCGGGACCAGGCCGCCCTCGACTCGGTCCAGGACGAGCTCACGGCCCTGGGCGCCGAAAGCGTCGCGCGGCTGGTGGACGTCGGCCGGCGGACGGAGGTGGACCGGCTGGTGCGGGAGGTGGAGGAACGCTGGGGCCGGCTCGACATCCTGGTCAACAACGCCGGGGTCCTCACACTCAAGCGGTTCGAGGACATCACCGAGGAGCAGTGGGACGAGACCATCAGGGTCCACCTCAAGGGCACCTTCAACGGCATGCAGGCCGTGCTGCCCGTCATGAAACGGCAACGCTCGGGCAAGATCATCAACCTCACCGGCCCGGCGGCGCTGCGGCCGTCCAACGGCGTATCCGATTACGGCGCCGCCAAGGGCGGCATCATCACCCTGACCTTCAACGTCGCCAACGAAATGAAGCCCCACAACATCCAGGTCAACTGCATCTCGCCGATAGCCGACACGCGCATGACCGACGCCATCGCCGAGTTCCGCGGGCGCGAGGGGATTCCCGACCACCGGCCCAACCCGGCCCCTGCCGAGACCGTGGCGCCCGCGTTCGTCTTCTTCGCGTCCAGCGACAGCGACTACATCACCGGAGAGGTCCTCGGGTTCCACCGCAAGTGAGCCCGGTGGCCTCAGGCCCCGTAATGGTAGATAATGAAGACAGGAGTCACGGTCGTCGTTGAACCGTGACATGAAGGGAAACGAGGTGAATCCATGCTCCGCAAATCAGCGACGGTCTGGCTGGCCGCCATCATGCTGACCACTCTGGCGGCGGCGACGGCTGCGGGCCCGCCCATCGGCTTCCAGGCGGTGCCTCGGGACGCGTTTCCGGTCTTCGACGACCCCGAGATGCTGAACGCCGCGGAAGCGGAAAAGCAGCAGGTCATCTTCGACCGGGACGTGATCATCGGCGTGGCCCACAACGGCGAGGCCAAGGCGTATCCCATCACCATCATGGGAGTCCACGAGCTCGGCAACGACACCATCGGAGGGGTGCCCATCGCGGTCTCCTGGTGACCCCTGTGCCAAACGTCTATCGTGTATAGACGCAAACTCGACGACAGGGTGCTGAGCTTCGGGCACGCGGGCATTCTCTACGAACAATCGTTCATCATGTACGACCGGCGGACGGAATCGTTGTGGGTCCACGTCACGGGCGAGGCCGTGCACGGACCCCTCAAGGGCAAACGCCTGGATTTCATGCCGTCCACGGTAACCAGCTGGGCCAACTGGAAGAAGAGCTATCCCGACACCAGGGTGCTGCCCGGCTACCGCCGGGGCGGATTCATGGGCACCTACGTCGGCCCCTTCCAGAGCGACATCCTCGGGCTTGCGGTGGTGGTGAAGCTCAAGGCCAAGCTCTACCCCTACGGAGCGCTGGCAAGAAAGAACCTGGTCAACGACGCGTTCAATGGGGCGAAGGTGGTGGTGTACTATTCGCCGGGCGACGCCACGGGCACGGCTTGGCGCCGGGAGCTCGACGGACGGGTGTTGACGTTCACGCAGTCGGAACGCAAGGACGCCGACGGCAACGTGCTGCTGCGTGACGACGAGACCGGAAGCCTGTGGTCGTGGCTGCGCGGCGAAGCCGTGGAGGGCGAGCTCAAGGGACGAAAGCTCCGGCAGCTTCTCTACAACCCGATCCTGAACGAACGCTTCGCCGCTTTCTATCCGGGTGGGCCCATATACGAGGGCGCGAACTAGTGCCCATGGGAAAACTTTTATATATCTGACTGGAAACACATCCATGCACCACAAACACGAAAAGGGATTCCGGAGACGGTGAGCGGAACTGGCGACTATATCCGTGAAGCGCGGGAGCAGAAGGGGCTGACGCTGGGGCAGGTGGAGGAGGAGACACGCATCCCGCGCTACTACCTCGAAATCCTCGAAGGCGGCGGCGACGATCGTCTGGTTTCCGATCGTCTCTACATGGTCCACTTTCTGCGCAACTATGCCACCTATCTCGAGGTGGAGGTCGAAACCCTCGCGGCGCAGTTCGTCCGTGAGAACCGTCGTCTGGAAGCCCCCGAGGCAACGGCGCCGCCCGCGCGCCGACGCCCGTGGCGCGCCGTCGTCGTCGGCGGCGCCGCAGCCGTGGTGGCCGCCGGCGTGGGTGTCTACACGCTGGTTCCGGGACTCGTCGAATTCGAATGGCCGACCCTGGAACGGCCGGCGGTCGTGTCGACGCCCGCTCCCGCCCCGCCGGCGGAGGAATCCGTTGCGCCGCCATCGACGGCCGCCGTACCAAGACCCGAGCCCGGCGACGCCAACAGTTCCGTGCTGCAACCTGAAGCCGACGAGACCGCTCCCCCGGAAGTTCGGCTGGCGGCCACCCTGCCGGCGCCCGACGCCAAACCGCCGGCCGAGGCCGGCGCGCCCGTGACCGCCACGGAGGACCCGGCCGCCGCGGTTTCAACCCCCGAGGCAACAGCGGCGGCAACGCCGGACACGGCAGACGCCCGGCCCGGCGTAACCGGCAACCACACCCTGACCATCGCGGCCGACGAGAAAGCGTGGCTGCGGGTCTGGATCGATGACCAACGGCCCAAGGACATGCTCCTGGAGCCCGGTGAAAGCAGGACGTTGGCGGCCCAGACCGGTTTCGTCATCACTTTCGGCAACGCCGGAGGGGTCCGGCTCTTGTTGAACGGCGAGGAGCTTCCTCCGGCCGGAAGGTCCGGCCAGGTGGTTCGGAACTTCAAGGTGCCCGCCGCCGGTCAGGACACGCCGTGATGATCGACCTGCGCTCCGACACCGTGACCACGCCGACTCCGGAGATGCTCCGCGCGATGACGGCCGCCGAAGTGGGCGACGACGTCTACGGCGAGGACCCCAGCATCAATCGCCTCGAGGAAGAGGTGGCGGGGCTCCTGGGCAAGGAGACCGCCGTATTCACCCCGTCCGGCTCCATGGCCAACCAGATCGCCATCCTGCTCCATACCCGGCCGGGGGACTCGGTGTTGTGCGAGGAGGGGTCCCACACCTTCGCCTACGAGGCCGGGGCCGGGGCCGCGCTTTCCGGAGTACAGTTCGACCTCCTTCCGTTCGGCGAGCGGCTGTCCGACGAAGCCATCAAGGGCAGGTTCCGGGCCGACGGCCTGCACGAGTCGCCGTCCACCCTCATCCTCGTGGAGAACACCCACAACCGCGGCCGGGGCCGCGCGCTGCCGCGGCAGGAAACGGAACGAATCGTCGCCACCGCCCACGGCCTGGGACTCAAGGCCCACTGTGACGGCGCCAGGCTGTGGAACGCCGCGGCCGCCACCGGCAACTCCGAGCGCGAGCTCGCCGCGGGCTTCGACACGGTGTCCGTGTGCTTCTCCAAGGGCCTGGGGGCGCCGGTGGGCTCCGCCCTGGCCGGCAGCCGGGAAGACGTGGCGCGGGCGCGAAAGATCCGCAAACGGCTGGGCGGCGGCATGCGCCAGGCCGGCTTCCTGGCGGCCGCGGCGCTCCATGGCTTGCGGCAGCACCGCGGGCGCCTGCCGGAAGACCACCGGCGCGCCGTGGCCTTGGCCCAGGGGCTCGAGGAACTCGTCCAACACGGGCGTCCGCTGGAAATCGACATCCCGGATCCGCCCACCAACATGGTCTACTGGCGCGTCGCCAACGGGCCGGAGGTGGTGGAGGCGTTGCGCGGCAAAGGCGTGCTCATGAACCACGTGGGGAACGGCTGGATCCGTGCCGTCACCCATCTCCAGATCGCCGACTCCGACATCCACGATGCCGTGCAGAGGATCCGCGAGGTCCTGCTGTCGGCCGGGGACTGAGGTTGGTGGACGCCCACATGCGGCCCGAGGATGCACGGTACGTCATCATAGGCGCCGGGTTCGCGGGAGCCGCGACGGCGTGTCACCTGGCATTCCAGGGCGCCCGGCGGGTGGTGATCCTGGAGCAGGAGGCGGTGCCCGGCTTCCACTCCTCCGGCCGGAACGCGGGGTTCATACGCCAGGTCCTGTCCGAACCCTCGGTGGGGGACTTGGCCGCGCGGTCGGCCGAATTCATCCGCAACCCCCCGCCGGGCTGGCCGGTTCCGGTTTCCTACAACGCCATCGGCTCCCTGATCGTCGGACGCGGCCAACAGTGGGAAGCCGTATGCCGCGACGCGGAGCTGGCGCGCGAGCGCGGCCTCGATGTGGAGTGCTGGTCTCCCGAGAAGACCGTGGCGGCCATGCCGCTCATCGAGGGCGGCGTTCTGGACGGTGCCGTGTGGTGCGCTTCGGACGGCGTCATCGACATCGCGGCGCTCTTGTCGGGCTATCTCAAGACGGCTCAGAGCGGCGGCGCGGTGATTCGCTACGGTGCGACGGTGACGGCAGTACGGGCCGGCGAGGGACGCGTGCACGGGGTCGCCACGGACCAGGGTTTCGTCGAGGCGGACGTGGTGGTGAACGCGGCCGGACCCTGGGCCGGACCCGTGGGGGTCATGGCCGGCGCCGTGCCCATCGCGTTTCACCCGCGCCGGCGGCACCTGTTCGTGACCCCGCCGCTGGACTGGGTCAAACCCGACTGGCCCTTCGTCCTCAACGTCTCCGACGAGGTCTACTTCCAGCCGAGCTCCGGGGGACTGATGCTGTGCCCGTGCGACGAGGACGAGGTGGCGCCCGGCGACCCTCCGACCCGCCCCGAGGCCCTGGAGCTTCTGGCGGAGAGACTGGCCGCCGCCTACCCCGACTTCCCCGACGTCCCCATCGGGCGTTACTGGGCCGGGCTCCGGACATTCACGGACGACAACCGCTTCGTCATCGGTTGGGACCCCGGGATCGAGGGTTTCTTCTGGGTCGCCGGGCTCGGCGGGCACGGCGTCACCACCAGCGCCGCCGTGGGCTCTCTGGCCGCCCGGGTGCTGTTCGGAGCGGACGAGGACCCGAACTTCTCGCCCGCGCGCTTCGGCTGACGCGCGGCCGTCCCCTGCCCTTCCGGCGCTCCCGCCGCCTCCGCCCTATCCGGCTTCCCGCTTGACCAGGATCTCGTCGACGATGTGATATTCCAGCGCCATGGGGGCGGTCATGTACCGGTCCCGCTGGGTGTCCCGTTCGACGGTCTCGAGAGTCTGCCCGGTGTGCTTCACGAGTATGTCGTTGACCTCCTGGCGTACCCGAAGCATCTCCCGGGCGTGGATGTCGATGTCCGCCGCCGACCCCTGGTAACCCCCCAGGGGCTGGTGGATCATGACCCGGGCGTGGGGCAGCGCGAACCGCTTGCCGGACCGGCCGGCGGCCAGCAGCAGGGCCCCCATGCTCGCCGCCTCGCCGACGCACACCGTGGCGACCTCCGGCCGGATGTATTGCATGGTGTCGTATATGGCCAGTCCCGCGGTCACCAGTCCGCCGGGCGAGTTGATGTAGAGGTAGATGTCCTGCTCGGGGTCCTCGGATTCCAGGTACAGGAGCTGTGCCGCGATGGTGTTGGCCACAGGGTCGTCGATCTCCCCCACCAGGAAAACGATGCGGTCCCGCAGCATCCGGGAGAAAAGGTCATAGGCGCGCTCGCCGCGGCCGCTCTCCTCCACCACCGTCGGTATCTCGATCTGGTTTCGCATC
>LXNJ01001536.1_pt1 | contig 13506 bp, 5 predicted proteins | sample 809081 | NCBI WGS metagenome assembly LXNJ01 (sample SAMN04870510, study PRJNA318959) | sponge metagenome | biome: sponge; feature: marine sponge reef; material: water | host: Petrosia ficiformis | place: Greece: Milos, Mediterranean Sea | collected 2013-05-29 | depth 5-7 m
CCGCTGCTGCGTGTTCTCTGCCTGGTGCCCCTGGTCGACGTCTTCACCACGACCGGCGGCGAAGCGTTGAAGGTGCAGAACCGGGACCGGCTCTGGCTGACCACGGTGGTTCTGAACATGCTGGCGATCGTCGGCTTCGGCCTCCTCTTCACCTACAACTGGGGCCCCATCGGCATGGCCTGGGCGAACTTCGCCCGTCTCGGAAGCCTGCTCATGCTGATCAAGATCTTCGGCATCTTCGCCGGACAGAGGCGGAAGCTCGTCTCCAGCCTGGCCCAGGTCTATCTCCTGCCACTGCCCTTCTTCCTGGCCGCGGCGGCACTGCTGCCGGCAGGAAGCTGGGGGCGGTTGCTCGCCAGTGTCGCGGCAGCAGCGCTCGGCGGCGGCCTGCTGGCGCTCCGCTTTCTGCCGGACTACCGGCGGTTCTTCCGCAGAGCGCAGGCGGCGCCTGCCGGCATGACCGGCAGCCCGGACGACGGAACGGCTCCGTGACCGATCGCCGGGCGCTCCACATCCTCGGCGCGTCCGTGGCGGCCCTGCCGCTGCTTACCCTCCTGTTCGTGCCGATCCGCACGATCGACGACGCCTTCATCTCGTTCCGCTACGCGCGCAACCTGGCCTCCGGTGACGGCCTGGTGTTCAACCTTGGCGAGCGAGTCGAGGCGGCAACCAGCCTCTCGTGGACGCTCCTGCTCGCGGCCGCGGAGACGATTCGCCTGCCGATCGAGGGGACGGCGCTCGTGCTCGGCGTGTCCTTCGCCTTGCTCGCGCTGCGGGAGGCGTATCTGCTCGGTCGTCGCCTCGGCGCCTCACCCGCCGCGTGTCTGGCGGCGGTCGCGCTGGTGGCGGTGCACGGCCGCTTCTGGCTCGTCGCCGCCAACGGGCTCGAAGGCGGTCTGTTCGCGTTCCTGGTCGTCCTCGTCGCTCGCAAGACCGTCGAGGAGGCCGACGCCAGGCTGATCGGCGCTCTGCTGGGGCTGCTGTTCCTCACTCGACCGGAGAGCCTGCTCCTCCTTCCGCTTGTTCTCGCCTACCAGGCCCTTGGTGCTCCCGGGCAAGACAGCGAATCGGTCAGGCCCTCCACCGAGAGTCTCCGTTCTGGGCTCGCGGGCGTCCCGCTCGCATCCGGCGCTCTGCGACGCGCCATCCCGACCGCGGCGTCCGCCCTCGCAATCGTCGGCGCCGCGACGGTCTGGCGACTCGGCTACTACGGCGCCCTGCTGCCGAACTCCGTCGCCGCCAAGTCCGCGTTCTCCGCGGGACCGGAGACGCTGCTGGAGAATCTCCTAACGGGCCTCTCGTACACGATCCGCTTCGAGATCGCGCACGCACCGCTGATCCTCGGTACAGCACTCGCACTCGTCCTCAGACCAAGGAACCGGGCGCTGTGGTTCTCGCTGTGCGTCGTGGCGACGGAGATTCCGGCCGTGCTCGTCAACGGCGGCGACTGGATGCCCCACTACCGGCTGCTCATGGTCTTCCTGCCAGTACTCGCAGCCCCACTTGCCCTCGGCCTGTCTGCGACCCTCGAAGACTGGGATCACCCGGGCCGCCGGCGGCGCCGGGCGACCTGGGTTCTCGCCCTGCTGGCCCTGAGCGCCGTGTTCATGCTCAGCCGCAGCCCATGGCAACCCTCACCCGCTCCACGTGTCGAGTACCACCCGATCGCGAACTGCTACCAGTTCATGGCCACGCGGCTTCAACCCCACCTCGAGCCGAGCGACATCGCCGCTTCCGAGGCGATCGGACTCTTCGGCTGGGTTCTCCAGGACACGACGATCCACGATCCGCTCGGCCTCGCCTCTGCCCACCACGCACGCCACGGCGAGTACCACGGCCAGTGGGGCAAGACGGACTACCAGCACCTCCACGAAACCCGGCCGGCGGTCCTGGTCCTCCACGAAGGGTCGGTCGTGACGCCCGGGAAGATCGACCGTGGCACACACGGCGCCTGGAGGAGCGACTACTCGGGCTCGTTGGTCAGCCAACCGCCGGCCTGCGGGCCTTACCGGCTGATCGTCTACCTCGACAACCGCCGCGCGGTGCATCTGCGCCCGGCGCTCGACGGCCTGGATGTCGAGCCATTGGTGGTCGAGTAGCAACGCCGGTTTATACCTAGTTTATGGAAGTTACTGCCTGTAGATAAACCGTCTAATCTCGGTATAAACTCCCGGTCACGATGGATCGTCTCGACAACCCGTTCGCTCCAGGCGCCGGCACGCAGCCGCCTGAACTCGCCGGGCGGGACGAAGTCCTCGACGCGCTCGAGTTCGCCGCGCTGAAGTGCCAGCGGGGCGGTCCGGCACGGTGCATGGCGCTTCTTGGCCTCCGAGGCGTCGGAAAGACCGTGGTCCTCGGCCGAGTGCGGGACGATGTGGAAGATCGCGGGCTGCTCTCCGCGATGATCGAAGCGTCCGAGGCGCGATCCCTGCCTTCGCTGCTCGCGCCCGAGCTGCGTCGCGTTCTCCTGAAGCTGTCCGGGACCGAGCGGCGTCGCGCGGCGGCACAACGGGCGATGAGAGCGCTCGCCGGTTTCGTCTCCGCCCTAAAGGTTCGCTTTGAAGATCTGGAGTTCGGCCTGGATGTGACGCCCGAATTGGGGTTGGCCGACAGCGGGGACCTGGAGTTCGATCTGACGGCGCTCCTGGAGGCCGTCGGCGACGCGGCAAAGCAGGCAGAAACGGCGTTGATTCTGATCGTGGACGAGTTGCAGTACGCGGGGGAAAGCGAGTTGGGGGCCCTCGTAGCCGCGTTCCACCGCGCCGCGCAACGAGGCTGGCCGATCATGCTGGCCGGCGCCGGCCTGCCGCAGCTACGAGGCCGACTCGGGAAGGCCCGGTCCTACGCGGAGAGACTCTTCGAATTCCGGGAACTGGGCGCGCTTGAAGCCGCGGCAGCCCGAGCGGCGGTTCGGCAACCACTGAGGAAGCGCGCGGCGGACATCGAGGACGACGCTCTCAAGGACATCGTCGACCGAACTCGGGGCTACCCCTACTTCTTGCAGGAATGGGGGCTGCATGCCTGGAACGTCGCGCCACGGTCGCCCATCCGGTCTCGGGATGTCCGTGCCGCGGAGGAGCATGTGACCGCATCGCTCGACCAGGGCTTCTTCCGCGTGCGTTACGATCGCCTGACGCCTGCCGAGAAGCGCTACATGCGGGCTATGGCGGGTCTTGGCCCCGGACCTCACCGTTCGGGCGAAATCGCATCGATCCTGGACCGAAGAGTCACGTCCCTCGGACCCCTGCGGTCCAAGTTGATCGGCAAGGGGATGATCTGGAGCCCGAGCCACGGAGACACGGCCTTCACCGTGCCTTCCTTCGACAAGTTCATGAAGCGAATGATGCCAGGCGACGACTGGTAGGAACGCCAAATGGGCGCTCTCACGCGCCGGAGCCCGACCGCGGCAGCGGCGCCCGCTGCGGAGGCCCCCGCACCGTCCCGACTTCATCCCGCCACCGATCGGCGGCGCAACCAGATCGAGCCGAAGTGGGTGTCGTAGTCCTCGACCTCGACCGGCCGGTAGCCGGGGATCGTCCGTGCGAGGAAGGGCTCGTCGGCGTGCCGGATCATCGGTGCTGACAACACGATGTCGAACTCGCGGTTGAAGCTCAGGAAAGCCTGCAGCACCATCGCCTCCGTGCGGTAAAGCGGCCACTTGGCGCGGAAGACGTACTGCTTCGCCGGGTAGGGCGTGTTGTACGGGAAGTGGATGTCGTGAACGTGGACCACGACGCCCGGCCGCAGCCGCGGCAGAACCTCCAGGAACAGGAACGCGACGTCCCCGCCGAGCTTCAGCACGTGGGTGGAGTCGATGAAGAGCACGTCGCCGGTATCCAGAGCCTCGAAGAGGGCAAAGTCCGTGGCCTCGACCTTGGAAACCACCGCGTTCACCGGCGGCTCCTTCAGCTCCCTCAGCCGACCCGTCGGGAACGGATCCACGCAGGTCATCTCGCAGCGACTACCCTCCCGCCCGTTCGCTGCCGCCGCCAGCCACGCGTAGTACGTCGAAAGACCCGAGCCGATCTCCACGTATCGAGCGGGCCGCAGGTCCCGCACCATGAGATAGGTCGTCAGGGCGTCGATCACCGGGAACCCGGGCCCGTAGCCCAACGCCCTGATCTCACTGTGCGGCGGCAACGCCTCGAACTCGCCGCCATGCACCTCGACCAACGCCGAGAGCAGCCGCTTCATCGCCTCCAGGTCGTAGCGTACGCCCACCAGGTCGCTCGGCCGGTCCCACAGCTCCCGAGTCGCCACCACCTCCGACAAGACCGGAAGCGGCGAATAGAAGTCGGCAGTTCGTGCGACGTTCCAGCCCAGCCGGCGCAGACCCGCGAACAGAGCCGCGTGTGATCGCCGGTAGATCGCTCTCAGCAGCTTGACCATCGAGAACCGACGATAGCCCGTCTGGAGATCAGGGAGCGAGGCTTCCCCGCTAGCGACGCAGCAGCCTGACGCCGACTACGAAGGTGCGGCCCGGCGTGACGAAGCCGGGGACTTCGAAGTAGTCCTCGTCGAGGGCGTTCTCGATGCGGACGAAGGGTTGCCAGAGGAAACGGGTGTAGCTGGCGTGCAGATCGACCTTCGTGTAGTCGTCCATGGCCGCACCGTCCGAGTCGATCCGGTCGGAGACGAACGTCGCCATCAGGGCCGCGGCGAAGCGGTCCGTCGGCTGCACCTGCGCGACCGCCGTGGTGCGGTTCTTCGGACGTCGGGCCAGCAAATTGCCCGTCGCCTTGTTCTCCGTCCGGTTGTAGGTGTGCGAGAACTCGAGGCTCGCCCTGATGTCCGGGCGGTACCGAAGGGTGAACTCCGCACCCGTCGAACTCGCCTGGGCCACGTTGGCGAAGGTGAAGCTGGTCAGGTCGAACTCGATCAGTTGGTCGAACTCGATGTCGAACCAGGTCAGATCGAGCGTCACGCCCGAACCGCCGATCCGCTGCTCCACGCCGATGTCGAAACCCTCGGTGGTCTCCGGCAGCAGGTTCGGATCGCCGGAGAACGGGAAGTAGAGCTCGTTGAAGTTCGGAGCCCGGAACGCGGTGCCGTAGCTGCCGTGCACGCGGCCGCGGCCGTCGCTCCAGCCGCCCGACATGGTGACCCGATGGCTCGTCTCGGACCCGAACGTCGAGTGCTCGTCGCCGCGCAGTGCGGCGGTGACGTGAATGTCATCCGTCACCTCCCACTGGTCCTGCACGAACCACGAGTCGAGGTCGGCCTCCTCGTCGAACGTGCCGACGCTCGCCCCCTGCCGCTTCTCGGTCCCGAATCCGAGGTTCAGCACGTTGTCCGCCCCCAGGGTGACGTCGGACTGCAGGTCGATCTGACGAATCTCGGAACGAATCTCGTAGTTGTTCCAGATCGTGTCCGGGTCGGTGCCGAAAAGTGTCCCCTCGGTCTGGCCAAGGCGGACCGTCTGCCGCCAGAACGAGCTGAGATCCTTTTCCACCGTCAGGGCCACCGTGTCCTCGTGCTGCCCGGCCATCGCGTTCAGGTCCTCCACGCCGAAGCCGTCCACCGCGGTGTCGCCCCGGTAGGAACGGACACGCAGGTCAACCCGGCCGTCATCGAGGAAGGCGGCACCCAAGCGGGTGCTCCAGGTCCGGTTCTCGAACGGATCGTCTTCCACGGCACCGCCCTCGATCGCGCGGTGGGACACTCCGTCCGTGCTCAGGTCGGTCCCCGAGACGCTGTAGTCCCACGGCCCCGCCGCGCCCAAAAGGCCCAGTTCGAATCGACGGTGGTTGTGTGTGCCCGCTTCACCCGTCGCGTTCAGTCGCCAACCAGGCAAGCCGCGGCCCGTCGTGATGCTGATCACTCCCGTCATCGCCTCGGAACCGTAGGTTGCCTGCGGGCCCCGCAGCACCTCGATGCGCTCGATGTTGGCGGCCAGCAGGTTGGCGAAATCGACGGTGCCGCCGGCGACCGAGTTGACCCGCACGCCGTCGACCAGGATCAGGGCCTGCGCGCCCGAGCCGCCGCGCACCCGGACGGTCGCGATCTTGCCCGGGCCCCCGGCATGGGTCACCTCGGTGCCCGGCACGGCGCGAAGCAGGTCGAGCACCGCCACCGGGTTGCGCCGTTCGATCTCTTCGCCGTCGATCACCGTGACCGAGCTGCCAACCTCCGAAGCCCGCACCTCGTAGCGGTTCGCGCTGAGAACTACGATCTCTTCCTCGAGGACCGGCGTCTTCTCTTCGGATTCGTCGTTCTGATGGCCAGCCACGGTTACCGGCGCCGCCAGCATCGTTGCTGCGACTGCGTGGACCCACCGCCGGTTCCGGCGGCGCACGCCGCCGCCATTGCGAGCGAACTCGCCCAGTCTCTTGTCGTTCATCTCGGGCCTTCCTCCCCCTTAGGGATTCCTGCTCCGACCGACCCTTCCGGGGCCGGCGGAGCGTTGTTGCCTCGGCAGACAGCCAGGTCTCCTGACTCACCTTCGTCCTACTGGCCGGCCCTTCCCATCCCTTTTCGGGACAGTGGTTACCGCCGGTTTTCGTCCAGATCACAGTCGCGGGGCGGTGGGAGATTCGCACTCCCTTCCCTTGAACTGCCTGCGTTCTGATGTGTGCTCAGACTCTTGCCGCGATGTTCCTCTTCGCGATTGAAGAATCAGACTGCGATCCGGCACCCTAGCAGCCGCGCGAAGCGGCCTACAATCACGCGATGCGGCACCCGACGGCCGAGCAACTCTCCCTGCTCCCGGACCAGCCCGGCACCGCGATCCGTCTCCACGCCTCGAACCGCCTGGAGACGCTGGCGGCGTGGCTCGCCGAGGAGATGGACCGCAATCCCGCGCAACCGCTCGAGCCGGAGAGCGTCGTCGTGCCGGACCCGCTGCTCGGGCAGTGGCTTCGGCTCGAACTGGCCGCGCACCTGGGCGTCGCCGCCCACCTGAAAGTCGAGCTGCAGGCCGAGTTCGCCTGGGCGGCCATGCGCGAGGAAGTAAAGGCGCTGACCGGGGAATCCGTGTACGGGCCGCCCTACCTGCGGTGGAGGATCTTCGACCTTCTCGCGGAGTGGACGGGAGACGACGAGATCGCGCGCTACCTCGAGGACGGCAACGTACGCAAGCGTTTTGAACTCGCCGACCAGCTCGCCGTCGCCTACGACCGCTGCCGCGTGTACCGGCCGGAGAGCATCCGCGCCTGGCAGAGGGGATCGGAAGACGGCTGGCACGCTCGGCTCTGGGCGGATCTGGCGGCCGCGGACGCCGAGCCGCAGCACTGGGTGGACGCGATCGACCGCTATAGGGAAGCACTCGCCGGACGCACTGCGGCAAGCCGGAGGAAGCGCGTGAGCTTCTTCCATGTCGCTGCGCTGTCGCCCACCTACGTCGAGGTACTGCGCCTCGCCGCGCAGGTATTCGACGTCGACCTGTACCTGCTCAGTCCGAGCCGGCGTTTCTGGACCGGTTCGTCCGGTCCGGAGGACGACGACAAGGAAAACGAACTGCTCGATGCCTGGGGCGGGTCGGCACGCGACCTGCGGGAACAGCTCCAGATCGAAGGGAGCGACATCGTCGTCGTGGACCGTCCCGCGGCAAAGGACACACCAGGCGACGCTTCCTGCCTGTCCGCCGTGCAGCAAGACATTCTCGGCAGCGGCTCGCGAGTCGAAGCAGCCAACGACGAACCGGTTGAACCGGACGACTCGATCCAGATCCACGTCTGCCATTCCCCGACCCGCGAAGTCGAGGCGCTGCACGACCGGCTGCTGGGCCTCTTCGACGACCATCCGGACATCCAACCGGCCGACGTGCTCGTGCTCACGCCCGACCTGGACACCTACGCGCCCCTGGTCGAGGCGGTGTTCCGCTCGGCAGGCCGGATCGGCGTCAGCGTCGGCAGACGGAGGCTCAAGGAAGGCGCCGCCCTGACCGCCTTTCTTGATCTGTTGGAACTGCCCGACTCCCGGTACACGGCGAACGACGTCCTGGCGCCGCTGCTCGCGGCGCCCGTGCGTGCCCGCTTCGGGATCGACGACACGGGACTTGCCACGATCCGGGGCGCCGTCGCCGAGTCCCGGATCCGGTGGGGCATCGACGGAGACCACCGCACCGAACTCGAGGTGCCGGCCTCCGTGAACCACAACTGGCGTCGCGGCCTCGACCGGCTGCTGCTCGGCTACGCGGTCGAAGAAGGCCATGTGCTGGTCGACAAAGTGACCCCCAGCGCCCTGGATCGCTGGGGGTTTCATGCCGGCGCCGGCGACTACGAACTCCTCGGCCGCTTCCACCGCTACTGCGAATTCGTCCAGGAGCTGAGCGGCTGGGCGGGGGTCGAAGACGACGCCGACGGCTGGACGAACCGCCTGCAAGAGGACATCCTCGGCCGCTTCTTCAGCACCGAGTTCCGCGCCGGCGCCGAAGCGGTCAGGGAAGTGAACACCGTTTCCCGGCTCATCGACGAGTTCCACGAGGAGTGCCGGCGGGCCGGCAACACGGGGTCGATCCCGTTCTCCGTTCTGCGAGACGCGCTGAATGACCTTGCCGCAAAGTCCGCGCGTTCGGCGCCGAGGCTGGCCGACGGCATCGCGGTCGCCGGCCTGGTTTCCGGGCAGATCTTCCCCGCCAGGGTGATCTGCGCCATCGGGATGAACGACCGCGCCTTCCCGCGCCGGCCGGCACCCGAGCCCTTCGACTTCCAGGCCGACCTGTTCGACCGCGAAGCGCCAAGGCCGGGCGACCGGGATCCCCGCCACGAGGACCGTTTCGCCTTCCTCGAGGCCCTGCTCGCGGCCCGGAACTACTTCCTCTTGACCTACACCGGCAGAGATCTGCAGGAAGACAATCCGATTCCACCGTCGGTCGTCGCGAGCGAACTGACCGACTACCTGAACAGCCGCTTCCGTGCGATGCGGGCACCGGACCAACCCGATCGCTGGGAAACGAAGCACCCCCTGCAACCGTTCAGCCGCAGGTACTTCGAGTCGGACGCGCCCGCCCTGTTCAGCTACTCCCAGCCCATGCTGGAGGCCGCCACAGCCCTTCAGACCCGGGGCGAGGAACCCAGCCGCTTCGCCGGTGAAGTCGCCGCCGACGAACAGGCCGACGCTCCGGTGGAACTCGAACTGGAGGACCTCGTTCGCTTCGCCGCCAGTCCCTCGCAGCACTTCTTCCGCTACCGGCTGGGCGGGATGCTGGATACCCGCGACGAGGAAGTCGCGAGCGACGAGCCTCTCGACCTGAACGCCCTCGAGGTCTGGCAACTCAAGAGCGATCTCGCCGGAGGCGCTGGCGAACTGGACGGCGAACGATCGATCGAACTGGCGGCGGCCCGCGGCCTGCTGCCCGCGGAGAACCTCGGACGCGTCCAGCACCGGCAGTCCGCGGCCCAGGTCGCGGAACTCCAGCAGGCGCTCGAGCGGTTCGGGAAACATCGCGCGGCCTCCCGGCACAGCGTGGAGGTCGGGTTCGGGAACGTCCGCCTGACCGGCGCGGTCGAGCAGTTTCATCAAGGGAGCGACGAACTGCTCTTCTGGCGAGTCGGCAGCCTGCGCCCGAAAGACCGCATCGCGTCCTGGCTGCGGCTGCTGGCGCTGATCTCCGAACGGGAGCGGACGGCTACGGCTCATCTGTTCGGCTGCGGACGGAACGTCGAGACGGTCCGCCTCGAGGGTCCGGCGCCCGACGAAGCCCGGGCTCTCCTCGGCGACTGGATCGAGGTCTGGCGGGACAGCCGGCGGCGGCCGCTGCCGTTCTTTGCCCGCACCTCCTGGGAGTGGACGGCGAAAGAAGCCTGGGGGCCAAACGTTCAGAACGCCTGGTCGCGCATGAGCTTCAGCGAAGGCAACGACGCCTGCCACCGGATGATCTTCGGCGAAGACCCCCGGTGTGACGAGTTCGAGAACCTGGCCCGGCGCCTTCTCGGACCGCTCAGGAAGGCAACGGCGTGACCGCCGGACGCGAACGCCGCGACGCCTTCAGCGCGCCCCTCGACGCCGACCTCCTGATCGAGGCGAGCGCCGGAACCGGAAAGACGTACGCTCTGACCACGCTGGCGGCACGCCTGATCGTCGAAGAGCACCGAGCCATCGACGACCTCCTGGTCGTGACCTTCACGATCTCCGCCGCCGGCGAACTCCGCTCCCGCGTGCGACGAACCCTGCAGGCGGCGCGCCGGGCGGTTGCCGAGCCCGACGCTCCGGCCGACCAGCAGGCGCACGAACTGTTGCGATGCTGGCGGCGCCTCGGGATTCGAGAAGCCGACGTTCTGACCCGCCTCCGGGACGCCGTTCGCGACTTCGACCGGGCGAACATCACGACGATCCACGGTTTCTGCCAGCGGGCCCTGCTGGAGTTCGCCCTCCACGCCGGCACTCCCTTCTCGTTCGGCGTCAGCGGCGACGACGCACTGGCCGTGGCCGCGGGAACGCGCGACTTCTGGCGACGCCGGATGACCGGGGAGCCCATTACGCTCCTCGAGTACGCGAAGTCCGAGAACTTCGTCCCCAATGAGGACACGACGGCCTGGGTCGCGGAACACCACGCAAAGCGGCAGGACATCCGTGGCGCAAGCTCTTCCGACAGCGTGGACGAGGATCTGCGGTCGAAACGGGACGAGTGGCTTGAAGAGTTGAGCCGCGCCCGGCACGCCTGGTCCGACCCCGGCCAGAGAGAGACGTTCCTGGAAGTGGCCAACCCGGAACGCTGGACGAAGACGAACCGGAACGGCGTGGCGGTTCGCGGCCGCACGGTCATCGAAGCGTTCGACGCCGGAGCACCGCAGGAACTGACGCCGAACCTGGTCCGCGCCTTCGGAACCTCCGCGCTCAGGAAGGGCCTCTACAAGAACAACCCGGCGCCGCCCGTCCCACTGTTCGACCACTTCCAACGCGCCGGCGAGCTGGGCGACGAGTACGGCCGTCTCTGGCTCGCAGGCCGGCGTCACAACCTCCTCCAGGACGTCAGGAAGACCCTGCATCACGGCTCCTGGATCGACCGGCGCCTCGGCTTCGACGCGCTGCTCGTGGAGCTCCACCGCGCTCTGACCGGAGGGCGCGGCGCCGAACTCGCCCGGCGTATCCGTTCCCGCTACCCGGTCGCCCTGATCGACGAGTTCCAGGACACGGATCGCCTCCAGGCCGAGATCTTCAGGAAGGTCTTCCCCGGCGACGGCGACGCCGCGAACGGGCGCCTGTTCGTCGTCGGCGACCCGAAGCAGTCGATCTACCGTTTCCGCGGCGCAGACGTCTTCGCCTACCTGGAGGCGCAGGATCGCCTGTCCTCCGCCAGCCGCCCGCTCAGCCTCGAGGACAACTACCGCTCCACGCCCGGACTGACTCGCGCCGTGAACCAGATCTTCGCCCGGCCCAGGCCCTTCGTGCTTCCCGAGTTCGAGTTCGCGGCATCGGCGCCGGCCGACCGCCGCGGCGCCTCCCTCGTCGTGGACGACGAGGACGACGATCCGACCCCGTTCCAGTTCGTCCTGATGCCCAAGGCCGAGGGCGACAGGCGGACCAAGCCGGAGACCACCCGGCTGGCGGCGGAGCAATGCGCCCTCGAGATCGCCCGGCTCATCGCGCAGGGAAAGGACGGCAGCGCCATGCTGCAGAGCCGCGACGGGAGCAAGCGTCTTGGGGCCGGCGACATTGCCGTGCTCGTCCGCAAGGGCAGTCAGGGGAAGGCGGTGGCTGAGGCCCTGAGGGCCCTCGGCGCCGACAGCGTCGAACTCGGCACGGACAACATCTTCGACTCGGCGGAAGCCGACACCCTCTATCGCCTTCTCCGCGCGCTGTGCCTCGACGAGTCGGAGTACCGTGCCACTCCGCTGCTTCGTGGGGCACTGGCCGCCGATCTGTTCGGGCTCCACATGGAGGAACTGGCCGAACTGCAGGACGACGACGACGTCTGGGACCAATGGCGGAGTCTCGCCCGCGAGTGGTCCGACGTCTGGCGAGAGCGAGGTAGCGCAACGCTCATGCGCCGCATTCTCTTCGCCGGCGACCCCGACTGTTCCGCGAACCTGCTCGCCTACCCGAACGGGCCGCGCCGCCTGACGAACTACCTTCACCTGGCCGACCTGCTTCATGAAGCGGAGACCAGAAACCGTCCATCGCGCCAGGGCCTCCTCGACTGGTTCCAGCAATCGAGGGCGGAGTCCCGGCCTGGCGACGAAACGGCCCAGCTTCGCCTCGAGAGCGACGAGGACCTGGTGAAGATCGTCACCGTTCATCGCGCCAAGGGGCTCGAGTTCCCCGTCGTCTTCTATCCCTTCGCCTGGGACGGACGCCGGCCCCCGGCCGGCAGGCAGAGAGCGCCCACGGCCGAGTACTACGACCCGGACCGCGAGACGCCGGTGCTCGATCTCCGTCCGTCGGACGAGGCTTACGCCCGCGAACGCGTCGAAGAGCACGCCGACGAGCTGCGTCTGCTCTACGTGGCGCTGACCCGCGCCCAGCACCGCTGCGTGGTGACCTGGGCCCTGGACGGCCAGGCCGAGTACGCGCCGATGGCATGGCTTCTCCACGGCGACCCGGAGGTAAGCCAAGAGCAGGGCGCCCAGGCACTGGACGACAACGCAAGCTACGTGAGGGGCCTGAGCGTCGCCGAGTGGCGGACCGAAATCCGGGAGTTCGCCGAGCGGGCGTCCGGAGCGATCTCGCTCCGGGAGGTCGAGACCGAGCCCCTGACGACTCGGGCGAGCGCCGACGCCGGCGAAGCCGAACCCCTCGAAGCCCGAAGATTCGAAGGCAAGATTGAACTCATCCGGCAGCGGACCAGCTACTCCGCGCTGTCGACAGGCGCCGGCGCGCCCGAACGCGACCGCGAGGAGGTCGAGCTTCCCGATCACGACGAAGCGACAGCGATCGAGGAGCCGCAGACTCCGACCGATCCGTCGGAGGAGGAGGAGACGATCTTCAACCTCCCCAGCGGCGGGCGAACCGGCAACTGCCTGCACGAGATCTTCGAGCGCTATCTGGGCGACCCGGACACCCCCGACCTGGAGCAGGTCTGCCGCGCCATCCTCCCCCGTTACGGCTTCCACGACAAATGGCTGCAGGCTGCGGCAGCACTGGTCGAGAACGCTCTCGACACGCCGCTCGCGCGGCCCGGCGAGGCCGGCGGTGTGTTCCGGCTCTCCGACCTCGAGCAGCCGATCACCGAGATGGAGTTCCACCTGCCGGTAGCGACCCTCAACTGCACGGAACTCGGGCGCTGCCTCGAGGAGCATGGCTACGACCATCGGCTTCCCGACGACGACGCGGAGATCAACGGCTTCCTGCACGGCTTCATCGATCTTGTCGCGCGGCACGACGGCCGCTGGTACGTCATGGACTACAAGTCGAACCGGCTCGGCCCCGACCTCGCGGCCTACTCCAAGGAGAGGATCGCCCGATCGATGCGCCACCACGGCTATCACCTCCAGTACCTCCTGTACCTGACCGCGCTGCACCGCCTGTTGCGCCTGCGACTGCCGGAGTACGACTACGACCGCGACATCGGCGGCGCCTTCTACCTCTTCCTGCGCGGCATGAGGCCGAACGTCCCGGGAAGCGGAG
>LXNJ01001537.1_pt1 | contig 13504 bp, 11 predicted proteins | sample 809081 | NCBI WGS metagenome assembly LXNJ01 (sample SAMN04870510, study PRJNA318959) | sponge metagenome | biome: sponge; feature: marine sponge reef; material: water | host: Petrosia ficiformis | place: Greece: Milos, Mediterranean Sea | collected 2013-05-29 | depth 5-7 m
CGGCGCCCTGATCGTGCTCATGGCGTCGGGCATCCCGATCGCGTTCGCGTTCGGCGTGCTGAACCTCGGGTTCCTTTACGTGCTGGTGGGCCCGGGCGCCGTCCAGGCCATCGCCCTCAGCAGCTTCACGAGCATCGGCACCTTCGCGTTCATCGCCTTGCCGCTGTTCGTGCTCATGGGCGAGCTGGTGCTCCATTCGGGTCTGGCCGCTCTCGCCATCACCTCCATCGGCAAGTGGCTGGGCAAGGTGCCCGGCCGCCTCGCGGTGCTGGCGGTGCTCGCGGGCACGGCCTTCGGCGCCGGCAGCGGCTCCAGCATGGCCAGCTCCGCCACTCTCGGCACCATCCTGGTACCGGAGATGCGCAAGCAGGGCTACGACACCGGCTTGGCCGTGGGCACGCTCGCCACCTCCGGCGGGCTCGCGGTGCTGATCCCTCCCAGCGCGCTGATGGTCATCTTCGGCGGCATCAGCCAGCTTTCGGTGGGGGATCTCCTGATCGGCGGGATCCTGCCCGGGCTGCTGCTGGCGACCCTGCTATTCGGCTACATCGTCATCATCTGCTCCGTCCGGCCGGACCTGGCGCCGGCCGTGGAGCTGGAGAAGGTGTCCTGGAGCGAGCGCCTGAACGCGCTCTTGTACTTCCTGCCGCTGGTGGTGCTGGTGCTGGTGGTGTTGGGGTCGATCTTCATGGGCATCGCCACTCCCAGCGAATCCGCCGCCATGGGCGTTGCCGGAGCTTTTTGCCTGGCGGTGGCCTACCGCCGCCTGTCGTGGGAGATCCTGCGCAAGGCTCTGCTGGGGACGGTGGAAGTCTCGGGATTCGCCCTGCTCATCGTCACCAGCGCCACCGCCTTCAGCCAGATCCTCGCCCATTCCGGCGCCGCCATGGGCCTTTCGATGTTCGCCACCGAGCTGCCGGTGTCGCCGTGGATCATCATCGCCGCCATGCAGATCGTCATCCTCATCATGGGAGCGTTCATGGAGCCCATCTCCATCATGCTCATCACGGTGCCGATCTTCTTCCCCGTGATCCGCTCCCTGGGACTCGACCCCCTGTGGTTCGCCATCGTCACCATGGTGAACATCGAGCTCTCCCTCATCACTCCGCCCTTTGGCATGAACCTGTTCGTGCTCAAGGGCGTCTCCCCGCCGGACGTCACCCTCGGCGCCATCTACCGCGGCGTCATCCCCTTCGTCCTCATCAACATCATCGCCCTCGCCCTGGTGATGCTGTTCCCGCCGATTGCCATCTGGCTGCCGGGGTTGATGCGGTAGGGCTCTCGGGTTTGCACGGCAGGGCTCCCTACGCGTATTATTGCGGTAGGTGGACAGCATGAACGCAAGTCTGAACATCCCACAAGACCGGCTTGCCGAGTTTTGCCGCGCCAACGGCATCGTGAGCCTCGCCATCTTCGGCTCCGCGTTGCGCGCCGATTTCGGACCCACGAGTGACGTCGACCTGCTAGTCGAGTTTGCACCCGACCGCACACCGGGTCTCCGTTTCGTAGACATCGCTGACGAGTTATCCCACCTGTTCGGCAGGCCCGTAGACGTGGTAACGCGCTCAGCGATAGAGCGAAGCCCGAACTTCATCCGGCGTAGAGCTATCCTCGAATCCGCCCAGGTTGTCTATGCGAGGTGATGACGCCTACCTGCTCGACATGCTGGTGGCGGCACGCAAGGCCGCCGATTTCGCGGCGAAACTCACCTATCCACGGTTCGCTCGTAGCGATCTGCACCAGAACGCAATCCTCAAGGTTTTGGAAGTCATCGGCGAAGCCGCCTCACGCGTAAGTGATGACTTCAAAACGGCCCATCCAGAAATTCCTTGGCAGCAAATCGTCGGGTTTCGCAACCGCATCGTCCACGTCTACAATTCCAACGTGTCGAGCAGGCGTGGCGGCAACTCAAGAGCGGACTGCGTCTGCGCCCGGTCTATCATCGGGCAGTGCACCGCATCCACGCGCATATCGTGTTGACGGTGATCGCGTTGTTGCTCGAGCGCATGGCCGAGCATGCGTGCGCGGATACGTGGCGCAACATCCGCGGCGATCTGAAGGGGATACAACTTGCGCAATTGATCGGGCCGAACGGGACGATCTGGCAGGTGACGGAGCCGCGTCCGAGCGCATCTAAGCGACTGAAATCACTTCAATTTAGTGCACCCCCGCCGATTCTGAAGCTCTCCTGAACGCCTAGTGACATGGTAATCGTTCGTTTGTCGCGTGGAGGCCAGATTTGTAGTGGCATCGACGCGCGGCGGGGTCGCTGGACAACTGATTCCGGATTTCGGTATACGGGATGAATGGCGAGGGGATGTGAACAGGGAGTCATAGCGCGATGCGGCGCCGGTGCGGTGGCGGTCGACGCGGCGGCGAAGGAATCGGGCTGCTCGCGGTGCGTGGCGCTGCAACAACGGGTCGAGGCACAACGCTGGGAGCTGGTGAGGGAGCGTTGCGCGGCGCGTAGCTTTCGGTCGTTGCACGAGCGGGCCTGCGCGAGGGAGCGTGGCAAGCACGAGGAGGTCAAGGCGCTTCGAGCCGACATCTCGCGAGCGGCTGCGCTGCGCAAGGAGGTCGAGACGTTGAACGCGCGGCTGGCGGCGCTGAGCGGTGATGAGCGCAGCTCCCCGGACCGGCCGCGGATGAAGAACGGGGCGTTGCGCTCGCGGGTGGCTGAGCTCGAGGGCGAGGTGGAGCGACTTCGCTCACTGAACCGCCAGCTCCAGCAGGCGACGTATGGGCGGCGCAGCGAGCGCCGTTGTCGTTCGCAACGAGGCGGCCCAGCGGTCACTGCACCGGGCGAGGGCAGGTCGCGGGGGCAGCAGCCGGGGGCGCCGGGGCACGGTCGTACACCGCGCCCGGCGTTGCCGGTGGTCGAGGAGGTCGTGGAGCCGCCGGCGCGATGGTGTCCACACTGCCCGCGGCCCTATGCGGCGAACGGTACATCGGTGACGCAGCTCATCGAGGTCGAGGTCTCGGCCTATGTGCGTCGGGTCCATCGTCCTCGCACCCGGGCGCGGTGTCAGTGCGCCCCGGCGAGTGAGGCGGTGGCGGCGCCACCGGCGCGGCTGTTTGCCAACACCGCCTACGGGGTGAGCGTGTGGGCGTGGTTTGTGCTGGAGTGCTACGCGTATCACCGCCCGTTGGATGATAATGATGAGCGAGTGAAAGGCAATGGTAAGAGAAGAACACATTGTAGATCAGTTCGCAAGAGACATAGCCATCACGAAATACGCTTTGCCGGCTTCCGTCCATATTCCTATTGCCGCTAAGGAAGAAGCCGACATTGAAAAATACATTGGACAAGTCGCTGATGTGTTAGTAACAGGAGTATCGAATAGGGCACTTCTTGTTGAGCCGTATTACATCCCCCAAAAGGATGCCCTTCCTATATGGCAACTCCCAGAGTCTACGATTCTTCATAATCCCAAGCAAGTGTGGGTTCATGTTGATTACTCAGGCTATAGGAGTGCGTATTTGCAAGCGTTCGGAGAACTTGAGGACCGAGGGCACGTCTTGGATCATATATTGAACCGAAGAGTTGCGCGGCTGCAATATTTCTCTTACTTAAGGATTGTTCCAATATCGAGGGAAGCTAACTCAAGTAGCGGTGGTCTCAGTGAGAAGTGGGCCGTAGAATACCATAGCTCTCCTGAAATGCGAAAAGCGCACAGCGACTCCCCAGCTAGAATCCAATACGCCGATCTTTCCGGTATTGTTAAAATGTTAAACATAAAGACAGGAGGAAATCTTCAAGACCCGGTGAATGACGCGCAGGCCCTAGTTAGGTATCCAGAAACCAAGGTGTAGAAGAGCATTATTGTCGGACTACACCCTGTCGTTTCTATAAACTGATACTCTCAGGAGCGGTTGCCAGAGATGATTTTTTCTGAATCTCCCTTGAAATAAGAACTCTCGCGAAAATTGGGATGCGCTGCTATGCTCGGCGTCATGAATCCTGTGACGCAGGCACTGAAAGGAAAGTTCACCGTTCTGGGACCGCTGCTCGACGAGCGCACCCGACGGCTTTAGGCGGCAGCCGAAGCCCACTCCATCGGTCGGGGCGGGGTCTCGCGCGTTGCCGAAGCGACGGGGATGTCGCGTGGCACCGTGCGAGCGGGGTTGAAGGAGCTCGATTCGGGCGAGCCCGCGGCGCACGGACCCAGAGGCAGTGCACGGTTGCGCAGCCCCGGCGCTGGGCGCAAGGCTGGAGTTACCCCCTTTCAGTGGACAGTTGAAGACTGTCGGCATCAGCACTGAGGTGCGCGCCAGCCAGTGGTAATAGAGCCCTCTCCGTCATCGATGGAGAGGGTAGCCCCGGAGGGTGGTCCTGTTGGACATCGGGCTCGCGGATCAGGAAGCGGTCGGGTTCGGCTTCTCCGTCCGGGTCGCCCTGGCCCTTGGGACACGCCGGGGCCGCGCTGGCAGCGCGCTCGAAGTCGTTGGGGCTCAGGTAGCCCAGGGCGGAGTGCCGACGTCCGGTGTTGTACCAGCCCTCGATGAACTGGAAGACGGCCATGCGTGGCTTCGGCTTGGGTCTGAAACGCCCGCCGCTGGATCAGTTCGCACTCCAGGGTGGCGAAGAAGCTCTCGGCCATGGCGTTGTCGAAGCAGTCGCCGGCCGACCCGCCCGCTCTGACCTTCTCCGTTTCCGTTTCTGCATCGCAGCACCTCATCATCAAGGTGTTGCGACGACCAGTTGAATTCAACCTGCGAACCCTTGTCGGAGTGATGTACGACCCCTTGGGGGCGGCGCTGTCCCAGCGCCATGTTGAGCGCTGCGAGCACCAGCTCAGTGCGAAGATGATGAGCCATGGCCCACCCCACGACCTTGCGGCTGAACACGTCGAGCACCACAGCCAGGTACACGAACCCCGTCCAGGTCGGCACGTAGGTGATGTCCGCCACCCAGATCCGGTTCAGCGCATCGGCCCGGAATCGGCGTTCGACGCGGTCCGGAGCCGCTCCGTGGCTGCGATCCACACGGGTGGTGCGGGCGCCCCGGCGCCGGCTCACTTCGGCCAGGTCGGCTTCGCGCATCAGACGCGCCACCCGCTTCCGGCTCACCCGCACCCCGCCCGCGGCCAACTCCGCATGCACCCGGGGAACCCCGTAGGTACCCCGGGAAGCCCTGTGGATCGTCCGGATCGTCCTGCGCAACTCCTCGTCACGCCGCCTACGACCCGAGCGCCCTCGCCTCCGCCACGCGTAGTACCCGCTGGGGGAGACGCCCAGCACTCGGCACATCGTGGCCACACCATGTTCGGCCTGATTCGCCTTCACGAGTTCGAAGACCTCCCCGATACCGTCCCGGTCTCCCGCGCGAACCAGGCCGCGGCTTTTTTAGGATCTCCCGCTCTTCGCGAAGCTGGCGATTCTCCCGCCGAAGCCGTCGCAACTCCTCGCGCTCCACCGTCGTCAATCCGTCCTCACGAAGTCCTTCGTCCCGATCCGCTTGCCGCACCCAGTTGCGTATCGCCGATGCCGAACATTCGAACTCCCGAGCCAGCTCCATCGGCCTCCGTCCCCCTCGGACCAGTTCCACCATCTGCTGCCGGTATTCCCCCGCATACGGCGGTTTGCCTCTCGTCATCCCGACACCTCCTCGCGCACAGTTTAGGTGTCCACCAAACCGGGTCAACTCCAGACCATCACTGATGGACATCTTGTTGAAGGAACTGAGCAGGTGGGCTATATCCTCTCGGAGGCGAAGCAGTACCGTGACCCAGCGATTTCACTCACCAATCAATGGCGAAGGCGGGACTGGAGCTTTTGCGACGGCAAATGACCTTGGCGACGCGCTAGGAACCTGAGTGGCACGGATACTTGAAGCACTCCAAAAGGCTAAGTTCCGATGCTACGCCCCTAAAGACGTGGAGCCGCTCGTGCCCGACGAAAGAGAGGACGAGCGTCGGCCAAGCTACGCTCCATTTGAGGAGCCGCGGCCCGAAACGGAACAGATTGTGGTCGGGGAAAACGGTTCCGACGCCCAGCAACTGTTCCGGTACTTCGTCGACGGCTCCATGCGGACCACCAACGCAGGGTACGTCGTCGACAGTAACGATCGATATCTGCCGATCTTCATAGCGCAGATCGCCGTCGCGGCGACCAAGCTCGATACAAAGGGGATTCGGGTCGAAGAGTACCGGAACCGGAACGTGTTCTTTCTTCCGGACACGTTTACGGAGGCAGACAAGGACGAGGCCGAACAGCTCGTGAAGGGCGCGGCTGGCTCCTCGCGTTGGCCCCTGGCTCTCGACTTCGAGTGTTATGTCTTGGAGGAAGGGACTGAGCCCGTGGATGCTGCCCGCAAGAAGGTGCTGGCGGGAATGCACGAAATGGAAATCACCCTGATCAAGGATCTCGCGGACTCGGACAAGGTTACGCGTGACGACATGCTCATGATAGACGGCTCGTTGCAGTTCTACGGGAATCTCGATCGAGCCAGGGAGGCCTTCCGTAACGTCGTTGGGGTCGCCAAGTCCTTCGATCTGCATCAACGTGTCGGAACCGGCCGAAACGCGAAACAGGTCGGAGCGCTAGTCGCTGGGCTAAGGCACCGTCATCGGACGCCCGCACGGAAAATCACCGTTTCCCGTACCAGTCTCGCAATTGGCGCATGGTATCTGCGGCTCCATTCGGCCAAGCACTTGGCTGGCCTCGGCATCGATGATGGGGTGGTCAAGCTTGAGCTTTTTCCTGACGGTGAAGCTGGCCACCAACGACCACTCCCAACGGACCGGTGCGACTTGATTTCACGGAACGTGCTTGCCTTGAGACATCCAACCACGCCGTCGACCGACCCACGCTGGGCAAGTCACCTGTACCCGATCCACCTAACGGAACGGTACATCAAGACCCGATTTCGGGACGAGCGTGCGATCAGGGCGTACCTGTAGGTTCTCGAGCGGAGGGGAGGATGCGGGTGGGCAATGACAAACCCATTGGCCGTGTCGTGGCCACGGAACGGAATCCGACCACCACGGTGGGTGTGCGTTTCTGGCTAGAGGCCGAGGTTCAACTCAAGCCTTTCGATCTCGTCCGTCTCGCTCCACCAGAAGACAAGGGGCAAGTCGGGGAATTCTACGCCATCATCAATGAAATCGAGCAAGTATCCGACGTCCCGAGTCCTTTGAGCAGTTTCATCTCCGCCGATTTTGGGGATGCGGCGATCACGCCGCGGATGGCCCGGGTCACGACTACATACGCCGACGCTACCGTGCTGTTCAATACCCGCGATATCGAGATGCCGGTCCCGCACGAGTCTGAAGTTCATTGGCCGGACGAGGCAGGCGTGCGAAGGGCACTCGGCATCGAAGACTACAATCGAAAAACTCCCGCAGGCTACATCACCATGTCGGGACCAGGGCAACAGCCCATGACGATCCACGTTGACATGGACGCGGACTACCTCATGGGCCCGGAAGGTGGACACCTGAATATATCGGGTATTTCAGGTCTCGCCACCAAGACCTCTTACGCAATGTTCCTCCTCACCGCCATCCAGCAGATGCAGGACACGCAATGGAGCGAGGGGAATCGGGCTTCCTTCGTAATTCTGAACGTCAAAGGGACCGATCTCCTGCACCTGCACGAGGAAGCTCCGGACCTCGACGACAAAACTAAAGAGGATTGGACGAAGTGCGGGCTGGTCGCTGGTCCGTTGAGGAATGTCACGTACTTCTACCCATATTCGGACACGGGTGCCCACGTCCAGACGAAACTTGGCGTGAGTGCCGTCGAGCAGAATGTCAGAGACCAGAGAGCGTACCGCTACTACTACAACGTGGCAGGCGCCCTCGAACGGCTTCGCCTTCTCGTCGAGGACATCGATGATCCCAATCAGACACTAGTGAGTTGTGCCGATTACTGTACAGACAGAATGGCCAACGATTCACCTTGGAGCACTTTCCGAGAGCAGATCCGTTCATGGGCAAGGGAGACGCCGGACAAGCAAATTCCGGTCGTGTCATGGCGCCGCTTTGCCCGTCTGATTGGGCAGCGTACCAGGAATCCCGTATTCACCGAGAAGAGCCGGCGGGCTGCCGAATTCAGACAGGTGACGCTCCAGGAGATACTGAACCATCTCCAGCCCGGGCAGGTCGTGGTTGTCGATATCGCGCAGCTTCCCGATTACCTCCAGAGCTTTGTAGTCGGAGATGTCATCGACATTGTCCGGCGCGCCAAAGTTGGCGATCTCCCGTTCGACGAAGATGACGGGGAAGCTGAGATGCCGGACTTGGGCACGGTCATCCTTTTCGCCGACGAACTGAACAAGTTTGCTCCCAAGCGGGGCCAAGCTCGATCCATCACGCGTCACCTTCGTGAAATCAGCGAACGTGGTCGGTCGGAGGGGCTCATCCTTTTCGGCGCGGAACAGTTTCGTACAGGTGTGGACGATCAAGTGACGGGAAATTCCAGTACGCAAGTATTCGGCCGAACAACCGCTGTCGAGGCTTCGAAAGATCCCGAGATCAAAGGTCTCCCGGGAAGCCAGACACAGCGCGTTCCTTTTTTGAGGAAAGGAGAACTCCTGGTCAGCCACACGAGATTCAGCGCTGGGACCCTAAAGCTCCGATTTCCGCGAAACGGATACAAGACAGGATAGTACGATGGCATCCAGCCGGGCACCGACCCTTGGCGTTCATTTGCTCGAAACGATCACCAAGGGCATGTACAGCGAGCCGCTACACAGCGTCCGGGAGTATGTACAAAATGCCTATGACGGCATCCGCTCCGCCCGGCGTAACGGGCTGCTGGCGCCCGACGCAGGCGAGGTTCGTGTCGGCATCGATACAGAGGCCCGAACCGTCAGGATCCGGGATGATGGAATCGGTCTAGGCCCGGAGGAAGCTGCTGTCTATCTCCTGGATCTCGGCAACTCCAACAAGGCAGAATCGGATGCCGGATCCATAAGGAACGCCGGGTTCCGAGGGATTGGCCGCATGGCCGGGATCACCTACTGCGAGAGGCTAAGATTCGAGACCTCGAACGGAAGTGGCAAGAAGTGCGTTGTCGAGTTCGACGCAACCGGTATCAATCGCCTGACCCGTGCCGGACAGAAGGCGGCAACCATCGTCGATGCAATCCGTGACAATTCAACACTCGTCGAAGAGGCAGAGGATCCGGGGCGCCACTATCTTGACGTGGTGCTCGAAGGGGTAAACAAGGCTGGCGAGTCTTTCTTGAGGGAGGATTGTCTCGAGGGTTATCTCGCCCAAACTGCACCGGTCGCCTATAACCCGGAATGGTCCTTCGGAGACAAGATCCGTTCCTTCGCCCAGGATGCCGGGAGCGCATCATCGTTGGACCATATCGGCATCACGATCCGTGACGCTGCGGGAAATCGCCGTTTCGATGTCCGACGTCCCTTCAGGAACACGTTTAGAACCGTCAATCGGCAGGGTGTGAAGCGGACCGTTAGGGTCAAGGACGTGGTCGCGCTGCCACGGGACGGGGACCCTGCCGACGGTTGGTGGGGATGGCTGGCGCTGCATGAGCGTCAAGGTGCTCTCGCGAACATCCCATTCGCCGGCCTGAGAGTGCGTATGCACAACATCGCTATCGGCGATGTTGCCGTCACGCGGGACCTCTTTACGACTTCTAGCCACGCCATGTGGTGCTTTGGTGAGATACACATTACTGATCCCACCCTTACCCCGAATGCCCAGCGCGACAATTTCGAAGATTCGCGTGCTTGGCGTCGGATCAGGGAACGTCTCCGCGGCGAAGCGATCCAAATCGGTAAAGAGATCCACAGAGAATCTGCTCAAAGAAATGCCTCCGTCGAGACACTGAAGAGACGTGCCGAGGCAAAACAGAAGGAGGCGCACAAGGCCATAGAACGAGGCTTTGTATCACCGGACGAGCAGAAGGCCTTGGTCCGGAAACTCCAGGACGAGGTCAAGAGGCTGATCCAAGACGAGGGAAAGCGAAATCGCGGAGAGGAAGAGAAGGAGACAATCAGGACGATCCGCCGCGAACTCGAAGATGTGGCGAAGCGCGTGGAGTCTGTGACAACAACCAAGGCCGATGCGGCGCAGGCACACTTGAGCCGGGAAACACGCAGAGTGCTGCGGAGGGTCCGGGAGGTTCTTCAATCCGAGCTCGACGAGGAGACGTTCCGGAGGATCACGGCGAAGATCAACGCCGCACTGCAACCAGGCCAGAGGAACTGATCTTGGCATCTCATCGCATTCTGTTGCTGGAACCGGGTTACTTGAACAAGTACCCGCCGCTCGGCCTCATGAAGCTCGCCGCTTACCACAAGGAGAGCCGTGACCGTGTGGTTTTCGTGAAGGGAGGGAAGTTGACTCCCTTGCTGGACGAGCCCTGGGACCGGGTCTACGTCACGACGCTCTTCAGCTTCGAGTGGAAGCGGACGGCCGCCGCGATCGACCTCGCCATCCAAGCCGCCCGCGGCCAGACGGAGCGTGTGTTCGTGGGTGGAATCGCGGCGTCTCTCATGCACGAAGAATTTGTCCGGGAACCTAGCTGGGCCGGGGTGCGGTTCATCAAGGGCCTGCTTGACGGTCCTCCGGCCGTCGCACTCCAACTCTCCGTCGAGGATTGCGAGTTTGGGGCGGACGACGTCAGCGGTACTCCGATAGAGGAGCTCACCCCCGACTACAGCATCCTTGATGACATTGACTACACCTACCCAGTCAACGATGCCTATTTCGGTTACGCTTCGCGCGGCTGTGTGCGCAAGTGTGCCTTCTGCGGCGTTCCGAAGCTTGAGGGGGCGCAGCGAGAGATGCCGCCGTTGTCGAGCCTGGTGCATGGCGTTTCCGCCGCTTATGGGCCGAAGAAGGACCTTGTGCTCATGGACAACAACATAACCGCATCGGCGCGATACCGGGACGTCATCGCTGAAATCCGCGATCTCGGCTTCGAGAAAGGGGCCGCGTTGACACGGGAAGGGAAACGGCCCACCAAACGGCGGGTCGACTTCAACCAAGGCGTCGATGCGCGAATCCTTGTTAAGTCGCCGATGTACCTGCGGGAGATGGCGACAATCTGCATCGACCCGCTCCGTATCGCCTTCGACCACATCGGTGTTCGAAAGGTGTACGAGACAGCGGTCCGCATGGCGGCTGACAACGACATCAGGTCGCTCTCGAACTACATGTTGTACAACTTCATGGACACACCGACGGATCTGTACAGACGGATGCAGCTCAATATCTCGCTGAACCAAGAACTGGGAATCCGCATCTGGTCTTTCCCTATGCGATACCAGCCGGTGACGTTGAAGGACCGCTCACATGTCGGCAAGAACTGGAACCGCTACTATCTCCGCTCGTTCCAAATCATGCTTCAGGCCACTCACGGTATTGTCAGCGGGAGTCCGGAATTTTTCGCTCACGCGTACGGTAGTAGTAGCAAGGACTTCGAGCGGCTCTTGAGTCTTCCTCACGCTTTCATTTTTCACCGGGTGTATTACGAGGACAACGGCGAGGGACGAGCAGTACGGGCCGAGTACGAGAAGCTGCGCGGACGCATGTCGCCGACGCAGGAACAGGAGCTTGTCGCCCTTCTCGCTGGTCCAACGGAGGCCCGGAGTTTGCCTCGCGACTATTATCGAAGGGTGGCAGCGGACCACAGCATCGATCCTCTTCTCCGGCAAGTGATGCGGTTTTACACGTTGGACACGAAGCATCGATGCGACGAACGCCAAGTCCTGTCGGCCTTCTCACGGTTGAATCCAGATCCGGTCATGCCGTCAGAGGACATACTCGTCGAAGACGCAGGGCTATTCGACATCGACTCCGTACCCGAAGAGGACAGCGTTCCGCGCAAACAGACAGGTGCCTGACCTCACTCAAAGGGACCTATCATGGCAGACATGGGCTCGCCCACTTCGCTGGTCGGCGGAAGTATACTGAATCTTGTCACGACCGGCACCTATGACAATCCCCTCGCCATCTATCGCGAGTACATCCAGAACGCGGCGGACGCTGTCAGTCTCTACGGATGCCAGAGGCGCGGGAGGGTGGAGATCGATCTCGATCCCTCCGGAATGCGTGTCCGAATCCGTGATAACGGTCCGGGGTTGTCCGAGGAAAACGCACTCCGAGGCCTTTTACCCATAGCAGATAGCCAGAAACAGCGAGGCACTGATCGCGGATTCCGGGGTATAGGGCGGCTGTCGGGCCTAGCGTTTGCGGAAACTGTAGTCTTTCTGACACGTGCCCGCCATGACGAGCCGGTTTCTCGTATCGTTTGGGACGGTCCTCGTCTGCGAAAGACTATCCTCGAGACGAAGCAAGTCGAACGTGCTATTCGCGATACTGTTCTTGTAGAGAGGCTTCACGGAGAAGGGTATCCGGACCATTTCTTCGAGGTCGAGCTCGCTGGAGTCGGACGACATGTGGCAGGCCTTGTACTTAACCGAGAGGCCGTCCGTGCGTATGTCGCCGAAGTCTGCCCGGTACCCTTCTCGCCGGCGTTTCCGTTTGCCGCCACGGTCGACGATCTTCTTCGCGAAAGCGTCGCGCCGCTTGCGCTCGATATCGTTCTCGATGGCGAAGCGACGCCCGTGACACGACGCTATGCCGACACAATCCACTTTTCGGATACGCGTAAGGACGATTTTTCGGCATTCGAAGAGGTCCGGGTCCCGTCCGTGGATGGCAACGGGAACGCCGCTGTTGGCTGGATAGTTCATTCGTCTTATCTAGGGGCGATTCCGAAGGAAGCCGGAATTCGAGGGATTCGCGCTCGGAACGGCAACCTTCAAATTGGCGACGACACCGTATTCGACCGCCTTTTTCCGGAAGAAAGGTTTAACCGCTGGTGTATCGGCGAAGTCCATATCTTAGATCCACGGATTGTTCCGAACGGCCGCTGGGATTATTTTGAACCAGGGCCACATACGCGAAACCTCGAGAACCATTTGGCTGCCACCCTCCACGGCCTTGCAGGCCGTTGCCGAAGAGCGTCGTCGATGCGCAACAGCGGACGAAGACTCTTTTCTACCATACGACGGCTCGAAGACGCCTACGAACTTGCAGCATCCGGCTACCTCGCCAACAAAGACGCCAAGGCTATGATCGACCACGTGTCGTCTGACCTTTCTGCCATTCGCCGCAACTTAAGTGCGACAGGAGATGATGCCGAGTCTGGATTGCACGAGGTCCAGGAACTAGAAACCAAACTGCGAAACTTCAGGGTGAAACGGGGGCGTCCGCCGTTTGGCAACATGTCGAAATCAGAGATTGAGGCCTGCCGCAAAGTATTCCAGGCTCTGACGCGAGCGACCGAATCGCCGCGGCTCGCCAAGGAAACAATTGAGGCCGTGTTGGCCCGTGTATAGGCTGCACGATTTGGATGGCTGCGCTGGCGTCAATTGAGATCCTGCAACGCAGAAGCGGGAAGCTACTCCAGCGGTCCCGTTGTTTGAGGTGGTCCCGGAAAAACGGACAGGTTGCTAAGGTGTATTCCACCGACTGAAGGAGGAGGGATACGCATGAGCACACGACGAAGGTTCAGCGGAGAC
>LXNJ01001538.1_pt1 | contig 13502 bp, 11 predicted proteins | sample 809081 | NCBI WGS metagenome assembly LXNJ01 (sample SAMN04870510, study PRJNA318959) | sponge metagenome | biome: sponge; feature: marine sponge reef; material: water | host: Petrosia ficiformis | place: Greece: Milos, Mediterranean Sea | collected 2013-05-29 | depth 5-7 m
CGCGAGATGGCCCGGCAGATCCTGCGCCTCGAGGAGATGACCGACTACGACCGCGGGGTGACCCTGAACGTGGGGGTCGTCGCGGGGGGGACGGGCTCGAACGTGGTGCCGGCCGAGTGTCGGGCGGAGATCGACATGCGGGTCCCGAACGCGAAGATCGGGGAGGAGATGTGCGCGCGGATCCTCGGTCTCGCCGCGTTCGATCCGGATGTAGCACTGGAGGTGACCGGCGGCATGAACCGCCCTCCCTACGAGAAGAGCCCGGAGATCGAGGCCCTCTTCGAGCACGCGAAGGACCTCGCGGCGGAGATCGGCTTCGAGCTCGGGGACGTCAAGACCGGCGGCGGGAGCGACGGCAACTTCACCGCCGCCCTCGGGGTGCCGACCCTCGACGGGCTCGGGGTGGACGGGCACGGGGCGCACAGCCACGACGAGCACATGCTCTTCTCGTCTCTCGAGCCCCGGGCGCGGCTCATGCTGCGGCTCCTCGAAACCCTCGAGTGATGGCGGCCGAGGCGCGCTACACGCTCCGCACCGTCAGCGACATCGCGGAGGTTCCGGCCGCCGACTGGGACGCGTGTGCGCATCCGCCCGGCATCCCTCTCAATCCCTTCATCGGCCACGCCTTCCTGCGCGCGCTGGAGGCGAGCGAATCGGTCCACCCGAGGACCGGCTGGCTTCCCTGCCACGCGGTCCTCGAGGACCGGGACGAGGCGGTGGTGGGCCTCGCTCCCCTCTACGTCAAGGGGCACTCCCAGGGCGAGTACGTCTTCGATCACGGGTGGGCGGAGGCCTTCGAGCACGCCGGCGGGCGCTACTACCCGAAGCTCCTCGGGGCGGTCCCGTTCACCCCCGCCGCCGGACGGCGGCTGCTGGTGCGGCCGGAGGCCGAGCGGGGGGAGCACGAGGTCGAGACCCACCTCGTCGCGGGGTGCGTCGAGATCGCCCGCCAGTTCGAGGTCTCCTCCCTGCACTTCAACTTCCTCGAGACGGACCAGTGGGAGCGGCTCGCCGCGCACGGCTTTCTCCGGCGCACCGACCAGCAGTTCCACTGGGAGAACGATGGTTACGCGAGCTTCGACGACTTCCTCGGACGGCTGAGCTCCAAGAAGCGCAAGAACCTCAGACGCGAGCGGCGCATCGCGCTCGAGAACGGCATCGAGGTGGAGTGGGTGACCGGCTCGGATCTGCGCGAGCACCACTTCGACGCGTTCCACGAGTTCTATCTCGACACCGGGAGCCGGAAGTGGGGTCGGCCGTACCTCAACCGTCGCTTCTTCGGGCTCGTCGGAGAGACCCTCGCGGACCGGACCCTGCTCGTGATGTGCCGGCGCGCCGGCCGCTACATCGCCGGCGCCCTCAACTTCATCGGCGGCGACACCCTGTACGGCCGCAACTGGGGGTGCATCGAGGACCACCCCATGCTGCACTTCGAGGCGTGCTACTACCAGGCGATCGAATTCGCGATCGTGCACGGGCTTCGCTACGTCGAGGCCGGTGCGCAGGGCCCGCACAAGATTGCCCGGGGCTACCTGCCGCGACGGACCCACAGCGCGCACTGGATCGCCCACGAGGGCCTCCGCGACGCGGTCGCGCGCTATCTCGTGCGCGAGCGCCACCTCGTCGCCGAGTCGATGGAGGTGGTTGCCTCCCACTCTCCCTTCCGGCGGGAGGACTCCGCCGGCTGAGCGCCGCGGGTGACGGCGGCTCCGCGGCGCGCGGCGGGGCGCGCCGGAGTCCCGGCGACGCGGCCCGGCCCCGGATGGGTGCCGCTCGGTTCAGACTCTCCGGTCGAGCGCGAAGTACCGGGCGAGGGCGGGGGGCATCGTGTCCGTGTCGATCTGGAAGAGCTCGAGCAGGACCCCGTCCGGCGCCGCGCACATGATGTAGCGCCACGCGCCGAACTCGCGGATCCCGGACCGAAACGGCACCCCCTCGGCCACGAGCCGCCGGTGCAGGGCGGGGAGGTCGTCGGTCTGGATGCCGACGTGGTGCCAGGCGCCGCCGGACGCCCCCCGGGGCGGCTGGTCGTAGAGGTGGAGCCGCCCCGCGCCGACCTGCATGAAGACGTTGCGGGCGCCGCCGAAGTCCCCGTCGAAGACGACCTCGCCGCCGAGCTTGTCGCGCCACCACGCGACGGCCGCCTCGATGTCGCTCGCGAAGACGTGGACGTGGTGGAGGTGGGCGGCGGGTCGCGGCTCCGCGCCCGGCGGGCGGTGGTTTCGGGGCATGGCGCGCTCTCGGAGGTCCGGTGGCGGGGCGTGATAGCGTAGCGGTTCGATGACCGGTCGTCGTGGCGGCGCGACGGCCGGAGACGGCGGATCGCGCGCCGTCCCGGCAGGTTGCAGGAGGGTCCCTGATGTCCGAATCATGGCCGAACGGCGATTCCCGGCTCGCCCTCTCGATCGTGGTCAACGTCGAGGAGGGATCGGAGATGAGCGTCGCCCGCGGCGACAAGGGCCCGGAGCCGGTGGACGAGCTCGGGGTCGCGCTCCGCCGGCCGATCCGCAACCACGGCAACGAGAGCAACTACCGCTACGGGCTCAAGGCGGGCGCGCCGCGGGTGATGGCGCTCCTCGAGCGGCACGCGGTGCCGGCCACGTTCACCGCGGCGGCCATGAGCCTGGAGGAGGCGCCGGAGCTCGCCCGGCGGATCGCGGCCGGGCCGCACGAGGTGTGCAGCCACGGCTGGCGCTGGGTGCACCAGCATCGCTTCGACGAGGCCGAGGAACGGGACTTCATCCGGCGGGCGGCCGACTCGATCGAGCGCACCACCGGGGCCCGCCCCCGGGGGTGGCTCTCCCGCTATCTCCTGACCGACAACACCCGGCGCCTGCTCGCGGAGGAGGGCTTCTCCTACCACATGGACGACTACTCGGACGACGTCCCGTTCTGGGACGAGCACCATCCGATCCTCGTCGTGCCCTACGCCCTCGACTCCAACGACATGAAGATGTGGACCGAGCCCGCCTTCACGCCGCGCGACTGGCTCGAGTACGCCATTGACACCTTCGAGTGGCTGTGGCGGGAGAGCCGCGACGAGCCGCGCATGATGTCGCTCGGGCTGCACCTTCGGATCATCGGGCGGCCGGGGCGCATCGGGTACCTCGAGCGCTTCCTCGACCACGCGAGGTGCCGGGAAGGGGTGTGGATCGCGACCCGGGCCGAGATCGGGGACGCCTGGGCGGCGGCGCACCCGCGCCCCGCGGGCGGTTCGGCGACGGCGCCGTAGGGATCCGTCCCGTGCCTTGTCGGGATTCGGCGCGAGATGCGAAAGCGCAGGGAATCTGCGCATTGCCATGGGGTATGATTCGCGCGACTCTGACGGCTCGGCGCTTCGGACGGCGGCAACCGATACCGGCGAGCATGGAATCGGACAGATTGGAGAGCATGGATGGCAGCTCGTTCCCCGGATGTGGCCGCGGACGTGCGAGCGGTTTCCGCCCGGTTTCCCTTTCGCGAGATCGCGACGGTCATCGCAGTGGTGTTCACCGCCACTGGCGCGATGCTCGCCGGCATGCAGTGGACCGTCTCGAACAACCTCGCACCGTTGTTTCTGGCGATGCAGAGTGTCGAGTCCCGTACCCTGAGCATTAGCGAGGACGTCAACCTCGTTCGTACGGATGTTCGGGTTCTCCGCGGTGAGGTGGAGGTTCTCCGCGGTGAGGTGGAGGTTGTTCGCGGTGAAGTCGCGGAGGTTCGCGCCGAGGTTGCGGAGAACCGCGCCGCGATCGGAGAGCTTCGTGGTCTTCGCGCCGAGGTCGCGGAGAATCGCCGCCAGATCGTGGACCTTCGCGAGCGCGTGGCGAGAGTCGAGACTGGCCTGGAGCAGGTTCAGGCCAACCAGGTCCGGATGCTCGAAATCCTGGAACGAAGACCCGACCCGCGCGAATGACGAGCCCCGTGGCATGATCGGCGTACGATGAACGATCGAGACGCCATCTGGCGGTTCGCCGAGCACGTCGCGGCGGCGGACTACGACGACCTCCCCGAGTCCGCGGCGGCGGCCACCCGCACCTTTCTCCTCGACACCCTCGGGGTCGGGGCGGGGGGAAGCGCCGGCCCCTGGACGAAGGAGCTCGTCGAGACCCAGCGCCTCTCCTCCCCCGGCGCCCAGGCCCGGGTCTGGTCGCACGGCGCGCGGCTCTCCGCGGCGGGGGCCGCGGTCTGCAACGCGTACCAGATCCACAACGGCGAGTTCGACTGCGTGCACGAGGGCGCGGTCGTCCACACCTTCACCGTCCCCGTCGCCGCGGCCCTCGCGTGGGCCGAGCGGGAAGGCGGCATCGGGGGCCGCGAATTCCTCACCGCCCTCGCCCTCGGGGTCGACGTCGCCTGCCATCTCGGCGTCGCGTCGAAGAGCCCCCTCCGCTTCTTCCGACCCGCGACGGCGGGGACGTTCGGCGCCGCCGCGGCCATCGGCCGTCTCGCCGGCTTCGACGCCCCCACCCTCGTCAACGCCTTCGGCGCCGTCCTCGGTCAGCTCTCCGGGACCATGCAGGCGCACACCGAGGGGTCGCCCCTGCTCGGGATGCAGGTCGGGTTCGGCGCCCGCAACGCGATCCTCGCCTGCGACATGGCGGCGGGCGGCCTCGCCGCGCCCGAGGGGGTGCTCGAGGGTCCCTTCGGGTTCTTTTCCCTCTTCGAGGGGGAGCACGCTCTCGGGGCGGTGCTCGACCAGATCGGCGAGGTGTGGCGGGTGACCGAGGTCTCCCACAAGCCGTTCCCCTCCGGGCGGGCCACCCACGCGGTGGTCGACGCCTGCCTCGGGTTCCGCGGGCGCCTCGATCTTGACCGGGGCGGCGGCGACGCGGTCGAGCAGGTCACCGCCCGGGTGCCGCCGCTGGTGCACCATCTCGTCGGACGGCCGGTGACGGACGACATGGACGTCAACTACGCGCGCCTCTGCTGCCGCTACGTGGCGGCCCGCGCGCTCCTTCGCGGCCGGATCGGGCCGGAGGACTTCTTCCCCGACGCGATGCGCGATCCGGATGCCCTCTCGCTAGCGCGCCGGGTGGACATGGTCGTCGACGGAAATCCGGACCCGAATGCCCTCGTTCCGGTCACGGTGGAGATCGCGCTTCGCGACGGCCGGAGCGCCACCGACCGCGTGGAGGTGATGTACGGACATCCCGAGCGACCGATGACGAGAGCGGCCCAGCTCGACAAGTTCCGCCGCAACTGCGAGGCCGCGGCGCGGCCGATCCCCCGCGCGGCGGCGGAGCGGATCATCGCGGCCGTCGCCCGGCTCGAGTCGCTGCCGGACGTGGGCGCCCTCGTCGACGACCTCGTTCCCGGGACCGACTCCGACCCCCCCGCCGGTTGAGCGGGCGGCCCCGGCGTGGCGAACTATTTCGAGGAGGCCCGGCCCGGCCGGCTTCTCGAAGAGTATCCGGCCGGGGAGGCGTTCCTCGCGGGCCCCGCCCGCCTCGGGCCCGACGAGCTCCGCTCCCTCCAGGACCGGCGCTTCCGCCGCGTGGTCGCCCGCGGCTGGGAAGTGCCCTTCTACGCGCGGCGCTGGCGGGCGGCGGGGCTCGAGCCGGGAGATGTCCGCGGCCTCGACGACCTCTCGAAGCTCCCTCCCTTCTCCAAGCAGGACCTCATGGAGAGCGTGCGCGAGCATCCCCCGTTCGGCGACTTCCACGGAATGGACCGCGGCCCGGTCGGTTCCGGGTCCGGGGCGGCCGGCTGCTACGCGGCGGTGTTCCATACCACGAGCGGCACGACCGGCGACCCCCAGCCCATCTTCTACGGGGCGTGGGACCGGGAGGTCCAGAACGCCCTTCTCGCGCGCACCTATCGCCTGCACGGGCTCCGCGACGACGACGTCGTGCACTCGGTGTACGGGTTCGGGATGGTGAACGGCGGTCACTACATCCGCGAGGCGCTCCTGCACTTCACCGGAGCGCGGCTGCTCACCCCCGGCACCGGCCGCGACACCCCGTCGGTCGAGCAGGTCGCCCTGATGCGCCGTTTCGGGGTCACCGTGCTCGTGGGGTTCGCGGACTACCTCCTGCGCCTCGCGGAGGTGGCGCGCGGGGAGGGGATCGAGCCCTCCGTCCGGCTCGTCTCCGGGCATCTCGGGGCGGAGAGCCGCGCGGCGCTCTCGGAGGCGTGGGGCGGAGCGGCGGTGTTCGACTGGTACGGGGTCGCGGACACCGGGTGCATCGCGGCGGAGGGGCCTTCCCGGGACGGCCTGCACGTCTTCGAGGACGCGCACTTCGTCGAGTTGCTCGACCCCGAGTCGGAATCGGGCGGGGCCGCGCCCGCCGGAGAGCCGGGCGCGCTCTGCGCCACGGTCCTGTTCAAGGATACGGTGTACCCGGTCATCCGCTTCGATACGCGGGACATGACCCGGATGTTGCCCCCCGACCCGGACTCGGGCATCGGCTTCCGGCGCATCACCGGGTTCGAGGGCCGGGCGGACGCGATGGTGAAGCTGCGCGGGATCAATGTATATCCCCACGCGGTCGGGGCGCATCTCGCGGATCGGCCGACCCTCGCCGGAGAGTACGTCTGCCGGCTCGTGCGCCGCGAGGGGCGGACCGCGCTCACCGTGGTGGCGGAAGTGCGGCCCGGCATCGAGCGGTCCCCCGGCCTCGCGGAGGAGATTTCCAGGCATCTTCGCGCCCGGCTCGGCGTCTCGGTCGAGGTCGAGCTGGTCGGGACGGGGGAGACCGCGCACCTGACGGGTATCGAAAGCCGGCAGAAGCCGGTGCGGCTCATCGACGATCGCGATACCTGATCCTCGTGCCCCCGGCCCGCCGGCCCGGGGGCAGGCCCCTTCTTCCGCGGGCTGGAAACGTCCGCTCCAGAAGGGACCAGCCTCGGGCCGGCTGCGCCGCGGAGTCCCGCGGGCTCGGGTGCCGATGGCCGGCCGGTGCCGGCACCCCGCCCTTCCGGTGCGGGCGTTTCCAGCCCGCGGCGGAGGGTGCGGTCAAGGCATCGGCGCGGTCAGTTGAGGCCGCTGTCGCGGAGGATCTGCATGACTTCGGTGCGCACTCCGCCCGGGCCGATGAAGAAGCAGATCCGACGGACCCCAAAGTCGCTTTCGATCTCCACCGGCTCCATCAGGATCCGGCAATCGGAGGCGCGAAGCCGCTCGACCTGCGCATCGAGGTCGTCCACCTCGTAGACGGTGTGCAGCAGGCCGGGGGGCAGGGGCTCGTCGAGAAGGTGCTCGTACGGAGCGCGCTCGAACAGGAGGATCCGGGCGTCCCCGAGTCGGATGAGGCGGTAGTCGCAGCCGAGGACCGTGCTCGCGTAGCGGAGGTCCGCTCCCAGCGTCTCGACGTAGAAGCGGGTCGCGTCGTCGAGATTCTCGACCTTGATGGCGTGGTTCCAGAGCCCCTTGATCATCGCCGCCTCTTTCCGTCCGCCCGCACCGGCACCACCATAACCGAAGTATTTCACCCGTCTTCCGGCGCGGTGCGCCGAGGCGCGGGCCCGGGGCAGCCGGCCGCGCTGCCGGCCCGAGGCAGGCTCTTTCCGGAGCGGGTTGCACGAACCGCGGAAGAAGGGGCCTTGCCAAAGGGCGGGCGGGCCGCGGCCGCGAATCGATGGGTCGTCGGATGTTCCGGTACGATCCGGACCGGGAACGGTACCTGGGGAGCTCGTCCATGGCCGCGAATGCGGTTCACCATCCATTCGCCGCCATCGGCAACGCGGGCGACGTGTTCGAGATCGCGGACGGCATCCGCTGGGTACGGATGCCGCTTCCCTTCGCCCTCAACCACATCAACCTGTGGTTGCTCCGCGACGGCGACGGGTGGACGGTGGTCGATACCGGCATCGCCCGGCCCGAGGTGCAGGCGCACTGGCGCCGGGTACTCGAGGAGATCGGCGAGGGGCGGCCGGTCCACCGCACCATCGTGACCCATTTCCACCCCGACCACCTTGGCAACGCCGGCTGGTTCTCGGAGACGTACGGGACCGATCTCTGGATCACCCACGAGGAGTGGCTGATGGGGCGGCTCCTCGCCATCGACGCGACGCAGGCGACCGAGGAGGCGACCGTCGACTTCTACCGGCGGTGCGACGTCGAGCCCGAGAACATCTTCGAGCTCAAGAACCGCGGGGCCGAGTACAACAAGATGGTGACTTCCATCCCGCGCCGCTTCCGGCGCATGTACGAGGGCGATCGGATCGCCATCGACGGCTTCGAGTGGGAGGTCATCACGGGGTTCGGACACGCCCCGGAGCACGCGTGCCTGTACTGCGAGGAGCGCCGGCTCCTCCTCTCCGGCGATCAAATCCTGCCCCGAATCACCCCCTTCGTGGGCGTGCACCCGATGGAGCCGGAGGCGAATCCCCTCGCCCGGTTCCTCGACTCGCTCACCAAGTTCCGGCGTCTGCACCGCGAGACGCTGGTGCTCCCCGCCCACGAGCTGCCGTTCACCGGGGTGCTCGACCGGATCGAGGTCATGCGCGAGCACCACGAGGAGCGGCTCGACGTCCTGCACCGCGCCTGCGCGCGGCCGATGACCGCCCGCGCCGGGGTCGACGTGCTCTTCCGGCGCGAGCTCGACGCGCAGAACCTGCGCCTCGCGACCAACGAGACTCTGTCCCACCTCAACATGCTGATCGCGCGGGGGGAGATGGAGCGGTCGGTCCGCGGCGACGGGGTGTGGGAGTTCGGGAGCCGCTGACCTCCCGGCGGGGGTGGGGCGGATGACCGGACGTCGGAAAGGTCGAGAAGCGCGGAGATGATCCCCCGGGCCGACGACTACGCGACGGTCTACGAGAGGTTCCGGTGGAACGTCCCCGAGCGCTACAACATGGCGCACGACGCCTGCGATCGCCACGCCGCCGACCCCGGGCGGGTCGCCCTCGTCGTGGAGGGCGAGGCGGGCGGCACGCGGGAGTGGACCTTCCACCGGATCCGGCAGCTCGCCAACCGTTGCGCGAACCTGCTCGAGGCCTGCGGCGTCGAGCCCGGAGACCGGGTAGCGATCCTGCTCGGCCAGGCGGTGGAGACCGCGGTCGCGAACCTCGCTTGCTTCAAGTGCGGCGCGGTGTCGATGCCGCTCTTCACGAAGTTCGGGCTCGAGGACCTCGAGTTCCGGCTCGCCGACGGCGCGGCGCGGGTGCTCGTCACGGACATCGGGAACTTCGCCCGCGTCGCACCGGCGGTCGATCGTCTTCCCCACCTCGAGACGGTGTTCACGGTGGACGGGGAGACGGACGGAGCGCGCGACTTCTGGCGGGACCTCGAGCGCGGGTCCGTGCGCTACGCGACTCGGGCCACCCGCGCGGAGGACCCGGCCGTGCTCCTCTATACCTCGGGCACCACCGGCTCGCCGAAGGGGGTCCTGCACGCGCAGCGCATCCTCCTCGGCCACATCCCGGGAATGGACTTCGCGAACAACTACCTCGGCCAGGCCGGAGACCGCCTCTGGTCGCCGGCGGACTGGGCCTGGATCGGGGGGCTCTTCGACATCCTCATGCCCGCGTGGTACTACGGCCTTCCGGTGATCGCGGCGCCGCGGCCGGACTTCGACCCGGAAGAGGCCCTCGACATCCTCGCCCGGCACCGGGTCCGCAACACCCTCCTGCTCCCCACCATGCTCCAGCTCATGGCCCAGGTCCCGGGCGGGCGGCACGACGTCGCCCTTCGCTCCGTCTTCACCGGGGGCGAGCCGGTCGGCGCCGACGTCATGGCGTGGGCGGAGGAGACGCTGGGGGCGGCGGTCAACGAGATCTACGGCCAGACCGAGTGCAACCTCGTGGCGGGGGGCTGCTCGATGCTCCTCGAACGCCGGCCGGGGGCGATCGGGGTCCCGATCCCCGGGCACGTGGTCGACGTGGTGGACGACGACGGGGAGCTCGCGGAGCCGGGGGGAACCGGGCACATCGCCGTCCGGCAGCCCGATCCGGTGGCGATGCTTTCGTACTGGCGGCGACCGGAGGCGGACGCGGAGAAGGTCGTGAACGGCTGGCTCCTCACCGGCGACGTCGGCCACAAGGACGAGGACGGCTTCCTGTGGTTCACCGGGCGGGCGGACGACGTCATCACCTGCGACGGCGTGCAGTTCGGGCCCGGGGGGATCGAGGAGTGCCTGACCGCCCATCGAGACGTGGCCCTCGCGGCCGCGATCGGGGTCCCGGACACTTCGCGGGGAGAGGTGGTGAAGGCGTTCGTGGTCGTCCGCGAGGGGTCCTCGGCAGGGAGCGGACTCGGGGGCGTGCTCCTCGCCCTCGGCCGGCGGGATCTGCCCGCGCACGCGGCACCCCGGGCGATCGAGTTCGTCGAGGACCTCCCGCGCACGACGACCGGGAAGATCATGCGCCGCGAGCTGCGGCGGCAGGAGGTGGACCGGCAGCGCGGGCAGACGCGCGAGCGCCGCCGGCCGCCCGCCGGCGCGGAGCCCGGGAGCCCCGGAGAGTGAACGCCGGCCGGGACGGGACCGGGCCCGCGGTCCGGACCCGTGACGGGGCTCGACGGGACGAGGGAACGGATGACGCGGAGCCGGCGGAAGTGGGCGCCGGACGCCTGGTGGAGGGAAGGAACGGATGAGCGTGATCCGGCAGAAACGGACGCCGGCGGCCTGAATGAAGGGAAGAGGCGAATGAGAGCTATCTGGCAGATGAGCGCCGTCGAGACGGCGGAGGCGACGCGCGCCGGGCGCCTTTCGTGCGCGGAGGTGGTCGAGGCGCACCGCGAGCGCTTCGAGGCCATGAACCCCGCGCTCAACGCGGTCACCGTCGATCTCCGCGAACGCGCCCTCGAGACCGCGCGGGCGCGCGACGAGGCGCGGCGCGCCGGCGCGCCGGCCGGTCCCCTCCACGGGGTCCCCGTCACCATCAAGGAGAACGTCGACCAGACCGGCGAGGCGACTCCGAACGGGGTCGCGGGTCTTGCGAACGTCATCGCCCCGGACGACTCTCCGGTGGTGCGCAACCTCGAACGGGCCGGCGCGGTCGTCATCGGCCGGACCAACACCCCCGAGTACTCGTTCCGCGCATTCACCGACAACCCCCTCCGGGGGCTCACCCGCAATCCGTGGGACCCCGAGGGGGTGACCTGCGGCGGGTCGTCGGGGGGAGCGGCGGCGAGCGTGGCGGCGGGCGTGGGGGCGGTCGCGCACGGCAACGACATCGGCGGCTCGCTCCGGATCCCCGCGTTTTGCTGCGGCTGCGCCACCATCCGCCCGACCCTCGGCCGGGTGCCCGCCTACAACCCCTCCCAGGCGGAGGAGCGGGCGCTCCTCATGCAGATGATGTCGGTGCAGGGGCCGATCGCGCGCGAGGTGCGCGACGTCCGCCTCGCCCTCGCGGCGATGGCCGCGTCCGATCCCCGCGACCCCCTGTGGGTCCCGGCACCGCTCGAAGGTCCTCCGATCGCGCAACCAATCCGGGTGGCGGTCGCCGAATGCGAGGCCCACCCTGCGGTGCGGGCCGCCCTCGACGGCGCCGCGAACGCGCTCGCGGACGCGGGCTACGCGGTCGAGGCCGCCGAGCCGCCCGAGATCGAGCACATGAAGGAGGTCTGGTTCCGGATCATCTTCGCGGACTTCCGGGTGACCATGGAGGAATCGGTGCGGCGCCTCGGGAGCCGGGAGATCAACCGTATCGTGGAAGGCTACTTCGCGATGGCGGGGAAGGTCCCCGAGATCGGCGGCTACGTCCGCGACCTCGCCGAGCGCAACCGGCTCCTTCGCACCTGGAGCCTCTTCCTCGAGGACTTCCCGCTCGTCGTCGCCCCGGTGTCGACCGAGCCGCCGTTCCCGGTCAACGATGACCTCCAGGGTCCGGAGCGCGTGCGCGAGCTCTTCGATTCCCTCCGTTACACCTCGGCGATGAACCTCGTCGGGCTGCCGAGCGTCGCGGTGCCGACGGGGCTCCACGAGGGCGCGCCGATGGGGGTGCAGATCGTGGGGCGCCGTTTCCGCGAGGACACCTGTCTCGACGCGGCCGACGCGATCGAACGGTCCGTCGGGGTGCTGTCGGAGCGGCTCTGGGCGCGCGAGGAGGGCGCGGCCCCTTGAACGCCGCCTCGCTCCGCCGCCGCGGGCTTGCTCCCGCCCGACCGCGGGGGTGGCGCTGATGGCGCACCGTCTCGGCATCACGATGGGAGACCCGAGCGGCATCGGGCCGGAGGTGACCGTCCGGGCGCTCGTCGCACTCCCCGCCGGCGAGCGCTCCCGTGCGGTGGTCATCGGCGACCGGGGGACCCTCGAACGGGCCGCGCGCGTCTCCGGTCTCGCACTGCCCGAGGTCAGTGTCATCGACGTCGAGACCCCCGAGTCCGACACGATTCGAGACGGCGTGGAGAGCCCGGGGGGCGGACACGCCGCCTACGGCTACGTCCGCCGGGCAGTGGAGCTCGCCCTCGCGGGCGAGATCGAGGTCATCGTGACCGCGCCCCTCAACAAGGCGGCCCTTCACCTCGCCGGCCACCGCTTCGACGGGCACACGGAGCTGCTCCAGCACCTGACGGGAGCCCCGTCGACCCTCATGCTGCTCGCCTCCGAGCGCCTCTCCACCATCCACGTGTCGACCCACGTCTCGCTCGCGGAGGCCGCGAGGCGGTGCCGCACGGCGCGGGTCCTGGAGACCATCGAGGCGGCCGACCGGCATTTCCGGCGGCTCGGCACCGGGCGCCCGCGGGTCGCCGTCGCCGGCCTCAACCCGCACAGCGGCGAGGGAGGGCTCTTCGGGCGGGAGGACGAGGACGAGATCCGGCCGGCCGTCGAGGCGGCACGGTCGCGGGGCATCGACGCGAGCGGTCCCTGGCCCGGGGATTCGGTGTTCCTGCGCGCGACCCGGGGCGAGTTCGACGTGGTGGTGGCCCAGTACCACGACCAGGGCCACATTCCGACCAAGCTCGTCGCGTTCGAGTCGGCGGTGAACGTGACCCTCGGGCTCCCGATCCGGCGCACCTCCGTGGACCACGGGACCGCGTTCGACATCGCCTGGCAGGGGCGGGCCGACCACCGCAACATGCTGGCCGCAATCGCCTATGCGAATCGTCTCGCGGACGCCGGGTAGCGGTCTGTCCCAGGCATCGGAAACCGGGACGAGGCTCGCCGTCGCGCTCGTCGCCGACGACCTCACCGGCGCCCTCGACGCCGCCGCCCCGTACGCGGGACGCGGGCTCCGGGTGAAGGTGCATCGGAGCCCGGATACGCTTCCCTCCCCCGAGGACGCGACGGACGGGCCTTCCGGGCCGAGGAAGGCGCAGTCGGGGGTTCCCAGCTTCGAGCCGACCGGCACGGTGCTCGCGGTGAGCACCTCCACCCGCCACTCGGCGCCCGCGGCGGCCCGCGCGGCGGTGACGGCGGCCGGCCGCCGGCTCCGGGCGTGGGACCCCCGGCTCGTGTTCAAGAAGATCGACTCCACCCTGCGGGGGCCGGTGCCGCACGAGGTGGCGGCCGCGATGGAGGTCTTCAGCCGTCGTTTCTCCCTCGTCTGTCCGGCGTTTCCGGCCGCCGGCCGGGTCGTCCGGGACGGCGAGGTCTTCGTGTACGGCGAGCCATTGCGCGAGACCGAGTACGTCAACG
>LXNJ01001539.1_pt1 | contig 13499 bp, 8 predicted proteins | sample 809081 | NCBI WGS metagenome assembly LXNJ01 (sample SAMN04870510, study PRJNA318959) | sponge metagenome | biome: sponge; feature: marine sponge reef; material: water | host: Petrosia ficiformis | place: Greece: Milos, Mediterranean Sea | collected 2013-05-29 | depth 5-7 m
CGTCGTCATCCAGACCGGGCTGAGCTTCTCCCTCAAAGACAGCGACCTCTTCCTCGGATACCAGAACCTTAAAAACCAGACCAACTATTACCTCAGCGCACTGCATACACGAAATTTCTTCATTTCAAACGGTCAGGTCGTAGCCGATCGCATCTTTGGCGGCGGGGCTGTCTTCCAGCGGCCGTTCAATCGATTTACACGGCTCGAGACAAGCATGCAGGCGATAAACATCTCGCGCGAAAACCTCGGCTCATATCAGAGTCAATATCTCCGAGGCGGCTACACCGGCAGGGTCATCCGGGGGAGCGGAACGCCTGTTTCCAGCAACAAAGCCGTTATCAACAGTCTGGAACTCGTCGACGACAATGCGTTATATTCCCTCTATGGACCGACGAAGGGAAGACGGGCGAGGTTGTCCGTAAGGGGCAGTTGGGCGGGAATGCGGTACGGCACGGTGCAGGGCGACTACAGGAAGTATATTCCGATGCTGGACGAGTACACTTTCGCCGTGCGTATGTCCGGCGGAACCAGTTTCGGCCGGAACAGCCAGGTCTTTTTCCTGGGCGGGGTGAACAATTCAATCAATCCGAATTTCGCCACGTTTGCGGCAGTGGACCGGGACCGCATCTTTTTCTCCAGTTTTGTGTGGCCCCTGCGCGGCGCCGACGTGTTCGAGATGGCCGGCGACTCGTATGTGCTGGCGAATGTCGCTTTTCGCTTCCCGCTTCTCAGACAGTTGGCGATGGGCTGGCCGCTTCCCCTGTTCTTCCAGAATGTACAGGGCGAGTTGTTCCTTGACGTGGGAAGTGCGTTCAATCGCGACAGCTTTGAACCGTGGGAAGCACGAGACGGTGGGTTCGAACTCAGGGACCTGAAAGCGGGCTATGGCCTGGGTGTCCGGGTGAATATGGGGCTGGCGCTGTTTCGCTACGACCTGGCGTGGCCCACCGATTTTGCGGAAACGGGCCATCCCAGGCAATATTTCTCGATTGATTTCACCGGGCTGTTCTAGCGCGCCTTGCGGTCGGCAGGGGTGTGCGTTACGGAAAAAGAGACGCAAGATGGCGGGTCGCCGAATCACGGGGGTATTGCTCGCGGTAACTGTGATTGCGGGATGTGGAAGGGGCGTAAACGATTCCCGGCCGGAGCCTCCCGCGACCGATAACGGCAACGGGCAGGTCGCCGGCAACAGGGTGGATGGGTTCACGGTTCGGACGCTGGCTACGGGCCTGGATACGCCCTGGGATCTGGCCTGGGGGCCGGACGGCCACATCTGGGTGAGCGAGCGTGAGGGCGCGATATCCCGGGTGAATGCCGGGACGGGGGCGGTTACGGAAGTGGGCCGGATCGATGCCTTCGAGCTGAGCGAAAGCGGATTGATGGGTATCGCGTTCCACCCGGATTTCGAAAGCCGGCCCTTTGTCTATGCGGTCTATTCCTATAGCACGGGCAGCGGCGTCCGAAATCGGCTTGTACGGATGCGGTACGACGGCACGGCGCTGGGCGCGCCCGAACTCCTCCTGAACGCCATTCCCGGTGCGCCCAATCACGACGGGTCGAGGCTTGCCGTTGGTCCCGATGACCTGCTGTATCTCACAACGGGCGACGCGCAGTCTCCCGCACTTTCCCAGAATCTGAATTCACTTGCGGGTAAAGTCCTTCGACTTGACCTGGAAGGAGCGCCCGCACAGGACAATCCGTTCGGGACAGCGGTGTATTCATTCGGACACCGGAATCCTCAGGGGCTCGTCTTTCACCCCTCGAGCGGGAGGCTCTACAGTACGGAACACGGCCCGCTCGACAACGACGAAGTCAACCTGATTGTGCGGGGGGGAAACTACGGATGGCCAGGCGTTCGAGGGTACTGCGACAATGACGTGCTAACCGGGGAATCCGAGTTTTGCGCGGCAAACAACGTCGTGGAACCGCTGGCGGCGTGGACGCCGACAATCGCACCGGCAGGCGCGGACCTATATACTGAGGACCTGATTCCGGCCTGGAGAGGAAGCCTGCTGTTTACGACGTTGAAAGGGCAGGCGCTCTGGCGCATAGGGCTGTCGTCCGACGGCATGCGTGCAACCAGCCGGGAAAACCTTTTCAACGGCCGTTTCGGTCGTCTTCGGGATGTTCTGGTGGGACCCGAGGGCGAGGTATACCTTGCCACCAGCAACCGGGACGGACGCGGTCAGCCGAGGACGGACGACGATCGTATCCTGGTGATCACGCCGTAAATGCAATCAGTTCGGGAAGCTGAATTCCCGTCACCGTTTCTCCGTTGCTATCGTTCAGGAGGCACGTTATGAAGGCGTTCAAGACAATTTTAGCCTGTCAGGTATTACTGGTAGCCGCGTGGTCGGCGTCGGCGGCAGAGCGGGACCCGGTCGAGTGGGAATCTGGTGAGGGGACGTGTGTTATTCACGATGGCAAGGGCCTTCCGCGAACAGATGAAACGCCCTGGACTGGATTGGATATCCCTGGACCTTCGTTGACAGAAGGATTTGGAAAGACGGGCGTTCCCTCGGATGGGGTCCGACACGTCAGGTGGACCGAATATGCGGAGGAGGGGGACATTCACATGCCGAAACACGGCATGAGAGACAACAACGGATTGAGCCTTTATTTCTCCAGCGCCACAGGCGGTTTCGGTTTCCGTATGGGCTACGACCGGCGGCTATCACCCGTTCTTCGGCTGATTGCGGGAAACGAATATATGACGTACGGACCGTTGCAGGCTCTGGAAAAGCTTGGCGAGCATCTGCGCCCCGGGGTGCAGCGAGTGACGCTCATATCAATGCCGGTAGGATTGCAGCGACAGTTCCTCGTGAAGAGACGAATCGTGCCCCACGTCGGATTCGGAGTTGGACCCTATATTCGATTCGACCACAGGGGTGGCTATGGCGGTTACCCTTCGGGTGAACTGGGCTTCGGCTCGGGGCCGGGAGTCGGTTATCGCGGCGCGGACGTGAGGTTGACGCCCTGGTCGAGTCCCGTTGACGGATTCTCGAATTTTTCATTCACGTTGGGCGGTTACGTTCTGTCCGGTCTTGACGTTCGGTTCGGAGAAAACAATGATCTGGCCGTCACAACCGACGGGCGTTACACCCTCGCGCGTTTTTCGGATGCGCTGGGCAGCCCCGGAAACCTGAGCGGATTCACTCTTTCAATAGGCATCGGGAAGTACTTCTGAATTGTCACGTGCGATTGAGATTTCCGTAAACGACAAAGGTCGCAGCCGATCACGGTGGTCGGAACAGGGCAAACCTTCCCGATCCGGGGCGCCAGAGTCACAGGTAGAGCGAGAAACCGGCAGTGCGGAGCTATCACTGCCGCAGATTCTCTCAATATTGAAACTTTGACGCTGCACATACGTAAAAGGACATAGAAACGCCCTTTCTCCCGCGGTTGTCCTTTTGGACCTTCCCTCCCGCCAAAAGGTTACTCTGCGAAGAGAGGGCGTTTCTGCGTACGCGGCCGGACGGACAGCGGCTACATCAGGCTTTCCAGAAGCTTCCTTCCCTGGACGAGATCCCGCACCTTCCGGTCCCAATCCGGAATCTCGCGTTCCATAGTGATCGGGCCACGGTATCCGATCTGTTTGAGTTTGGCAATGAAGCGGTCCATTCCCACGTCGCCGCTGCCCAGGGGGTATTCCGTGCCCAGTTGCCCTTCCCCCGGGGGTCCCTTTCCGTCCTTTGCATGAACGCTGACGACGTAATTGGCAACAATACCGAGGGCCTCGATGGGCTCTCCGCTTCCGTAAAGGATCATATTGGCCGGGTCGAAGTTGACGCCTACGTTTTCACGATTCAGTGTTTTGAGAAAGTGGTCCAGCGCGGCGGCCGTCTCCTGGCCTGTTTCCAGACAGAAGTCCTGCCCGTTTCGTCCGCAATAGTCGGCCAATCTCCGGACACATTGGACCATGGCGTGGTGGTCCGGGTGATCCGGGTCATCCGGGACGAAGCCGATGTGTGCGGCCACCTTGCCAACGCCGAGCGCTCCGGCGAAGTCGGAAATACGCTCGGTAATTCTCATTCGTTCTTCCCTCATGGACGGATTGAGATATCCCACCGTATCTCTGACCGCGGGAATATCGGCGTAACTCTCTCCTGAAAACCCGGCGAATACAGTGGTAATCTGAATTCTGACAGAACGAATGTCCTGTATCAGCGCGAAACGTCTGCTGTCATCCTCCAGGACGTCCTCGTACGGGGCGTGAATCTGTACATTGTCGAAACCCAGGTCCCGCACCTGCCTGAGCTGGTCGAGGGTCCATCCTGCGCTCATCATGACGCCGATCGGCATCTCGCTCATCGTCTTTCTCCTCCTGTGGTGCGTTTACCTCACTCGTAAACCTCGAACGTACCGTTTCTAACAACCAGAACGACCGGGTCGTAAACCGCGTCTCCGTTGCGGTCGAACGTGAATTGACCCAGAACGGTGTCCAGGTCCCTGATGCCGGCCATCGCGTCACGAATGGCGCCGGGATCCGTGGAGCCGGCCATTGCAATCGCCTCTGAAAGCACAAAAAGCGCGGCGTACGACTGCGCGGCCCACCGATTCGGTTCCGAACCGAATTTCGAACTGTAGTCCTCAACGAAGGATTGATTCCCCGGTGTGGTTGCCGCAGCCGTCCAGCCGGTAATGGCGATCGCACCCTCGGCGGCATCGCCGGCATTCCGAACTTCGTCCTGGGTCAAGCCCGGTACGATAAAGGGAATGTTGCCGGGAATGCCCTGACGCCGGCCCTGGACCAGACTCTGAACGCGTTGACGAGACAGGGCGGAAACGAAGACAGCGTGCGGATTCAGACCGCGTATCCTTGCCAGCTGATCGACAAAGGATGTATCGTCCGTGCCGAACGTCTCTCTCGTCAAGACCTCGACACCCTCCTCGGCGAGGGCGCGTTGCAGCGCGTCGTCGCTGCTTCGGGAAAAGACGTCCGTGGAGTCGACCATCAGGGCGACCCGCCCGTATCGCAGCTTCTCGCGAGTGAGTGAGACACCTCCGGGGATGAGCACGTCTACACTCAGACTCGCACGGAAGATGAAGTCACCGATTGCGCTCAGGCCCGACGCGGCAGAGGTTGTGCTGAAGGCAACAACCTGGTTCTGCTGTGCGACAGGGAATGCCTCTTTGGCTTCGGTGGAGAGTGCCGGGCCCAGGATGACGGGGACGTAATCGTGAAAAATCAGTTTGTTGAACGCGTCGACGGCGCTCTGCGCCATCCCGTGTGAGTCCTCTGTCTTGAACACGATACTCGCGCCCTCCAACGTCGATGTGCCGTTGATCTTTTCGAGAGCGAGTTCCAGGCCGCTTTCAATGGCCACACCGTATTGGGTCTGACCGACCGTCAGGGGCGCAACGACGCCGACCGGGATTTCCGCGGGAAGACCGCCCGGTGTCAGTAGGGTTGAGCCCGTGACGCGTGCTTTTTCTCCCACCGGCAATTCAACGGTGACCTGAACGCCGTGGTTTATCGGGATGCTCGACCACGACCCGATCAGGATCCCGTCCTTTCGCGCCTGCGCGCGATAGTATCCGCCCGTCTGCGTCCCTGCCAGCGCCACGTGCGCCTGCCCGCGCCCATCGGTCGTGCCGGCCCAATCGTAGCTGGCGCCCCTTCCCGAGACGGACCGTGAGAACGTAACGGCGCCGCCGTTTACCGGGGATTCGTCCTGCCGGAGGCGGACAATCGCGACGGACGATGTCACATTTCCATTGACAGCCAGTTTGCCCAGAGACTTCTCCGCATTTTCCTCCGGCAGCGGATCGGACGATGGGGTCAGGCGTTCGCCGCTGCAGCCCCACGCCAGGACCGCCGCGACCGGGAGAATGAACCAGCTGCGAATAAAGCTGAACATCACGCGCCTCCTTACAGGAAATGCATCTCTTGTGCTAAAGAAGGATTTCAGTATCGGCGTCTGCCTGGCCGCTATACCCGAAAGTTGGGAAGGATGTACCGATAATCGAGCGGTTATCCCATATCAAATCCAACGTCATTGGAAGGGTCTCGGCCGACATTCAATATATGGAAGCGCGTTGGCCCGTGTAAAGTCAATTCACGGGAGCAGTCAAATCCCCGCCATCCGCGTCGTGGCATCGAGTAGACGTGCATTCCCCGAAGGATGGCTTGCTGCGCCTTGACAACTGTACATTTATTCAGTTTCGGAACGCCAGGGGGCGGATTTTCGATGGAAAATCCGCCCCCTGGTCTCGGTACAATCTGCAGGTAATCAGGACAGGTCTACAATGTCTTCGAAATACTTGCCCGTTTCAGCAATGGTGACCGGTACGCCCGAATGCGCTTCAACGTCATGAATCAACTTCAGCACGGGATCCGTCAGGGCGTCACGGGTGCGGGCACCCCGCACGTCCGGATCGAGGTGGTCGCAGAACGTGAGGGCGATCTGCGTAGGGCCGTTGAGCATTACCGCCTCTTCAAGGCGCCGCCAGGATATCCGGCGGGCTTTTCTGCGGCGCCGCCCGGTCGTGACGCCGTATTCGACGATACCTCGCCGGTCCTGTTCCGCTTCAGAAATCTCAAACGGCAGCGGACCCGCCCCAACGCGACTGGGTATTGCCTTGACCACCAGGATGACGTCCTTGATGTGCTGCCAGTTCAGGCCCGCGTCGTCCGCCGCGGCCACGGCGGTGCAATTGTCGGAAGTGCAGCAGGGATAGTCCCTGGTTAACGCGAGGGACAGGTGGGTGCCCTGGCTGGATTCGATGACAACTGCGCGCCCCTCCGTGCATGCCGTGTTGATCTCTCGCGGGACGTCGGTGAGGTAGTCCTTCAGTTCGGGGATGTCTCGGGCCTGCCGGGCCCGGCGCATGACAAAGTCGGCCCTGGCGGCGCCGCTGCCGCTGCATACACTGCCCACTTTGCCGGCAAGATGGGTGTCCCGGGCCTCACGCGCCCGATGATGGGGCGCAATCACCGGACATCGCAGATCCACGCGTGCGCGGTTGGCGAGTTTATAGCTGTTGATTTCGCGGAGGAAGATTTCAGGGTCCAGCGCGACGCCACTGCCTATCCGAAGTTGCGTGCGAGGATATAACCAGCCGCAGCACAGCTGATGAGTACGAATTTCAGAGCCGTCTTCAAAGTATATGCTGTGGCCGGCGTTGGTTCCGATTCCGGCGCGTACACAGAAGGCGGCTTCCTGCTTGAGGGCGGCAAAGGCGGCGATTTTTCCTTTGCCGGAATCGCCCCAGAACGCGTCTACAACGAGGGTTGCGCACACAATACACCTCCATATGGGGTATGTCCGTGAAATCTGCGGATTCCTATGTGCCGCCGGGTCATGCAGGACGGAGAAATGATAATGAATCAGGTAAAATAAGGAAAATTTATTAATATTATTTTTGATATATTATATATTTATGGGAACTTGCAGGATTTCACGGTGGCGCCGCAAAGCCGCCGGCTTTCAACGATTCGTCTCAGCAGCCCAGTGGAGTACTGACAGATGGACCTGGACCGGCTCAGGGGGTTTGTGGAAACGGCGCGTGAGAAGAGCTTCACGCGTGCGGCAGAAAAACTGTTCTTGACGCAGCCGGCGGTGAGTCTTCAGGTGAAGGCACTTGAAGACGAACTCGGGGAAGACCTGTTCGAGCGGCGTGGCAAGCAGATTCTATTGACCGAGGCGGGCCGGCTTCTGTTCGCGCGAGCCGAGGCCATTCTGGAGATGGCCGAACAGATCCGGCAGGACATGGCGGCCCTCGGACAGCTGCGCACGGGGCGCCTGAGCATTGGAACCAGCGATACGAATTGTGCCTATGTCCTGCCTCCCGCGGTTAAAGCCTTCAGACAGGCATACCCCGGAATCGAAATCCGCCTGACCGACCGTATGTCCCCGGAGGTTGTGCGGCTGGTTCTGGAAGGGGCGGTGGATTTCGGACTGGCCACGCTTCCGGTAACGGAACCCAGGGTGCTGACACGGCCGTTATTCATCAGAGAAGACGTGGCGATTTCCAGTCCGACCCATCGCCTGGCATCCGCAAAAACGGTCGATCTGCACGCGCTCGCCGACTGCGCGATGTTGATGCTTGAGAGAGGCAGTACCAGCAGAGGCCTGATGGACCGGATGTTCGCGGCGGCGGGACTGCAGCCGCACGTCATCATGGAACTGGGCAGCATAGAAGTGATCAAGCGCTTCGTTGAAATCGGCCTCGGCATTGCGGTCGTGCCCGAAGTATCGGTTCGGGACGAGGTGAGATCGGGCAGGTTGACCGCGATTCGAGTGACGGGGCTTCCGGCGCGCCAGGTGGGTGTGGTGCGCCGCGAAGGGGGGCGCCTCTCGCGGGCAGCCGCGGCGTATATGAGGTTCCTGGAAATGCATCTGGAAACGATCGGGCTTCGTATACCTGAAAGAGATGGCCGCGGCGTACCGGAGTAGCCCCGCGCCGGCGGTTCTGAGGGGGCTCACGCGATGGATGCGAATCGCGCTCATCGACAGGTCCAATCAACGCGCAATGCAGTGGATAAGGCATTAATGGCCCCTGTTCGAACGCATTGAACAGGGTGACCCAATGTGATCTTTCGTTGGGCCGTGCTTGTGTTTTAAAGGGGTTTTTTGTATCATTAGCCCGCGGTGGCGGCATTGTGTCGCGCGGGCCGTAACGCACGAAACACATACCATACGACAACCCCTTTTTTCGGACGGCAAGCCCGGCGTCCGGTTTCCGCGCGTATGAGCGCAAAACTTCCTGGATGGGAATTTATGCAGATCTCCGGCGACCGTGTCAGCCCGCCCTGGAGGCGGATGATCAGGCGACAGGGATGGTCGCTTGCGGTATGCGCGATGTTTGCGTGGGCCGGCCTGACGCAGGTGCAGGCCGGAGATAACGAAGCACTGGCCCGCGCCGAGGCGCTTTACAACCAGGCGGTTGCACGGGTGGCGGAGGGGGCATCCGCGCAGGCGGCCGAATTGTTTCAGTCTGCCATCGACGCTTACAACAAACACGCGCCTTCCTACGTGGGCCTTGGGCACATCCATTTCGCGCGGGACGACCTGGATGCCGCCGAAGCGATGTTCCGGCAGGCGCTTCGCAAGAAGAAACGGTTTGCGCCGGCCTTGAACGGCCTGGGCCTCGTCTACGGGCGCCGGCCAAAAGCCCTTCGTCAGGCGATCGATGCGTTTCGAAACGCGCTCCGGGCGGATAAATCCTATGTTGAAGCCCAGTACAATCTGGCTGAGACGTACCGACGATTCGGCAGCAGCGAAACGCTCGGCGCCTACCGCAAGGTGGTCAAAATGGATTCCGGCCACCCGGACGCACTGTTCCGGATCGGCGCGATTGAAGAATCGAAAGGCAAGTACGGGAAAGCCGAAAAAGCCTACGTGGGTCAGATTTCGGTGAACCCACACCACTACGAGGCCCGGTTACACCTTGGAATCGTCCTGAAACTGCAGGACCGGACCGATCAGGCAATCACTGAACTGAAGCCGGTTGTCCGGAACACGAACCGGCACCAGCGGCGGGCGGTGCTGGAACTGGCGGATATCCACCAGAGGCGTCGGGATTTCGATCGTTCACAGGCGTTGTTCGAAGCCTATATCAACCGTCTGGAACCGGAGGAACAGCGGCTATACTACGATTTGAGCCTGGTTTCCAAACCTTCGGACGATTCCAGCAGCAGATCGCTGGACGAACTGAAGGTCGCGGCAGAGGAATTCTGGATCTGGCAGGACCCGGCGCCGGCATCGGCGGCAAATGAGAGGTTGGTAGAACATTATCGCCGCGTGGCCCTGGCAAGGGAGAAACACGGGGAGCACAAATTCCCATGGGACGATCGCGGGGAAGTTTACGTGCGTTTCGGGGAACCGGATCACGTCAGCCATTCCGGAGACGTCCGGTTCGAGACGGACCCCCGGGTGCTGGTCGTCAAGGAACGCCTGGTTGCGTCGGCGGGGGCGGCGGCGGCGAAGTTGATGAAAGACGAAGTCCGGTCGCTCGGGCAGGTGGCGCAGTCTTCCATTCTGGGTCGGCCGGTCTATCCCGTTGGCGGAATATGGGAGTACTGGATTTACGTGAACGTCGGGCAGGGCATCGAAATGACCTTCGTACAACCGAATTTTCCCGGACCGTACGAGTTCGCGAGAATGCCTCTGGGCACCGGTCGGATCACGAGAATCTGGCAGAGAATGAACCCCAAGACGGTGTTGCTCAATGAGGTGGCCCGGCAGCCGGCTGCCTATCGGCCCACGTTTGCCACGGGACCGCTGGACTTCTATTTCTACACGGCCTCGTTTCGGGGTGAGGATAACAAGACGGCGATGGAGGTCTATTACGGGATTCCAACCCGGGAACTGGCGTATCGCGACGGCCACCTCGGGCGGCTCGCGACCCTTGTCCGGGGCGTTGCTGTCTACGACGGCGACAACAGGCTCGTGCATCGTTCCGACGACGAGATGAACCTTCTGGCTTCCGGCGCGGTGGATACCTCTGCGGGGACATTCATTCCGGAGATAGATCGCTTGCTGTTGCCGCCGGGGGCCTACCGTGTGGACGTGCAGGTGATGGACCGTAATTCAGGCAGGACGCAGATATACAGGGAAGATCGCATCCTGAAGGCGTATCCGGCGGCGCCGCTTTCACTGAGCGAGGTGGAAATGGGCGCTCGTATCCACGTGGCCGATCGGGGACGCTTCGTAAAGGGCGATATCGAAGTGATCCCTATGGCGTCCAGGGCGTACCGGCCTGGCGAACCGGTGTTCATATATTACGAGATTTACAACCTCGCACGAGACGAATTCGGGGCAACGCGATATCGCATTTCCTACCGGATTCGGTCTTTGCGCAGGACAAACGTGGGCGCGCGGATAATGGGCGGCCTGGGGCGGTTGATCGGGAAGCGCGAGGACGGCAACGTCATCAGCATCGAATACGATCATGTCGGAACCCGTCCGGACGAAAGGGCGTACCTCGAGCTGGACATGGGAACGACCGTACCGGGACGGCAACTGTTGACCATTATGGTCACCGACGAAAACAGCGGCCAGACGGGCCGGTCGGCCATCAGTTTCGACATACGACAATAACTATCGTCCCCGGTTTGTAAGCCGCAACCACGTAACAAACCGGTTTGCGGATTCCAGGAGCAATGGACATGCGGGAGTTCACGGTTGCCAGGATGCGCGGTGACGCGGCGTCAATCTTTGACAGGGCCGTGGCGGCCGTGGACGCGCAGGAATGCGTGAAGCGTTTCGTGAAACTGCAGGGACGGACGCTTCGGATCGGAGGGGTGGACTACGATCTCGAATCCTTCGAACGGGTGCTGGTGGTGGGAACCGGAAAGGCGTCGCCCCGGATGGGTGTGGCGCTGGAGGAAGCGTTGGGCGACCGGATTTCGGACGGGGTCATCAATACCAAGTACGAGCATTCGGAGCCGCTTCGCAGAATACGAACCGTGGAGTGCGGCCATCCGGTACCCGATGAAGCGGGTGTGGGCGGGACCCGGGAAATCCTGAAAGTTCTGGAGGCGGCGGACGACGGGACGCTGGTGATCTGCCTGATTTCCGGCGGCGGGTCGGCGCTGATGCCGGCGCCGTCCGAGGGCATTACGCTGCAGGAAAAACAGGACACGACCCGGCTGCTTCTCGAGTGCGGCGCCAATATCGTGGAGTTGAATGCGGTCCGCAAACATCTGTCCCGTGTAAAGGGAGGGGGTCTCGCCCGGTCGGCGTTTCCGGCCACGGTCGTGTCTCTCATGTTGTCGGACGTCATCGGCGATCCGATGGACGTGATCGCGTCGGGTCCAACGGTGCCCGATACGTCCACGTTCAAGACATGCGTGGAGGTCATTCAAAAGTACGAGGTTTCGAATCGCCTCCCTGAAGCGGTTCGGGCGCGATTCGAAGCAGGTGCGGCAGGCGAGATCCCGGAGACGCCAAAACCTGGAGACGCCGTCCTGCAGAGATGTCACAACGTCATCGTCGGCAGCAACGGTCTGGCGGTGGCTGCTGCCGCCGACCGCGCCCGGGATCTGGGTTATAATACGCTCGTGTTGTCCACGCGCCTGGAGGGTGAGGCTCGAGAGATCGCTCACGTCTATTCGGCAATCGGCAAGGAAATTCTTACGTCGGGGGCGCCTGTGGCGGCTCCTGCATGCGTGATTGCGGGCGGCGAGACAACCGTTACCGTTCGGGGCAACGGCAAAGGAGGGCGCAACCAGGAACTGGTGCTTGCGGGCGCCATGCATCTGTCCGGATGGGAAGGTACGGTACTGTTCAGCGGCGGGACGGATGGAACCGACGGCCCCACGGACGCGGCCGGGGCGATCGCGGATGCCGAAACGATCGGGCGCGCACAATCTGCGGGGCTTTCCGCTATGGAATCGTTAAAGGACAACGACGCGTACCACTTCTTCAAGCCGCTGGGCGACCTGGTGATGACCGGCCCAACGGGAACCAACGTCGCGGACGTGGCATTCGTCATGGTTGGGGCGACGTAGGCGGATGAAACGCCATCAGGCGCGTCCGGATTGGGAAACGTGTTGGCTCAGGCTTTTCCCGGGACCCGGCCTGGCTTCAGGTCTCCGTATTGACAATGGCGACGCCGATCCCCACCATGAGCACGCTGATCAGAAGCGTCGCCGAGATCGCCTCTCCCAGCAGCACGGCGCTGAACACGACGCCCACGACGGGTGTAACGAAACCGAACACCCCGAGGCGACTGGCTCTATAGCGTCGCAGGAGCGTTACCGAAACCAGAAAACAGAAACCGGCAACCACGAGACCCTGGTAGATGATCGCACTGGCGATGCCCGGGCTGATCACAGCGGTATTCAGGTCCTCCAGCAGGGCACTCAGCAGAATGAACACCGGCAGGCTGAGCGCGGCCTGCCATAGAAGAAGACGGGCGGGATGGATGTATTGGGTCAGTTTCTTGGTATAGACCTGCCTGGCGCCAAGCAGCAGACCGCTCGTCAGAACCATCACGTCTCCCGGCAGATAGCCGAGGCGTCCACCGGTCATGCTTTCAACGAACACGAGCACCACACCCGCAAAGGAGAGGGTCATTCCTGCAATCTTGAGGCTGCTTAGCCGGTCTCCAGGCATGAACAGGTGGGCGAACACCGCTGTAAAAAACGGGTACGTGGATATAAAGACGGTCGACCGGCCGGCCGTCGTTATATTCGTGCCGGCATTGAGCAGATAGATTTGCGCGACAAAAAGCAGAACCAGCTGAAACAGACCTCGTCTTTCGCCCGGTCCGGGCCGGAGTGGGACGCCGGAGAAGAACGCCCACGGGATTAAAGCCAACCCGCCCAGAAGAAAGCGGGCGGCCGCCAGCGCCAGCGGCGGAAGGCCGTCCAGAGCGATTTTGATGGCAATGGAGTTGCCTCCCCACAGGACGGCGGTGAGCAGGGCGAGGCTGCCGGCCTGAAGGGTCAGGCGTTCGTTGAGCACGTTCACGGCGCCGGTGTCCGATTGGCGGGGAAGCGACGGCGAACGAGAACATAGCCGATACCCAGCGGCACGAGAAACCACGCC
>LXNJ01001540.1_pt1 | contig 13495 bp, 6 predicted proteins | sample 809081 | NCBI WGS metagenome assembly LXNJ01 (sample SAMN04870510, study PRJNA318959) | sponge metagenome | biome: sponge; feature: marine sponge reef; material: water | host: Petrosia ficiformis | place: Greece: Milos, Mediterranean Sea | collected 2013-05-29 | depth 5-7 m
TGTGCATGCTGACGAACCAAGCATCTTTCCACCGCTCGACAAATGTCTTGGTGGCGGTTGTGGTACTAGAATCAGAATTCATGTGTGTGGTCTCCGAAAGTTGTGTAGGAACATAGATGCCTTTTGAACCAAGCGCAGCACGAACTCGCTCAATGCCTCGAGCGAGTCGGGATGCGACCGTCCCAGGGCGAAGGTCGAGTTCGCAGGCGATCTCGTCGTAACTAAGGTCCTCGAAATATCGTTTTAGCAAGGGATCTCGAAACCGGTCGTCAGTTCGATGGATTTCCCCGTAGATAGCGTCGACGAGATCCTTGTCTTCGCTCTCTGATTGAGGACCTTGTGTCGTTAAACTGAGATCCCTGGCGTAGGACTGCTCTCGGTTTACCCTTCGGCTGGATTCGCGGATGAGGTCTTTTGCGGTCGCCGCTATCACGGTGTGCCACCAACCAAGTGGGTTAGTTACCCTTCCACCAACAGGTTGGGCACTCATCAGCCTGATGATGGATGCCTGAACTACATCTTCCGCTTCGTCTTCCGTGACGTATCGTCGTGCTCGCCCGATCGCCCAGCAACGGTGTTTTTGAACGAATTTCGCAAGCGCCTGGTTGTCAGCCGCACGGTAATAGCGCGAAATCAAATCGGCGTCAGTAGTCTGTTCAGTCATTGCGATCTGCTATTTAGCATCTATTGGTTTGTCGCCGCATGCGGAGGTTTTGTTCCCGAATATTGATGGTTGATTCAAACGCAGAACCATCTGACCGAAATCACGAACCATTCGCGTATAGCTGAAATCGCTCTGGAGATCTTTCTAAGTCTTGTAACGCAAGGCGTCGTTATATGAAATCTTTTTAAAACAATGACTTAGTGAATTCGCGCGATGTAAATGGCGGCGCTACCGCCATTTACATCGGATTTTCGGCGCCGATGCCGCCAGTTTTCGTCGATTGCAGCTCGGCTTTCACTCGTACAACTTTTGAGTTAGAGACTCATTTGAACGAACACCTGCAACGTCGCCTCGGTCTGATCCTTAGACCGATTCACTCGACCGAGTGCAATTCGCGAAGAAATTGAGTCTTTGCCATGGATTGATTGTCGGAACTGCGTGCCTATCAGAGTTTGTTGGCGCGTAACATCGTATTTCGCATGCTGAACGAAGGGTGTGAGTAGAAACCTTTCGTTGACGATCAAGAATCCATAGCCGATCGCGGAATCTAGCTGGATGTGCCTTTCGCTTGCTTCCATGCCAGAAGGTCGCGTACGTTGGATACCCAGTCCGACATTGTTGAAACCACTCCAAATCACATCGCTTGCGTTGGTGTTGGTACCCCATCGTGGCGAAATCGAGGCCAACAGACCGGTTCCATTTTGCGACGGATTGATCATTGCTGACATGGTCACACCGCTTTCTGAATACGGTTGTTGCCCTTCTACGTTGAATGAATTGCCCATCATTTCAAATGCGAATGCACCGTGTCCGATCTTCAGTCCACCGGCAAATTCAAGCCCTGTACCGGTGTCACCATCGCCACCGTCAACTCTTAGATTGAGTCGTCCAAACGGAGTAAGCGACATGTCCCCAAGCCAATCCAGCGTGTAGGATGTTTCTACGCCCGTACGTAGCCGATGGACATTGACATCAAACCCTGAACTGGCGGACTCGCCTGACGAGGTAACGAGATTCGACGCTGCAACGTCTCCGCGCAGCGCTATTTCGAGTCGTGAAGTGTCGGTAACTCGTTGTCGACCGCCTACGATGGCAAGTCGACTGGTCAGACGGCTAGAAGCTGCGTCAGCCCCGACAACCGATGTGGTTAGCTCACCTTCGCCTATTCCGAAGGTTCCCCACAATGATGCCCGGTCACTTGGCGCATAACGGAAATATGGCATCAGTTGATTGAGTTTGATTCCTAATTGCTGGGTTGCCGTACCGTATGTGTAGTCCGATTCGCCTTGGTGTCGTGCACCCGATAGACCCAGTACCCATGCTTCGCCGATTTCTTTGTCGATGCCGAGGTAAGCGTTGTTGATTGCGCCGCCATAGTTTCCGCCACTGTACGACTGGCGATCCATATTGCTCCAGAGCGACCAGGGCTTAGCCTCGTCGTTTGCTCCGAGGGTGATGGAGAAGCCATTGTGAAACGGTGCGACAGAATTAGACGTGAATTGGTCGAAGCCGCCGTAACTTATCCCTCGTGGCAAAGATGGCAACGAGATCTGTTCGTCGTCATACGCGCCCCCGGCAGGGTGCGATGACGCTTGATTGGTAGTTTGACTAGCAACCCACGCATCGAGCGTGTCAGGTCGCAGGCTATTCTCTGACAGGTCCGAGTTATTTCTCATTAGGTTGGCTCTCGTGTCAAGTACTGAGGACACGCTACCAAGCATGGCACGACCGAATCCTGCCAGGGACTTTGCAGCGACTTCTTTCAGGCGTTCGTCGCCTACCACGATCTCGGTCGTTAATGAAGCGACGCCTCCATGGGGGTCGCTTGCGGACATCGTGAGGATGACATTTCCACGCGTGAGCGGCGTGTACGTCACGCCCGTCGGTGTTGCGCTTTCCGAAACCACGCGGGAAGCAGCGAGGGTCGCGGAAAAGGTCAGCTCATCGTCTTCGTCCGTGAACCAATCTCCAAAGGTAAGCCGATACGGTTCGCCACCAACCTGCAAGTGAATCGGACCAACTGGGGCGTTTACGCTAGGACCTAGGTTCTCGACCGTGACATTGAACGTTGCTTCTGTGGACGCTCCGTTCGTGTCTACCGCTGTTAACGTGACGACCGTTTCGCCGACCTGTAAGCCCTTGATTGTCAGCATGCCATCTTCGAAAACCATCTCAACAACCGACTCGTCAAGTACTCGTGCCGTGACCTGAAGCGATTCGCCGTCTGCGTCCTGGAACGCATCGCGTAGATCGAGATTGAGATCGCTCACGCGAGTCGTTGTCTGATCAGGTAACGACGCCATTAAAGTTGGCGCTGCGTTAACGACGTTGACGAAGAACATCGTTCTGGCTTCAAAGCCAGTATCGTTGGTTGCCGTCAGCTTCACAAGCGTCTCGCCTTTCGCTAACGCCGTGAGCGTAATGCGCGAACCGCTGACTTGCGAGGAGACAACGGAAGAATCGCGCACCACCGGATGCAGATTGAACACCGTCTTCCGCAACTCTGCGTTCGGTAACACGTCGTTTATGTCTAGCGTGAGGGGAGCACCGCGGTCAAGTGTTTGGGGTCCAAGCACGAGCGCATTGGCGGCCGCCGCTGTTACTGTAATGGTCTCCGTCACACGGGTCTCCGCACCGTGAGTATCGCGCGCAACGATGGTCATCATGGCGGTGCCCATATTCCGCGCAAATGCAGTCATGATGTTGCCTGGGTCCAGTACCACTAACAACACGTTGTTGTCCGAGGAACTCACGTCATAGCCAGCGACACTATCGTTCGAATTTGGATCAGTGAACAACTCGTCCAGCTTCAGTTCGAAGAACTCGGGCACCGGTATCGTGTTATTGGTTGGTAGGGCGGCTGTAAACGCGTCACGATCCAACACTGGCGGCGCGTTTGCACCATCGCCTTCATTCGCGACAACACGAATGCGTGCGGTCCCGGTCGTTGAGTTGCCCGCGGTGTCTGATGCGGTGACTGACAGTTCTGAATGACCGATGGAACGGGCGATCAGGAATGTGGTTGACGAGCCTGAAGCGCGTGATACGCGCAGGACCTCCATATTGGATGAAACAACGGCGAAGGTCAGCGTGTCGCCATCCGGGTCGGTGAATACACCTGCGATGTCCATCTCGTGATAGTTGCGTTGCTGCATCGTGTTGTCGGTAGGCAATGCAGCATCAAACGCAGTCTGGTTGAGTGTAGGTGCCCGGTTTTCCGTGGTGCCTTCCTCGACAACGGTAAGCTCGATATCGAGCGAGTTGACATTGCCAGCACTGTCGGTCGCCGTAATCGTGATGGTCGCGGTACCGACTGCTTCTGCGAACAAGAACAAACGGACGTTATCGGTCGCCAAGTTTGGGAGCACTACGCCGATGTCAGAGGACTCGACCGCAAACGTTATGTCGTCCCCATCGGGATCGGTGAAGATGTCAGTAAGCGTCATCTCGAGACTAGCACCTAGGACAAGTTCGTTTCTCGCTGGCAGAACGGCGTCTAGCGCAGAGTCGTTGACTTCTGGGGGTTGGTTTTCCGAAGAAAGTTCGCTCACGACCTCAATCGTGCGGGTCTCTGCGGTTTCGTTGCCTGCCGTATCAGCCGCTGTGAATGTGATCTCGGCACTCCCAAGGGCGCGGGCGAGCAAGACGGCAACGGCATTTTCGCCTGTTCCGGTGGTTGTAGCCAGTATGACGTTGGTTGCGCTTGATGCAACCGCGACCGAGATCGTGTCACCTTCCGGGTCGGTGAACAATTCGTGCAAAGGCACTTCGTAATTCTGATTTACGAGCATTTCCTGATTGTTGGGTAGCGCTGCTGTGAATGAAGCGGCGTTTGCAACCGGGGCTTGGTTCATCTGCACAACCACGTCAAACGTTTGCGTCGCTGTCAATCCAGCGTTGTCCGACCCGGTCAATGTAATGGTGCTCGTACCAATCGATAAGCCTGTGATGGTGAGTTCATCAACGCCTCGAACGGCTGCTGTTGCGACACTTCGGTTACTACTAACAGCGCTGATGATCAAGCGGTCGCCAATGTCCTCGTCGCTGAAATACTCACCTACACTAAAAGTTTGAGTTCCCTGTTCGCTTAGAGATCGATCCGGAACTTCTCCAACCGCAATTGGCGGATCGTTGACGTTGTTTACGGTGACCGTATACGTGAATGCACGATTGGAATCGCTTGCAACCCAGCCGTCATGTAACCCGAGGTCGATGACGTACGACGAGGTTTGTTCATAGTTAATAGATGCGGCAGTTACGATCGCAATTTGATTGGTTTGGCGGATGCATGTTGCCGTCTCCTCGGGACATACGTTTGTGCCGTCCCAGAGCGGATCTACGATAGCGCGGAAGTCGTTCGAACTCAGCGATACGGTAATCTCATCGGCGGTCGAGTCGTCATCGGCGTATTGCACCAATCGCGAAACCGCGGTCCCAATTGGGACGTTTTCGTTGATGTCTCCACCCACACCAATGACGCCTGCGGGTTCAAATCTTGGCGGGGTGTTCATGTTTCGGACCTCAACCTGGATCGTTCGCTCGAGTTGAATCAACCCGTCAGTCGCACGAACCGTGACCACGTCTTGCACGGTCGGGTTTGCAGGGCTGGTCCCAACGCCTGTGAGCGTCAAACTACTCCCTGAATGGGTGACCAGATTCGCGAGCGCATTGGGAAACACGGTGTACGAGATGTTGTCCATTTCCGGATCCGTGAAATACGCGTCAAGATTGAAACTCCGCGAAGTCCCCTCAAGCAAGCGTACCGTCATCGGTAGCACGCTCTGTGTTCCAGGATCGTCATGGGCATACAACTCGTTGATGTTCATCAACGTGACTTCAATCGATACGTCGGCGTGGTTCCAACCGTCGCTGGCGCGGAGTGTGACGGTCAATGAATTAGTTGCTGAGAGACTCGGACTTTCGTAATCAAGGAAATACCCTTGGAGCGCAACGCCGCTTGCAGGTTGGACGACTGCAATGCACATCTCGCCAATTTGGACCGCACTTACACCGGTGTTGAGGCAGTTCGACTGCGCGCCAACCAGACTGTATTCGAGGGTATCGCCGTGTGTGGAATTCGCGCCTCCATCCAGGTCGGTCGCATTCCAAGCGCCAAGGGGCACTGGGTTAATGGCGACTGCCGTCATAGTGCCTGCTGCGACCTCGTCGACCAGCACAGAGAATCCGGAAGCACCGCCACCAAATTGAGGCGGGTTGTTAACGCCCTGCTTCACGAACACGGTCACGTTGGCGCCTTCTTGTTTGGTCGTGACGTTGCCGGTTTGGTCGCTAGCACCGAAATAGAGCTTCGCCCAATAGACGCCGGCACTGGTCATGCCACTACCGTCCGCAGTCGCGATCAACAACGTGCCACGCGTTTCTACCGAAATGACGTCGGGTGTTTGCGGTAGATTGCTGTAACTATTGCAACGAGCTGCGTTTTCGACGAAGTCACCGGCTACTCCCGTGTCACAGACCTCGATGGTTGACTGAGGAAGCGAAACCGGGGCACCTTCAGGATCTCGAAAGAGACTGCCGATGTTGTATTGGAAGGTATTGCCAACATTCAGATAGCGCGCCTCCGCCGAGTGAGCAGGTGGCGCGACGTACGCAAGCGCTTCCTGGATAAGCACCGGCGTTTCGTCTATGTTCGCAAGCGTGAACGTCACGTGAAGGGAATTCGCGGTCCGCGAGGTCGGGGTTGTCGATGTTGAACGAGCGGTCAGCGTGAGTGTATGAGCTACCCGTGAGTCGTAGTCGAAAGGCATATCGCCAAGAATCAGCGCGAATGACGCGCTTGAGGCGGTGTAACCATTGGGACTCGCAGCTTCACCGATGGTGCAATTCAGCGCAGGAAAATCGAGAAGATCGGCCGGTGCGGTTTCGATCGCAAAGCAGAAATCAGTTGCGGCGGCGTTAAGCGCCCCTTGAATATCGGCGTTAAGCGTCGCGAGTTGTGTCGATTGTTGGGACGGATCCTCGTCCCACGTCATGGTTATGGTCGTAGCGCTAAAGGCGCTCTGGGCACTCGCGAGCGAGGATAGGAAGACGGCAGACAGTACAACCGCGACTTGCGCCGCGTAGCGCACGAGGTTTCGACTCTGGGAAACGGATTTAGACGATGAAACGACGTTAGGGACATCGACGCCGGTGTGAGGTCTAGACCGAGGAAGGGATCCACTTCGTACGAGCGACGGAGAGGTTCGGCTGGTACGTTGCAATCTGCAAAAGTATGAAACGATGTGATTCATCGGACTAGCCCGCGTCTTGTTAGTAGACAAATACTAAACGCTGCGGGAGAGAGGTTTCGCCTAGGGTCGAGGAATCGAGAGAGACGGCAGAATCAATCAAACTGACACTTGTGGCTGAAATACACGACAATTGAAACTGGGACATAAGCAAAGCGGAGATTGCGGGTACTAAGGAGTAAGCGTTAAGCCACCGTTAACCCATATCCGGTGCATTACCTCTAGATAAGAAGGTCAAATATGAGCATAGTCAATTGGCAAGAAATCGATACGTTGTTATTGGACATCGACGGAACGCTTTTGGATCGAAACTTCGACGACGTACTGTGGGAACAACTGCTACCAATAAGGTACATCGAGGAGCATGGATGTGACGCAGGTAAAACTCAAGCAAGCCTATTGAGGCACATGCAGGACGTCGCAAGCACCCTGGATTACTATCGGGTCGATTATTGGACTGAGTACACAGGCGTCGATTTGATCGCACTACATCACGAAATCGCGCACCTTATCGAGTTTCTGCCAGGTGCGAGAGCCTTCCTGCGCTGGATTCGACGGAACGGTATCAGCAGTATGCTGGTCACCAACTCCCATCGTGATTGTCTTGCGGCTAAAGATGCGTACTGCGATCTCAGCGAGGAGATTGCCGTAGCAGTGTCCTGCCACGACTACGGCTATCCGAAAGAAACGCGCGAATTCTGGGTAAAGTTGAACGAGGATCACCCGTTTGATAAAGCTCGAACGTTGTTTGTCGATGACAACGAAACCGTACTTGAATCCGCTAAAAGGTACGGTATTAAGTATTTACTCACGATCCGCCAACCGGATTCGAAGCAACCGCCTCGTCATGGACTACGGTTCCCTTCGATTGACAATCTCATGGAACTCGTACCCGAGTAGTCGATAACGCTGAGGCAATATGCCTGCTTATAACAGAGCTCGTGGTTCTACACGATGTTTTCTAGCCCGAAGGACTCTGCACGGAAGCACCGAGTGTACGCAGAATGTTGCATATGTTGGTATGATGCGATTCTCGCGACCGGGAGAGTTCGTCGACGATGAAGAAACTACTTTCCCTAAGTTATCTATTAGCCGTGTGTTCGGCGCCTGTACTTGGCCAACCCGCTGGTACCGCGCCTTCAAGCGCAACGATGATCGAAGAGATTGTCGTGATCGGCACCCGAGCCAGGCTTGAGAGCCAAGCGGACGAATTACCGGTGCCGGTTGAAGTGCACCATGGCTTTGAGTTGGCACGGACGGGAGAGATTGATCTTGGTGCCGCACTCACCAAACTGGCGTCTTCTTTCAATTACTCGCGGCAATCAGTAGGCGATGGCGCGTTGCTGAATGCCGCGACGTTGCGCGGTTTAGCGCCGGACCAAACCCTGGTGCTGGTGAACGGAAAACGCCGACACAGTATGGCGTGGTTGCGCGTTCTCGACGGTGTGATCGGGTATGGTACCGGTGGCACGGATCTACGCGCGATACCGTCAGCCGCTGTTGAGCGCGTGGAAGTGCTACGCGACGGTGCCGCGGCTCAGTACGGTTCTGATGCCATCGCCGGTGTTATTAACGTGGTGTTAAAAGAAGGCATGGACCACGAAATCATCGTCCACTCCGGTAGCTCGGGTGGAACAGGTGGTTCTACTCACGGTATGTCTTACAACGGCGGGATGTATCTCGCCGGCGGCGGATTCCTCAATTTCACGGGTGAGTGGTATACAGGGGATTCGCTCCGCCGCAATGGCGGGAATGGCGGGTACGACCCTGACTACCAGGATGTTCTCGTATCAGCCAGTTCGCCCTCCCACGCAGGACGTGGATTGTTTTTCAACGGCTCATTTCCGTTTCGAATCGATGCGGAGATTTACGCGTTTGGAGGCATATCGAAACGGGAAGGTCGTTCAAGTGGCGCATACCGCTTCAAATACAACTATTGGGATGGCATTGAATCCGGTGACGAGACGTGGGACTTCGTGCTGCCGAATTTCATCAATTTCCATGAGCGCAACACCCACCCGGTGTACCCTGAAGGATTCGTTCCCTACGAGGAGTCTGATGTGGGAGACCATTCACTGGCTTTGGGATTGCGCGGTCCTTTACGAGGCTGGGACATGGACCTGAGCGTGGTTTTTGGTCGAAGTGACTTTGAATTTGGCGTATCCGATTCAATCAACGCGTCAATTGGCGCGAACTATTTAGCACAAAATCCGGGTGCAAGTGTCGCGGATGTCATCGCAAATGCAGGTCCACTGCACGGGGACAGCGGTGGCATCGAATTCAAGCAACGAACGACCAACTTGGATATCCGCAAGACGCTCGAAGGGAACTTCGAGACGGCGATTGCCGCAGGGCTGGAAACCCGTCGCGAAACCTATTCGCAGAAAGCGGGGGATGAAGCGTCCTGGTCGTGTGGATCACCGCACGTTTCCGACTTCAATGCGTTCGCGGTCGGACCGGACGGGTCGCCACTTGAGGGCGTCGTCGCCGCGTGTGGCTTCCAGGGGTATCCAGGGTACAGCCCCTTAAATGTTCGACTGAGCGAAGACAGCCGCGACAGTCGCGCCGCTTATGCGGAAATAGAAAGCAACCCGATGGATGGTCTTTCTTTAAGCGCAGCGCTGCGAACCGAAGACTATAGCGATGCTGGCGGACAGACGACCGGGAAATTCACGGCCAGCGTCGCGCTTCTTGACAACGTCGCGTTGCGAGGTGCCGTATCTACAGGTTTTCGAGCACCGAGTCTCTCGCAGCGTCGATTCAACTCAATTCTCTTCGTGGGTAGCGATACTGGGTTAACAACCACGTTCTCCGCCAACGAAGGTCATCCGGTCGTGCGCGCATTCGGCATTGATTCGTTGAAGCACGAGACGTCCGATAACTGGAGCGCAGGTTTGATCTGGCGATGGACTGAAAGGAACTTACGGTTTTCGGTGGACCTATACGACACACGAATTCAAGATCGAGTGGTAAGGTCCCAAGGTATAGATTGTGGTGGGATTCCTGCTTGTGATACCGTTAATGCCTCAACCGCGACATTCTTTTTCAACGGTGTTGACACAAAAACGCAAGGCATTGATGTCTCGGCTTCGTGGGTGCTGCCGATTGCTGCTGGGGAGCTCTGGTTCACGGCAAATGGACACACGAACGATACCGAGATCATCGAGAGCAACATGCCGGACCGGGCACCAGAAGGACTGACGTTCGAGGATTATTTTGGCGGCTGGGGTGCCCTCACGCTTGAGCGGGGTCAACCCAATAGTCAAGGCAATTTCAGTGGTGAATGGCGAAGTGACGGTTGGGGAACCGTGTTACGCATGAATCACTTTGGTGAGGCGACTCAGAACCCGCTCGACACAGGCGAGATCAGGGTCGATCCCGCACAGACGTTTGACGTCGAAGCTTGGCTTGATCGCAGCTCATTTCAAGTGGCGCTGGGAATAAACAACATATTTGACACGTTACCGACTGAGCTAGCCAAGACGCACCTTTCGAGCGTACTTTGGGGAATTCGATATCCGACTGATACGCCTTACGGGTTGGGTGGAAGGTTTGGATACGTAAGAGTCAACTACGTACTCGACGGATAACCATGGTCTCAGCAACCAAGTAATTACGTGAGACGATTTGGATCGACACTTTCGTTATCAAAACTTTGGCCGAGCGAACGATATTTATCGTGAATGATTTAAAACTCACGGTTGAAGAAAATCTCTCACCCAAAACTTGATTTTGAGTCTATTACAACCTAGACCCGCGTCCTTCAGACTATGGAGTTGTTTGCGCGAATGTAGAGGGAAACGACTCGGCTGTCATTCGTCGCACATTCTCGTCTGGTTTGCCAGCGTGCAGTTGTAATCGCGATAGGTTATACGTTCCGTTGACGAAACGGGAACGAGGAAAAACCTAAATTTCCAGTCTACTAATAGCTGATCTAAGAGTGCTCGAGAAACACTTGGTTCATGTCGATAGATCTGAGTCATTTTCATCGCAGAAATGGTTGCGGCGAAGTTGATCTTGCGGGGCTCATTCATCGTGATTGTGACCCGTGCAATGGATCTGTTTGTTTTGTCGATTTCAAGGCTGAGATCTGCAGAGACGAACTGATCCGAGCCTACTTCGAGGTTCTTTAGACCTTCAAGAGTCAAAACGTTGTCGTTTTCATTTGCAACCGTTAGCGATTCCCAGTCTGTGTTTTGGGTCAGGTCGTCAAAAACTTCCTCTGGACTCATCCGTGTATAGCGTGGCGTCTGCTTGCGCTCACGCTCACGTGGTTCGCGAGCCTCAACCGAAATCAATGTCCATGGCAAGTCGCTTTCCAGTCCAGGATCGTAGCGTTCGATCCGACTAGGAATGTAATCAAGCGTGGCGTCAAGCTCGAAACTGCACACTGGGTGCGGTTCGTGTCGATTGAGGTAAAGAGCATCGACGACGAGTGCTCGTTGATCCATGCTTAGGTTGGGGATCTCCACGTCAAAGATTTGCGGTTCCTCGACGCAGTCCGAGTTCGAAGCGACTGTGGTAGTCGCAGCAATCCATACGATGCTGTAAACCATCAAGCGTTTTGAGTACGACAATTTGACGTTGTGTTGCGTGTCAGTGAATAGTTGATTAAGACCGTGCTTTCCTTGAATGGTTCTCGAAGCGAGATAGTGCCACCGTTGCGGACTCCTTATAAATGAAATACTTCTACACTAATCAAGCGACAGCACGAATAACCCGTATTGCATGTCGCTGACAATGATGTTGCCGGAAGGCAGATAGGGATACACGCTCCACGCACCCGTTTGTGACACATCGTTGTGTTGTGGAAATGTGTCGAAAAAAGCGATCTCCGTCATCTCTTGTGAAGCAAGATTGTCGAACTCCAGTACGCGCAGACCGACGCTGTAGTTGGCTTGGAATACACGGTTGCCGAGAACGTACAAGTTGTGGTCTGTTGCTTGGGTTTCATGTTCAAACGCATACAGGTATGCAGGCGCGTCTAAATCTGATATGTCAATTACGTGAGTACGGGTCATTTGGTCAAATGTCAATTCATCTAACTCGTCGCCGAGTAGAAAATACTGGTGGTCTTCCGTCAACCATCCTTGGTGGACGTACGCCTGTTGTTCGTACGTCAACGATGAGATCGTCATTGGCGATGATTTCTCCGTTACGTCGACTACCTCGAAGTGATCTTCGTTCGAGCTGAAACATAGCTCCCTATCAATGTAGTCGGAGTCGGTCCCGGCATACACGACACACTGGCTGTCGTGTGTTCGTACGGTCATATGACAACCGGCAAATTGGGGGTTATTTGGTATCGATAGATCGATCATGTGGAGACCCGCATCGCAAGTATTGCTGAGCAAGGCATATATGAAGCCGGTGTCCTCGTTGATAGCAAGATTGTGCGTGTTCTCGATATCGCCATAAACGGTGTCAGCAGTAAATTCCTGAGGTGCCGACTGATCCCGTAAACGAGTCAAATCGAACACTTGCATGCCATGTGCTCCAGCATGGTCCGCGACGACGTAAGCATAGTTCTGATAGACCTTGATATCGCGCCAGGTCGAGTTCGCAGATTGCGTCGGTAAACGACCTAGAAATACTGGATTATCTGGGTCCGAGATATCGACGAACGCGGTTCCATTGTTCAACCCCATCAGTGCGTATTCATGATCGGTATCCGCGTCGTGCCAACCCCAGATGTCGTTCCCAGATTCACCACCCAGCTCATCGAATTGCACTCTGCTACGAAGAGAAATACCTTGGCATGCGAATTCGTCGGCTTGTCCGTCTTCACAAGGTTGCGCGCTACTTGTGGGTGGTTCGGGCGGCGGAGGGGGCGGTGGTGGAGGCGTTACAGGAGGCGACGTAATCACGACCGGCTCTGGATTGGTTCCGCCTCCACCACAGCCGACGAGCATCATCGCTAAAAGCACAGCGACGACGAATGAAGATGCTTCGCTCTGATTCAAGCTACGCCAGACTCGAACACCTCGTCGTTCAACCCATCGTGACATCGTCGTTAATCTCTCGCTTCAGAACGACAAGCGTTCGTTTTTGTCACGCTTGCGCGAATTTGGACTCGGTCGCATAGATATCGTTACTGTACAAGTTATGAAATTGCCTTGTTACTGGTCAGAATCGTCGTCGTTCCGAACGTACGCGACGCCAACAATCTGGATCGTGCTATCCTGCCGCAAAACATCTAACTGTCCTTCATTCACACATTTGACCCGCACGACTTCCGTGGCGATTTCGACAAACTTCACTTGGTATTGACCCACGTCACAAATGCTTTTCACATCTAAGATATGGTCAAAAACCGCACAAGCCGTAAGTGACAGCAAGAGAATAGGTAGGGCAAGTCGCTTTAACACGATTACGGCTCTTGTGCTCAATACTTGTAGCGCATCGCTTAAGCGCTGCTATTAGGTTTCGTCTTCGGTGTTTTCGTGGTCAGTAACCACCTCGCCGGTCTCGTACAGGTACCCATCCACAGCGTCGGACAATTCGTTCGAGAGTTTCACGGCTGCTGGGAGACTCAGTGCGACTCTCTCGGTGGTAGAGCCATCACCGTTTGCGTAGGCAAATT
>LXNJ01001541.1_pt1 | contig 13493 bp, 9 predicted proteins | sample 809081 | NCBI WGS metagenome assembly LXNJ01 (sample SAMN04870510, study PRJNA318959) | sponge metagenome | biome: sponge; feature: marine sponge reef; material: water | host: Petrosia ficiformis | place: Greece: Milos, Mediterranean Sea | collected 2013-05-29 | depth 5-7 m
ACGGCGGACTTCGGCGGCGCCGGGATTGCCCAGGCTCTGGCCCAGATCGGAAGCCGCCACGTGGAGGACGTCAGCGCCCGCAACCTCGAGTATGTCGTCGAGGTTGTGGACTGCTTCGATGTCTTCGACCATGGGGATCACCAGCAATTGCGAGTTGATCCACGCCGCCGCCTCGTTCCGGGAGACGCCGATACCGTAGTCATGGGCCCGGCCGATGGCCACGCCCCGGTAACCGTCGGGGTGATAACGAGCGGCGCGAGTGATCGCGGCGGCCTGCTCTCCCGTGTTGACGTGGGGGACGATTATCCCCTGGAGGCCGCGGTCGAGGAACCGGAGGATGGTGTGCTCGGAGGGGTCGGGTATGCGTGCGATGGGCGTAATGCCGTAGGACTCGGCAGCGCGAACCATGTGCTCGACCTGGTCCAGATCGGCAGGGCCGTGCTCGCAGTCGATCATGACGAAGTCGTAGCCGAGGGCGCCGAGTATCTCCACGGTGTCGGGAGCGTACCGTGTGACGATGCCCCCGAAGACGACTTCGCCTTCGTTCAGTTTGGCCTTCGTGGTGTTGGTGCGCATGAAGATGCCCTCTTCCGCCTTCGTACTACTTCCATTCCTGGAAGAGAGGAGTTGCTGTCGGCGGGCTACAATGCGGGCAGCGTACTCCCTGAACGGAGGCAAGGAGAAGACCATGAAGGCTCTGGAAGCGATGGCTGAGATCCTGAAGCGGGAGGGTGTCGAGTACCTCTTCTGCTACCCCACGACGGACCTGATCGACACCGTGGCCGCCGTCGGCATCAGGCCCATCGTGTGCCGTCAGGAACGGGTTGGCCTCGGCATGGCGGACGGCCTCAGCCGGGTCAGCAACGGCTCGCAGATCGGCGTGTTCGCGATGCAGGCGGGGCCGGGCGCCGAGAATGCGTTCGCCGGCGTGTCGACGGCATACGCGGACTCGTCGCCGCTCCTCGTGCTGCCGTCCGGGTACCCGCGCGACCGCGAGGGCTGGCCCCGCTATTTCACCGCGGAGCGCGGCTACCGCAACGTGACCAAGTGGCTCGAGACAATCAACGTCCCGGAGCAGACCGAGGACGCCATGCGGCGCGCCTTCTCCCGGCTGCGCAACGGCAGGCCGGGCCCGGTGATGGTCGAGCTGCCAACCGACGTCGCCGAGTTGGACGTGGGCGAGACCGGCTACGAACCGGCCACGTCGACACGCGCCCTCGCGGACCCGAGAGACGTGGAGCGCGCCGCCCGCGCCCTGGCCAACGCCAACGCGCCGGTCATCCTGGCCGGACAGGGCGTCCTCTGGGCCGGGGCCACGGACCAGGTCGTTGAGCTGGCCGAGATGCTGGGGGCGCCCGCAGCCGCAACGCTCCTCGGCAAGAGCGCGTTCCCAGAGACCCACGCGCTCTCCATCGGCACGGCCGCAACGTCGACCTCGCCCATGGTGCGCAGCTTCCTGGACAGGGCCGACGTTATCCTCGCGGTGGGGGCGAGCCTGGCCAAGCATCAGATGAACCTCCCCCTGCCCGACGGCCGGACCATCATCCAGCTCACCAACGACGAGGCGGACCTGAACAGGAACTACGCCGCCGCCCATCCCCTGCTGGCGGACGCCCGGCTGGGGATGCGCCAACTCATAGACGCCGTCCGCGACGCCGGCGGCACGAACGCCGGTCGCCGATCGGCGGTCGAGGCAGAGATAGCGTCGGCGTACGACACATGGGTCGACGCCTGGCGGGGCAAGCTCGAATCGCAGGACGCGCCCATCAACCCGTATCGGGTCGTCTGGGAGCTGAACCGCGTCATCCCCGCGGACGAGGCCATCGTCACCCACGACTCCGGCAGCCCGCGCGACCAGATGGTCCCGTTCTACCGGTCGGCCGGCCCGCGCAGCTACATCGGCTGGGGCAAGTCCCATGCGCTGGGCACGGGCCTCGGTTTCGCGATGGGGGCCAAGCTCGCTGAACCCGACAAGGTCTGCATCAACTGGATGGGCGACGCCGCGTTCGGCATGACGGGCCTCGACTTCGAGACCGCCGTGCGCAACAACATCCCGATCATAACGCTCGTGTCGAACAACTCGACGATGGCCATCGAGACGAGGCGGCTCGTCGGTTCCCACGAGAAGTACGGTACGCGGGACGTTGGCGGCAACTACGCCGACCTGGCCCGCTCCCTGGGCGGCTGGGCGGAGCGCGTCGAGGACCCGGAGGAAGTCGGTCCAGCGATTCTGCGGGCCCGGCGCGCCACGGAGGAGGGCCAGGCGGCGCTGCTGGAGTTCATTACGTCGGCTGAGACGGCCCTGAACCGCTAGACATTCGAGCCGGGCTTGCTGAGGCTAGGACTGACCGGGCTGGAGCCTGGGGCGGGGTGTACAAGGTGGTACCCCCGACAGGTACCGTTTGTCTATCCGCCATCATGGCATCGCCCAGATTCACGCTGCGCCTCATAACGGCCTTGTGCAGCAGTCCGGCCCCGTTCATTGACAGCCGCCTCCATGCGCCAGCTATCGGATGGCGAAGGGGAGCCCTAGTGGCCCAGTTCAGCTAGCGTCTTGTCTCTCTTATCGTGCAATGCAAAGGGAGGGGCTACGTCGATGTCGATCCCGGCTGGGAGATTCCGGCGCCGGCTGGTTGTGCGCCCGGTGCACGGCCCTCCACGAGCTCAAGGCGCAGCCTCAGCCCCAAGGCGTTGGTGACCTTCAAGAGCGTTACGAGGGTGGGGTTACCGCCTTCGGACAACGCAGAGTAGAGGTTGCCGCGGTTTAGACCGGCGTCGCGGGCAAGGGCGCTCATGTTCTGCGTCCGGGCGACGTGCTTGAGGGCGGCGCGAATCACAGCCCCGTCCCCCTGGTCCTCATCCACAGCAGCCCTGAGAAGCCCTCGGACATCCTCCTCGGTCCGTATGTAATCCCCTGCGTCGAACTTGCGATACTCCTCAGACATCAGCTCCTCCATTCCATCGCCATTCTCCTGGCCCGCTCGATGTCCCGACGTTGGCTGTCCTTGTCGCCGCCGCATAGCAGGATGATCAGTTCAGTGCCTCGCGTGGTGAAGTAAACCCGGTATCCAGGCCCGTACTGAATTCTCATCTCCGACACGCCGCTCCCAATGGGTCTCACGTCTCCGAGGTGTCCATCTTCTGCTGCCAGCAACCTGGCGACGATGCGGTCCACCGCCTAGCGGTCCCGCAGCCTGCCCAGCCACCGGTCGAATGTCGCGCTGCGCAGGATGGTGTACATGGTCGTATTGTACGATGTACCGTACAGCACATGAAAGGGATCCGCGAGATAACGGTCAGGTCAGGGGCGTTGGGAGGCATGGGAGACACTTGCTGCCGCCCATGGGGTCCCCCCGCCCAACGCGTCACACTACAGGAATCACGAGTCCTCGGTGCGCCGACCAACTGCCGAGCGACATCTCGAAGAACCGGCCGCGCGCGGCCCGCATCCCGCTGGAGTACTCGCAGAGCGCATCGGGTCTGGGGCCAGACCGTGGATGCCTGGATGTACGACGGCGCCCGCCCGTCCGACCGCAACCTTGCCGCCCTGTCGGAGGCCCTCTCGCCGGAGGGCGACCAGCCCGGACAGGTCCGGCTGCTCTCCGATCTGAGGCGGCTCTACTGGGTCAGCGACATCGTGGAAGTCCTGGCTGGGATCCTCGATCCCGGAGTGACCGAGGAGATCATCGTGCGGCTCCGCGCCTATGCCGGGATGGCGGAAGCGCCTGAACATCGTTGGGGCCCGTTGGGGAGTCCATTCAGTCTTCCCAGGGGGCGCTTGGCATGCCGATGCCTAACTCAGCACCCGCTCAACGCACCCACCAAAATCGTCACGGAAGCGGCTGAGCGCCACGGCCGAGACCCGTCAACGCTGCTGAACTGTAAGACGCTCTACGCCAACGTCAACGAGGACAAAGATTTCGCTCGACGTGAGCTCGAAGAGCACTTTCACGCCTTTCGCTACCAGAGCCTGCAGGAGCTCAAGGAAAGCGTCCCTCGGGGTTCCTTGAGACACGCTAAGGCAGCTTGTGAGGACTCGATAGGGAGTTGACCGTTCAAGGTAGGGGTACCCCTGAGCCTCCGGCTGAAGTAGGATTGGGGCATTCCGGGTGAATGCAGAGGCGATGCCATGGAGCTAGGGGCGCGGCGTATCGGCTTGAGGCCGTTCCGACAGTTCGGTTCCATCGCGAGCGGGCGATTCGGCATCTACGTACCTGCCGTGATCACCATAGGCCTGATTCTGATCATGCTGGCAATGATTGCTGTCATTGCCTTTCAACACCGGGAGGGTGCAGGCGCAACTGATCGCAGCTTCACCTTCGACAATTTCGTTAGTGTGTATACGGACGCTTTCGTCTACAAGACCATTCTCAACACGGTTGGGTTCTCCATCGGGACGACTATCGTCGCGTTGCTGTTTGGTGTGCCCATCGCGTGGCTTTCGGAGCGTACAGACCTTCCCGGCCGGAGATTCGTCTTCCCGGTGATGACACTCACAGTTGTCATTCCGTCGTTCTTCACAGCGATGGGGTGGCAATTCCTGTTCGGCAACAGGATCGGGATTATGAACAAGTGGTTGCAGCAGTTGACCCCCATCGAGCAGTCGCCGTTCAACGTAAACACGATCATTGGCATGGGCTGGGTCGAAGGGGTTACTCTGTCGGCTCTGGCCTACATTATGATTGCCGGCGTATTCAGGGCGATGGATCCGTCTCTTGAGGAGAGCGCCCAGGTCCATGGGCTGCGGTTCTGGGCGAAGCTGCGGCATGTTACCCTGCCATTGCTGTGGCCGGGGATACTGGCGGCGTCGCTCTACGTCTTTGCCATCGGGTTCGCTGCATTCGATATCCCGGCCATCATCGGGCTTTCTGGGCGCATATTCACTTTCAGCACGTTCATCTATACCGAGGTCAACGACCCTAACGGGCAGGCCCCCAATTATGGCCTGATCGGTGCGGCAAGCGTCATCCTGCTGGTCGCTGCGCTGTTCATGAGCTGGTGGTATCTGAGGGTCATCAGCAAGTCGAGTCGTTATGCTGTCGTCACTGGCCGCTCCTACCACCCCCGCCTCACGCAATTGGGGCGAAAATGGATACTGGGATGGGGTTTCATTGCATTGACGTTCGCGCTCGCTCTAGGACTGCCCCTGCTGTCTCTGATGTGGGCTGCGGTGACACCGTACATTCAGCTGCCGTCGGCTGCCGCCCTCGACAGGGTGTCGCTGGACAACTTCCGAGAGATCCCGTGGAACGGATTCAGAAAGGCAGTCATCAACACGGTTGTGCTCGCTGTTGTGGCGCCGACGCTGACGGCCATTGCAGCGCTCGCAATCTCATGGATCGTCATCAAGAGTAGCAGCCGATTCGGCCCCACCATGGACGTGCTGGCGTTTCTGCCCCACGTTGTGCCCAGTCTCATCTTTGCGGTCGGCGCACTGCTTCTCACTCTCTTCTGGGTACCGCATTGGACGGGCCTCTACGGCAGCCTGAACCTCATCCTCATCGTCTACGTAATCACGAGGGTCAGTTTCCCGACTCGGATCTATAACAGCTCTCTGTTGCAGATCCACCAGGAACTGGAAGAGGTTGGATACGTTTTCGGGCTCCGTAAACTACGCGTGCTCTGGCACGTCCTGGTGCCATTGCTACGCCCCGTGCTCGTTTACACATGGCTGTGGATGGCCCTTCTCACCGTTAGGGAACTCGCTGTTGCGGCCTTCCTCGCATCGCCTGAGAACGTGACGGTCCCTGCGTTCATCTGGAGCATCTGGGCATCCAGTGAGTTCAATGTGTCCGCCGCGTTGTCATTGCTCTTCGTACTGTCTATCGTGCCGGTCGTGATCGTCTATTTCATCGCAACGCGGAGACTCATGAATGCGGGCGCATGAGCCGATCACAGCGAACATGAGAGCGTGCGCACAGAGCGTCTCGGAGGCTGGAAGGAATCCAACTGGAGGGAGCGACCCGTGGATACTCCATCTTTGATCGGACAGAGCCTTGCCAGGTTCGACGGGGCGGACAAGGTTGTGGGCGCGGCTCTCTACTCTGCTGATGTGCTGCGGCCTGGCTGCCTCTGGGGTGGATTCGTCAGGAGCATCTATCCCCATGCCCGCATCGTGAGCATCAAGACCGATGAAGCTGCAGCCTTGCCCGGGGTCAGGGCCATCGTAACGTCGACCGATCTTCCGGACCGCCTCATCGGCCATCACACTCTGAAGGACAAGCCCCCTCTGGCACGGGGAGTTGTAAGGTACGTGGGTGAGCGAGTCGTTGGTGTCGCCGCGATCGACAAGGACGCGCTAGAGGAAGCCCTCCGGCTGATTACGATTGACTACGAAGAGTTGCCCGCAGTCTTCGACGTTGAAGGAGCGTTGGCGCCCGACGCTCCGGTCCTGCACCCCTCCTACTCCGACTATCGCAGCAGCTTTGACCGCGAGGACGCAGGGGACGCAAACTTCGAGACGGTGGTCAACTCATCGCCGGACTCCGTATTGCCTTTCATGCCGGGCACTGTCTATGGCCCTCGGAATATGGGGCCGTCGGTGAAGAACGTGCAGTCCATCTGGCGCATCGACAAGGGAGACGTGGACGCGGGGTTCGAGGAAGCCGACTTCATATTCGAGAACACGTACACCACGCCCATGATCTTCCAGGCCTACCTCGAGCCTGGGGCGACGGTTGTAGAGATAGGAGACAGCGGAGCAGTTGACGTCTGGACGAGTCACCAGTCCCGGTTTCGTGTCCAGCGAGACCTCGCAGAGTTCACTGGAGTGCCGGTGGAACAGATCTCGGTCAACACCACCCACGTGGGAGGGTCTTTCGGTGGCAAGATGGTGTTCGAAGATGTCGTCTGCGCCTACTACCTGGCAAGGGCCGCCGGAACACCTGTCAGGGTCGTCTCCTCCTACAGCGAGGCGATGGTGGACGGTGCGCCGCGCCACGCGGCCACAGTCGTCGAACGGGTAGGTGTAAAGAGAGACGGAACGCTGTGGGCGTGGCACGGCAAGGTCTACTACAACGGAGGAGCCTATACGGCGCGCACGCCCCTCAACTCGAATATGAACGGCACGTTGCGAATCGCTGGTTCGTACCGGACACCAAACGTCCGCATCGAGAGTTTCGTTGTGTACACGAACCAAGTGCCCGGGGGCTACTACAGGTCACCGGGAGAGATACAGTGTCTGACTGCCGCAGAGAATATGGCGGACGAGATAGCACGGACGCTCGACCTGGACCCGCTGGAATTCAGACTGCGGAATGTGGTGCGCGACGGCGACATGCTCCCATCGAACCAGGACCTAGAGGACCCAAGAGCGGTGGATGTGCTTCGCGGGCTCAGGGAGCACAGTGGCTGGGGAACATTTGCACCGGTCCCGCCCTCCGACGCTCCGGAGCTTGCCGTAGGTCGAGGCATCGCCTGCGGACACCGTCACATCGGAGCGGGCGAGACCCACATGCGCCTGCGCCTGGAGCCGGATGGCTCGTTTCTGCTGACGACCGCCGTGGCCGACACCGGGACGGGCGCGCACACCATGCACCGGCAGGTAGTCTCCGAGATACTGGGTGTGGACCCCGCGCTCGTCAGAGTCCGAGTCAGTGGGACAGACGGCCCTTTCGACGAAGGCATCCGCGCCAGCCGCGGAGCGCATGTAGAGGGCAATGCAGCCGCCACGACCGCCGATGAGTTCATCAAGCTCGTCCTTAGCGAAGCGGCCAGGTACTGGGAGATCCCCGAGGACGGGATCGAATGGCGGGCCGGGCGCCTGTACGCGCGCGCGAGTGATAGCGAGTTGGCCTTGAGCGAACTGGCCGAGAGCCGGGCAGGTGAGCCTCTTGAGGCCGAAGGTCGTTTTCGAGGGCCCATCTCGAATGTTTACGACTTCCAGGCGATGGTTGCCGACGTGGCGGTCGACAAGGAGACCGGAGAGGTGCGGGTCCTCCATCTCTACTACACCCATGACACCACGACAATCATCAACCCCACGCTGCACGACGGCCAGCTCTATGGCGCCATATCCCAAGGGCTCGGTCATACGCTCATGGAAGAGCTCGCAGTTGACCAGGGGGTCATCGTGGACCCGCAGTTGGCGGACTACAAGATCCCCAACATCAGGGACATTCCGCCTCTGACGCTCCATCACGTTCCGGCAGCTGTCGGCCCGGGTGTGTTCAACGCCAAGGGAGTCTCGGAGCTTGGCATCGGCGTCGTAGCACCGGCGATCATCAACGCTGTCTGCGACGCCGTTGGAGTTCGCATCAGAAGTCTGCCGCTGACCAGCGAAAAGGTTCACCGCGCTCTCGAATCCGCGGAATAGGACCCGCAAGAGGGCTCGCCGACCGTCCGGTCACGTGTCATGAAGCTGGCGGTGGCCGAGGAGCTAGTCCGTGTCCCCTCGCACGGTTTCGTCGGAATCGTCGAAGCAGAGGACCTGATTGTGGTCGATAACTGCGAACGCGTCACCGCCGAGGCGTACCGACGGGACCGTGTTCACTCGGAGCGTTTCACCTGACGACTTGACGACGTAGATACGGCGGTCGCCCAGGAATGTCTCACTCGCCACGCGGACGGGGACCACGGTCCGGTTGTCGCTCGAGTCAGGCCTTGATTCAGTCACATCGATTGCCTCGGGTCGGATGCCGAGGGTTATGGAGCTTCCGGGGGCAACCCCTCCTTGGCAGCCGACCCGCAGGATGCCCATCGATGTCTTGACCGTGTCAGCGTCGACGACCTCCCCGTGAACCCAGTTCATCTCGCCAAAGAACTGCGCCACCCGAGGATTGGTGGGATTACGATACAGGTCCTCGGGCGGGCCCACTTGCAGGATGTTACCGTTGTGTACCACTGCGATGCGGTCGGCGATATCCATTGCTTCGTCCTGGTCGTGAGTCACGTAGGCGACGGTCAGACCGATTTCATCCACCAACGCCCTGATATCGCTGCGAACCTGCTCCCGGAGGCGGGCGTCGAGGTTACTGAGGGGTTCGTCCATAAGGAGCACCTGCGGTTCCACGGCCAGCGCTCGCGCCAGCGCAACTCGCTGCTGCTGGCCGCCGCTCAGTTGGGGCGCCGGCCGGTCGGCGAGTCCATCCATACCAACCAACGCCAGTGCACGTCGCACGCGCTCCTTTACTTGCTCCTTCGGTACACGCATCGTCCCCCGCGTCAGCGGCAGGGCGATGTTCTCGTAGACGGTCAAATGCGGCCAGATCGCGTATGACTGAAAGACCATTCCCAAGTGCCGGTCCTCGGATGGCACTACGGTGTCGCTCGCCCCGGAGAAGACAAGCCGATCGCCGATCCAGAGATCGCCCGAGTCCGGTTTCTCGAGGCCTGCGATGCAGCGGAGCAGGGTTGTCTTGCCGGACCCGCTTGGACCGAGCAAGACGAAGAACTCACCGTCCTCGACGTCGATATCCACGCCGTTGAGCGCGGTGACTCCTTCGTTCCCCTTGGTGCGGTACGTCTTTGTGAGATTGCGTCCGGTGATCAATGCCGCCCCTCTCCTGCTCCGCCCTATCCTCTTGCGGTGATTGCCTGGGAACGGACTCCGAATACGCGCTCCAGTGCCCGGCGAGTGAACACCACGGCCATGTCGCGTTTGTATTCGGCCGAGCCTCTCATATCCTCGATCGGGTCTGCGAGGTCGTATACAACCTCTGCTGCGTCCCGCAGCGCCTTTGGCGTGGGCTCTTTGCCTATCAGTTCGGCTTCCACGGCCGAAGCCCGAAATGGCGCCGGTCCCGCCGCTCCCAGTGCCACACGTACGTCTTCGATCATGCCGTCTCGTACTCGTCCAATAGCTGCTATAGACACGGTAGCGTAGTCATCCTCGCTGCGTGGAAGGAACTTGGCGTAGATCCAATTGCTCTGCGCCGACGGCACTGGGACCGTAACCTCCTTAGCGATCTCATCGGGCTCCAGAGAGGTTTCGAATGGTCCGGTCCAGACATCTTCAGCCCGGATAACACGCTCGCCACGAACTGAGATAACCGTGACTGTTGCGCCGAGCACTATCAGGGCAGGCGGCGGGTCCATGGATGGGTCTGCCTCGGCTATGCCACCTCCGACGGTAGCCATGTTACGGATACGAATTGTCGCGACCCGGCGGTAAGCCTCCGCCAGCAAGGGGACGCTTTCCCTCGCTAGCGGTGAAATCTCGATGGCGCGCTGGGTCGTCAGCGCCCGAATGCTCAGGGCTCCGCCGATCAACTGGACCTCGGTCGATCCAGCCGTGTCCCTAAGGCTGATCACATGAGCAGGTTGGATGAGGCCTTGCTTGAGGAGGACGGTGAGCGCCGTGCCGCCGGACAGCAGCATCGCGTCTTCGCCGTATTGAGCAAAGAGGGTCGCTGCCTCCTCAATCGTGCGTGGGCGGTGGAAGTCGAAATGGTGCATCGTCTACTGTTCGACCGATTTGATAGATTCGATTATCTGGTAGTAGCCCGTACACCGGCACAGGTTGCCCATCATCCACTCCCGGATCTCCTCTTCCGTGGGATTCGGGTTGCCGTCGAGCAGGGCTTTCGCCGCCAGGACCTGCCCCGGTGTGCAGATGCCGCACTGATACCCACCATGCTCGATGAATGCACTCTGTACGGGGTGCAAGGCGTCGTGTTCTGCGACTCCCTCGATGGTGACCAGGTCGGCGCCGTCCACCAGCACAGCCAAGGTGATGCATGAGGAAACCAACTCTCCGTTGAGCAGCACCGTGCAGAGGCCGCACACGCCCATTCCGCAGCCCTCCTTGGTACCTGTCAACTGGAGGTCGTAGCGAATGAGGTCGACCAAGAGCCGGTTCTGAGGGACCCGAACCTGCACTTCCCGGCCATTCAATTTGAAAGACAGGGGTTCTTCCATACTCATCTCGCCTCGGGTATTCCACGTTCTTGTAAGGGTCGCGTGGTCAATGGATCTGACGACGGCTTCGTCGATAATTCGCCGGGAGATCGGCCAGTCAGGTACTCCATTCTGTGACCCCCCTGAACGGTTCGTCTTCCCTCTCTCTCATTGAGCGACGGGCAGTACGAACGAGGCTCTATTAGCACACGGTGCACTTCGTGTCAACAAGAGACCGCGACAGCGCACGTGCCCCTGTTGCGGCAGGCCGCGATTGGCGACGACGATGGCACTGTGGACGGTAGGTTCGTTATGGATTCGTTGACGTCTTGGTTGCTTCTTGCTAGTATCGGCGCCCTCAGCATGGTACGAGGGAGGATTACCTTGTCAACTCAAAGAACGAGATTCGAAATTCCGCTCAGGACGTGGTTGCGGAACCGCGCTGCATTCGTGCTCGTAGCTGGGGCGATGATTGCATTGCTGGCTGCCTGCGGCGCCGACCCAACGGCAACGCCTGTCCCTACCGCCACCCCTGCCCCAGTGGCCACTCCAACGCCCAGTTCTCCCTTCACTCCTGCCATGCAGCAGCTCATCAAGGATGCGGACGCCGAGGGCACGCTGAACTGTGTTGAATCCAGCTTCTGCGATACCGACTTCCTCGGGGCTGTCGAACAGGGCATGGAGGCTATGTACGGCATCGACATCAGCATCGAGGCCGGCGCTGGCAGCTTCATGGGCGCCATGATCACACGCATCCTCGAGGAGCGTGCGGCCGGACAACCTCCCGTGTCTGACGTTCTCTACGTCAGCGGCGGTGAACCGTTCTACACCTTGTCCTCGGGCGGCGGAACCATCCCTGATATCCCTTGGAAGTCCTACGACCCCACCATCACCGACGAAGAGATTACCAGGGATGGCAGCGGCATCCATCTCTTCGCAGATTCCGTCGGCATCGTCTACAACACGGACCTCTACAGCGCCGATGAGATACCACAGGCCATTGAAGACCTCCTCGATCCCAAGTTCGACGGCCTCATCGCTACTACTCCCTACGGTACCGGCTGGGGCGAGTGGGGCATGATTGTTGGTCCTGACAGGGCTACCGAGGTCGCGACTGCCCTGGCGCCCATGGTCGGCGGCTTCACCGGAAGCACTGACTTCGGCCCCATCATCACCGGACAACTACCCATCTTCGTGTTCACGGGTAGCTCTAACCTGGCGCTCAAGGAGAAAGAGAAGGGCGCTCCAATCGACGTGTTCAGGCCCTTCTACGCCTACTTCGTCAGTGCGGTAACACCCATCAACGGAACACCCAGCCAGAACCTCGCTACACTGTTCACCCTGTTCCTCCACACCCCTGAGGGCCAGGAAATTCTTTGGGAGTACCGGCGCCAGGACTCCCCCTACATAGAGGGCACCAACGTCAACGAAGAATTGGTCGCCGCTCGCGCTTCAGGCGCGCCGATTACACTCCAGACTCTGGACCAGCTTGAGGAGTTTGAAGGTGGCATCCAAGGCTACGTAGACCTTCGTGCCGTGGTAAACGAGTTGATGAAGACAGGTGGCGGCTAGGCCGTCGCTCACCTGTGGTGGCATTGAGTGAACATAGCCCACGGCGCATGCGCCGTGGGCTATGTTCATTCTGGCAGGGAAGATTACTCGAGCAGGAGCAGCAGTGATGGCAAAACCGAGGATCGCAGTCTTCTCAGGGCCACGGTCCACGATCGCAAACACGCCCACGGCCGTCACCAGCAATAAGGGCCGGCTCGATGGGGAGCAGATGGCGGATGGCTATGACCACCTTGTCCCCCAACTGCTGTACGAGCCCGTCACAGTCAAGATCCGTAAGTACACTGCCCACCCGTTGGAAGAGGACAGCAAGGATGTCTACCACGAGGACGGCCGGGACTATTATGAAGCCGAGCTACGCCCTGAGGACGGACCTTTCCTGCTACCTTACATGGCGCGACGGGCCGACGGGTCGGCGACAGGCGCGCCCTTCGAAGAGCGCGACTTGACCGATGCCGGGCTGGCATACGGCGGCCGTCAGTTCTTCTACCCGGATGCCTCTCGCATGTTCCAGGAGATCGATAGATCGATCGCCGGGAGAGACGAGGCTGGAACCGGCAACAGCCTCGGCCGCATGGCTGATTTCGATTTCGTTCGTGCTCTGCCGCCAGCTGGGTACGTTAGCCGTGGCGAGGTGCCAGGTGTAGATTTCTTCCCCTACAGACCGCGTTCGCTTGCTCATTCCCCAACGCGTGCATCGCTCGCCAGGGTCACCAACGTGGTCCAGGGGACGCTGGCCTCCGGTAAGTACGCTGGAGCTATCTGGCTCGAGGGGAGCCCGACGCTGGAGGAAACCATCTACTGGCTTAGCCTCCTCATCGAGACCGACCTGCCCATTGTCGGCTGCGCCGCGCAGCGTCCCCATGGTCAGTTGGGCAGCGACGGCGACCGCAACATCGTGGACGCCGTGTCATATATCGTGTCGGAGAAAGGGATCGGAGCCGGTGCTGTCGGCATCATCGACCAGCAGGTGTTCGCGGCCCGAGAGTTCAAGAAAGGCGACGCCAGGCCCGGGGGCTATAAGGCAGTGGGCGGTCATGGCGGCGTGCTGGGAAGCGTAGGTCCACCGGTTACTCTCTGGTACAAGC
>LXNJ01001542.1_pt1 | contig 13490 bp, 7 predicted proteins | sample 809081 | NCBI WGS metagenome assembly LXNJ01 (sample SAMN04870510, study PRJNA318959) | sponge metagenome | biome: sponge; feature: marine sponge reef; material: water | host: Petrosia ficiformis | place: Greece: Milos, Mediterranean Sea | collected 2013-05-29 | depth 5-7 m
TCGACCTCGCGCCCCAGCAGGCGCTCCGTTCCCTCGCGGCGCAGCTCCCGACTCAGACCGATGTCCGAGAGGTAGCCCTCCGCGTCCAGTACGTTGACGATGTAGCCGTTCTTGACCGCCTTCACAATCCTGCCGTCGACGGTCTTTCGAGCCTCGTGCGCGTCGCGGACCGCTTCCCACGCGTCGTCGGTGATCAGAGCCGCTCTTCGCGAGACCACGACCTCGTTCCCGGCATCGACCTCGATCACCCTTATGGGGTGCGTCTCTCCGGTCTCCAGCGCGACATCCCATCTGTCCGGGACGTGGCTGACGGTGCTGTGGAATTTCGGCATGAAAGCCACCACGCCCATCACGTCCACCGAGGCGCCGCCCGCGCAAGCCCTCAAGATCCTTCCCGGTATTATCGCACCCGAATCCCGGGCGTCAAGCAGAAAATCCCAGACATAGGCGGGCACGTGGTGGTTCCTTCCCTTAACCGGCCCCCCCCTTACACGCTTGGCCTCAGACTCACCCCAAATCCCTGCGATCGCTTCTCTTGTCATGCTCCATCCTTGTCATCAGCTCGGCGAGACGAACCTCCAGATCACGGATATGTTCTTCTCCTGGGATTTGTTACCATCGACGTAGTAAAATAAACTGCGGTAATAACCTGTGCGCAAGGAACACACGGGCCGTCGGCAGAATGTCCGGATTCGATGCGGGCGGCTCGGGTGGTTCTTCACGGCTCTTCCACCCGGTTGCAGGCACCTGCGACCATCATCCGATTCGTCCCATGCCCTCATTGCCTTCACACGGAATCGGCCCCGCGCTCGGGGCTCCGGTGGCCGGAGGACGGAGCTTCTCCGGTAGCGCGGCCCTTCGTCGCTGTCGGCGCTCGCATGATATTCTCCCAGGACTGCTGGCCCTCTGGACGCTGGGCGCCTGCGCTCCGGATCGCGAGCCTCCGCACGAGACCATCGAGCCCGGCGCCGACTACGCCGAGGTGGCCGTCGCCCTGAGCGAGGCGATCGAGCGGGAGCGGTCGGCGAAGTCGCTCGGGGCCGTCTCCGTCGCGCTCGTGGAAGGCGACAGCGTCGTCTGGGCCGCCGGGTTCGGCGAAGAGAAGGCCGGTCGCGCCGCCGGGCCCGGCACCGTCTACCGGGTGGGCTCGGTCTCCAAGCTCTTCACCGACATCGCCGTCATGCGGCTCGCCGAGCGGGGGGAGCTCGACATCGACGCTCCGGTGACCGAGTACCTTCCGGACTTCCGGCCCGGCGGACTCCAGCCGGGCGCGCCGACGCGCCGGGCCGGCTCCGGGGCGGGTGGGGCCGATGCCGACCCGTCGGCCGCGGCGGCTTCCATCACCCTGCGTCAGCTAATGTCCCACCGAGCCGGGCTGGTGCGCGAGCCCCCGGTGGGCAACTACTTCGACGACTCCGGTCCTGATCTGGCAGCCAGCGTAGCCTCTTTGAACGGGACCGGGCTGGTTTACCTGCCGGGAACGAGAACGAAATACTCGAACGCGGGCATCGCCGTGGTGGGCCGGGCTCTGGAAGTGACGCGGGAGACTCCCTTCGCGGACCACATGCGGGCGTCGGTGCTGGATCCGCTCGGCATGGGAAGCTCCGCCTTTCTCCCGGAGCCGGAGCTGATGGGACGGCTGGCCGAGGCCGCCATGTGGGGGATGGACCGGGCCTACTACGCCGCGCCCTCGTTCGAGCTGGGCATGGCTCCGGCCGGCAGCATGTACTCCACGGTTCTCGACCTCGCCCGCTTCATGAGCGCCGTCTTCCGCATCGCGCGGGGCGCCGACCTCGATGAAGGCGTTCATCTTCTCGACTCGGCCACCCTGGAGCTCATGTGGGAGCCGCAGTTCGTGCCCGAGGGTACCGCGACCGGATTCGGACTAGGCTTCAACGTGGGAGAGCTCGACGGGGAACGGGCCATCGGCCACGGCGGAGCCATCTACGGCTTTTCCACCCAGCTCTCCTTCCTGCCGGGGCAGGGTCTGGGAGTGGTGGTCACCTCCGCCGTGGACCTCACGAACAGCTTCACTTCCCGGGTGGCGAACGCCGCCCTGGAGATGATGATTGCGGTCCGGGCCGGCGAGGCCCTACCGCCGGCCGGCTTTCCCGAGACCGCTCCGGTCGATCCGGCGCTGGCGAGGCGGCTTGCCGGCGTCTACTCCGACGAGAACGGGGGTCTTGAGCTCGACGAGAGAGGCGGACGGCTCTTCGCGACCGGCCTCGAGGGCGGTTTCACGACCGAGCTGCGCACCTTGGGCGACACGCTGATCGTCGACGACAGGCTCTCCTTCGGTTCCCGCTTCCTCCCCGAGGGCGACGAGCTAGTCGTACTTGGGGCCGGAGGGGAGGCGGCGGCGCGGCTTGCTCGGGAACCCTCGGTCGGTGCGCCGCCGCCGCCACCTGCGGAATGGACCGGACTTATCGGCGAGTACGGCTGGGATCACAACGTTCTCCACATCCTCGAACGCCGCGGCGAGCTGCATGCGCTCATCGAGTGGTTCTTCCTCTACCCGGTCTCGGAGCTTCCCAGCGAGAGCTGCGGCGGCGGCGAAGGGAGCGCTTGCTTCGCCTTCCCCGTAAGAGGACTGTACGCCGGCGAGAGCCTCGTTTTCGATCGCGACCCGGACGGCCGCGCAAGTTCGGTGAACGTCGGCTCGGTGATCTTCACCCGACGGGAGCTCGGCACCGAATCCGGCGAGACCTTCCGCATCGACCCCGTGCGTCCCGTTTCGGAGCTCCTCCCTGAGGCGCTTGCCGCCTCGCCGCCCACCGAGGCCGGCCCCTTCCGGTCACCTGAGCTCGTGGAGCCGGCCACCCTCGATTCCACGCTCAAGCTCGACGTGCGCTACGCGAGCACCGACAACTTCATGTCGTCCGTCTTCTACGACGAAGCGAGGGTCTTCCTGCAACGACCGGCCGCCGAAGCTCTGGTACGGGCGAGCGCCGCGCTCCGAGCCGACGGCTACGGCCTGGTCCTCTTCGACGGATACCGCCCCTGGTACGTTACCAGGACCTTCTGGGACGCGACCCCGGAGACTCAGAAGATTTTCGTCGCCAACCCCTCCAACGGCTCACGCCACAACCGTGGATCGGCCATCGATCTTTCGCTCTACGATCTCGCGAGCGGAGAGGTGGTGGAGATGACCGGCGGCTACGACGAGTTCTCGCCGAGATCCTTCCCCGACTATCCGGGCGGCAGCTCCCGACAGCGCTGGCGGCGGGCTCTGCTGCGCCGGGCCATGGAGGACGCCGGATTCGCCGTCTACGAGGCGGAGTGGTGGCACTTCGATCACGAGGACTGGCGCGAGTATCCCATCCTGAACCTGACCTTCGCCGAACTGGCTGCGGCCAACTGAACTCCGACGCCGTACAAGACAGCGCCGAGGAAGGCCCGCCCGAGTGCACGGTCCAGGAAACGTCCCCCGGCCCCTGCCGCGCGACCGCTACTCCCAGACGATCCCGTAGTCGTCGCCGTGGTGGCTCGACCCGCCCCAGAAGGTCCCGTGCACCCAGTCGAAGAAAATGGCGTTGATGGGACCGGAGGTGCGGTCCGAGAAGGTCAGATCGTACCCCATCGACTCCAGCTCCGCACGTATCCAGGGCGGGGTCTGCGAGTTCACGAGCATGCGTCCCGGACTCGTGGAGTGATCTCCGAATGAGTTGCGCATCTGGAAAGAGTTGATGTTCGCCGCCTCGGCCGCCTGCTGGACGTTCATCCCGAACTCGACCACGTTCAGGAAGAACTGAAGAAGGTTCTGGTCTTGACCGTCGCCACCCTGCACCGCGAAGCTCAGGTAGGGCCGCCCGTCCTTGACCGCCATCCCCGGGGTGAGCGTGGCGCGCGGCCGCTTCCCGGGCTCGATGACGTTGTAGGGGTTGTCGGCTTCGTGCACGACGAACGACTGCGCCCGCTGACTCATGCCGATGCCGGTGCGGCCGGCGATCACCGCCGGCACCCAACCGCCGGACGGCGTGATCGAAACCACCCAGCCGTCGGCGTCGGCCGCCTGCACGGAGGTGGTCCCGGCGTAAAAATCCTCCTCGAATTCCGCCATCGCCTCCGAGCCCGACGCCTCGGTGACGACGCCGGTCCGTTCTCCCCAGCCTTCCAGAAGGTGGGCGAAGGGATTGACGCCTCCCTGGTAGGGATACGGATCTCCCGGACCCGCTTGCGGATCGTTGGCTTCCCAGTCGATCTCTTCCGCGCGCGCTGCGGCGTACTCCTTGGAGAGCAGGCCCCGGACGGGCTCCTCGGGCGGAAAGTAGGGATCGCCGTAGTAGAAGTCGCGGTCGGCGAAGGCGAGATTCATGGTCTGGTAAAGGGCGTGCATGTAGCGGGCGCTGTTGTAGCCCATTCCCCGGAGATCGAAGTTCTCGAGGATGTTGAGCGCCTGGAGCATGACCGGCCCCTGTACCCAGGTGGTCAGCTTGTAGACGTCGACGCCCTTGTAGGAGATGGAGACGGGCTCTTCGATGTGGAGCTGCCAGGCGGCGAGATCCTCCGTCGTGACCGTCGAACCCTCTTCTCGAGCGCCGCGTACGAACTCCTCGGCGATGTCGCCCCGGTAGAAGCGGTCGTAAGCGGCGTAGATGGCCTCCTTGCGACTCTTGCCGGCCTCGAGCGCCTCCGCCTCGGCCTCGACCAGCTTGGCGAGGGTCGCTTCGAGGTCGCTCTGCACGAAGACGGCGCCTTCCTCGGGATCGGCTCCGTCGGGAAAGAAGATGGGACCGGTGTACTTCCACTCCATCATCTCGTCGCGATTGTCCCGGATGCGGCGTACCGCATCGGCCTCGAGCGGATATCCACGCGCCATCTCCATGGCCGGCTCGAGCACTTCGGCGAGCGAGAGCCGTCCCCACTCGGCCACCATGGTCATCAGACCGCCAGGCGTCCCCGGGGTGACCATCGACTCCACTCCGGTCGCGGGCGGAAAATCCATCTCCCGCTCCTTGAAGTATTCGGGCGTCGCCCCGCTGGGAGCGACGCCGAGGGCGTTGATGCCGATCACGCGCTCCTCCCCGGGATGCCATATGAGCGCCTGGGTCTCGCCTCCCCATGAGAGCACGTCCCACATCGTAGCGGTCGCCCCGAGCATGGCCGCCGCCGCGTCCACGGCGTTTCCGCCCTTGTGGAACATGGCCGCACCGGCCGTGGCGGCCATCGGCTTGCCGGTGATCGCGATCCAGTGCTTGCCGTGGAGAACGGGCTTCTGGGTGCGCTGGGCTTCGGCGGAGTCGGCGGCGAGCAGGGTCAGGGCGATGAGCGCGGGGAGCGCGCCGAGAGCGAAAACGCGACGAAAACGGAAGGTCATGGGTTGTCCGGTGGGTGAATGCGTGAAGGTTGGTCCGGAAAGGCCGGACGACTCGGCCGCCCGCTCGTCATGTGATGACGATCATGCCGCGGGCCGCGAGCATGGCGTTCAGGGATTCCAGATCGCCTTCGATCAGATCTTCCAGTCGGAGCAGGTGCGCGTCGAGGGCCACCTCCAGCCGGGCCTTCACCTCCAGCTCCTGGTCGGTGGGCGGGAAGTCGGCGCCGGAAATGGCCCCGGTAAGGTATCCGATCTTCTGGAGGAGCTTAGCCTCGAAGCGTACCCCGTCCTGGCCTTGGCCGGTGAGGCGCAGATCGACCATCTCCATCTGAAGATCGAAGAGCTTAACCTCCAAATCGGCGATGGCGCGACCGAGTTCTTCGTCTTGGGAAAAGCGTGCGAGCGTGGCGAGCTGGACCCGAATCGCCTCCACGCGTTCCACCGCCTCTCCCGCCGCGATTATTTCCGAGCGCAGATCCCGGAGAAAGGCCACCTGGGCGGCGATGTCGGCTTCGCTCCCCGCCGAATGCGGGTCCTTGAGCACTCGCACCGTCCTTTCATGCGTGTCGTCTCCCACGCGCAGGCGGACGCCGTACTCTCCCGGAGGCATGAGGATCGAAATCCGACGCGCGCCCGGCGCGGGCCTGCCGTCCGCTTCCATGGCGATATGCTCCGCGTAGACCGGCGGCGTCAGAAGTCTGACGGGCCCGTTGGCTTCGTCGCGCAGGTCCCAGTGCACCCGGTTCACTCCGGCATGGTTCGTCCCGGCGACGGTGCGCACCACCTCTCCGCCGGCATCGACGATCTCGATCACGGGGGCCCTCTCCGCCTCGTCGGCGAGCCAGTAGTTGATGGACGCGCCGAATTCGGGATCCTTGCCTTCCGTAGGATCCGAGTAGGGGACCGAGGGCGGCGTGATGGGCCTGAAGCGCCAGGCGTCGCGAGGCTCGAAGAGGTGGGAGGACGACGCAATCACCTCCGGCGTAAGCTGCTGGAGCGGTGAGAGATCGTCCAGGATCCAGAATCCGCGCCCATAGGTGCCGACTACGAGGTCGTTGAATCGTTCCTGCACCACGATGCCCGAGACTGGCGCGTGCGGCAGGTTCTGCTGGAGGGTCAGCCAGTTGTCGCCGGAGTCGAAGGAAACGTGGATGGAGCCTTCGGTTCCGGCGTAGAGGAGGCCGGCGCGGCGCGGGTCCTCGACGATGACCTTGGTGTAGCTCAGCGGTCCGGGCTCGATGCCGTCGGTGATCCGGCTCCAGCTCGCCCCGAAATCGGTGGTTCGGTAGAGATGAGGGTCGCGCACGTTGACCTGGTGTCCGTCGATGGCGACGTAGGCGGTGCCGGCCTCGTGTGTCGACGGCGCGATGCTTCGCACCGCCATCCACTCCGGCATGGCGGGCATGTTGGCGGTCACGTCGGTCCAGCTCTCGCCTGCGTCCCGGGTCACGTGGAGCCTACCGTCGTTGGTGCCCGCCCAGATCAGCCCGGGTCGGATGGGCGACTCGGCGATCCCGAAGACCGTGCCGGCGTACTCCACGCCGATGTTGTCGCCGGTGAGCCCGCCGGAGAGCCCCATGCGGGTGGTGTCGTTGAGCGTCAGGTCTGGACTGACGACCTCCCAGCTCTGTCCGCGGTTCCGGGTTCGATGCACGTGCTGGCTGCCCGTGTACACCGTCTCGTTGTCGTGGGGCGATATGTGGACGGGAGCGTCCCAGATGAAGCGGTAGCGGACCCCCTTGGCGGCGCCCCGGCTCTGCTCCGGCCACACCTCGACCGTACGGAACTGGCGACGCTCTTCCTCGAAGCGCACGATGATGCCGCCCACCATCCCCGAGCCCGAAGCCGAGGACCAGACTATGTCGGGATCGGTCGGATCGGGGGTGGCCCAGCCGCTCTCGCCGCCGCCCACGTGGTGCCACATCCCGCGCGGGATGCCGGTTATCCGACGCTGGCCCATAATGCGGCTGTTGCTCGGACCGCGGTAGGTGGGTTCGTCCTGCTTGTTGCCGAGAACGTTGTAGGGGATGGCGTCGTCCACGGTGACGTGGTACATCTGGGCGTTCGTGAGCCGCTGACGGAACCAGGTGCGACCGCGATTGATCGAGATCGAAAGCCCCTGGTCGTGAGCGACGATCATCCGGTTCGCGTCGTCCGGGTCGATCCACATGTCGTGGTGGTCGCCGCCCGGAGCCTCGGGGCGCGGGACGATGTCGATGGTGCGTCCACCGTCGGTCGAGACGCCGAAGGAGGCGGTCAGGAAGTAGGCTTCGTCCTCGTCGTCAGGCGAGATGACGATGCGGGAATAGTAGTGAGGCCGACCCATCGCGTTTCGGTTGCGTGTGACGAGCCCCCAGGTCGCGCCGCCGTCCTCGCTGCGCCAGACCTGACCGTCCTCGGTCTCGCGGCCTTCCCAGGGGATGCCGTCACCGGTCTCGAGCATGGCGAAGATGCGGTCGGGGTTGGACGGAGCGACGGCGACGGCGACCTTGCCCACCGGCTTCTCGGGAAGACCGATGCCGTTGCCCGGACCGCTGAGCCGCTCCCAGGTCGTCCCGGCGTCGCGTGACACGTGGAGGCCGCCGCCAGGACCGCCGCTCGTCCTGCCCCAGGTGCGTATCTCGAGCTGCCAGGTGCCGGCGTAGAGAATTCGCGGGTTGGTGGGATCCATGGCGAGGTCGGAACAGCCCGTGTCCTCGTCGACGAAGAGAACACGCTCCCAGGAGTCGCCGCCGTCCGTGGTGCGGTAGACCCCGCGTGTCTGCTGAGGACCGTAGGCGTGGCCGAGAGCGCAGACCCAGGCGAGGTCGGAATCGGTCGGATGAACGAGCAGTCTGGGGATGCGGCCGGTGTCGAGGAGGCCCTTGAACTTCCAGGTTCTTCCGGCGTCTTCGGAGCGGTAGACTCCTGCGCCGATGGAAACGTGCGAGCGAATCTTGCCCTCTCCGGTCCCTACCCAGACGACGTTGGGATCGGAGGGCGCCACCGCGAGCGCGCCGATGGATTGAACCGGCTGGTCGTCAAAGATCGCCTCCCAGTGCACTCCGCCGTCGGTGGTCTTGTAGACCCCGCCCGATGCCGCCCCCACATAATAGGTGTGAGGGTCGTCGTTCACGCCCGCAGCCGCGCTGAACCGGTTGCCCTCAGGGCCGATGTGGCGCCACTCGAGAGCCGACCAGTGCGATTCGGACGGGATCTGAGCGGAGGATCCCGCCGGGAGGGCGGCGCCGACCGCCGCGAGCCAGAGGCAGGCGGCCGTCAGCGGCGCAGCCCGATTGCGGACGTGCGCAAGGCGCGGCTGAGGGACTTGCGGACTGGCAACCGGTGGCCGCGGCTGAATGGGTCGCATGAGGGGCGTCGGGCGTTGGGGTTGAGCGAAAGACTGGGAACGCTGCGGCGTAAGGTGCGGGCTCAACTTAGTTTGCGCCAGCCCGCCGACGCGTCCGTGCCGTGTTCGGGCCTGCCGCCCGCCGGTGTTCCGCGCTGCTTCCGAGCTGTCGGTCACCTTCCCTTCCGGCACCCGGCCCTCGCCCGGCCACCACCCCCTCCATAAGATGACGGTCGACGATCGATTCAAGGCAACCGCACCGGCGCTGATCCTGGTCTCCGTGCTGTGGGGAGCCAACTTCTCGGCGATGAAGGCGTCGCTCGAAGATCTCGACCCGTTCGCCTTCAACGCTCTCCGCTTCCCGCTGGCCTCGCTGACCTTGGGCGTCTTTCTGAAGATGCGCGGACGTCGGCTCCTGCCGCCTTCGCGACGTGCATGGATCCGATCGATCTGGCTGGGGCTCATCGGTCACCTCGGGTACCAGCTCTTCTTCCTGAGCGGCGTGGACCTGACGCTGGCGGGAAACGCCTCCATACTGATCGCGACCACCCCGGTGTGGGTCGTGCTCCTCGGTGCCGCATTCGGAAGGGAGCGGTTCTCCACCATGCTCCTGGTCGGGGCGGCGATCTCGCTCTCAGGGGCGGCGATTCTGGTCGCGGGGAGTCGGGGCGGCGAGGACGGCGGGAGCCTGGTCGGCGACCTGCTGGTGCTGGCTGCTGCGCTGGTGTGGTCTCTCTACACCGTCTTCTGCAGGAGGCTCATCAAGCGGCACGGAGCTTTGGAGGTATCGGCCTGGACGATATGGCCGGGAACCGTCGCGCTGCTCCTGTTCGGATTGCCGTCGCTCCTGCGCACCGATTTCACGGCGGTGTCGGCGACCTCGTGGTTCGGCGTCGGATATGCGGGGGTGCTCGGAGTCGCGGTCGCATACTTCATCTGGTACGAGGCCATCCGACGGATCGGTCAGAGCAGGACCGCGCTCTTCGCCAATCTCGTCCCGGTGTCGGCGCTGCTCATCGCCTGGGCGTGGCTGGGCGAGGTACCGGGAATCGTCCAGATAGCGGGAGCCGCGGTTATCTTCCTGGGCGTCGGGTTCGCCGCCCGGGCACCTAGGACTCGGGCCGGCGACAGAGCTCGGAGGCGAGAGGAGGTTCGCAGGAGAACCGGCGACATCGGCTAGTGCGGCTCGGTCGATCGTCGTGACGACCGCGCCGGACTCGAGACCGTCCGCGAACCTCCATGGTCGGTCGCCGCAGGCCTGGCGCCTCGCTCCCATCCAACCACGCGTATCATGCGGCACAGAATCGAATTCGCTCCCAGCTACACCCTTCTCACCATCGAACTCGAACCTCGGGAGTCCGTGAAGGTCGAGCCCGGCGCAATGGTCGCGCAGACGGGCGTCGCCATGAGCACCGGGATGGGCGGCGGGTTCCTAAAGGGCGTTCGCAGGATGATGGGAGGCGAATCCTTCTTCGTGAACACCTTCACGGGCGAGAGCGGTGGAGGTTGGGTGAGCCTGGCTCCACCGGCGCCCGGCGATATCGGGGTGTTCGATCTCGAACCGGGTCGGAATCTCTTCATACAGTCGAGCTCCTTCCTGGCGTGTTCACCGCAGGTCGAGACCGACTCCAAATTTCAAGGCTTCCGCGGCCTTTTCAGCGGAGAGAGCCTCTTCTTTCTCCGCGCCTACTCGGACAGTAGCGAGGGCAAGGTCTTCTACAACTCCTACGGGGCCATCAAGGAGCTGACCGTGACGCCGGAGCGCGAGCTCGTGGTGGATACCGGGCACTTGGTTGCGTTCAGCGACGACGTGGAGTACTCTGTCGGGAAGGTCGGCGGCATCGGATCGCTCGTCGCCGGTGGCGAGGGGTTGGTCATGCGCTTCAGCGGAAACGGCAGAGTTTGGGTGCAGACCCGGAATCTCGGTTCGCTGGCCGACAAGCTCATCCCGTTCATTCCCCAGCGGGGCAAGTAGCTCCCCGGCCGGTGGACAACTCGTGGGACGGAGTCGGCGGTCGACAGCGAAGCCGTCAACCGGGAGGACACTAATGAAGACACAGGACTACTCCAACCACACCCGCCGTCCGTGGAGGACGATCGGCCTTTTCCTGCTGTCCGCCGTGGGTGCGGCGTACTGGGTGATCGAGACCATCGACGACCCGTCGCCGGCCAACTTCATACCCGCCGTTCTCGCGATCGTCCTCACCTACCACGTAAGGTTCGCCCGCCACCACGCGCTGGGAGTGCAGGACAGAGTCATACGGCTGGAAGAACGACTGAGGCTCGCCCGCTTGCTGCCGAATGAGACGGCCTCCCGCATCGAGGAGCTCACCACCGAACAGCTCGTCGGTCTCCGATTCGCCTCGGACGGCGAGGTGGCCGATCTGGTCGGGCGGGTGCTGAACGGCGAGCTCGCCACGCGAAAGGAGATCAAGCAGGCGGTGCGCGAGTGGAGGGCCGACCACCAACGGATCTGATCGCCACGCGGTGGACCCCGCTTCCCACCGAGGCCTCAGCTGCTAGCAGCCCGTGGAAGTCTCCTACGGCAGCACGCCGCTGCATCCGCGCCGGACGCTGCGCTCGAGCGAGTTTCGCCGCAGGTCCCTACCCCTCCACTCCGAGGTAGAGCTCGCTCCCCTTAGCCTTGAACTCGTCGGCCTTGGCCCGCATTCCGGCCTCGACCGCCTCCACGGTGTCGAGTCCGTGTTCGGCGGCGAAGCGGCGGATATCGTCGGTGATCTTCATCGAGCAGAACTTGGGGCCGCACATGGAGCAGAAGTGGGCGACCTTCGCACCCTCGGCCGGCAGAGTCTCGTCGTGGTACTCCGCAGCGGTAACGGGGTCGAGAGAGAGGTTGAACTGGTCGCGCCAGCGGAACTCGAAGCGGGCCTTCGAGATGGCGTCGTCCCACTCCTGCGCCCGAGGATGCCCCTTGGCCAGGTCGGCCGCGTGCGCCGCTATCCGATAGGCGATCACTCCTTCCTTGACATCGTCCCGGTTCGGTAGCCCCAGGTGCTCCTTGGGGGTGACGTAGCAGAGCATCGCGGTTCCGTACCAACCGATCTGGGCCGCCCCGATCGCGCTGGTGATGTGGTCGTAGGCGGGGGCGATGTCGGTGGTGAGCGGGCCCAGAGTGTAGAACGGCGCTTCGTCGCACCACTCGAGCTGCTTCTCCATGTTCTCGCGAATCAGATGCATGGGAACGTGGCCGGGACCCTCGTTCATCACCTGGACCCCATGCTCCCATGCGATCCGGGTAAGCTCTCCCTGAACCTTCAGCTCCGCGAACTGCGCGGCATCGTTGGCGTCGGCGATCGAGCCGGGGCGGAGTCCGTCTCCAAGCGAGAAGGAGACGTCGTAGCAGGCCATGATCTCGCAAAGTTCGTGGAAGTTCGTGTAGGTGAAGTTCTCACGATGATGCGCCATGCACCACTTCGCGATGATCGAGCCGCCTCGCGAGACGATCCCGGTCATGCGTTCCGCAGTGAGCGGGATGAAGCGCAGCAGCACGCCGGCGTGCACCGTGAAGTAGTCGACGCCCTGTTCGCACTGCTCGACGATGGTATCCCGGTATGCCTCCCAGGAGAGCTCCTCGGGCACTCCGCCCACCTTCTCCAGAGCCTGATAGATGGGTACGGTGCCGATCGGGACCGGTGAGTTGCGGAGGATCCACTCCCTGGTCTCGTGAATCTTGTCGCCGGTGGAGAGATCCATCACGGTGTCGGCCCCCCAAAGCGTCGCCCAGCGAAGCTTCGAGACCTCCTCGTCGATGGACGAGGACACTGCGGAGTTGCCGATGTTGGCGTTGATCTTCACCTTGAAGTTGCGGCCGATGGCCATGGGCTCGCTCTCAGGGTGATTGATGTTGGCGGGGATGATGGCGCGGCCGCGGGCTACCTCGCTGCGGACGAAATCCGCCTCCAGTCCTTCCCGAAGGGCGACGAATTCCATCTCCGGCGTGATTTCGCCCTTTCGGGCATAGGCCAACTGGGTTATCGGCGAGCGGCCGCGCAGAGCGCCGCCGGAGACCCGGTTACCGGCGGTATCCGTAACCGGCTCGACGTCCCGTTCTGCGACCCAGGCTTCGCGCATGCGGGGCAGACCTTGACGCGGGTCGCCACCCGGAGGTCCGCTGGTGTCGTAAACCCGCAGCGGCGGCTCCGGCTCCGCCAGGGTGATCTCGCGCATCGGCACTCGGACTCCCCGCGTTCCCTCGACGTGGATCTTGCGGGAGTTGGGAAAGGCGTCCGGGTAGTCGGTGCCGGTGTCGGCCGTGTGGCTGGAGACCAGCGACCGCCCGTTCTTCGAGGTGCGCCCGTTCAGACCGGGGCGACTTTTGGTGGGGATCATACCTTGAAGCTAGCCCCGACGGACATGGGGTCAAGGGTGCGGGGAGAGAACCCGCGGAGTCCTGACGCCGCAGTCGGCTACGGACCGCTCAGTCCGAAGCGCAGCAGGGTGGTGACCGGTTCGGCGCCCGGTACGATCACGACCACATAGAGGCGGTCGTACTCGTCCTCCGCAATCTCTCCGTGAGGGTCTCCTCCCAAGGCGCGGACCAGCGCGGGCGTGGTATTCGAGTGGCCGGATACGAAGTGGCGTCCCGGCGTCGCCTTCAGCAGCTCGGCGAAGGCCGCGAGGGCGAAGGGGTCGTAGACGGCGAGCGGCGCGTCGTGGGCCTTTGCGAGCGGATCGGCAGTCTGCCGGGTGCGGCGAAGATCGGTGGTGTGGACTTGGGTGAGTCCGGCGTCGGCGAGCACGTGCAGGAGCGCCTCCACCCGTGCGACGCCTTCGGGGCTGAGAGGAGGATCGCGGCTGTCGTCGGCTCGTTCGGCATGGCGAGCC
>LXNJ01001543.1_pt1 | contig 13486 bp, 12 predicted proteins | sample 809081 | NCBI WGS metagenome assembly LXNJ01 (sample SAMN04870510, study PRJNA318959) | sponge metagenome | biome: sponge; feature: marine sponge reef; material: water | host: Petrosia ficiformis | place: Greece: Milos, Mediterranean Sea | collected 2013-05-29 | depth 5-7 m
CGGGCGGCACAACCGTGAGCGCGACATGGACCTGAACGTCTGCAAGGAGCGCAAGATGACCAACATGCGCTCCGCGACGCAGGAGATCGTCGAGCGGCTGGCTCCCGCCGTGCGGTTCAGCCTGGAAGAGGCGCTCGGCTTCATCAACGACGACGAGCTCGTGGAAGTGACGCCGAAGAGCTTCCGCATGCGGAAGCGCATCCTGAATCCGGACGAGCGGTACCGCGTGCAGCGCGCCCGCGCGAGGGCAGGGCGGTAGCGAGCCTAGCCTTCTGTACGTGACGTATCGTCGGGGATGCTGGCAGCACTCACGGCCAGTCGCTGAGTGAGCGGTATACGTCTCCGCTGGTGAAGGGCTGAGCATCAGTGGGCACACGGAACACGACTGCATCCTCATCCGATGCGATGACCGCACCTTTGAAGCCGCGCCGCGCAAGTTCGGATAGTGCCGCGCCGAGGCTACTGTCGTTCCGCTCTGCCAGCGACCGCGCAGCCGCGAGCACATCGTCGTCAATGTTCAGCGTCGTCCGCATGATGGCGTCATTTTATCAGCGCTTCGGGGCATACCACTGACATCCGACCCTTACGCAAGCGCTCCGCCGCTCCTACCATGGTGGGGACTCAGGCGTAACTCCAGCTGTTCACGTAGACGCTGTCGGCGTGGCGGCCGTCCTGCTGGCGGTCGCGGAGGGCCAACGATACTCCTTCCCGAGCCGCGTGTCGTATAGTGCGGACACCACCCGAGGAGGCGCGCCCATGAGCGACGGCGACCTGAAGATAGGGTTCATAAAGCCCGGCGCGGGGAACACGCATTACGACGAGTTCGCCGCCATGATTCCGTCCGGCATAGACCTGGAGATGGTGGAGCTCGGCGTCCTGCGCACCGCACTCACCGACTTTGCAGGGCGGGCCGACGCCATCCTCGAGCGCGCTGTCACTCAGACACGCGAGTCGGGCTGGCAGGGTGTCATCATCCCCGGTGCGCCGGTCGAGGTGCAGAACCCCGGCCTGCGTGCGCGGCTGGCTGAGGCGCTCGACGTGCCGTTCACGACGGCGCTCGGCGCAGGGGAAAATGCGCTTCGGGCGTTCGGCGCGAGCCGCATCCTGCTGCTGACGCCGTTCGACTCCTACATGAACTCGCTCGTCGTGCCGCACCTGACCGCGGCCGGGTTCGACGTGCAGTTGGCCGACCTCGGCTTCAACAGCGAGCAGGAGGCGGTCGACCTCGACTCGAGCGTCGTGTTCGATATGGCACGGGGCGCAGTGCAGGCGGCGGATGGGGTGCAGGCACTCTACTTCCAGGGCGCGGTGCTGAACCCGCTGCCGGTGATAGACGAGATGGAGGCCGAGTTCGGCCTCCCCATCGTCGCGAGCAACCCGGCGATGCTGTGGTCTGTGGCGTCGCAGCTGGGCGGCACGTTCAGCATCGAGGGGAAGGGGAGGCTCGTCAGGGAGTGGCCGCCGCTGCCATAGGCGGAGCGCAGGAGCAACATCGATGAGACTTGGCATAGCGCTACCCATCGACTTCGGCGGTGACCCCGCCGGCGACGTTTTCTCCGAAGGCGCCCGGGCGGCGGAGGCGAACGGTTTCGACAGCGTCTGGTTCTTCGATTCGATCGGGCGCGGGCGGATGTCGCTCGACCCGCTCATGGGCGCGGCGGTGGCCGCTGCGGCAACGGAACGCATCGAGGTCGGGCTCGGCATCTTACAGGTGCCTCTACGCCACCCGGTCGAGCTCGCGCAACGCGTCCTTACGGCCCAGGTCGTCTGCGGCCCGCGCCTCCTGCTGGGTGTTGGCTCGGGTTCGACCCGGGGCGACTTCGAGGCGGTCGGCAAGCGGTTCGAGGACCGGATGACGCTGCTGCGCGACGGGCTCAAGACGATGCGTCGGCTCTGGCAGGGCGAGACGGTGGACGGCGTGAACCTCTCGCCGTCGAGCGCCGTGCGGGGCGGACCGTCCGTCCTCATCGGCAGTTGGGCGGGGCCTCAATGGATCGCCTCCGCGGCGAGCGACTACGATGGCTGGATAGCGTCGGGGTTCTTCTCCGGGTACAACACGCTCAAGGAGGGACTCGACCGCTACCGCGCCGCCGGAGGGCAGCGCGCCGTTGTCACGAACATCTCGCTCGACCTGAACGCGCCGACGGAATGGCTGCGGGATACGGAGAATGCCTATCACCTGCGCTGCGCGCCGCCCGACGCAGCGGCCCGGCTGCAGCGTCTCGCGGACGCCGGGTTCGACGATGCGGTTGTCGTGTACCGGGGCGCGGCTTCTCCGGACCTTGCGGCGATACGCGGGTTGCTGCCGTAGCGGGCGGCTATGGCGGAAGAGAGTCAGCCGGACGAAGGCGCACAGGACGACGTTCCTGCCTCCGCAGGAACGCCGGAAGCTCACGTAGTCGTGCCGACGCTCGGGCGCCTGGTGCAACGGACGGCCCGACGGCTCGAAACCGCGGGCGTTGGCGACGCCCGGCTGGAGGCCGACCTCATCTGGACGACGGCGCTTGGTATCGACCGTGCCGCCCTGTACGCCGCCTTCCGCGATACACCGTCTGAGGAGCAGATGGGCCGCGCGGAGGCGCTCTGCGCGCGCAGGCTCAACCGCGAGCCCGTCGCCTACCTGATGGGGACGCGCGATTTCTACGGACTCCCCATCACCGTCGGGCCGGGTGTGCTCATCCCGCGTCCTGAGACCGAGACCGTCGTCGAGGAGACGTTGCGCCTCATCGAAAGTGAGCCGTGGCCGGTGCTGGCAGACGTGGGGTGCGGCAGCGGCGCAATCGCGGTCGCGCTGGCGGTCGCGCGTCCGGAGGCGGTCGTGTATGCGCTGGACGTTGCGCCCCGCGCGCTCGAACTGACTGCTCTCAACGCGGCGAACCACGGCGTGAGCGAGCGCGTGCATGTGCTGGAGAGCGACCTGCTGGCCGCGCAGCCGCGCGGCGTACACGTCGTGGCCGCGAACCTGCCGTACGTCATGTCGGACGAGATACCTCTCCTGGAGCCGGAGGTGTCGCGCTACGAGCCGCGCGAGGCGCTGGACGGCGGCGCGGACGGGCTCGCGCTCATCCGCCGCCTGCTCAACGAGTCGGGCGGACATCTTCTGCCCGAGGGTGCGCTCGTGCTCGAAATGGACCCGCGTCAGATTGCCGCCGCGAGCAATGCGGCTGCCGCCTGCTTCCCCGGGGCACTCATCAGGACGGTGTGGGACCTCGCCGGCCGGGAGCGTGTGCTCGTCGTCCAGACCATGCAGTGAAGTTGACCAACGGCGCTATGCTTGGCACACTCTGCGTCGAGGAACAAGGAGGGAGCGAAGGACCATGAGCGACCACGATCACCACGATCACGACCACACCGAGCCGCCGTCGGATATCGAGCTACGCGTGAAGGCGCTGGAATCGCTGCTCGTTGAGAAGGGCCTCGTCGACCCGGAGGCGCTCGACGCGCTCATCGATCTGTACGAAGACAAGATCGGCCCATCGAACGGCAAGCACGTCGTGGCGCATGCGTGGGCAGACGAGGAGTTCAAGCAGTGGCTGTTGAGCGACCCGAACGCGGCGATCGCCTCGATGGGTTATGTGGGCTCGCAGGGCGAGCAGGTGCGCGTCGTCGAGAACACGGACGACGTGCATAACATCGTCGTTTGCACGCTCTGCTCCTGCTACCCGTGGCCGCTGCTCGGGCTGCCGCCAGTGTGGTACAAGTCTGCGCCGTACCGGGCCCAGGCCGTCGCCGATCCACGCGGCGTGATGCGACAGTTCGGGTCAGAGATAGCGGATGAGAAGGAGGTGCGCGTGTGGGACTCCACGTCTGAGATGCGCTACCTCGTGCTCCCGCAGCGCCCCGCAGGTACCGAGAGCTGGACCGAGGAGCAGCTCATGGAACTCGTGACGCGCAACTCCATGGTCGGTGTTGAGGAGGCGCGAATCCCGGCAGCGGTGGGCACGGTATGAACGGCGTCCACGACCTCGGGGGCATGCAGGGGTTCGGGCCAGTGCGGCCGGAGCCGGAATCCGAGGAGCCCGTCTTCCACGAGGAGTGGGAGAGCCGGGTGTACGGCATCACTCGGCTCATCGGCCGCCTCGGCTTGTGGAACCTGGACAAGTCGCGCTACAACCGGGAGCAGCTGCCTCCCGCCGAGTACCTCGCCAACTCCTACTATGAGAGCTGGTTCGCAGGGCTGCAGAAGCAGTTGGTGGCGGCCGGTCTCGTCTCGGAGGAAGAGCTGCAGACGGGCAGGGCGTCGGTCCCCGTACCCGAACGCATCATGGAGCGGGTCGTAAACGCCGAGCAGGTGCGGGCGGTGCCTATCATGACGACCAGCTACGTCCGCCCCGAGCCCGCGCCGCCGCGGTTCGCGCCAGGCGACCGCGTGCGCGCGCTCAACCGACACCCGCGCGGGCATACCCGCGAACCGCGCTACGTTCGGGGCCACGTGGGGACGGTGCGCGAGCACTATGGCTCGCAGGTGTACCCGGACCTGAGCGCGCAGGGCGTCGACGAGGGCCACCATCTCTACAGCGTGCGCTTCGACGCGAGCGAGCTATGGGGCGAGTCCGCAGACGCCAACACCGTCGTGTATGTCGACCTGTGGGAAGACTACCTGGAGCCTGCGCCGTGACGGACGCGCAGTCGCCCGGCGGCACGAGCAGCCTGGGAGGCATCCCGCTCGGAGACGACGGCAAGCCGGTGTTCGCCGCGCCGTGGGAGGCATCGGCGTTCGCGCTCGCGGTGCGTCTCTCGGGCGAGGGCCACTTCAGCTGGGACGAGTGGGCCTCGACGTTGAGCGAGGAGATACGCGCGGCGCAGGGGGAGGGCGACCCCGACCTGGGCGATACGTACTACCTGCACTGGCTGCGTGCGCTGGAGCGCCTCTGCAGGGAGCGGGGTCTCGTTTCGGAGCCGGAGGCGCTGGACCGGAAGGAGGCTTGGCGCAGGGCGTACCTCAACACGCCGCACGGCAAGCCGGTGGACCTTGCGGCCGGGGGCTGAAGCGGGCCACAAACAAGTGCGAGGGTCGTCTGTGAGAGAGGGCCGGGTGCCGCGTCCGACACCCCTCCCACAGACGCCGCTGCGGCACGGCCTCCACACGGGACCGCGGCACACGAGGCCTGCTTCTATTTGAAGGGACATCTGTTGCGGCCGTGTTACGGAGGGGTTACGCGGCTGTAACGATTCGTCGAAGTCCTGTCCACTGCGGACAGCGGTCGCGTAGAGCGAGAGTACGTATACTGGACCGATGCGTCACGGAAGAGTTGCCCCCATCAAGTCGGAGACCGCCCTCGCGAAAGGGAACCTCTGGCGCATCTTCGGATTCCTAGCGCCGTACTGGCCCCGGCTCATCCTGATCCTCGCGACCGTGGCTGCGGCGGCCTTCATCGGGCTCGTACCGCCGCTGCTCGTGCGCGGCATCATCGACTCGGCGATCGTGGGAACCGACCGGTCACTCCTGCTCTGGCTCTCCGTGGGCCTATTCTCGGCGGCGGTGGCGCTGGGACTGGTCGGTGTGCTCCGGAGCTACCTGAACACCGTGGTCAGCCAGCGGATCATGTACGACCTCAAGCTGCGGATGTTCACTCGGCTGCAGTCCCTTTCCCTTCGGTTCTACACGGAGGCCCGGACAGGAGAGTTGATGTCCCGGTTGACGAGCGACATCGCCGGCATCGACACTATCGTCTCCGGCACGCTGGTCACCATCTCCCAGAACGCGCTCATCCTGACGACAACCCTCGTGACGATGATCGCGCTCGATTGGCGTCTGACGATCGTCTCGCTGATGGTGCTGCCCTGGCTGATCATCCCGACAGTTACGGTCGGGAAGCTGCGCCGACGTTTGCGCACGGAGCGGCAACAGCGGAGCGCTGCGGTCAACTCACTGATGGCAGAGAGCCTGGGGATCAGCGGGCTCATGCTCATCAAGACTTTCGCCCGTGAGCGTGAGGTGCAGGAGCGGTTCCAACGCGAGAACTGGGAGCTGATGGAGTTGCAGGTCCGCGAGGCGCTTGTTGGGCGCTGGTACTTCATGTTGCTGTTCATCGTGACCACCGGCGGCCCTGCGGTCATCTACTGGTTCGGCGGCGGCCAGGTCATCTCCGATTCTCTGAGCATCGGAACGATCGTTGCGTTCGTCGCGCTCCTCAGCCGCCTGTACACCCCAGCAACCGACCTGATGTCGCTGCACGTGGACCTGGTCACGTCTGCCGCTTACTTCGAGCGCATATTCGAATACCTGGACCTGGAACCCGATATCACGGACGCGCCCGGCGCCGTGGACATCAGGGACGCCGCGGGCGCACTAGCCTTCCAGAATGTCGTGATGGAGTACACGCCCGGCCGAAAGGCGCTGGACGGTCTGGACTTCACCGTGGAGCCGGGCCAGATGGCAGCGCTGGTGGGTCCCAGCGGAGCCGGAAAGACGACCACCACCTACCTCATCCCCCGTCTCTACGACCCGACCGAGGGACGGGTGCTGCTGGATGGGTCCGACATCAAGGGGCTGAAGTTGGAGTCGCTGCGGGAGCAGATCGGGTATGTCTCGCAGGAAACATTCCTCTTCCACGACACGGTGGGCGTCAACCTGCGTATCGCGCGCCCGGACGCGACCTACGACGAGATGGTGGAGGCATGCCGCGCGGCGTCTGTACTGGACGTGGTGGAGAACCTTCCGGACGGGTTCGACACTGTTGTAGGGGAGCGTGGCTACCGACTCTCCGGGGGCGAGAAACAACGGCTGGCTATCGCACGGATGCTGCTCAAGAACCCTCGCCTCCTGATACTCGACGAAGCCACGTCATCCCTCGATTCGCACTCGGAGCGGGCCGTGCAGACGGCTCTTTCCAGGCTCACCGAAGGCCGAACGACCATCGTCATCGCGCACCGACTGTCAACGGTGATGGCTGCTGACGTGATCCTGTATATCGAGGAAGGCAAGGTTGCCGAGCGCGGTACCCATGCGGAGTTGATGGAATTGGACGGGCTCTACGCGGAGCTCTGCCGGGAGCAGTTCGCCATGATGGTGGACATAGGTTCGCTCACGCAGACCAAGGACGTCGCGGCCAGCCCGTAGAAGAGCCTCTTCGACGACGCAGGCGAACAAGCCGTTGGTGACGCGGCGTCCATGGGCCGCACTGCGAACGGGTGGTTGTCAGGGCTGCGCGTCAATCAGTATGAATGCGATGACGCATGGCGCGTCCCCCCGGTTCACCCAGTTGTGAACGGTGGCCCGCTGCACGAGCACGTCGCCAGCCTGCAGGTGCACCTCGACGCCGTCGTCCAGTTCCATGTCAATCTCGCCTGACATCACGACGGCGTAGTCGATGGTGGGCGTGACGTGCATGTCGCGCTCGTTGCCGGGCGAGAACTCAATGATGCGGAAGATCGAGCCACGGTAGGCAGGCGGGCGCTCCACAGTGCGCGCGCCCAGGTCCTCCCGTCCGGTCAGCTCGGCGGGCGTCGAGTCAGTCATCCAGGCGAGCACGGTCTCGACGCCAGGTCGTGGGATGCGCTTGTTGCTTGCCGTGTCGTCGATGAGCACGACGGCCTTCCCGTTGTCATCGTGGCCCGTTACCACCCTGCGAACGTTCAGCGGCATGAGGTCCCTCCGTCCGGATGTAATGGTGTACCAGCATCCTACGGCGAGGACGCGTACGCCGCCACATCCGACCGGCATCCGCCGCCTTGTTCGGGGAGTGAAGCCGGTGCTATCCTGCTCCCATGCCGGGCCGGGGCGACCTCGGCCGTTCCAAGCGTGGGCCTGTGGCGCAGTTGGGAGCGCGCCTCAATGGCATTGAGGAGGCCGGGGGTTCGAATCCCCCCAGGTCCACCACCCTATCCCTGAGGTATGTCACCGGAGGCCGCACCTCCGTTGCTTCCAGCGGTCCACCTGTGTTGGGGTTGATCTGCCCAATGGCTGATAGGCGGTGTGCAACGACGGGCACTGCAGGGGGTTACTGAGGAGATGGACAGAGGCAATCCAGCGCTCGCGTGGTCGGGCGTGTCACAGTAGCTGCCCCTAGGCATTGTGCACGAATGCACCCCACGGCAACCATGGTGAGAAGAGGGAATCGGGCCACTTGATATTCATCACGTAGTCCGTCATCCCGGCCAGGAATGCCGCGACGAACAGCAGCGCGATGGGAGACGCGATCCAGCGTTGACGCCCTTCGAGCAGGAGAATCGGCGTCAGCACCGCGAAGAGCATGGCTGCCCACCGAACTCCGATGAGCGCGGAGCCGCCGAAGAACAACAGCAGCAATCCCGCAACGACGAAACGCGACCTCTTGGCCCCGATCGCTCCCCTGCTGAGCATGGGCATGTCCATGATATCCGCCGGACCCTTAGCCGGCGTTCCCAGCCCCTGCCTCAAGAGCTCCGCCGCCGAGAATGCGACCAGTGCGATCGACGTCCACAGCGGAAAGAGGTCTGACTTGTCCGGGAAGGTCAGCGACTCCCGCCACGTAATCGTCCCGACGACGATGAGCACCAATGGCACCAGCATCTCCACCCGCCACGCAGGATGCAGCACCCTCTGGGCGATGGCCCCCATCACCGCGGATACGGCCCCCCTGCCAGTTGACGGTGCAGCGCCACTCGGTACGCTGCCTTCCGCTCGGGCAGAGCGGTTCATCGCCACTGTCAACAGCACCGAGAAGGTGATGACGAGGAGTAGAAGGCCCACCGTCAACGGGCGGAGGAATGTTTCTCGTAAGCCGTGCACCGAGATCGACGAGAACAGGTTCTCTTCGATGATCGGTCCGAGGACGAAACCGAGGATCAACGGCGGACGCGGCCAGCCGTACCATTTCATTATGAGCCCGATGGCCGTAAAGCCGATGATCACGGGGAAGACGATGGTGTTCAGCTGGATCAGGTACGCCGAGATTATGGCGACGGGAATGATGATGGCTGAGATCGCGGGGAATGGAATGCGGGTCAGTTTGGCAAGCTGTCCGGTGATAGCAAGGCCGATGAGCGCGATGATGACGTTGCCCATCGCCAACGTGAAGACGATGACCATGACGAGATCGGTGTGTTGTTCCAGTATCTGCGGCCCGGGAGCGATGCCATAGACGATCATGGCAGTCAGGACGAAAACCCATCCCAGTCCTCCCGGCACTCCCAGCGCGAGTGTTGGGATCGCCTGACCACCTTCTTTTGCATTCTGCGCCGACTCGGCGAACAACACGCCTTCGAACGATCCCTTGCCGAACTGGCTCTTGTCCTTGGTCCGGGATATTCCGAAGCCGTACGAGAGCCAGTCGACGACGCCCGAGCCTACGCCCGGTATGGCGCCCAGCCCCACCGCGAAGAGCGAGTGCCGCGCGACCAGCCAGGGGCGTCCAAGCGCGTCCCGCCCACCACGCCACACTTCACGTGTCGATATCCGGGCCGCCTCGGACGCTACCGCCATCCGGTTCACCGACTGGTCGATGAGCTCGGGAAGCGCCAATATGCCCACTGTGGTCGCTATGAGTGGAAGGCCGAGCTCCAGGTCCAGCAGGCCGAATGTAAACCGGTCAACGCCTGTGAACGTGTCCAAGCCCACCGTCCCGAGAAGCAGACCGAAAGCACCTCCAACCAGCCCCTTCAACACTGCTCCCCGGCTCAGCACTGCAACCATCGCTACGCCAAACATCGTGATGGCCGCGACTTCTCCGAAGCTGAAGCTCAACACGAACGGTCTGATTACGGGTATCGCGGCCAGGAGGGCGATCGCCCCGATGATCCCTCCCAGCGCCGATGCAACGTAGACGCCACCCAGGGTATGAGCGGCAAGCCCGCGGCGCGCCAACTGATGGCCTTCCAGGAACGTCACCTGCGTGGCCGCGCTGGGCAGCCCGAACAGGATGGCGGGAATTGCGTCCAGCGTGTTGTTGACACCTCCGAGGGTAGCGAGCATGACGATGCCGATAACCGGATCGTCGATCTCGAGGACGATGAACGGGATCAGTATCGCCATCACGACAATCGAGGAGACGCCAGGGATGATGGATACTGCGATAACCAGCAGTATGGTGATCACAACGGTCGCCCAGTAGATAGGGCTCCCCAACGTCTGGAAGACCTCACCAAGTGCGTCAATCATGCATGATGACCCCGGTCGGCCGTCTTCCGGTGAACCGCCGACACAACGGCCGGTCCATCTGCCACTCGAGTCCGCGCTCCATGACGGAACTGCGCCGAGCGAGGTGCAGCCCAGCTATGAGAAGCCCGCTGCAGCGACTCTGTTGCCGGGGCATGCCAACGGCATGCCCCGGCAACACCGGCAGCAACAACTCCTGGAGTGCGTTCCATGCTACCTCCAGTACTTGTTGAAGATCTCTTCCTGCCATGCTGCGAGCTGGGCCCGGTTGTCCAGGAATGCATCAGTGGCTTCCCGCTGGATGGCGTCGGTCTCCTTGCCGGTAAGGAACTTGCCCCCGCCTTCCAGATCGACAGCAGCAACCCGAAGCATGATTTCATTGAATTCAGGGTCGTGCGCTATCTCATTGAGAACGTTGCCCATTGCTTCGACGACCTCAGCCGGCACACCCGGCCCGTACCAGTAGTTCTTGGAGAGGAACGTTGTCCCCTGCATGGCCACGATCCTCTGGTACGCCTCTTCACTCACCAGTTCGTCGATGCCCGGGGCGGGATAGGGCTGACCTGTTTCCGCATTCGGACCGATCTCGAGGCTGGGCGTCATATTGACCAGCGGGACGAGTATGCCTTGTTCCCACCAACCCGGCCTGAGAGTCGGAAGCGTGTCCCAAGCCCTTCTTGCATAGCCGGTGATCTCCTTTCGTTCCAGCATGACGAGCATCTGCGCGCTCGTGTCGTTGGCGATGTTGATGAACCTGCAGGGCAAGCCCAACTCATCGCAGACGAACCCAAGCGCCAATTCGCTGCCGGGGAGATTCTCAGCGCCCGGAACGTTGCGGGCGAATGTGATCTTCGGGCCGTCCGGGCCGGCCTGCATCGCCTCGTAGATGTCGGCATAGCCCAGGTCCGCGGTCATGGAGATGGTCGTGGGCGTTGAACCCATCGTGCCGAGATGCTGGAATTCGCGGACGTCGTACCGAGCTTCTTCGAGCACCATACGCCGGATCTGGAGATCGCCGGTGACGGTCATACCCATGGTTAAGCCGTCAGGATCGGCCTCATATGCTGCGTGATAGCCCGGCAGGCGCGGGATATTGGAAACGATCACTCGTGGGCTGCCGGGTATGTAGTCGCCCAGGAATTTCGCCAGTATCCGCCCCTCGAGGTCTGTACTGCCTCCAGGGTTGGAACTGATAACAAGCCGCACAGCTTCGTCGCTGAAGTACTCTGCCGCGTCGAACGACGGGAAGGACGGGGTCGGCGTGGGCGCGCGGGTCGGCGTCGGCTGAGCCGGGACGGGTGTTGGCTGTCCCGGAGCGAGGGTTGGAGTCGGGGCCGCTGGCTCTGGCGCCGGCGCCGGCGTGGGTGTTGGCTGTCCCGGAGCCAGGGTCGGAGTCGGGGTGGCAATCTCCGGTGCGACCGTCGGGGTAGGCGCCTCGTCTCCGCCACAAGCTGCGAGTACGATCGCGGACGCAAGAACCACCAACACCTTGGGTACCGTCGCCATTGTCTTCATCGCTTCTGCTCCTCCCTCTGGCCCCGCTTACGTGTCAAGCCGCACACGCCATTGCTGGTTATTGGGACCACCCCAGAATAGGGGCCGGGATCAGAAACTGCGCCGACACAAATGCCGCTCTCGGCATGGCGTGTATCCAGAATTCTTTGGACGTTTATATCATGGATTCCGCCTCAACTGTCAAGTTGCTGAAGCAAATCCGTGAATATCCGATAGGAGTTTTCCTTTTCTCCTCCATGGAGTTCCGCAACCAGAGGCCCAGTCGAGGCCAGAAGTCGTGGCGGGGGTTCTCGCCCCTGCGGAGGTGTCCGAACCACCAGCATAGATGGAGCGCCACGCCAAGGCATCGCGAGGATGCCTGCACTCCAGAGCAGTCGGTTGCCTTGCCGTGGCGCTCCTCCTAGAATCGCCCAAGGTAGGCTTCGGCAGACTCGATGGCGACGAATTCCGCCGCCAGTGCAATGCCACGGTTGGTTATCCGAGTTTCTGACGACTCAGTGAATACGCAGCCGATGCGTCCGGGAGGTCAAGTCATGGCATCCACATGGGTCAGCCTCAGTGTCGATGGATCCTCGATGCAGACCTATGTGGCCGTTCCGGAAGGCACTGGCCCATTCCCCGCTATCGTCTTCGCCATGCACATTGGCGGTGTGGACGAATGCATCGAGACCTATTGCGACCGACTGGCGCGAGCCGGATATGTGACCGCCGCTCCCGATCTCTATCATCGCCAGGACAAGAGGATCCCGTTCGAAGACCTGTATTCCGCAGGAGAGGACGGACAACGTGTGAGAGCGCTGGTCCTCGCCAAGGCACAGAGCCTTAAGAGCAACCTCGATGACGACGAAATGGTGCGGGACATGGCGGCAGCGGCCGACTATCTCAAGTCGCCATCCGGCGGCGGTGATGGCTCTACCGGCGTCATCGGCTTCTGCCTGGGCGGACGGGTCTCCTACCTCATGGCGACGCGCAACTCCGAGGTACGACTAGCCGTCACCGCATATCCGAGCGACCTGTTCAAGGCCAAGGGCAACGACCTGTCCCCGTTCGCAAGTTCCAAAGACATCGGCTGTCCCGTGCTCGGCCTGTTCGGCAGAGACGACCGCAATCCCTCACCTGAGGAGGCTGAGGCTGTCGACGCCGAGCTCACGAACCTCGGCATCGAGCACGACTTCCACTACTATGGGGACGCGGGCCACGGTTTCATGAATCCCTTCAATCACCACCACTACAACGAGGCGGCGTCGGAGGAGGCGTGGGCCGAACTGTTCTCATTCGTGGACCAGCACATGAAGGTCCAGTAGGAGGCCGTCTCTCGCGGTAGTCCGCCCAGAGCGACCCGGGGTCCGTTCCTCCGCGTTCCGTCAAGCCGCACCCGTCAGTGTGCGCGGATGAATTCCAGAACCAGCCGGTTCCAAGTCTCCGGCTGTTCCCAATAGGCTGAGTGTCCGGCATCCGGCATGAGGGCGAACCGGCAATCCGGGATGCGGGCGGCCATTGCCTCCATCCTGGGTGGCATGGCGTAGAGGTCTGCGCCGCCCGCGAGCATCAGGGTTGGCACTTGGATCGTCTCCAGCAACTTGAGCGTGAAGCTGTTGCGTATCCGCTCTTGGTGCGCAGTTTTCTGTCGGCTGGCCTGCTCGATCTGGATCCAGCGGTCGACGCCTTCCGGGTTCGCCGCCCGGTACGTTGGCCCTATCTCACGGAACCATGCGGGCAACGATTGAAATTCCGGGATGCGGCCGTACTTGCTCCCGATGGCCATGTACTCTTCGTCTCGCTGAATCGGGCCTCCGCTGCAAGCGACGACCAGGCTCGCGATCTGCTCCGGGTATGTCACGGCGTAGTCCAGCGCCACGTATCCGCCTCCCGCGGTGCTGACGAGGTGAAACC
>LXNJ01001544.1_pt1 | contig 13483 bp, 10 predicted proteins | sample 809081 | NCBI WGS metagenome assembly LXNJ01 (sample SAMN04870510, study PRJNA318959) | sponge metagenome | biome: sponge; feature: marine sponge reef; material: water | host: Petrosia ficiformis | place: Greece: Milos, Mediterranean Sea | collected 2013-05-29 | depth 5-7 m
CTCGACCGCGTCGACGAGTAGCGCTTCGGGCTGCGGGGTGAGCCACCCCAAGGCCGAGCAGGCTCAGCGCCGACTCCGTCATCATCAGGCCGGGAACCATGAACGCGATGGCAACGATCAGCGGACCGAGGGAATTCGGAAGCACGTAACGCCGGATCGCGTATTGATGGGTTGCCCCGAGCGCGCGCGCCGACTCCACGTATTCGAGGTTCTTGATGGACAGGACCTGGGCGCGCATCAGCCGGGCGAACCCCACCCAGCCGGTGGCGGCGATTGCGATGAAAATCGTCACGATGCCCCGGCCGAGGACCGACACCAGGATGATGCTGAACAGAAACCCCGGGAACGCGTACATCACGTCCGTAAACCGCATCAACACGTTGTCCACAACACCGCCCGCGTACCCCGCGACCGCGCCGATCAGGCCCCCGATCGCCACCGAAATCACCGTGGCCCCGAACGCAACGGCCAGGGCCGTCTGAAGGCTGAAGATCAGGCGGCTGAAAATATCCCGCCCCACCTCGTCCGTCCCGGCGATATGCCGCCAGGACGGCGGCTGGTACGCGTTGTCCAGGTCGATCTGGTTATACCCGTACGGTGCGATATAATCCGCCAGGGCTGCCGCCAGAACCATCGCAATCACAAACCCGAGGCTCAGCACGGCCAGACGGTTCGAGGCGAATCGCCGCCAGACGGCGCCCCAGTACGAAATCCTCGGCGCGGGCGACGACTCATCTGCATCGGACAGCAGACGGCCGGAACGATTCAGCGCAGCCACGCGTTATCTCCTCCTGTGAGATCATCCCCTGTTCTGCCGGTAATTCGTGTCCTGTCCCAAAAATATCTCACCATTCAAACGCCGATTCATCCCGTCTCGCTACGTTGCCTTCACTCACCGACCTTGCACAGGTCGTCTGCGCTCAGACGCCTTGCGAGCCGGGCGACTCGTCGTTTTTATTCCCGCAACCTATTTTCGGGACAGAACACCCGCCCGTATGCGCGGATCGATCAGCGCGTATCCGATATCCACCAGCAGGTTCATCAACATAATCAGGAATCCGAAGAACAGGGTGGACGTGATGATCATCGGATAGTCCCGGGTCCCAGCGGCGGCCACGAACAGCTTACCCAGGCCGGGGATATTGAAAATTTCCTCGATAAACGCCGTGCTCACCATGAGATTGGCAAACTGCGGCCCGGTAATGGTCAGCAGGGGGATCAGCGAATTCCGCAATGCGTGGCGGAAAACCGCCTTATTTCGGTTTCCCCCTTTCGAGAAGACCGTTCGCACGTAGTCTTCGCCCAGTTCCTTGATCAGGCTCACCCGGACGTACCTGGCGATGCCCGCAACGGGCTGAAAGACCATGGCCATCACCGGAAGCACCGCGTATTCCCAGGTCCCCCACCCGGACGTGGGAAACAACTGAAGCGTCACGGCGAAGAAGACGATCACGAGCAGGGCGATGACGTACGACGGGATGCAGATGCCCAGCATGGAAACGAACATGGTCGCACGGTCGATCCACGTATTCCGGTACAGCGCCGCCCCGATGCCCATGGGAATGCCGATCAGAAGGGCCAGAAGCATCGGCGAAAAGGCCAGGACGAACGTCCGCGGAAAGGCCTTCGTCATCATCTCCTGGATGGTCGTATCCGGGTAACGGAACGAGGGTCCGAAGTCCAGCGCGGCCGCGTGCCGCAGATAAATCAGGAGCTGCTTCCAGACGGGCGTGTTCTCGCCGTAGCGCTCCTCCCAGAGCATGAGCGTCTGGCTCTTTTCCTCGAACTGGCTCAGCCGGCTGCCCGTTACCTGCTGGTTCATCAGCCGTTCGATATTGAAGAAATCGCCGGGCGCGGCGTGCATCAGGTAGAACGTGATGACCAGAATCGCGATCAGGCTCAAGAAAATCTGGCCGACGCGGCGGAAGAAGAACATCACCATGACGATTCTCCGGTTCGGTATCTCGCCTTACAATCGGCGGCCGCTGTCATCGATATCGATCCATTTCAGGTACATGGGATTGGCCCACCAGTAGGCGCAGAATCTCAGCCCCTTCACGTAGGGCCTGACCAGCGCCGTGGCGTTGGCAACGTGGAGCGGGAAATCCCAGCTGAATGCCTGCACCAGGCGGTGCACTTCGCGGTTGATCTCAGCCTGCCGGGACGGCTCCCGCGCGTGGTGCGCTTCCTGACGCATTTCCTCCAGGCGCCAGCGAAGTTCGCTGGTGTGAGACCACTGGAAATGGTACTGCATGACCTGGAGAAGCGTGACATTGATCGCCTTCCAGCACCAGGCCGGGTCCGCATCCGGTTCCCCTGCCGTTTGCAGGATCTCGTCCGCGGTCTGCCGCCATCCGCTCGTGGCCTCCAATGCCTGCCGCCGAAGGTGCGGCCCGTGTGTTCCGTTCGCGAAAAGCGACATCACCGAGTCCGCGTACGCCCCGATCCGCCGGTGGACGGGCTCGAAATCGACAGGATTCTCCCCCCCTTCGAGCCTGACCATGCCCGATCGGATCTGCAAAATCCGGCGCTGTCCCTCCCACCATGCGCCGTAGATTTCGGGATCGTCCGTCCACTGGACGTTTTCGATCCATTGGGTGCCGTAGATGGGATTGGGCCACGGCGCTCCCGACGCCGCGAAGCACATGCCGGCATAGTCCGATGGATTCAGGGACACCCGTTTGTCGGCGTACACTCCCAGTTCCTGATTGTCGATCCTGAACCGGATGCCCAGGTTCTCTTCCAGCATGGCGGCGATCACCACAAACTGCGAAACCATCTCCGGCGCCAGATACGACGGGATCAGAATCACCGATTCGGGAATGCCCTTTCCATCCGGAAAGCCGGCCTCGGAGAGCAACCGCCGCGCTTCATCCAGGTCGAATCTCATCCCGATTTCGGGATCCCAATCCGGCATTGCGGGCGTGGAGAGCATATGCATCGGCGTCTCCCGCCCGAGAAAGATCGCGTCCACAATCCGGCGCTTGTCGAACCCGAGGGCAATCGCCCGCCGAACGCGGGCGTCCCAGTAGACCGGATGCTTCGAGAACAGGAATCTCACGTAGGAGAGCCCGCTCGTGGGCGTCAGGACCAGTTCATCGCTCAGATCGGGATGGTGTCTGGCGTAGTGGATATCGGCGATCGTCGGCAGCAGTGCGAAGTCGATCTCTCCGCTCTGATAACCTTCCAGCGGTCTGCCGGCGAATCGGCTGTGTATCCGCTCCAGATTGCCACGGGGCAGATTGTATTGCGGATTCGGCTCCAGGACGATGTGGGAATTGAGTTCCCATTCCACAATCCTGTACGGCCCGTTCCCCTGGTAGTTGGGCAGCTTGTGCCACGCGTCTCCGTGCGCTTCAAGAGAACCCCGGTGAATCGGAAACATGCTTCCCGTGACCATGGCGTTCATGAATGCGGGATACGGCCTCGCCAGGCGGAAGCGCAGGGTGAAGTCGTCCACCACGTCCACGCCCACCTCGTCCTCCCGCGCCGCGCCGTTTCTGAAATCCATCGCCTTCACCACGTACTGCAACGGCGTGTCCCATAGCCACTTGCTTTCGCGCCCCGGTTCCATCTGATAGATGAAGGCGGCCCTGTAGTCCCGCGCGGTCACCGTCGTGCCGTCGTACCAGCGATTGTCCCCCCGGAGGTGGAACGTATACGACAATCTGTCTTCGGAGATTTCCCATCGCTCGGCCTGCGCCGGAATGAGCCCTCTTTCGGGCCCCAGTTGAACCAGGCCCTCTTTCGTGCCCAGCGTGATCTGCGCGTACATCCCCCCCGTATACAGATAGCTGTTCAACGTGCTCACCGGCGGCCCGATGTACCGGATCTCACGCCGGCTGGCGGCCCCCGCCGTCGTATGGAAAAGCAATGCGGCGAACAACCCGATCAGGATGCCGTTCCGCCAGCCCGTGCTCCCGGGATTCATGGGCCCGACTCCCCTTCTCTCACAACGATCTCCCGATCTGCCGATAGGCGCCCCAACCGGTCCACGGCGCCACCGGGCCACCGGACCCTGACGGAATCAGCCGCTTCGTAATTTCCGAGTCCGAAATGAAGACGTAAGTCATTCTGCGACAGATAGCTTGATCCGCTCCTGACCTCGCGGGTCTGCTCGCGGCCGCCGGTCCACACCGTCACCCGGGCGCCGATGCCGTTGCGGTTGGACCGGCGCACGGCGTCGCGTGAACGCTCAGGATGCTCCCGTGCGGCCCCGACCAGTTTTATCCGCAACCAGCGATTCCGGTTGCCCACCTCGTTTCTCAGCAGCCGCGCGGCGCCGTTCACCGTAAGTACGAACACGTCCACGTCGCCGTCGTTATCGTAGTCCCCGAAGGCGGCGCCCCGGCCGGGAACCGGCGTGGACAGGTCGTCCGTCACCTCGCGCGTGACGTCGACGAACCGGCCGTCGCCCCTGTTTCGCATCAGGATGGCGGGCTGCGGATAGACACTCCCCACCCGGTCCGCGTTGTCGAGTACGTGGCCGTGCACCATCAGTAAATCGGTCCAGCCGTCGTTGTCGTAGTCCAGGAATCCCATACCCCATCCCACGTGGGGAATCGTGGGGGTCCTGACCCCTGATATCGAGGAGATATCCGTAAAGAGGGCGCCGCCCTCGTTCCGGTAGAGCCCGGCGCCCTCCAGCCTGAAATTGGTAACTGCCAGGTCCAGGCGGCCGTCCCGGTTGAAATCGCCGAAGTCCGCGCCCATGCTGGACTGAAGCTCTCCCGACCCGCTGTAAGCCGCGCCCGACAGCAGTCCCTTCTCCACAAAACGCCCGTCACCCTGGTTCAGATAGAGAAAATTGGGCGTCATGTCGTTGGCCACGAAGACGTCCACGGCGCCGTCGCCGTTCACGTCGGTGCACGCCATCCCCATCCCCTTGCCGCCGGGATCGAAGACGCCCGCCGGCTTCGTCACGTCGGCAAACGTCCCCTTGCCGATGTTGCGATACAGACGGTCCGCCGCCCCCTTGAAGTTGTCGGGATGCGGATAGAACCTGCCTTCCTCCGAAGGACGTGCGGACCGGGAAACGTAGGGCCGCAGCCCCGTCTCCGGGGAGGCGATCGAATAGTCCACGTAATTGGCCACGTAGAGATCCAGGAATCCATCCGCGTCGTAATCCAGGAAGGCGCACCCCACGCTCCACGTGGCATCGCCGGCGACGCCGGCCTCCGTTGCTATGTTTCTGAACGTCCCGTCTCCGTTGTTCCGGAACAGGCTGTTCGGCCCGTAGCACGTCACGTAGAGGTCGTCGTGCCCGTCGTTGTCGAAGTCTCCGGCGCAGACACCCATGCCGTAGGCCGTTTCGCCCACCCCCGCGAACCGCGTCACGTCCGAGAAGCGACCTTCGCCGGCGTTCCGGTACAGCCGGTTCCGCGGGGGAGGTCCGGCATAGCCGGGCAACGTCCCTCCGTTGACGGCGAATACGTCCAGCCGACCGTCGTTGTTGTAGTCCAGAAACGCGACCCCGGACCCCATCGTCTCCACGAAGTACTTCCTGCCCGTCCCGCCGTGGATATGCCGGAAGTCAATGCCCGATGACGCCGTTACGTCGACGAAACGGGGCGAATCCGCCCACAGCGCCCCACCCCAAAGGATCATGATGAGAAACAACCAAAAAAAAACGCGATTCATTCCGTACTCCCCGTCTCACCGGCTGTTGAGCAGCGTATGGACCGCCCGTTTGAACACGTGGATCGCGCGGCGCGCGGCGCCGTGCGGCCCGGCCGTGGCGAGGTTGATTTCATAAAAGACACTGGGGATTCCAAGCCTCCGGGCCATCTGATAGCACATTGTATTCTCACGATGCACGTTGGCCCTGCCGTGCGTGGACATGCCGTCGGTCTCCAGGCGCATCGTATCGCAAAGGGCCTCGTACAGCCGCGCGCGACCGGGATCCTGGAAGACGGGATCGACCACCTCGTACCATCCGTCGTAAGGGTATTCTCCGTTTTCCCTCCAGCCCACAAACGCATGGATATTCATCCACAGCGCCGGCCGGTCCTCTACGAGCTTGTCCCAAAGCAGGCGACTCTCGCGGGCTTCGGGCGCCTCCGCTTCCGGGTCTTCGCCGAATGCCCGGTACATGTCCAGCCCTTCGGCGTTGAACGCGTTCCTGCCCGTTACGTTTCCATCCGGATTGACCGCCGGAACCACCTCCACCTGTATCTGCTCCCGAAGGGCGACGGCATCCGGCACGAGCGAGGTGATGAAATCCGCAATGCCCAACATTCCCCAGGTGCCGGTGAACTCAATCGCGTGTTGCCCGGCCACGCACAGAATCATGGGCTTGCCGGGCGCGCCGGCCCGGATGCCGGTGATGTTCCGGCCCTGCGCCGACGTGCCGACGGTGAAAGCCTCGCACCGGTCCCCGCGTTCCTCCGCCAGCCTTCGAATCGCATCCTGCGTGTCGCTGTAAGGCGCAGGCCATGCGTTCGTCACCCGAATCGTCTCGTTCTCCTTCAGATTCAGGCGGATCAACAGCGGTTCCTCCGAATTCCGGACCCGGTCGCGGTCGAGGGGCTTGAATCGGCCCTCGCCACGGGACGACACCCACACCGTGGTTGGCAGACTTACGATGAATCCCTCCGGGCCGAATCGCGAGTCCGGCCAGACTTCAACGGTCACAGCCGATGCGGGCCCGTCGTTCCGGACGTCAAAGCAGAAGTAGTAACAGTACGTGGCCTTGTCTCCGATAACCTCGAGCCGGAACCGGTTGATTGCGATCTGTCGGATATGCTTCGCGTTACCGCATTCGAAATCAGCGGTAATCGATATCATCGCAATCCTCCCCGGTACACGCCTGGACGGGACACTCGTTCATCGTTGAGATTATCAATAGTAACCGGTCCCCAATGGCGGCCGGGCGTACGCCACCTCGATTCGACACGGAACCCCCGTACGGCTCATCGAATTCACGCCCCGGCAGGCCAGTGACTGAACCCCCTCCCGCATCGGCCAGTCGAAATGCGCCTCGCACCGTTGCCAGGCTCCGTCGTCGAAGCGTATTTCGTAGTGGTCGAAAAACGGCATACAGTGTGACAGCGTTACCGCCAGCCTGGGCACGCCTGTGTTCCACACCGGCTGAGTGGACACGCGTACCAGATTCACCGTCCAGTACACATCCGAAAGATTGGACGTCCATTGAACACGGCCGAGGGGTCTGAAATTGCTCACGAACGTCGGCAGGCACCTGCGGTCCACCCATTCCCAGGTCAGGCGATCCGTCATTACCCGGACCCGGGCATAATAGTCCATGACCCTGTTTCGCATGAACCTGGCGAACAATTGGCGGTTGACCTCCTCGTCATAATCTCGCCGGCAGGTGGGATCGCGGAGTGCGAGACGGACGTGCCTGGCGTCGGGAACGAGGAATTCCGGCTGATCCTGCACCATTTCAACCGCATCCGCGGCACCGCTAAGCCATGCCTCCCGGATTTCCAGCGCGTTCAGCGGCGTACCTTCTCGTTCGTAGTGGACGTTGATGTCCGGATCCATCATCACCCACTTCCGGTGTTCATTGGACCAGACCTCGGCAACCGCGTGTCCCACGTTCCATATATTATAGTCCCTGGGCGTCTCGCAGTCCTCGATAGCGATCGCCACCCTCCGCGCGGGCCAGCCCAGCGCGGTTGCCGAATCCACGAAGACCCGGGCGTAGGAACCGCAGAAGAACCGTTCCCCCCTGCTCACGGCTTCCAGAATTCCCAGGCCGTCGTCAACCTCCGGGGCGTTGTACCAGAGCCCGTGATTCCACCGGCCGCGGACCCATCGCTTCAGGGCCAGAAACCCCTGAAACTCGGTCTCGCAGCCCGCCACGACGTCCTCCAGCCCGTACGTTTCTCTGAGGCGCGCAATTCTTGGAGCATGCGGATCGCCGTAATCGAGACACGTATAATCGCCGGTGAAGTCCCGGACCTCATACCCGACGACCCGGAACTCTCCGGGACAACTCTGGTTCATGGCGTCCTCTGAAGTCATGCTCCCGATCCTGCGCTTTACGTGTTTCGCACCGGCTTCCCGAGCGCCTCGGCCATCGCGCGGACGTGGGACGGACCGGCGCCGCAGCAGCAACCGACGTAGTTGATTCCTTCCGCCCTCGCCTTCAGCGCAAACGCCGCCATATCGTCAGGTGTGACGCCATTGCGATGCCGGCGGACGGCATAGCCGACGTTTTCCGTATCGACCGTTTGTCTGAATGCTTTCGGCTGGCAGGCGATCGGCACGTCCACCGCTTCCCGCATCTCGAGCGCCGTCGGCAGCATCTGGTCCGGGTCGCCGATGCAGACCGTCCCCACGATGTCCGCGCCGTCGTCCACGAGGGCGCGGGCGCACTCCGCCGCGGTGGCGCCGTCCCGTGTCGCCTTATTGCTGCCGATGCCCACGAGCGCCATCGTCGGCAGGCCGGTTTTCTTACAGCTTTCCACGCACAGCCGCATCTCGTCCAGACGGGAGAACGTCTCCGGGATCAGGAAGTCGGCGCCGGCGTCGACGAGAATTGCGATCTGTTCTTCCCATTCGGCCTGCGCGCGTGCGCCCGACGAAGGATCCTCCGGATTGTAAACCTGATCTCCAAGACGCGAGCCGGTCATCGTGGATACGAGACAGCCGCCTACCGGCGTCTCCCAGTCCGATCCCTCCTTGGCCGCCCGAATCCCGGTCCTGTTGATCTCGTCCACGCGGCGTCCCCATCCGTATTTTGCCTCCAGCTGAGCACCCGAGGTAAACCACGTCAGCGCCTGGAGCACCTCGGCACCCGAATTGTAGAAGTCCCGGTGGATCTGCTTCAGCGCCTCCGGGTGGGAGCCGATGATGCCGGGCACATCGTAACCTCTCCAGTTCGCCTCCAGGAACATCCCACCGTCACCCAGGACGATCCCCTCGTTCAACATCTCCATCAGATTCCGCGCCATATCTCGATTCTCCTTGCTACAGTCGTTGAATTGCACGCCTTCATACTTCCCCTCTCACCTGGTGGCCGGGCGCCCACAAGGGACGCCCCTACACAGCCAAACGCCTATGAATTGAGCTTTTTGGGTTTCGCGCCGATGTTGCATTTGTAGGGGCAACCCTTGTGGTTGCCCGCCTTCCCGCCTTTACAGGAGTTGATACGGACCCGGCTGATCCGGCATCGACGTCGGTTTCCCGATCGCCTCGGCCATCGCCCGGATATGATACGGCAGGGCCCCGCAGCAGGCGCCGATTAAGCCCACGCCCATATCCCAGGCATCTCGCGCGTAGTCGGCCATCTCACGCCGGGGCTGGTGACGGAGCTCGAAATGCACGCTGGATCCCGAGGCGATCTCGCGGGTGTACTCAGCGCCGTTTTCCAGCACGTACGCCAGGGGTTGGGCGCAGACGGGTACGGACACGGCACCCATCATCTTCCGCATGATATCCCGGTACATGTACCAGGGACGACCACAATTCACGCCCACCACGTCGGCGCCATGATCCACGAGCCGTTTCGCGGCCTCGTCCGGCAGATACCGGTCGGCGGTATACTCTCCCGATTTGTACTCAAGCGTCACCACCGCGGGCACACCGGCGCTCTTTATGTAGGGCAGCCCCAGCGAAACCTCCTCGACGGAATAAAACGTTTCTACGATGAACAGGTCCACCCCAGCCGCGATCTGCTGCCCCACCCGCCGCTCGAAGAACGCCTGCGCATCGCGCCTTTCCGTAGCGGAAATCGGCGATCGCCTCTGGTACGGCCCGATGCCGACCGGGCTGAGGGTGCCCGCCACGAACCGGTCCGGCCCGGCAGCCTCTCTCGCAAGCTCGACCGCGGTACGGTGGAGTTCCTCATCCCGTTCCATCCTGCCCACGCCCCAGGCCATGGCCTGCAGCACCTCGGCGCCTGCAAGCGCGAACTCCCTGTGCAATTGGAGCAGGCCCTCCGGGTGGTCCAGTACAGCCCACGGTACGCCTCTGTCGAAACTGCCCAGGCAACGCCGTTCGAGCTCCAGATAGTAGCCGCCGTCGCCAAGTACCGGCCCGTCCTTCAGACGATCCAGAAAACCGGATGCCATTGCAATACCTCCTGTTGGGTTCGTTCAATCCGGAAACGCTCCAGCTTTTCTCTTGTCGGAGGGTCTGAAATCCGGGACGTCCAGGCACGCGTTCCCCTGTTCCACGGACTGAACGGCCGCAATGGCCGGCGCCGTGAGTTCGGCCGACCGGTATACGTTAAGTGGCGGGTCCGAATCGTCCAGGATGGCGTCCAGGAAAGACGAGAGCGCGAAGTAGTCCATATTCCCGTGGCCGCTTTCACGGGCTTCCTCGGGCAGGTCTTCCGGAGCATACTGCCACGCCGTCGCCTGCATGGATTCCTCACCGGAACTCTCCAGCCAGATCTTTGGCGTATCCACACCCGGAGAGCGCCCGTAGATCTCCGCCGATCGGGCGGTCTCCACCTTACCCGCGGTCCCCTCCAGGTGCCACCAGTGGTGGTCCCTCGGCGTCGCGTACGTAAACCCGACCGCCATCCGGATGATCGTATCGTTTTCCGTGTGCATCAGCGCCACCTCGATATCCGATGCCGGAATGCCCTTATAATGGTAGCTCTTTGGACGCGTCGCCATGCAGGTCACCTTCGTCACCCGGTCCTGCAGCACCGTCAGGATGGGGCCCAGGTCGGTGGCCATGTAAAGAATCGGGTGAGGAAACCAGTTCCACAGTCTGCTCTTCACGGCCCTCGGATGATTCGAGGCATCGTCCAGATGGATACGTTCGCCTGTCTCTGAATCCAGCCAGAACCGGTCCGGCGTCATTCCGTGAAGATACTGCCCTTCGGCGAAGATCACGTGGCCGAGTTCGCCCTCCTGGACCAGGCGGCGCCATGCCTTGACAAACGGGTGGTACATCACCTGTTCGGCCATCTGAAACTTCAGGCCACTGCGCTCCACCGCCACCACCACCCGCCACAGATCATCCATATTATACGTCAGCGACACCTCGCAAGCCGCGTGTTTTCCTGCCTCCATGGCCCGGCAGATCAGGTCCGGCTGATCGTGCGGTGCGGTCACGATTGCCACGGCGTCGACGTCCGCCTTCGCCAGCATCTCATCAAAGTCGGTAAAACACGCGATGTCCGGATCGCCCGCCTCCCGGTACGCCTGCCCCACCAGGGCGTCGACCCTGTCGCAAAGCGCCGTCACGCGGCAGGTCTTGATCCGCAGCAGGTTCTTCATCCACGACAGCCTGCCGCGCGGTCCCAACCCTGCGATACCGATCCGAACCGGTTTCTGTCTGGGCATACAAGGCCTCAATTCCGTTACGTTGACCTGGCGCGGCTTCGCTACGGTCAGCCGCAACCAAACAGGTGGTAATTATCGGGCGAGCCCGTTTGAAGGTTCAATCACTCCCCCCTTGAGGGGGAGTCGCAGAAGCCGAGCCGATCCCTGAGCTTGTCGAAGGGCCGGCGACCGCTGATGCGGTGGGGGGATTTCAACGCCTTACCGTATGCAAGCAGCATAATTAAACATACACGCATCTTGCGTAGAAGTCTTGCCGTAAGAATCTAATTGCTTACCTCTCCCGTTATGCCTTTAACGGCTCTCTGGAACGACATTCAGTGTAGAAACAGGCGTTTGCTTTCCCATTACCTTTTTTTCCTTTTAGATTCTCCCCCAACCACTTAACGTCCCCAATTTCCCTGCCCTTTTTCTTTTTCGCCAAAGAAAAAGGGCCAAAAAGAACGGCGCCGCTCAGACGCCGCGGGGCTGCTTTTCCGCGAATCGCCCAACGGATAAACACAAGCGTCTGTGCCCTGCGAACTCTTAAGGACTCTCCTCGTATTGGCGCTGGACGGATTAACGCGGAAAAGCCCCTTCCGCGCCACCTGGCGGGTGAGAGGTATACCGGAAAGGACAGGCGCGTAGAATTGCGTATATGCCGCTAACGGTTGTCCCCTGGGATCGAGGGCATCCTGCCCTCGAAACGCCCCTTCCGGTCCTGCCGTTTCACGGCGTTGATGTCGATGGGTTCGGTCTTGATTCAAGCTGATGGCTGATAGCTGCCTCTTGCTGCGCTTCAATGAGAAACGGCAGCCGGAAATCAGGCTGCCAGGTCTGTGTGTTACGTTCCAAGGATCAATAGTGATCGTGCCTGGAGGAGACATTGGGATCGGGATCTTTACTTGCTCCGACGAACCGCATCAGTTCGCGTCTCTCTCTGACTTTTCGGGGATTTATACTAATGGATACGAGGCGCCTGCGCCTGTCGAGGTCGAGATACACGCCCCGGGTTGCCGAAACTCGTTCGTGGACGTCGCCGTTTCCCTCACCGATCTTTACGGTCGCCTTCGATTTGAACGATCCAGGTGACTTGCCGATGCCTGTTCTGATGAGACGCTTCAGTTTTTCGTAATTTACCTCTTCAGGCAGATTGTCGTCCATGATCAGTGCGGCGCAATGTTGAAGTGCTTTGATTGCTTCCCGTGCCGTGACCGAACCGGCTTCCATCTTCTTCAGTATTTCGGCTAATCCGGCGCGATGAACCGCAATCTCCTTTTCGAATAGACCGAGCTGTAACTCCTTTCTGCCTCGTCGAGGAGAAGGATCGGGCAGAAGCTCCGCTACACCAGGCAGATATTCGCGGAAGCCTTTCGGGTCCTCACGGTACCTGGCGTGAAGCAGTTCGATGAGTTTTCTTTCGTGGATGCTCATCTGATCCGCGCGTTTCTCAACGTGATCGTCGTACCGGTGGTGAAGACCGTCAATTCTCGTGTAAGTTGCGGGTCAGCGATTTACGGGCAAATTGAAGGATATCACCGGCATAACATAGCCCCTGATCGCTCTGTAACTGCCCGTAATGTACGTATGCCGCCCCTTCCGCATGGCACCTGGGACTGCGTGTCTGTACGTAGTAGTTGTCAAGTACCTGCCCTTTTTCAATCAGGTGTTTCGGGGGAGCATCCGGAAGCTCTAAAAGCAGACGCGCAATAACGTGGCATCTCTGCCTCTGTCCGCCGGCAACATGAAGCGCCTTGACGGCCTTCTCCGCTGCCTGGTGCGACGCGAAGCAAGCCCAGTCGTGACGCCCGTCATTCTTTGAGGCTGCAGCCTGCTCCAGATCGTGCTCTGCCTGGGCGAACCAGTCCCTCCATCGCTGCGCCATCCTGCCTCTCCATCCCTGGTTACATAGTATCCGGATGCGTCTGAATCCGGCGGTCCATGCCGCGCCGATTTCTGTTGCTGTGATAGCCCTTTGCGTGAAAGCTAAAATATCCCTAATCGAAGACATAAGCAAGGGGAAATAGCCGTCAACTGCCGTATGCTGAGGCATGAATGCGCATCGACCCAACTGGCTATCGTGACCTGCCTGGCGCTCATCGACACATAAAGCATTGACGGCGGTTAGACAGATATTTTACTTTAACCTCGATTCCACGTTTTTCCGGTGTGTTCCCTCGGATATGATCAGGAAGGACCCGATACATGAACAGAGATGAAACCCTCAAGCTGCTTCGAGCGCA
>LXNJ01001545.1_pt1 | contig 13483 bp, 14 predicted proteins | sample 809081 | NCBI WGS metagenome assembly LXNJ01 (sample SAMN04870510, study PRJNA318959) | sponge metagenome | biome: sponge; feature: marine sponge reef; material: water | host: Petrosia ficiformis | place: Greece: Milos, Mediterranean Sea | collected 2013-05-29 | depth 5-7 m
CCGCCACGCCAGCCCACGTGCCGAACTTCACCATTCGGTGGTGACGCTATCATTGCAAACGTGCAACTCACGAATCTGACACTCACGAACTTCCGTTCCTACCGGCAGCTTGACCTGACGCTGGAGCCGGGCCTCACCGTCATCAGCGGCGAGAACGGGCAGGGCAAGAGCAATCTGCTGGAAGCGGTCTACCTGCTTGCCATCGGCAAGTCGTACCGCGCGGTGATGGAGCGGGACCTCGTTTCGTGGCAGGCGGCGGAGGCGGGGGCTTACGCGATCGTGGCGGCAGCGCTGGAGGGAGCGAACGGACCCTTCGAACTGCGCGTCGGCCTCGACTGCAGGGATGGTATGAGCATCGCGAAACAGGTCCGCGTGAACGGCGCGCCGAAGCGGGCGTCCGACCTGGTGGGGATGATGGGCGCGGTGCTCTTCGCGGCGGAGGACATCGAGTTGGTGTTCGGCCCTCCACGCGGACGCAGGCGCTACCTGGACGTGCTGCTGGCACAGGTATCGCGCCGGTACGTGCAGGCGCTCTCACGCTATCAGCGGGTGCTGGCGCAGCGGAACACCCTGCTGCGCGCCTTGCGGGAACGGCGGGCGCGAGAAGAAGAACTCACGTTCTGGGACGATGCATTGGTGAACGAGGGCTCTGCCGTGCTGGGCGAACGCTGGTCGTCCATGGCGGCGTTAGGGCAGGCTGCTGCGTCTGCATTCGAGCGTCTGTCGTCCCAGGACACGCTGTCGGTCGATTACATCGGAACGGCTGAGGAACCGGAAGATGGAGACGGGGTGCGGGCCATGGAAGACGCACTGCACGCATCACGAGACCAGGAGCGTGCACGCGGTATGACGCTCGTCGGGCCGCATCGCGACGATCTGCGGTTGGTGCTGAACGGCGTGGAAGCGTCGCGGCACGCCTCCCGTGGTCAGGCGCGGCTCGCGGCGCTGGCGTTGCGGCTTGGGGAGGCGCGCCTGCTCGCCGAGCGCAGAGGCGACCCTCCGCTACTGCTCCTGGACGACGCACTGTCGGAGCTCGACGAGCGCCGGAGGAAGCTCGTACTGGAGGAGGCGTGTTGCTATCCTCAAACCATCGTGACGACTGCCGACGCAAACGCCCTGCCAGACGCCTTCCTGCACCGCGCCCACCGTCTGCGTGTTCACGGAGGGTTGGCGCTGTCCGAGGACGCGGCGTGAGCGGGACAGGGACGCAGGCACTCAGTGTCTCAGGCGTGCACAAGCGCTTCGGCAGTGTAGAGGCCCTGCGAGGAGTCGACCTCTCCGTTGGGCAGGGCGAGGTGTTCGGCTTCCTCGGCCCGAACGGCGCCGGCAAGACCACGACGATACGCGTCCTTACGGGGTTCATCCGCGCGGACCAGGGCAGCGCCAGGGTACTTGGGATGGACTCCTGGAGCGAGACGGTGTCCATCAAGGCGAGGCTCGGGTTCCTCCCGGACGTGGTGGCATTCGCCAGCGGCTTTACAGGGCAGGACTTCCTGGCCTACGTGGCGAGTCTGAGGGGGATAAGGGGCAGACTCCCCCGGCAGGCGGAACTGCTGGAACGCCTCGAGTTGCCGCAAGCGGCGCTTCGGCGGAAAGTGAAGGGCTACTCCTCCGGCATGGCGAAGAAGCTGGGGCTCGTCCAGGCGATGCAGCACGACCCCGACGTGCTGATCATGGATGAGCCAACCGAGGCACTCGATCCGCTGATGCGGCAGGAGCTGTTCTCCATCATCAGGGAGACAAGGGACAGGGGCGCGACCGTGTTCATGTCGTCCCACGTCCTGTCGGACGTGGAGGAGGTCTGCGAGCGGGTGGCGCTCATCCGCGATGGCCGGATCGTGGGAACGGGGTCGGTGGAAGCGCTCCGCGAGGGTAAAGCACGGAGGATGGAAGTGGAATTCAGGGGACCGCCCCCCGTGGAGCTGTTCATACCGGGCGTTGAAGTCCTGTCCCGCGAGGGCGCCCGCTGGGAGTTGGCCGTCTCCGGTGATATCAACGAGGTGCTGCGGGTGCTGGCCAGCCACGACGTGGCGGACATGACCTACGAGCGGCTGAGCCTGGAGTCCTTGTTCATGGGCTTCTACGGTGCGGATGGAGGCAGGGAGCTTGAGGGTGCGTAGCGTCTTTGCATACACGCTCCGCTCGCACCGCACCGGGTTGCTCGCCGTGTCGGCAGGCCTGTTCCTGATGAGCCTGATCATCGTGTACACGTTCGACGCATTCGGTGGGATAGACGCCTTCGCCGATCTGTACGAATTGATACCGGAGCCTTTCGCGGCCATGTTCCGCGCTCAGGCGGGATTCGGGCCTTCTTTGACCAGCTACATTGCAGCCGACTACCGGCATCCGGTCTACTTCATCGCAGGGCTTGCGTTCGTGCTGTCGGTATCGAGCGGCGCAGTGGCCCGGGAGATCGAGCGCGGTACTGCGCTGATGCTGCTCGCATCTCCGCTGTCGCGATGGCGCTACCTTGCGGCCAAGCTTGCCGTGGTGGTCGTGGGAGCTGTGGTCATCACCGCGATGGCCTGGTTGGGTTCGCTCGCAGGAGCGGTGCTCACGGGCGTCGCAGACGACATAGAGCCTGGGACACTCCTGCTGGCGCAGGTGAACGTATTGGGCGTCTTGCTGGCATCGGGCGGCATCGCGGTGCTGCTTTCTGCCGTGAGCTCGGACGGAGGGAGAACGGTGTCGGTGACCGCCGGGATACTGACGGTGATGTACTTCCTGGACTTCGTCGGGGCGATATGGGGCCCGGCGGAACCGTTGGCTCCCCTGTCGATCTTCTACTATCTCGATCCGCTTGCAGTAGCAACCAACGGCTCGAAGTTGCTGCGCGACGTGTTGGTGCTGTTCAGCGTGGGACTCGTGGGGTCAGTGGCTGCGCTGGTGCTGTTCCAGCGGCGCGACATCACGCGCTAGGAGATGTCATTCCGAGCGGAGCCGAGGAATCTCTCGGGCAAGCGTCCGCCGTGCACCGGGTCTCCCCGAGAGATGTTTCGGCTGCGCTCAACATGACACCCTTACAGATCCGGATGCAGGTTGTGCCACTCCGACGCTTGTTCGTAGGCGTAGGCTGCTCGGAGAAGCGTGGGTTCGCTGAGGTGGGGCCCGAGCAGCTGCAGGCCTATGGGGAGGCCTTCCGCGAAGCCGCATGGGATGGAGATGCCGGGGATGCCCGCGATATTCGCGGGTATGGTGCAGACATCGTTCGCGTGCATGACGATGGGGTCGACGATGCCGCCGATATCGAATGCGGTGGTGGGCGAAGTGGGGAGCGCAAGGATGTCGACGCGCTGGAAGGCCTCGTGGAACTCTCGGCGGATGAGTGTCCGCACCTGCTGGGCCTTCTTGTAGTAGGCGTCGTAATAGCCAGCGGAGAGTGCGTATGCCCCCATCAGGATGCGGCGGCGTACCTCAACCCCGAATCCGTTGCGTCGCGTCGCGTCCAGCGCGGCCCACATACTGTCCGCTTCCTGGTCCGAGTAGCCGTACTTCACGCCGTCGTAGCGGGCGAGGTTCGCGGAGCACTCGGATGGTGCGAGGACGTAGTAGACCGCGAGGGCCGCCCGGGACGTGGGCAAGGCGACCTCTTCGACCACCGCGCCTTGCGATTCGAGTGTGGCGATCGCCGCCTTCACCGATCCGGCTACCGCGGGGTCTATGCCGTCGCCGAGGTACTCCGGCACCACGCCGATACGGAGTCCGCGTACGCCGTTCTGAAGCCCGGCCGTGTAGTCCGGCGGCTCTGCAGGGATGCTGGTGGAGTCGAGCGGATCGTGACCGGCGATGGCGTTGAGCACGATGGCGGCGTCTTCGACTGAGCGCGTCAGCGGGCCGATCTGATCGAGCGAAGAGGCGAATGCGACAAGGCCGTAGCGTGAGACGAGGCCGTAGGTCGGTTTGAGGCCAACGATGCCGCAGAGTGCGGCAGGCTGCCGGATGGAGCCGCCCGTGTCCGAGCCGAGGGCGTACGGAGCCAGTCCTGCGGCGACTGCTGCCGCCGGTCCGCCACTGGATCCCCCTGGCACCTTGGACAGGTCCCACGGGTTGTGCACCGGCTTGAACGCGGAGGTCTCGTTGGAGGAACCCATGGCGAACTCGTCCATGTTGCCCTTCCCAAGGAGCGTGCTTCCGGCTGCGGCGAGGCGGGACGTTACTGTAGCGTCGTAGGGAGGGATGTAGCCGTCCAGCATGAGCGATGCGCACGTCGTGGCTACGCCGCGCGTCGAGAGATTGTCCTTGAGTTGCACGGGGACCCCGGTAAGTGCACCGGACCCTCCCTGCGCGATGCGGTGGTCAGCCTCGGCAGCCTGCGTACGTGCGGTCTCAGGGGTTACGGCGAGGTAGGCTCCGATACGGGGGTCTATCTCGCCGATGCGTTCCAGATGGGACTCCGTGAGTTCTACGGAGGAGACTTCCTTCTCAGCGAGGGCCCGGGACATCAGGCTTACGGTCTGGTAGTGCAGGTCGCCCATCGGTCAGGACTCGTCCATCACGGCTTGTACCCGGAAGTAGGGACCTTCGCGGCGTGGAGCGTTGGCGAGAACGGCGGTCTGCTCCAGGGGTGGTCGTGGGACGTCGTCGCGCATGACTGTGTGGACCCCCTCAACCGCGTGGCCTGTCGGCTCGACGCCGGAGGTGTCGATGCGTTGCAGGACGCTCACCTCGTCCAGGAGTTTGGCCATCTCGCCGCGCAACTGCCCGGCCTCTTCGTCGGTGAGGGCGATGTGGCAGAGCGCGGCAACCTGCCGCACCTGCGCGATGGAGAGTTCCGGTTCCGGTTGATTGGTCATTATTGGCAGCGCACACAGGTGTGTGGCAGATGGATGAACACCCGTCAGTGTATCAGACACACCTGAGGGTGCGGCTGCGCGGCTGTCGAACATGCGCTTACCCGCAACCCAATCTGGTTCCAGAGCTTCGAATGGGACGTTTAGACTGTTTGGCGTTCAAGAGAGGGTACGTGTGTCGAGAGGGACGCGCCGATGAAGATTTCCCAGATCGCCAATTACAGTTTGCTTGCCGAGGGTGGCCTTCCGCCCCTGCAGGCGATGGTGTACGAAGAACTGATGCGCCGCCCGGACGAGGTGTTCGAGTACCAGGGCGACGAGTTGATCAGGACTTTCCCTCGCATGAAACGCTCCGCCTTGAACTGGTCGCTCTGGTTGCTGGCTAAGACGGGCCACATCGGGAAATTACGGATCCGCGTGGACGGACGGCTGACGACGGTCTATGGGGCTCACGAGGCGGTGGATGCGCTCAAGGAGCGCATGGGGATGACGGCGTAAGACGGTTGCCGCAGCAGGGTGGCCCCCCAGGGAGCGAGGGCCTCTCAAGAACCGGCGGACTGGCTCGCGAGGTCGCGGATCAGCTTGTAAGGGAAGATCCCGGTGTCATGCAGGTCGCTGAAGAGCAGGCCTATGGCGTATCGGCCTATCTCCATGTAGTCCTCTATCGTTACGTCCGATGGCACGTCGTCCACACCGACGCGGCGCATGTGGGTCATCTCGTCTACGCATTGGGCGCAACCGCAGTGACCACGCAGGTACCGGTGAGGCAGGAGTGTTTCCACCCCGTCTTTCCAGACGATGTGGAGACCGTCCGGCGCGATGTCTATCTGCTGTGGTTCGTACTGCTCCTCTGCCATGGTGTGTTTCGTTTCTCCTTGGTTGCGTGGGCCGGCCCAGGCCCTGAGGCTGTGGTGCAGCCCTAGAACTCCAATTCCCTGCCGGCGCCGCTGGCCAACGCCTTTCGGTAGACGTGCATTCCAACCGTAACGTCCTCCATGGCAAGGCCCTGGGACTCGAAGAGCGTTACCGCCTCCGGCGACGGCCGGCCCGTTGCACGTCCTGCGACGACGTCACGCAGTTCCACCGCGTTCTCCCAGCGGAATGCGCGGCGCTCGACCGCCCAGATGAGCTCGCCACACTCTATCTTTGCGTCCTCAAGGTCGTCCACGACGACGACGTCGCTGCGCCGTATCGTCGTTTCGTCTATCTCGCGGCGCATCCAGTGATTGCTCCCGGCCGCGTTCACATGCGTCCCGGGGGTGAGCGAGTCCCCATCGAATACCGGTTCGCGCGAATTGGTGATGGCGCAGACGACGGCAGCCTGGGAGACTGCCTCGTGTGCGGACTCGGCGGGGCGAACGTCTATGCCGAGTTCGGCCGACATCCGCTGGGCAAAGGCCTCGCGTCGCTCCGTGTTGCGGCTGAAGACGAGAGCCCGCTCGATGGGCCGCACCGCGGTGACCGCGGCCAGCTGTGTACCCGCCTGAGAACCGCTCCCGATGATCGCCACGACACTGGTGTCCGGACGCGCCATGTGGCGGGTAGCCACGCCGCTGGCAGCTCCGGTCCGTATCTGGCCGAGGGCATTTGCGGCGAGCATGGCAAGGGGCGAGCCGTCCTCTGTGCTGAAGAGGAGTACAACCATGCGGCCCGGCCCCCGTGTACCGCTGACGTAGGTCTTCAGGCCGGTTGCTCCAGCGTCATTCGACATGCCGGCCATCAACTGTTGCGCGCCTCGTATGAGCGGCAGCCTGTAGCGCGGCATGTTGGAGACCGACCCGGCTGCCCACTCTGCGAACGCTGAGTCCAGCACCTCAACGCATTCGCCCATGGGAAGCAGGTCTCGCACTTCTTGTTCGTTGAGCAGCAGCAAGCGTTAGTTCTCCTCTTCTCCGTCGTCCATATCCAGGGCGAGCTGTCCCGGAGCCTGAACGGGCCGTAGATTGCTGACGCCGACACCGATGAGGCGAACGTTGGTCCTGGGTTCCCAGTTGGCGTCCAGCAGATGCAGCGCATCGCCAAGTATCGCATCAGCGTGGGCTGTTGCGTTATCGCGGCTCGTTGACCGAGTGAGCGTGGTGAAGTCGGAGAGGCGGAGCTTGAGCGTAACGGTTCGTCCGACCAGCCCATGCTTCTCCAGGGACCGTGCTACTCGCTCCGTCATCCGCCAGAGTTCGTCGACAAGTGTTTCCCGAACGTTGACGTCCTCGCTAAACGTCTCCTCAGCGCTCACGGACTTCGTTTCCCGTTCCGCATTCACGGGAGAGGGGTCCTCCCCTTGAGCGCGCCGTTTGAGCGCGGCCCCCCAGGGCCCGAGCACCGTTACCAGCGCCTCTGGAGGCGCCGCGGCGATCTGGCCGAGCGTATGGAACCCGTGTGCCTTCAGACGCTCCGTGGAGCGCGGCCCGACGCCTGGCAGAGAGCGCACGTCCAGGTCCGCCAGGAAGGCCGACTCTGCTCCCGGCTGCACGACGACAAGTCCACCAGGCTTGCCTGTTTCGCAGGCGACCTTGGCGACCATCTTGTTGCTCGCGACACCAACAGAGCACGGAAGGCCGAGGTCAACGCGGGTGCGTCCCTGCATGCGGTGAGCGCGACTGACGGCCTCCTGTATGTCGCGCGATACCGGAGTGAGGTCGACGTAGGCCTCGTCAATGGACATCTGCTGGATGACGCCGGACTCGCGGCGGAGGATATCCATGACACGCCCTGAGTACTCGCGGTAGAGATGAAAGCGCGGTGGGAGGATGACCGCTTCCGGGCAGAGGCGCACCGCGCGAGACATCGGCATTGCGGAGTGACAGCCGTACTTGCGCGCTTCGTAGGAAGCCGCCGCCACGACGCCTCGCGATTGCGGGCTTCCGCCTATGAGCAGCGGCTTTCCCTGGAGAGACGGCTCTTCGAGCACCTCTACGGAGGCGTAGAAAGCATCCAGGTCCAGGAGGGCGATGTATCGCTGGCCGTTCACGGGGCTCATGGTAGCCCCGGCGCCATCCGAGGGAAACGGTTGACTGACATGGGCTTCATGGGGCGATGTTTCCTGCAAACGAAAAGGCCACCTCCGGCCCCTTTGGGGGGGGGGAGGTGGCCCTGAGTCGGCATTGGAAAGGGGAACGACTCCCCATTTCGTTATTTGCGGACAACTCCTGCAAGGTCCGCGCCAGCAGTAAAGCCGACGCGCTTGTGACCGGGCACGGTGATGCGCTGCCCCGCCTGTGGCCCGCGGATGGCCGTTACCTGCCGCTCCTTCACCTGACGTGACTCGAATGAGCCGAACCCGGTGAGGACAACGCGGTCTCCGGCGGCTACCGCATCAGTGATGCTCTTGAGCACAGCATTGAGGGCTGCGTCTCCCTGGGCACGTGTTGCCCCAAGCTCGAGTGAGACTCTCAGCGCCAAGTCTCCCTTCCGAATCGTTGCCACCCTGTCACCTCCTCGCATTAAGGCTGGGCGAATCCTCGATGCTCCTGTGGTGCGGGGAGTATAGCACGGACATAGGTCCGTACAGAGGGCGCGAAGTCTCAAGAACAGGGTGGCGTCAGTGAAGCACTACTGCCGCCGACTCCACCATGCGTGGAAGTGGTGCAATGGGCCATGTCCCCCTCCAATGGGAGGGGCGCCCGCGATTGCCGCGGTGACGTACGCTTTTGCTTCGGACACAGCGTCTTCCACGGTGTTCCCGCGGGCGAGCCCTGCCGCGATTGCAGATGCGAACGTGCAACCGGTGCCATGGGTGCTCGTGGTGGAGATACGTTTCGCCGGGAATTCCGTGAATGCAGAGCCGTCGTACAGCACGTCCACCGCGTCCTCGCCGAAATGTCCTCCCTTCACAACGACATAGCGGCAGCCCATGCTGTGGATGGCTTGCGCGGCGCCCCGCGCCTGCTGCATCGTTTCTACAGGATGACCGCAGATGGCAGCGGCTTCTTCGGCGTTCGGCGTGGCAACGAGAGCCAGGGGCAACAGCCGGGAGACCAGGACGGCTACGGCGTCCTCGCGCAGCAGGCGGTCGCCTCCCTTCGCCACCATCACGGGGTCCACAACGAGTTGTCGTGCACCATGGTGTTGGAGCCGCTCGGCTACTGCGTCGATGATCGCTGCGCTGGAGAGCATGCCCGTCTTCACCGCATCCATGCCGAGGTCCGTTGCCACGGCGTCTATCTGAGCGCGGACGACATCCACCGGCAGTTCGTGAACGGCGGTCACTCCAAGCGTGTTCTGTGCGGTAACTGCCGTCAGGGCACTCGCGCCATAGACCTCGAATGCGGCGAATGTCTTGAGGTCGGCCTGTATACCTGCCCCACCTCCGGAATCCGAACCAGCGATGGTCAGCGCGATGGGCGTATGTTCCTCGTTCATACCGGCCATTCCTCCTGATTCCACGCCATCTCCCAGAACAGATACTCGTAACGGGAGCTGGTGACGAACGCTTCCTCCACACGGGAGAGTTCTCTCTCCGGCAGTCCATCAGTGATGCCGTCGAGCAGATCGCGGCACCATGCTGCCAGTTCGGCGAACTCCGAGGACGCGTACATGTCTATCCAGGCGGCGTAGCGCGGGTCTGCCGGCCCCCCCTGGGCGGCGAGCCGCTGCCCGACCTCCGAGAATCCCCACATGCACGGCAGCAGTGCGCCTACGAGCTCCGGAAAGCTGCCTGTGGCCGCCGTGCGGACGAGGAAGTCCGTGTACGCCCGGCACGTGGGGGACATCTCCTCACGTTCCAACTCGTCCTCGCTGATGCCGAACTCCGCCGCGTAGGAGCGGTGCATGGACATCTCCACACTCAGCGTCTCGTTCGTGAGTTGTGCGAGCTTCTCCATCGCATGAAGGTTGGGTGCGCGCGCCGACGCCGTCGCGAGCATGCGGGCGTACTCGATCAGGAAGCGGTAGTCCTGTCGCACCCAGTGACGGAAGCGGGCCAGGTCCAGGCTGCCGTCGCCGATCCCCCGGATGAACGGATGGTCGTGCTGCGCCTCCCAGACGCTCGCAGCGGCGGCCTTCAAACGTGCGCTCAACGGTTCAGTCATGAACGCAGCCGATCGATGTCTGCGCGCGGGGGTTCATGCTTCGCTCTCCAGTGGGCGTATCTCATCCGCTAACGCTTCGAGGTCAAACTCCCGGGCGCCGCTCCGCCGCGCCGACAGCACGAACAGAGCAGTAACCCCGGACGAGACAACCACAGCGAGAAGGAAACTAGCCAGCAGGTTCCCGGAAGCAAGGATGTGCCACACGTTCGTAAGACCATCCCACGTCCACCAGCCGGCAAGGCTCCTCGTGGGGAAGAACAGTGCCCCGATGGCGATGCCTGCCACCGTCCCCGTCACGGCCCCAGTTCCACTCAGGTGGCGGCTCCACATGCCCGCGAATACCGGCACCATCGCCCCCGCGCACACCAGGTCCGCTATCAGAAAGAGATAGAGCACACTGTCGAACGCGAAGCCGACGACAGCCGCAGGGATGATGAGGAGCGCAGTGATGAGCCGGGTGGAGCGGAGCAGACCGCGCCCTCCCCGGATGCGGGAGAGGTCCGTGGTGAAGACGCTGGCCATGCCGTTGAGGAGGGTGTCCATGCTGCTCATCACGAGTACGAGTGCGAGCGCGACAAGCAAAACCAGCGCCCAACCGGGCAGCACTTCCAGTGCCAGCGTGAAGAGCGCGATGGAAGCGGGTTGGTCGTCGTTCACCAGCCCGCTGCTCACAGCCCAGAGCCCGAATAACCCCGCAACGATGATCAGCGGTACAACGAGCGCGCCGGCAGAGAGGAACCCGCGCCAGATATCGCCGTCCGTCCGCGCGGCGTACACACGCTGCCAGAGCCCCTGGTGGAAGAGGTTCGCCGCGAGGATGGCGATCACGAGGGTGAGGCCGAACTCGATTCCGTGCAGTTGGGTGACATCGAGTAGCGCTGCGTTCTCCTCTCGCACGGCGTCGAAGGACGCGGTCCACCCCCCGAAGTGTGCAAGCGTCGCGATGAAGACGGCGATGAGCAAGGGGATGGTGATGGCGAACTGGATATTGTCCGTGAAGATGGAGGCGCGGAGACCTCCGTAGACGGTGTAGGCGAGGGTCGCCGCACCAACGAGCACGAGCGTCAGGACCAGTGGAGCGTCGGCGATCTGGCCCACTGCGCGCGCGATCGCTCCCATCTCGGCCGCGAGGAAGGTGAACATGTAGAGGACGATGATGAGGAGCGTGAGGAGGTACATCGCACGGCCGTACCGCTGCCAGACGAATTCGCTGAGGGAGTGTCCGTTCGGCGCCAGTTTCCGCATCCTCGGTCCGACGATCGTGAACGCTACGATTGGAGCCGCCTGCCCGATGCCGTAGCCGATGAGGGCGGCCACGCCCGCCCAGGTGGCCGCTTCCGCGGGGCTGAACAGGATCCATGCTCCCAGCAGGGAGGCGGTCATGGTAGCCATCGCGGTCATGCCCCCGATGGAGCCACGCGCGGAGACGAAGTCCTCGATGGTCTGCCGCCTTGTTCTGGCGTAAGTGATACCCGCGGCGGACATGACGGCCATAGTGACGATCGCAGCGACCAGAGCCCAGACCTCGGTGGACATGGCATCTCCTCCTGATAGCGAAGGGCCGCTCCCTGGAGGAGCGGCCCCTTCGCGACATACGCGGTTGCATCGCTCTTCCTACGCTGGTATGACCCAGGTCAGGTTCGGAGGGTCGCCCGATTGGGCCTCTCAGCCGGACGTATGTCCGGCTCCCCTGAACGTTCGCTATTCGATTGCGGGGCATGGTATAACCGTTGGGTCGGGCGGTCAAACAGGCGCGAGTGCACGTGCATCCGCCGAAAGTTGGATGAGAGGACGCTGTAAAAACTATGGCGGAACGGCGATGATGTACTATAATGCCGTCCAAAGCCTGACCGGCTACCGGCTTGGCTTAGGATATGATATGCATTAGGTTTGTCCGGTAGTAGCGTCCGGCCATGCCTTGATGCGTAAAGAGTCACCGGACTAACAGGAGGCGGGATGTTCATACGCCGAAAGCTCTCCATCAGCGTAGCCTTGGTGCTGGCGCTGACCCTGCTCATGTCTCTCAGCGCGAGCGCGAGGGAACCTGCCCTTGGCGGCGGCGCCAATTTCCGCGATGCCAATGCGGCGAGCGACAGCCTCGTAGTCGATTTCGGGCCGAACGATGAAGGCATCGGTGGGGCAGCTATTCTCTCCCCGGGCTCCACCTATGAAGGCTGGCTCATAGATGCCGACGACAACAAGGTCAGCACCGGTCGGCTTGGCCGTGGGCCCTACCTCCAGGGTGAGTACGTCTCTCTCAGCGGGGAAGACCTCCTCGCGCGCTACAGCACATTCGTGATTACCGTGGAACCGCTGGACGACCCTGACCCGGGTCCCTCCGGGGTCATTGCATACGGAGCGGCGACTCGCGGGGCCGTCCTCTCGCACGTAAGTGTGCTCCTGGGTGCGAACGGAGTTGCCACGCAACTGCGCGACCAGGCTGCGAGCGCACTGGCGTATGCGGAAGCTGCTTTCGAGTCCGAGTCTCTGGCTGACAGGCAGTCCAACGCTGGCATGGCCGCGGACATGCTGGATGGCATCGTCGCTCAGGCTCGGGAATCGTCGTCAGTGGCCAGCGACCTCCTCTTCTCTTCCGCGAGCGGCGGCGACGAGAACGTCGAAGGCGTTGCGAACGAGATCATCGACGCATCGAACAACGTGATCAGGCTTGCGGGCGAAGTGCGGGATGCCGCATCGCGTGTGACCGGTGCGGGTGCGGATAGTATCGAAGTCCAGCAGGAGACCAAGAACCTCCTCGCATGGGCGTCCCGGCTCCACTCCGGCACTGCTCAGGACGGCCAGGCGCTGGACCAAGTAACCAGGCGAGTTGAGTCGCCCTACGGCGCGGTACACGTCTACGAGTTGTCTCAGGACCTCGGCGCGTTCCGTCCGGGCGTTGGCGCTCCGCCTGCCACCGGCGACTCACTGGTGCCGACGGTTGCACTGCTGGCCCTGGTACTGGGCGCTGCATTCGCGCTCAGCGGCGGGCTGATGGTGTTCCGCACTCGCCGGCGGGCATACGCCTAGGCCGCAAGAACCGCACCAGCGATACGACAGCAAAAAGGCCCCGCTCTCTCGAGAGAGCGGGGCCTTTCTTATGGGCTGGACGGCGTGTAAGGCGCCTTGCCGTAAGCGGCCTGCCTACTCGATCTCCAGGGTTTGCTTGAGTTCGCGCCACTCACGAGGCGACATCTCCAGCGTTGCGGGATCGACGTCCTCTCCAGCGATCAGACGCCTTACTGTCTTCAGCGCTTCCGCGCTCAGGCGCGCCCCACCGACCCGGTAGCGGTGGAAGGCGTTCGCCGTGAGTGGCACCCAGCGCTCGACGACATCCAGGATGGCGCGGGCGTATTCCTGGATCTCCCACTGTGCGTGTGCGTCGCCGCGGAGCGCGAGGAAGTGCAGCAGGTTGTGCAGGTCCGTCTTCCAGTACCACTGCGTATACGTGCTCAGCGGCAGACCGATGCGCGCCAGTTCTCGTGCGAAGCCGTCATTGATGAGTTGTTCGTATACCTTGTACGACCGATTGGCATCCGCGGTCATGGACTCTTGAACGCTCCGTGTTTCCTCTTGGGCAGCTCGGGCGCGTTGCGCCTCGGCGGTTCGCTCTCTCGCCGTCTTGCGCCTAGCTCCTTGCTGCAGCCCAACCTGCGGTGCGGGAACAGC
>LXNJ01001546.1_pt1 | contig 13479 bp, 10 predicted proteins | sample 809081 | NCBI WGS metagenome assembly LXNJ01 (sample SAMN04870510, study PRJNA318959) | sponge metagenome | biome: sponge; feature: marine sponge reef; material: water | host: Petrosia ficiformis | place: Greece: Milos, Mediterranean Sea | collected 2013-05-29 | depth 5-7 m
CGGTGTCGAAGGTGGTGGCGAGGTCGCCACCGCCAGCAGTTGAGGTCCCCTGATCGCAGGCTGCTGCCAAGGTCGCCGCGAGGAGGAGCGGAACCTTGGCGGTGGAGACGCGAAGCGGATGCGGGGGCGCGATCATTCTTCAGCTCGATCGTCGTGAGGGAAGGGGCACCGAAGGATAGACTTGAACCCCGGTCCCTGCAAGGTCGGCAGCAAGTGGAGGATGCGAGCAACGCCGCAGCTGCCTGGGTTACCGCGGACTCACCCGCAGCCCTTGAACTCGCTCAGCGCCTCCACGCAGAGGTCGATCTCGGTCTCGGTGTTGTAGAAGTGCGGGCTGACCCGCACCAGCCCCGGTCGGTGGTCGACCACTATGTCCCGCTCGGCCAGCCGCTTCACCGCGCTCGCCGGGTCCGGGTAACGCACGGTGAGTATGGCGCTTCGGTGTTCGGGATCCGGGTAGCGCACGTCGAGTCCGGAGGTGCGCGCGCCCTCCACGAACCGCCGCGCGAGAGTTGCGTTTCGTCCCGCGATCCGCTCGATCCCCAAGTCGTCGATCAGACTCTGGCCGCCCAATGCCGTGTGAACCGTCGGCAGGGCCGGGGTTCCGAGCTCGAAGCGGCGGGCGTCTTGGCGAAGCCGGAAGTGGCCGATGTCGAACGAGAACTGATTCTCGGTGGCGAACCAGGAGGTGAGGACCGGTTCAAGGGAAGCGATCAGCTCCTCGCGAACGTAGAGATAGGCGAGCCCGGCACCTCCGCACAGCCACTTGAGAGGCCCGGCCACGTAGGCGTCGACACCGGTGTCCCCGACCGAGAGCGGGAGCTGCCCTGCGCCCTGGTAGCCGTCGATCAGGCAGACCGCCCCGGCGTCGTGCGCGATCTCGCTCAGAGTCGGCAGGTCCTGGGCGAAGCCGGTGGTGAAGAAGACGTGGCTCGTGGCCAGAAGGAAGGTGCGGTCGTCCACGGCGTCGGCGAACTGCTGAGGATCGATGCCCATTCCGTCCTCGCTCTCCAGAACGACGAGCTCCACGTCGTCCTGAACCGCCCACTGGTAGGCCAGGGTGGGAAAATCGAGATCGGTGCATACGACCCGGTTGCGCCCCTGTCCGCATCCGGCGCCCGGGGCGGGAGCGCGCAGTCTCTTAGCGGCGTGCGCGACCGCAGAGATGGCGGTCGAGGCGGTCGGAAGCAACGCGACCTCGTCCGCGTTCGACCCCCAGAAGGCGGCGACCCGCCCGCGCAGCTCCTCCACGCGGGCGAGCCAGCGCCGGTGCCACGCCGAGGCGCCGAGTTCGTGCCAGTCGTCGAGGAAGCCGTCGAGCCGAGCCTTAGCCCGGTCCGACAGTGCGCCGAGAGAGCAGGAGTTTAGGTAGGCGGCCCGCCGCAAGATCGGAAATTCCCGACGGAGTTGGGCCAGCCTCGCGGGGTCGATGCGGTCTGTCGCGGTCACGGTCGCCTCGGGATCGTCGGTGAGTACGTCCGGCAGTTGGGACCCCGTGCGAGGGTCGTCCACCGACTGCCGGGCAATGCGGAATTCGTCCGTTCACACTAGACACTAGCGGCCATTGGACAAGGCGACGGCGCGCAGGATGTCGGCAAGGACTCCTTGGGCGGTGACTCCGGGGCCGGCTCCGAAGCCCTGAATGGTGAGCGGTGCGTCGTCGTAGCGGTCGCTCCAGACCGAGACCGCGTTGGTGCCCGGTTCGCCCAGGGCGCAGGGATGGTCGGTCGGGATCTCCTCCAGGCCGACGGAGAGATCGTCGGGCGTGATTCCGGCGATGTAGCTCAGCCGTCGCCCTTCGGCCTCGGCGGTTCGCGCCTGCTCCGCGACGGTCTCGTCGACCAGGGCCAGACGCTCCCAGAAAGAGTCACCGGCGTCGGCCGAGATGGAGCCGAAGAGGGCGTCGGGTTCGAAGTGGGGATCGGGGTCGAAGCCCGCTATCCTGCCCAGAATCACTGCCTTGCGAGCCACGTCCCGACCGCTGAGATCGAGGCGCGGGTCAGGTTCGGTCAGTCCCTGTTCGTGTGCGCGACGGAGCACCTCGCTGGCGCGTCCGCCGCGGTGCAGCGCTCCGAGCAGGTAGCTCAACGTACCCGAGAGCACGCCCTCGATCCGACGCACGCGGTCTCCCGTAGCCACGAGTTCTGAGACGGTTCTGAGAACCGGTAGACCCGCGCCGACGGTGGTCTCGAAATAGAGCGGCTGCTTCGCGTCGAGGGCGGATCTGATGTCGGCCCAGAGCTCCCCGTTGGAGGAGAAGCCGGACTTGTTGGCCGACACGACCGCGACGCCGCGGTCGAGCAGGGTTCGGTAGCGCCAGGCGACATCGACGTTCGGCGTGCAGTCCACGAATATCCTGGTGGACGACGGGTCGGCCAGAGCGGCACGTACCAGCGCCTCCGCGCCGTCGGAGGCCGCGGCTCCCGTCTCGGCTAGTCGGGATCCGGCGGAGAACAGACGGGCATCGACACTGTCGCCGGGCTCGGGGGCGAGCAACACGCGGGTCGAACTCGCGATCCCGGCCACTTCCAGCGCCGGTCTTCCCGATGGCGTCCGGCCTTCCGCGACCGGCAGCCGAGCGATCTGTCTCAGCAGCTCGCCGCCCACGGTACCCACGCCTGCCAGGTAGACGCGTGCCGGCTCGGTCTGGTGCTTGCGAACCACGGGTCCCGGGCGGGAGGCGGCCTTCGCCTGGAAGAGCGCCGAGTGGACCACCTGCAGGCTCCTGGCTTCCGCAGCGGAGTCTACGAAAAAGGCCACGCTGCGACCGGACGTGCCCTGCGCGATGGCATGGACGTTGATCCCCTCCGCGCCCAGCGCCGCGAATATCCGTCCGCTCACGCCGGGCCGGGACTCGAGAGCCGTTCCCACCACGGCCAGCAGGGCGAGTCCTTCGTGGAGCACGGGCGGTTCCACGCGCCCGGCGGCGATCTCGAGCTCGAATTCGGTCTCGATGGCGTCGGTGAACTCGGAGCATTCGGTACACTGCACGGCCAGCGACACTCCCTGCCCGCTACCTATCTGGACGAGGAGCGGAGACGGCGAACCGGCGATCTCGATCGCCCTGAGCAGCCGTTCCCTGGCTCGTCCCTCGCCTCGTATCGCCCGACCGCCTACGCGGATTAGGGCGACGTTGGAAAGGGAGGTGATGCCGCATACCGGGATTTCCGACGAGTGCGTCGTGGCCTCCTCCAGAAGCCGGGTGCCGGGGAACGCGGGGTTGCTCGTGTTGCGGATGACGACTACCGCGCCCGCTTCCCTTGCCTCGTGGATAGTGGGCTCGAAGACCACGCGGGCTCCGAAGTGGGCGAGCTCGATGATCTCGTCGTATCCCACTTCGTCGAGCGATCTGGCCTCGGACACCCGCGCCGGATCGGCGCTCATGACGCCGTCCACGTCGCTCCAGATCTCGATTTCGGGAGCGCCGAGCGCCGCGCCGACGATGGCTGCGCTGAAGTCGGAGCCGCCGCGCCCGAGGGTGGTCGGATGACCGTCTTCCGTGGCCGCCACGAAGCCCGGTATCACCGTCACCCCGGCGCGGTCGCCCAAGAAGCGGCGGGTGCGTTCATGCGTAACGGTCCGCTTCAGACCAGCTCGGCCGAAACGGTGATCGGTGACGATGAACTCGCGGGCGTCGGCGTATTCGGCGGCCACCCCAAGCGTCCGACAGGCCGCGGCGAAGATCGGCGCGGAGAGCTGCTCGCCCGATCCGATCACCGCGTCGCGGGTGCGAGCGGTCGCTTCGCCCAGTAGCTGGACTCCATGAAGCACGCTCCTGAGCTCGGCGAACACCATCTTCGAGCTCGCCTCGAGTCCTCGTGCTTCCTCCCCCGGAGCTAGGCGGTCGGCGACGAAACGGTGCCTGCGTGCGAGCTCGTCCAGCCCGGCGATCCAGTCGTCGCCGTCTACCGCTTCGGCCAGGACGCGCTCGAGCGCGTCGGTCACCCCGGAGAGGGCGCTGACCACGACCACCACCGAAGCGAGTTCGCTCTCCGCGGCCACACGCTCGGCCACGATCCGCGCCGCTGCGGATATGCGTTCCGCGTCGGCTACAGATGTGCCGCCGAACTTCATCACGAGCGGCCGGGCCGGAGCCCGCGGTGCGGCGCTCATGTGGCAGCAGCCGTCAGGCTGCGGCCTTGATCGGAGTTCGCTCCCGCCGGCGGGCCGGTCACCCCTGGGGTGACCAAAGCGAGCGCCCTCTCGATGTCCCGGGTCAGGTCCTCGGTCGCCTCGATCCCCGCCGAGATGCGGAGCAGACCGTCCTCGATGCCCGCAGCCGAGCGTTCCCGGGCTTCGACCGCACCGTGGCTCATGGTCGCGGGATGGCTGATGAGGCTCTCGACGCCGCCCAGCGACTCCGCCAGCGTGAAGTGGCGCAGGCTGCCCGTGAAATCGTCCAGCGCCTCGCGTCCGCCGGCGAGCTCGAACGAGACCATGGATCCGAACCCCGACTGCTGCTCGAGGGCGAGTTCGTGCCCGGGATCGTCCGGGAGACCGGGGTAGTGGACGGCTGTCACCGCCGGATGTCCGCGCAGGGCGCCGGCGATGGCGCGTCCGTTATCCTCGTGCTGGTTCATGCGGGCGAAGAGGGTCCGGGCCCCCCTAAGGGCCAAATAGCAGTCGAAAGGGCTCTGCGTGATGCCGAGAGCGTTCGCCCACCAGTCGAGCTCTTCGCCGAGCTCCGCCGAGCGCGTCGCCACCGCGCCGCCGATCACGTCGCTGTGTCCGTTGATGAACTTCGTCGTCGAGTGCAGAGCGATGTCGATGCCGAAGTCGAGCGGCCTTTGACGCGCCGGCGAGAGGAGCGTGTTGTCGACGACGGTGATCGCATCGATCTCACGCGCTCCCGCCACCAGCGCTTTCAGATCGGTCAGCCGCAGGAGCGGGTTGGAGGGCGTCTCCGCCCAGATGAGCCGGGGCTCTCGCTCGAGCAGCGACGCCAGCGAGTCCGCCCGGGTGAGATCGCCGCAGACGAGATCGAAGTGACCCTTGGAGGCAAGCGCTGTGAGGAGACGCAGGGTGCCGCCGTAGCAGTCGTGCGCCATGACCACCAGATCGCCGGGCTTCAGCAGCTGTAGGACGAGTGTCACCGCCGACATCCCGGAAGAGGTGGCGGTCGCCGAGGTTCCGCCTTCGAGCCCGGCGATCAGGTCGGTGAGGGTGCGACGGGTCGGGTTGTTCGACCGCGTGTAGTCGAACTCCGGCTCCTTCCCGATTTCCTCGAAGCGGAAGTTGGTGGTCAGGTAGAGCGGCGGAATGACCGCGCCGCGGGCGTCGTCGGCGATGCCGGTGCGCACGGTCCCGGTCTGGATGGTATGCTCGGTCACGGTCAACACTGCCTCCTTCGGCCGGAGATGCGCGGCGCGCGCTTCTTCTCGGGCCACGTGGTTAGTGATACAGCCAGAGCCGCCGAGAGGTCACTGGCGCCCATCAGGAATCCGTCGTGGCCGCACTTCGCATTCAGCCTGAAGTGGCAGCAACGTCCCGGCACCCGCGCCTCCAGCTCGTTGACGAGCCAGGGCGGCACCAGCGTGTCCTTGTTGAACGAGATCAGGTAGGCGGGAACGTGCAGCTCGCTGGGGTCGAGGTCGCAAAGGTCGATCGATTCCGACAACGAGAGGAACGAGTTCGGATCGACGGACCGGGCGAAGACTGCTCCGCGGTTGTCCAGGTAGCCGGAAACCTCGAACGCCGGCGACTCCGGGGTGCCGGAAACGCTCGCCGTGTCGGCCCAGGCTGCCCGATGGTCGAAGCGGTCGTCGAACTCGACGGCGGTACGGTAGGTGGTGAAAGCGAGGGCTCGGGAGAGCGCGAGCCCTTCGGCCGGCGAGCCGTTGGCGACGGCCGTCTCGACGATGCGCCGCTGGATGAGTCGCAGGGCGGTCGCATGCGGATGGGGGCGGTGCGCGGCGGCGAGCATGATCAGCCGTTCGAATCGCTCGGGGCGGGCGATGGCGGCCGCGAGCGCGACCGAACCGCCGTATGAGCTTCCCACCGCAGCGTGAACTCGTTCGACGCCGAGATGGTCGAGAACGGCGAAGACGGCATCGGCTTGGTCCTGAGGCAGAAGGTGAAGCCGGTGCGGCGAATCTCCCGCCGGCCCTTCCGTGCCGAGAAAGTCCATGGAGACGATGCGCCAACGCTCGGGATCGACGGTAAGCCCGGCTCCGACCTGACGGCTCCACCAACCTGGACGAGGGTCGCACTCGGTGGCGGTCACGTGCCGATCTGCGGAGATGCCGCCGAGCACGAAGAGCGCGGGCGCGTGCTCCGGACCCGTGGACTCCCAGGCGACTTCCCAAGGCTCGCGCATCTCGGGCTGAAGCCTGGGCGCCCAGCCGAAGGGCATGGACGCGGTGCCGGTCGTGCTGGACGGGAGCGGCGGAGCGAAGCTGCGTCGCGCGGCGGTGGAGTAGCTCATTTTTCCTCCAGGGTGGCCAGCGGCCCAACTCCCGGATGAGCTAGCGTGTACCCCCCGAGAAGGCTACACGCCCGCTTCTCATCTCCCGCGAAGCCTCGGTTCCGCTCCGCGCAGGACTTGGCACCGCTGGATGTCGTCTCAGGGAGCGAACATCCCGGTTGCCCCGGCTTCCAAGGGCCTGTCCCTCAGCCGGTCTCGATGATGTGCGGGAAACCTGTAGAGGATTTTCCGTGGTGTCAAGGGGCGGCGATTTCAGGAAATAAGTGACGGGAAAGCGCCTCTACCGCAACAGCTCCTCCAACCTCGTACTCGAGTCCGTGCCTTCGTCCCGGTACTTCACGATCACCGGAGTCTGGAGGTGAAGCCCCCACTCCCGTCCGATCCCCTTGCTTATCGGACGTGAGCCCGGCACCACGACCGCGCCCTCCGGAATCACCAGGGGATCGGATCGGAGCACCTCACCCCTTGCCACGTCGTACACGGGCGTCGACCGAGTGAGGACGACCCCGGCGCCGATCACCGCCCGGCGCTTGACGACGGTTCCTTCATAGACGCCGCAGTTGCCGCCGATCAGAACATCGTCCTCGACGATCACCGGCAACGCGCCCACTGGTTCCAGCACGCCGCCGATCTGGGCCGCCGCGCTGACGTGACACCGCTCGCCGATCTGGGCGCAGCTGCCGACGAGGGCGTGCGAGTCGATCATGGTGTCGTTCCCGACCCAGGCCCCGACGTTGACGTACATCGGCGGCATGCAAGTGACCCGTTCCCCGATGAACGCGCCCTCGCGGATAGCGGATCCGCCGGGCACAACCCTGACTCCACCGGTGAGCGGCGCTCGCTTGGGCGGGTAGGTGTCGTTGTCGGAAAAACGGAAGAGCCCGTCGATCTCGGTCTCCTCGACCTTGCCGAGCCGGAAACCGAGCAGAATGCCGCGCTTGACCCATCGGTTCACACGCCAGCCGTGCGAAGCCTTCGGATCAGGCTCCGCCGCACGGACCTCGCCGCGGTTGAGAAGGGCGAGAAAGGCGGAAAAAAGCTCGCGGTGGCGGGAAGGATCGCCGCCGTCGCCAAAGGCGGATTCGATCTCGCTGCGGATATCGGTCGGCTTCATGACCATAGGGAGGTGGTCCGCGTCACCAGACGGGAAGAGGTGTGGCGAGTGGAAGGATGTGAAAACGGTGCGGCCATTCGGCCAAGGCCGGACACGAAGATAACCGCACTTTTCCCGGAGCTTGGCGGTGGCTACATTTCGGGGGGCCGTCGGGTCGATGGTGACAGAATCCACGCCCGACGTGCGCGGTCGCACGCCATGCCGAGGGCCGGCGTCGCGCTCCAGGCACCTAAGGTGCGGCTCCCGACCAACCGGACCGGTCCGGCGAACGTCCAACAATCCCTGGGATGCACCCGACTCCGAAGGCTGAGCCATGAGAATCCGTTGCGCCGTGTTCACTACCCTGCTGGCCGCCTGTGGCGGCGACACCGGGGCGTCGTCCGCTTCACGACCGAGCGAGGACCGTCCGCTCACGGCCGACTTCGAGGAGGTGTACCGGATCGGCGGGATCGAGGCGGAGGGGTGGGATGCGTTTACCGAAATCGCGGACCTGGGCTTCGATGCGCACGGCCAGCTCTACGTTCGTGACGAGACCGGGTCCGCCACGCGGATTGTCGCCGTCGACGGGGCCGGTGCCCTGGCGGCGGAGTTCGGGAGCATGGGCGATGGCCCGGGTGACTTTCGGCGGGTCGGGCACATGGTGGCCCGTCCCGAGGGTGGCGCCGTGATTGTCGACGATGGACACCGCGCATACCTCCTGTTCGGCGCCGACGGGTCGTTCGAACGCGCGATCCGCTTTGCGGATTCGGATGCTGCCCAGACGGCTTCCGCCGAGAGGGTACGCCACGGGAGGGAGGGAGTAACGTTGTTCCTGACGCGAGGTGTGACGGCGAGCTTCAGCCAAGGGGAAGCGTCCGTCAGCTCCGGGGACCGCACGGTTTACCGGGTGTCGCTCGACGAAGGGGAAGAGGCGGCCGCAGTTCCGTTCGCGGAGGGCTGGGAACCACGTCCCGAGCGGCAGGTCACGATGGAGGCCGATGATCCTTCGGAAATGTTCGATATACTCGGCGACGCGTACATCTACTTCTCGCCCCGCATGGTGTTCGATGTCGTCCCCGGCGGCGGGGTGGTGTATTCGGACTCCTCCGCGTACGAGGTCAAGATCTGGACGGCGAGTGCCCCGTCGCGCGTCGTCGGCCGGCCCCTGCATCCCCGGCCCGTTACCGAACAACTCGAGGAACGCGCCCGGGCACGGGCGCTGGAAGCCTTGCGAGTCTTCCTTCGAGGAGCAGACCACCACCTCGGGGTTGGGCAACGACGTTCCGGAGGCGATCCGTGAGCAGATGGCGGCCATGATGGAACAAATGGTGGCCGGCATGCGCGACATGGTGGAGAATGCGAGGTTCATGCCCGAAGTGCCCCTTGTCCGGGATCTTCGCACGACCTGGGAGGGGGCGATCTGGGTGGAACGCTGGGAAAGCGACCCCCTGGCGCAAATCGACTCCTTCGGAGGGTTGGCCGACCGGAACCGGGAGGGGGACGAAGCTGCCGAGGGATGGATCGATGTTCTGGCGCCGGGAGGCGAGTACGTGGGGACGTTCCCACTGGAGGAGACGTCCATGCCCGGCGCATTCGGACCCGGCGGTCTCGTCGCTTTCGTCGAGACGGACGAATTCGAAGTCCCCACGATCGTCGTGAAGCGGCTACCTGAAGCCGTTCGCTAGAACTACGCGTTCGACCGATCCAGACACGAAGACAGCCGCACTGTTCCCGGAGCCTGAAGGGGGCTACACTTCGGAAGGCCGTCGAGTCGACGCCACGCGGCTCGACACATCGCCGCGTCCCGGCATCCTCGCCGCCCACCGATCCACCTTTCTACCGCCATGACCAAGGTTCTCCCGTCCGCTGTCGGATCCCGACCCTCGCTTCTCGGCCTGGCCGCCCTCCTGTGGCTGCCGGCCTGCGGACCTCCCGACGACACCGACATCGAGGCCGATCTCGAGCCGGCCACGGAGAACCTGCCGACTGTGACGAGCCGTCTGCCCGCCCTCCTGGCTGCGGACGAAGTGGTCTTCGGAGCCTTTCCCGGTCCCTCGACTCGCGAGCAGGGAGCGATCATGGGCGGAAATCGCGAGCTCGACTTCGTGTTCTACTCGCTGGAGTCGGGTCCTTTCGATATCCCGACCATGACGGAGTACCTGGCGGGCATCGTCGACGGAGCGGGAGAGATGGAGCCCCATCCGCTGATTCTGCGCATCCCTCCGGTCCGTGACGGCGCCGACGTCGCTGCGGACCACGTCGCTCAGGCGCGCGCCGCCGGCGTTTCAGGCATCGTCTTCCCGCATGTCGAGTCCGGGGAAGACGCGCGGGCGGCGGTATCCGCGATGGGCAAGGGCGTCTGGCCCGGCGACGAGTCCGGCTCTCTGGTCAATTTCTTTATCGTCGAGGACCGCGCAGGCATCGAGAATCTCGACGAGATCGTGCAGACCGCAGGCGCCAGCGTCGTCTTCGCGGGCCCGGGCGATCTGCGTCGCGCCTACGAGGGCGACATGGAGGCCGTGGAGGAAGCCATCCAGGCCGTGCTGGCATCGTGCATGGCCCACGGAGTGGCTTGCGGCATCACCGCAGGTGCCGACGACATCGCGGCCCGCATAGAACAGGGCTTCCGCGTCTTCATCGTAAGCGACACCGAGGCCGTGACGCTGGGCAGGGCGGCCGCGGGAAGGTAGGAGACTCGCCGGAACAGCGGAACGAGGTCGGTCTATTCCGACGACCGCCCGGATTCCGACGCTCTCTCGAACCCCTTGCACTCGAGCACGGGAAGCACGGGATAGCGCGGGAAGTTCGGGTCGGTCTTCGACAACTTGCAGAGGCGGAAGACTCCGCCTCTCTTGGTGACCACCCGGCGCGAGTTGTCGCACACCGAGCAGAGTCCCGACGCAACGCCCATCGTCCGCGCTCCTTCGAGAGGTTAACTTTGACGGGGCCGAGCGCCCGTGAGAAGTGCGTCACGCGCCGTCGGACCCGAATACCCGCAACAACGGTGCTGGACCATGACAGAGCCGCTATTCGACAAATCCAACCTCGCCTACGCCCAGTTGATGTTGGACGAGTACGCCGTCAACCCGGAGCGAGTGCCTCCCGAGTGGCGGACTCTATTCGAGAGCGCCGACGGTCGTCTCGCCGCAGAGGGGCTCCTCGTCCCGGCCGACTGGTCGAGCAGGGCGCGATCCGCGGTCGTCGCTCCCGCCGCCTCTCCGGCCATCCCCGATACACCGGCCATCGACGGCATCGACGACGGCATCCTTCCCGAGATCTCGAGGGCGGCCGCTCTCCTCCAGGCCTTTCGCGATCACGGCTACCGGCTCGCCGACCTCGACCCGCTCAGGAGCGATCCGCCCGCGCACGAACGCCTCAGCCCGGCTCTCTTCGGCACTTCGCTGCTCGCCTCTCTCCTTCTGGACGACGTGGGGGAGGACGAGAGGGACGGGGACGCGATGCAGCAACTGCGAAGCATCTACGCCAGCACTATCGGCTACGAGTTCGGTCATCTGGACGATCCGGAGAAGGTGGGCTGGCTCTGGGCGAAAGTGGACTCGGGCGCACACCGTCCCGAGCTGAACGCGGATGAGAAGATAAGCTTGCTGAGGGGGCTCTCGCGGGCCGAAGGGCTGGAGAACTTCCTCCACCGCACCTACCTCGGTCAGAAACGCTTCTCCCTGGAAGGCACGGACGCTCTGGTTCCCATGCTCGATCTCGCGCTCGCCGAAGCCGCGCGGGCCGGAGGCAGGGAGGTGGTCGTCGGGATGGCACACCGCGGCCGACTCAACGTCCTCACGCATACCGTGGGCGTTTCCTACGGCGAGCTGCTGGCGGAGTTCGAAGGCCCGTCGCTCAAGGGCGGACAGCTCGACATCGCAGGTTCGGGGGACGTGAAGTACCATCACGGCGCCGTGGGCGACCGCAGCTTCGAGGGTGCCGGGAGCATCCGGGTTCGGCTCGCGCCCAATCCCAGCCACCTCGAGTTCGTGAACCCCGTGGTAAACGGCATGGCGCGCGCTCTCCAGTGGAGCGGAGACGACGCGAGCGACGAGCGGGAGAGGCGGACGGTCATTCCCCTCCTCATCCACGGTGATGCCGCCTTCGCCGCCGAGGGGGTGGTGGCCGAATCGCTGAACATGGCTCGCCTGGACGGCTTCGACGTGGGCGGAACCGTTCACGTCATCGTCAACAACCAGATCGGCTTCACCACCGATCCCGTCGACGCCCGCTCGACCGACTACTCCTCCGACCTGGCGAAGGGGTACGGCATTCCGGTCGTCCATGTGAACGCCGACGACGCCGAGGCGTGCATGGACGCCATGCGCATCGCCATGATGTATCGCGCGCGCTTCGGAGAAGACTTCGTCATCGACCTGATCGGCTACCGCAGGCACGGGCATAACGAAGGAGACGAGCCGGCCTACACCCAGCCGCTCAAGACCGCCCGGATAGCCGAGCATCCGACGGCGCGGGCGATCTATGCCAGGAAGCTCGTCGACGAGGGCGTGACCGACGACGCCGGCGTGAGCGCGATCGAAGAGGAGATCACCGACGAGCTCCGCCACGCGCAGCGGCATGTGCAGGAGTTCCGTCCCGTGGAGGACGATCGTCCCGACGACGAGGCGCGCGATCCGGTGGAGCCGGACGACACCGGGGTCGCTTTCGATTCGCTCGAGACCATCAACGAGAGCGCGCTCAGCACGCCGGAGGGCTTCACTCCGCACCCGAAGCTCTGGAGGCAGCTCCGGAAACGCACCCGCGACTTCTCCACCGAGACCCGGATCGACTGGGGACACGCCGAAGCTCTGGCGTTCGGTTCCCTGCTCCGAGACGGCATTCCGGTGCGGCTCACCGGCCAGGACGCGCAGCGCGGCACATTCAGCCATCGCCATCTCGTCCTCCACGACTACGAGACCGGAGATACCTGCCTTCCGCTTCAGGGGGTCGCCGACACACGGCTGGAGGCCTACAACTCACCGCTCACCGAGACCGCGGTCATCGGCTTCGAGTACGGATATTCCGTGGCGGTCGACAAGGACGTGGTGATCTGGGAGGCCCAGTTCGGTGACTTCGTGAACGTAGCCCAGGTCATGATCGACCAGTTCTTGAGCGCGGGCCTGACGAAGTGGGGCCAGTACTCGCGCCTGATGCTGCTCCTGCCTCACGGCTACGAAGGACAGGGGCCGGAGCACTCCTCGGCGAGGATCGAGCGTTTCCTCCAGTTGTGCGCGGAGGGCAACATGCGGGTCGCGCTTCCCTCGACTCCGGCGAACTACTTCCATCTTCTCCGCCGTCAGGCCAAACGCCGCCCCGAACGTCCGATGATCGCCTTCTCGCCCAAGAGCCTCCTGCGGCTTCCCGCCGCCACCTCGGCTGTGGAGGAGCTGTGCGGTGGGACTTTCCGCCACGTTCTCGACGACCCGACGGTGAACGATCCCGGCAAGGTCACCAAGCTGATTCTCTGCTCGGGCAAATTCTACTACGATCTTCAGGCCCACGAGGCGCGCGGCGAGTTGGGCCATGTCGCGATCGTGCGTCAGGAACTCCTCTACCCCTGGCCCGAGACGGCGCTGAAGGAGCTCCTTGCCAAGTATGCCGGACTCACGGAGGTGGTGTGGGCCCAGGAGGAACCCGCGAACATGGGAGCTCTCGGCTTCATCGGCCCGCGCTTGAGCCGACTGCTGCCGAACGGGGTGTCGCTGGGGTTCGCGAGCAGGCCCGAACGCGCTTCTCCCTCCGAAGGCAAGGTCAAGACCCACGCCGGCAACCAGAGCCAGATCGTCGAGGCCGCCCTCGGGATTTGAACGTCAGCTCCAGATCAGGACGATCTTTCCGAAGTTGCGGTTGGCGGCCATGTAGTCGTGGGCGGCTCCGGCCTCGGTCGCCGGAAACGTCCGGTCGACGACGGGACGCAACGCCCCGGATGCGAAGCCCGGAAGGAGATCGCGGGCCATGGCCG
>LXNJ01001547.1_pt1 | contig 13477 bp, 10 predicted proteins | sample 809081 | NCBI WGS metagenome assembly LXNJ01 (sample SAMN04870510, study PRJNA318959) | sponge metagenome | biome: sponge; feature: marine sponge reef; material: water | host: Petrosia ficiformis | place: Greece: Milos, Mediterranean Sea | collected 2013-05-29 | depth 5-7 m
GAGCAGCACTTGCCTGGGTTCCAGGAAGTCGGGTGTGGTGAGCGATACCCAGCGTGCCGGCACATCCCCCGCCACGAACTCGACCTCGGTGAGGAAGGTGGCGAGCTGGCACTCGGCCTGCTCGACATCGTCGGGCAGTGGCTCGATGGTGTGCCAGGGCACATCGGTCGCCGAACTCCACTGCCGCTGCAGGGCTTCCTCATAGAGGAACGAAGCATTGTCCAGCCAGATCTCGCTTTTCGATCGCACCGCGTAGGCGCCGATACGGTAGGTCGAGTCCCGTGACGCGGCGCCGCGGGGGCGACCGGTCTGGTTGGTACTCTCGTCCGGCGCATCGCCGTATTCGCCGATCTGGATGTCGGCCAGCGTCAAGCCGTTCTTTCCTTGCGATGCCTGGGTGTTCCATGGGCCCGTGCGGTCCATCCAGCCGAGATCCAAGTCGTAGTCGTTCGCGGTATCGACGGCTTCGCTCATGCGATGAGTCCTCGGGACGTTCGGTGGGGTGAATAGCGAATAATAGCGCGGCTTGCGTTGTCGGCAAGCCCTGATATTCGGTCTCGACGTTCATGACCGCCGACGGGCTGCAGTCCAACCGCAATTCGAACATTCGGAAAATCTGCTACTTTTGGGGCTGGCGTTGGGTAGGACACCACGAGATGACGGCAACATTGATCGTCTCCAGTCGCGGCCAGATCACGCTGCCGGCGGCAACGCGGAAGCGCTTGGGCATCAAGGGCGGCGACGTGGTGATCCTGGAGGACAGGGGCAACGAGATCGTATTGAAGCCCGGCGTCGTGCTCGAAGTCGAACTCTACTCCGATGCGCAGATTGCCGAGTGGGACGCCGCCGACAGGCTGGACAACGAGGAACGCGACCGTATCGTCGCTGCCACCACGGGGCCGAGGTGAAGCTCTTCCTCGACGCCAATGTCATCTTCACGGCTGCTCACAACCCCACCGGAAAAGCGGCGTTAGTCGTAGAACTTGCGCCGGATGCCGGATGGGCGTTGGCAAGCAGCGCGCACGCCATTGAAGAGGCGCGGCGGAACCTGCAGCGGAAGGCTCCGGGCGCTTTGGACCGGCTGGTCGGCATCGTGAAGCGGCTGGAGGTGGTTCAGCACCGTCCCGGCCTGGAGTACCCGGCAGGGCTGATCGATAAGGATCGACCGATCTTCCAGGCCGCGTTGGGTTGGGGAGCCAGTCACCTGTTGACCGGTGATCTGAAGCACTTCGGCCCGCTCATGGAGCGACCCAAGCAAACCTCCGGCGTCGTCATCCAAATGGTGGCGGCGTTCCTAGCGTTCTCGAGCGACGCATCCAAACCGCACGACGGCGAACGTTGACGGCAAGCGGACGTCCCCGGCCGCATTCCCCTTTTGCGGCCTTGTACGACGTTCATTGCGGGCGAGGACGGTAAGCGCACGGGTTCGCCTCGGTCGGGACCAGCGGGCTCGCGTCGGCGCTTCCGTGTCGCCGTATCGCCGTGGTGCGTGGCAGAATGCCCGCCGTTTGTACCTCGCAAGAGCACTCCCATGCTGTGGTCGTCCGCCCAGGGCAGGCGCCGGGGTCTTGCCGCGTGCTTGGCCGTGGTGGTCACGTGCGGCGCTTCGGGGGCCGGTCGGGACGTAACGTCGTCCTACCTGGGCACGCCTTTGAATCCGACCGGTGGTCCCGAGGCTACCGAGGCGGCGATCACCGTCCCGCGCGTCGAGGACAGGGTTGCCGGCATCAAGCTGGACGGACGCCTGGACGAAGCTGTCTGGCGTCGGATTCCGGCCTACGACCACATGATGGTCACGACGCCCGACAACGACGAGCCCGCCGCATACCGCACCCATACGTTCCTGTTCTACTCCGAGCGCGGCCTGTATGTCGGCGCGTGGAACGAGCAGCCCCCGGATTCCCTGGTCAGCCGGCTGACGGGTCGCGATGTGTTCGACACCTCCGACGCCTACCAGATTGTCATCGACAGTTCGGGCAACGGCCTTTACGGGTACTGGTTCCGCGTCAAGCTCGGGGACTCGCTGATGGACGGCACGCTGCTGCCGGAACGGCGATTCATGAGCAACTGGGACGGTCCGTGGCGCGCCAAGACCCGCAAGACCGAGGACGGCTGGACGGTGGAGATGTTCCTGCCCTGGGTGATGCTGAACATGCCCGCGACAACGAACGGGGAGCGGCGCATGGCCGTGGAGTTCGCGCGCTTCCTTGCGCGTCGCAACGAAGTCTGGTCGTGGCCGGCTCTGCCGTCGACGGAGCCGCAGTTCATCTCGCTGTTTCAGCCGATCGCTCTGCGCGGCGTCGCGCCCAGACAGGAGGTGAGCCTGTTCCCGTACGTCGCCGGCGGGCGGGATATCGCCCGCGACGAAGAAAGCAGCAAGGTAGGGCTTGACGTGTTCTGGCGGCCTTCGGCGGCGTTCTTCTTAAGCGCGGCGGTGAACCCCGACTTCGGCCAGGTGGAAGCCGACAACGTGGTGGTGAACCTGTCCGCCTTCGAGACCTTTTTTCCGGAGAAGCGCTTGTTCTTCCTGGAGAACCAGGACGTGTTCAACACAGGCGACTACGGCTACGGCACGGCGACCACCATGCTGCATACGCGCCGTTTCGGGACCGCGGTTGGTTCCCGCCGGGGCGCGCCGGACCTTGGGGGCAATGCGCGGTACAAAGACGGCCTGACCACGAAACCGGTCGATCTCCTGCTCGCGACCAAGGCGGTGGCGCAGCGCGGGCGGTCCCGTTACGGCCTGCTGGTCGCCGCCGAGGACGACACGACGCTTGGCTTCGCCGACGGCCGAGGGGCCGACACGGCGCCGGGCCGGGACTTCGGCGTGCTCCGCTACCAACTCGAGGACACCGCCAAGGGCGGTCGCAAGGCCGTGGGTTGGCTGGCGACCGTCGCGGACCATCCGGGCCGGCGCGCCATCGCGCAGTCCGTGGATGGCCACTACCGCACGCGGAGTGGCGCCTTGAGCATCGACTCCCAGATCATGACCAGCGACGTCGCGGGGACACGGGGTTGGGGCGGCCTTCTGAACGTGATCGCCGCGCCGCGCACGGGCGATCAGCACTTCTTTCACCTTGCCGCCTACGACGACGCCCTGGATCTCAACGACGTCGGCTACCTGCAGCGCAACGGCTATACGCACATGTTCTACGAGTACTGGTGGCGCCGGCAGGACTACGAGCACATCCGCGACACCAGCAGTTGGGTCTATGTCCAGACCGACGTCAATACGGACGGGCAACTGACAGGCGGCGTATTCAATGTACATCGGGGCTGGGGCTTCAATGACAACACGAGCCTCGATGTCGACCTCTACTACGATCCGCCACGCTGGGACGACCGCAACAGTCGCGGACATGGCGTGTTCAAGCAGCCGGCCGAGTGGGGCGCGAACGCGTTCTGGGGCAGTCCCCGTGACCGTCAGTTCACGACCAGCTTCGGGCTCGGGTGGGGGCGCGAACGGATGGGTGGGCGCAGTGCGCGTGCGAACACCTTCCTCAACTTCAGCCCTGCCGACCGGGTTCGCCTCATGGCCGGAGTCGGCTATGAGAACGGCGACAGTTGGCTGGTCTGGCAGGGCGAGACCAGGTTCACGGCGTTCGCCTCCGAGCGGTGGTCGCTGAACTTTGGGCTCGGCGTGTTCTTCACCGCCGAGCAGCACCTTGAGTTGCAGGCGCAATGGGTGGCGGTGAAGGCGTTCGAGTCTCGCCGGTTCGTGATTCCGGGCCCGGCGTACCTCCAGGAGGTGGCGCGGCCGGCCGGCGAGGCGGAGTCGAGGTTCACCATCAGCGACCTCGTGCTGCAGGCGCGCTACCGCTGGCAGATCGCCCCGCTTTCGGACCTCTTCATCGTCTACAACCGTCGCGGCAGTTTGCCCGCCGACGAGCAGCGTGGCGCGTTCGCAAGCCTCATCGGAGAGAGCTTCGCGACACCCGAACAGGAAGGCCTGCTGGTCAAACTGCGATACCGGTTCGGCCTGTGATCGTGTCGCGATTTCCCGGGTGTACGATGGTCGGCCACGAGGAGCGAAAACCGCTATGAGCGATTCCAACGTTGGCGCCACGGCCGTGCAGGGGCAGAGCTGGGACCTCAGCAGCGAGTATCCGACGGCGGACTCGGCGGCGGTCGAAGACGATCTGTCTGTCCTGGACGGGCTCATCGCAGACATCGAAACCCGCAATCGCGTTCTGGCACCCCTCCTGGCCCGGGCCTCGGAGTTGTCGGTCGGGTCGAGCGCCGACGCCATTTCGACAGCGCGTGCCGTCCACGGCCTGATCGAACGCGCGGCCACCATCGCCGGCGACCTGGCGGGTTACGCCTCGTGCTGCTTGAGCGTCGACAGCCAGGACGCGGCCGCCCGGGACCTGCAGGGGCGGCTGCAGGCTGTGCAAAGCCGCCTCGCGAATGCGGCGGAACCGCTCGATCAGTTCTTGAGCCTCGTGTCGGACGAGGTCGTCGAGGCGTACCTCGATCACGACGCCACTGCGGCGAGCCGTTTCGCCGTCGAACACCAACGCAAGCGCCGCCATGAACTGCTGCCCTTGGAGCAGGAGACGCTAGTGAACAGCTTGGCGCAGGACGGCATCAGGGCATGGAGCCGGCTCTACGATCAACTGTCCGGATCCCTCACCTGCGAGGTGGTGCTCGACAACGAGACGCGAACCTTGGGCGTCGCGGCGGCGAGCGGCTTGATGCTCGGCCCGGACGACCGTCTGCGCGAGACGGCCTGGCGGGCGATCAATGCGACTTGGGACGAGCACGTCGAGTCCTGTGCGGCGGCGGTCAATGCCATCGCAGGCTGGCGGCTTTCGATGTGCCGGCGGCGTGGAAATGGTGCCCTCGTGCACTATCTCGATGCGCCCGCGCACGCGAACCGCTTGAGCCGGGAGACCCTTGACACGCTCATCAGTGTTGCGGAGGAAGGTGTACCGCTCGCGAGGCGGGCGGCGCGGTTGCAGGCCAAGGCCTACGGGAAGCCCCGCTACGGCCCCTGGGATCAACGTGCGCCGGCCCCCGTCTTGCCGAACACCGAAGCGGCTCCGATCCCGTACGAAGATGCGCTCGGCCTGATTGCCGAGAGCTATGCCTCGGTCGCGCCGGAGATGGGGGACTTCGTGCGCATGATGGCGAAAAAGCACTGGATCGAGGGCACCGTCGGGCCGCGCAAACGCCCGGGCGCCTACTGCACGGGCTTCCGCAAATCGCGCACGCCGCGCGTGTACATGACCTACACCGGCGGCGCGAGCGACGTCATCACGCTGGCCCATGAACTGGGGCATGCCTACCACGCCTGGGTGATGCGCGATCTGCCGGACAGTCAGCGCAGCTACGGCATGTCCATCGCGGAAACCGCAAGCACATTCGGGGAAACCATCGTCCGGGACGCGTTGCGCGACCGCGCGGTCGGCCCGCAGGAGGAGCTTCCAATCGCCTGGGAAGAGGCGAGCGCGCTCGTTGCGTTCGTATTGAACATCCCGACCCGGTTCGAGTTCGAGCGCAACTTCCACGAGGCGCGGGCCGAGAGGCCTTTGCGGCCGGACGAGTTGAAAGCCATGATGAGCGCGGCGTGGGAGAAGTGGTATGGCGACGCCTTGAGCGAACCGGACCCGCTGTTCTGGGCCAACAAGCTGCACTTCTACATCTCGGGATTGAGCTTCTACAACTTCCCCTATCTTTTCGGCTACCTGTTCAGCCAGGGGCTCTACGCGCGCCGCTCGCAACTCGGCGACGGCTTCTTCGATCGCTACCGTGCGCTCTTGCGTGACACGGGGCGCATGACGACCGAGGATCTCGCCGCCAAGCACCTCGACGTGGACCTCACGCGGCCCGACTTCTGGCGCGAAACGCTCAATTCGCTTGCACCACGGGTCGACGACTTCGAGCGCCTCGTGGAGTCGAGTACCTCGTGAGCGCCGCGCGGCGACTCTTTGCCACGCTGGCCGCGTGCCTGGCGTGGACGGCGACGGCGGACTACTTGGACGAGGACCTGCGCGCCCGCGTGGAGGCGCTGAAGGCCGACGCCGCACAGATTCCGAGCAACCGCGCGAATGCTCGAGCCCGGGCCGCAACACTAGTGGATTGGGTCAATGCCTACTCCTTGAGCGGTCGCTATGTGCCGGTCAACGCCACCTCCGTGGCGTCGGGGGTATTGGCCTACCCGGATCGCGCCAACCGGATCGCCAGCCTCGATCCGATGATCGCGGAACTGACCCTGCTCGACGACAATCTCGATGCGCTGGGCACGCTGGTCGCGGAAACCGGCCCCTTCCAGGCGCGGACCTTCGCGACCATCCGCCAGACCTACACCGTCGGCAAGACGGATGTCGAACCGGACGGCGGCTTCATCGTGGCGCGCCAGTTCATGGCCGACTTCGGCGGCTTCCAGACGGACGACGAGACGGCGGACAACTACATCTCCATCGCGTCGTCCAAGGCGAACGTGCGTTTTTCCCGCTCGGCGTTGCCGATGGGCGGTATGCACGGCGGCTTCCGCCGAGTCACCGATACCCTGGTATTCCGGGTCACCTCGGGGAGGCTGACCGAGGGCGATACGGTGACCATCACCTATGGCGACACGACCGGCGGTTCGCGGGGACTGTTGTTGCCGACCTTCTCGAGCGATCGGATGCCGTTGCCGCTCTACGTCGACTTCGACGGTTCCGACCTGCCCGTCAGTCTGGCCATCCAGCCGATCGTGATCGTCGGCGGCGAAGTTGCCGGCGTCCATGCCTTCGCGCCCTCCGTCGTGGCGACGGGAGAGGCGTTCACGTTGACGGTGCGTGCCGAGGACCGTTTCTACAACCGCGCCACGGGTCCGATTCCCGGATGGCTTGTGCTGGTCAATGGCGAACCTTTCGCCGAGATTCCGCCCGGTGCCAACCCCGCGGCCCTGCCCAACGTCCGCTTCGACGCCCCGGGCGTGTACCGCTTCGCGATTCGCTCCGCCGATGGCGCCGTGACGGGAACGGCGAATCCCGTGCTGGTCGAGGATGCGCCCGGGCGCCGCATCTATTGGGGCGATACGCACGGTCACTCGGGTTTCGCCGAAGGCGTCGGCAGTCCGGACCGATTCATGACCTGGGCGCGGGACGATGCGGGCCTCGACTACGTCGTGCACTCGGAGCACGACATCTGGACGGACGACTACGAGTGGGGCGTACTCGTCGACAACGTAGGCCGATTCTCGCGAGAAGGGGAGTTCGTCGCCTTCCTCGGCTACGAATGGACGGTTCAGAACGTCCAGGGCGGCCACCACAACGTGCTGTTCCGCACGGCGGACGCGCGCCGCCGAATCCCGGGCAGGGAGTTCGGCACGCTGTCGGGCCTCTACCAGGGCCTGCGGGCCCACCACGACCCGAAAGACGTGGTTGTGATTCCCCACGCCCATCAGGCGGGCGACTACCGCTTGAGCGACCCGGCGCTTGAGCCGTTGGTGGAGATCATGTCCCAGCACGGCACCTTCGAGTGGTTCGGCCGCAGTTACTTGGCCCAGGGCCACCAGGTCGGTTTCATCGCGGCAAGCGACAATCACCTGAGCCAGCCGGGCTACAACGCGCCGAAACGCGGCGGCCTCGCCCAGCGCGGCGGCCTGGGGGCCGTGCGCGCGAGCACGCTGACGCGCGATGCGCTCTTCGAGGCCATGCGTGATCGGGCGACCTACGCGACGACGGGCGAGCGCATGATCCTCGACGTCTGGGTCAACGGTGCCGAGATGGGCACGCGCACGGCGTTCGCGGAGCAGCGGCGGATCGCCGGCCGCGTCATCGGAACGGCACCGATCTCCAGCATCACGGTTCTCAAGAATGGCGCTGCGATCTGGCGGCGCGACTACCTGACCGACACCGCCGGCCGCAACGTCTCGGGTGGCGATTTCATGCTCGCATTCGAGTCGCCTTCCGCACCCTACCACCCGCAGGACAACCCGCGGGGTTGGCGGTGGTGGTGGGGGGAGATCGACGTTCACGGCGCGACGGTGGCGAGCGTCGATGCCATGGATTTCGCCAATCGGGAGACCGAGGGCGTGGACTTGACCGACGGGTCGAGCATCGCCTTTCGCACCCACACCCGCGGCGGCACCAGCGCCATGAAGCTCACGCTTGAAGACGTTCGCCGCCCCGCATCGTTGACCATCCGCTTGCGCGAGGGGGCGGAGTTCGGCGGCGGGCCGCCGCGCTTCCGCTACCACCGGAGCGTGCCCGCTGCCGAGGTCGTGCTGCCGTTGCGCGAGCTTGAGCAAGGCGCGGTCACGCGTACGTTGGAGTTCGACGGGTACGCCGACACCGTGAGCTTGCGACGGGTCGTCGCGGACGGTCAGACCGACGTGAGTTTCGAAGTCGAGGACCAGGGGCAGCGCCAAGGGGACTACTACTATGTGCGCGTCGTCCAGGCCAACGATGCGATCGCCTGGTCGAGCCCGGTCTGGGTCGGCGGTTATCCGGCCCGATAGACCACCTCTAAAGGATCAGTAGCGCAATGACGTTCGCACTGCACGAAAAGCTCGCCGCGGACTGCGAAGTCCTGGGCGACATGGCCCTGTGCCGGGTCCTGCTGATGCGCGACCACCGTTTCCCGTGGACCGTTCTCGTGCCACGGCTCGGCGGCCTGCGGGACTTCCACGACCTGCCGCGCGAGCAGGCCCTTGCGCTGTTCGACGAGGTGGGCCTCGTGTCGCGCGCGTTGGTGACCGCCTTCGCGGCGGAGAAGATCAACGTTGCTGCTCTCGGCAACCAGGTTCCGCAACTGCACGTCCACGTCATTGGTCGTTATGCCCGGGACGCCGCTTGGCCCGGGCCTGTATGGAACGCCGGGGTCGTGGAGGAAGCGGATCTCAACGTCGTGACGCAACGCGTGACCGTGCTGCGGGAGACGTTGGAGTTAGTGGACTCGTGCTAGGTACCGTCGAGCGGCTGTTGATTGATCAACGGTCAAAAGGGTTCGGGCGGCGCAACTGACGTCGGCGGAACCGCGCCGGTTCGAGGAGCGCGAGGATGTCCGAGGTCGCAGGCGCCACTTCGCCGTTCAGTGCGCTGGCGATGATCTCGGCACCGAAGATCGCCGTGATGGTGCCGTGGGAGCCGTGGCCGAGATTGAACCACGCGTCGCCATCGGGCCCGATGACGGGTAGACGGTCTGACGTGACGGCGCGCGTGCCGCGAAAGCGGTTCAGCGTAGGGCCGGGTTTCGCGCCGAAGAACCCCGCGTAACGTGCAGCGTTCGCCAGGCTGGCGCGCCCGGGATCCCAAGGCCTGTACTCGTACGTCGCACCGGCCCAGGCGGACGCCGTGGCCGGAACAATGACCCCGTCGCCTACGATCGGCAGCCGCGGTGGCCGGTCGCACGGGAAACGGTCGAGCTGTCCGGCCAGTTTGCCGACTTCGAGGTGCGGGAACTCGGCCACAGCCGCGCCCGTGGCCCGAACGACCGTGGTACCTGGCGGCGTGTCCAGCACGGGCCGGACCGCGATATTCGGATCGTTCGCGAGATCCGCGGCAAGCGTCTTGCCGTTGATCATCAACGCACCGGGGAAGAACAGCCCGGGCGCGCGAACGGGTGTCCCCGCGAGTTCGGACGCCGCGTGCGGATCCGTGTATGTCGCGATCTCGTCGGGTGTCGCTTCAGCGACCCGGTGAAGCCGCGTCGGTTCTTGACTGGCGAGCGCTATCCCCTCGCGCTCCCCGGCCGAGGGCACGTTCGGGCCAGCAAGCTCGAGGACGCCGGTTGCGGCAACGCCGGCGTGATCGCGCAACCAGGCTGCGGCGTGGAGGAAGGCCTGCAACCGGTAGAGCGCGTCAACCGAGGCCGCCGGCAGCAGGCGCGGGTGCAGCACGGCGGCGGGAATCGCGGACGCGCCGCTGGCCACGCCTTCGCCCCGGTCGAGAAGCGCAACGCCGATGCCCTTGGCGACAAGGCGCTGTGCCGTGGCGGCCCCGGCCAATCCTGCACCCACGACGACCGCCTCGCGCGGGGCGCGAAAGGTGCGGCCGGTGCCCGCGAACACCGCTGCGGTGCTGTGTCGCTTGTGTGGACGCTGATCGACCCGGCGCACCGTGAAGCCGTGCGCGGCGAGCCGGCGGCGCACGTCGCCCGCGGCCGAGAAGGTCGTCGCGGTGGCACCCGGAGCGCACAGGGTGGCGATGTCGGCGAACAGCGCATCGCGCCACATCGCCGGATTGCGTTTCGGCGCGAAGCCGTCGAGGAACCACGCGTCGACGCCGCGCCGCTGCTGTTGTCGCAGGTCGGCCAATCCGTCGCGGACATCGCCGAAGAAGACGGACAGCTGGATTCGACCGGACTCGAAAAAGCGACGATGCCAGCCCCGAACCGGCGGCGGGTAGCTGGCGACCAGCGGGCCGACGAGCGGGTAGTCGTGCCGCCAGGGCTTGAGCGCCCGTGCCAGGTCGGCGTGCGATAGCGGGTGGCGTTCGAACGACACGAAGTGCACCCGGGCGCGGGTGGCCGCGGCGGCGACGACGAGATTGAGTCCGGTGCCGAAACCGAGTTCGGCGATGGTGAAGGTTTTGCTGCTCGCCTTGGCGCGCTCGGCGACCGCCGCCGGCGCGAGGAAAACGCGGCCGACCTCGCCGGGACCATCCGCGGAAAAGTAGACATCGCCGAACCGTCTCGACACGCACCGCTCGCCGTCGAAGTCGACTTCAGCCGTGGTCAGCGTGGTCGCCGACGGCCTCGATTTCCCGCTCGCATTTTCCATGGCGACGGATTATGGTGCGCTCGAGGCTCTTTGAACGGGTCTGTGTCGACGAGGCGGTATCGACGCGTCGCGCAGCCTTGCAGGGAGGCCGAGCCTCGGGACCAGGGGAAGGGCGCGGAGCGGGCCGTCGGCCGCAACAACCGACAGCTCGTTTGAACTTGCGTTGCCGTGCGCGCGATTGACAGAATGCGCGCCAGCAGTAAACCGCTTCCTCAAGCGGTAGGAGGACGAGTTTTGAACGTGATCGACTGGTGGTACGGGGTCGTCGGGCTTGCCCCGTGGACGACGGTGGCCTACACCTTGGCCGTCACCCACGGCACGATCGTCGCGGTCACCGTGTACCTGCACCGTCATTCCGCGCACCGTTCGCTGGACCTGAGCCCGGGCCTCGCGATGGTGTTCCGCGTCTGGCTATGGCTGACGACGGGCATGCTCACCAAGGAGTGGACGGCGGTGCATCGCAAGCACCACGCCACCACGGAAACCGAAGACGATCCGCACAGCCCCCAGGTCCACGGCCTGCAGGAGATCTTCTGGAAGGGCACCGAGTACTACCGCGCGGGCTGCACGCCGGAGACGCTGGCCAAATACGGGAAGGGCACGCCGGACGACTGGTTCGAGCGCAAGGTCGCGTTGGCGCATCCGTATCTCGGCATCGGCCTCATGGCAACGGTCAACATCGCGCTGTTCGGCAGCGTCGGCATCATCATCTGGGCGGTCCAGATGCTGTGGATTCCGGTCCTCGCCGCCGGCGTCATCAACGGCGTCTGTCATCACACCGGCTACCGCAACTTCGAGACCGCGGACGCCGCCAAGAACATCGTGCCGTGGGGCATCCTCATCGGCGGCGAGGAACTGCACAACAACCACCACACCTACCCCAACTCCGCCAAGCTCTCGGCGAAGCGCTGGGAATTCGACATCGGCTGGGCATGGATCCGCCTTTTCGAACTGTGCGGCTGGGCCAAGGCCCGATCTACGGGACCGGTGGTGACCCGCGTCCAGGGCAAGGCGCAGATCGACATGGACACCGTCTGGGCCGTGCTCAACGATCGCTTCCGCATCATGTCCCACTATGCCGAAGGCGTCGTCAAGCCGCTCGCCAAGCAGGAAATACGCCGGGCCGACGCCTCCGCCCGACGCCTGCTCCGGCGCGCCCGGAGCGTCCTTTGCCGCGACGACGGCATCGTCCGCGAGCGCGACCGGCACGACATCAACGCCATCCTCGCATCGAGCCCGGTTCTCAAGACCATCTACGAGAAGCGCCTGGAACTGAACGCCGTGTGGGCCAAGCGCGGCGGCAACGGCGAGGATCTGCTCAGGGAGTTCAGGGATTGGTGCGCGGCGGCCGAGGAGACCGGCATCCAGGCCCTGCGCGATTTCGTAGGCGAGTTGAAGTCCTACTCGATGCCTTTGAGAGTCGCCACGACCTAGGCGTCGGCACCGCCGCGCCCGGGGGCGCGCCCGAAGCCCGGCACCCGGTGACCATGGAACTGTCGCAGAACGAGATGCGCGTTGTCGGCTGCCTGATGGAAAAGGCCGTCACGACGCCGGACCAGTGCCCGTTGACCCTCAACGCCCTTGTCGCCGCCTGCAATCAGAAGTCGAGCCGCGACCCCGTCCTTTCGCTTGATCGGGCCACGGTGCAGCGAACGGCCCGCGCGTTGGAGGATCAAGGGTTCGTGACGAGCGAGGAGAACTTCCGCACGGGCGTGGTCAAGTACAGCCAGCGTTTCTGCAACACGGCATTCAGCGATCAGCAATTCAGCGAGGCCGAGTACGCCGTTGTCTGCGTCCTCCTGCTGCGCGGACCGCAGACCCCCGGAGAACTGCGCACGCGCGGTGCGCGGCTGTACGCGTTCGAGGACAACGAGGCCGTCGACGAGACCTTGTCGGCCCTCATGGACGCCGCGCGTGAGGGCGGCGCCGTCGTGGCACGCCTGCCGCGCAAACCGGGGCGACGCGACCACGAATACGCGCACCTGTTCTCGGGCCCCGTTGAGTCGGTGGCCCTGGAACGACCCGCACCCGCCTCGCCGACCGGGGCGACTCCCGGGCGCCAGAGTGCAGTCGCGGCGCTGGAAGCACGCGTCACCGCCCTGGAGAACGAACTCGCCGAGCTCAAGGGGGTGTTGGAGTAGGCCCCAGGACGCACCGCGGCGCTGTGCCGTGCAGTTCGCACGCTCGTGGTAACTTGCCGTTGGAAGGATCGCGTGGTGAACTACATTGCCACGGAGACTGAACGGACGGCAGCCGATGGCCATGGCGTTGACGATCAATGTGCTCGGTGTCCGAGAGGACGGCGAATGGTGCGCCATTGCCCTCGAGATGAGCCTTCGAGGCTACGGCGCGACGTTCGACGAGGCGCTGGCGCAACTGGAGGAGGCCATCGAAGCGCAGGTCTCCTTCGCGGTGCAGCATGACAACGTTGATCAGATCTTTATCCCCGCCGAACCGCACTACTTCGGGCTTTACGCTGACCTGAAGCGGGAGACAATGAAGCGCCAGCTTCTCGACCGCAGCACAGTGACCATGCCCGACTATCGGGTCGGGGACATCCCGTTGCCTCGCCCGACGACGGATCAGTTTAGGCCGGCCGCAGCGTGACCCGGCAAAATGGCATCGAAGGAGTATCGCGATGTTCTTGCCGCGCTACGTCGTCACGACCCGAGATTCGAGGTTCATCGACGGCGAGGCAAAGGCAGCCACAGGATGATCGCGCACCCCGACGTTGAAGGTCGGATGCGGCAGTATCCGCTTCCTTAC
>LXNJ01001548.1_pt1 | contig 13459 bp, 12 predicted proteins | sample 809081 | NCBI WGS metagenome assembly LXNJ01 (sample SAMN04870510, study PRJNA318959) | sponge metagenome | biome: sponge; feature: marine sponge reef; material: water | host: Petrosia ficiformis | place: Greece: Milos, Mediterranean Sea | collected 2013-05-29 | depth 5-7 m
GTGGCAGCGCTGAACGAACGACTTTCCGCCGTGCGGGACGCTTTCAGGGAAGTGGCCGCCATACGAGAATGCGGCTGGGTCGATGTATTCGACGCCATGGCGGAGGAATACGAACAGGCGGCGCAGCAAGGGGACGCCGGTCTTGCCGAAAATGGCATACGGCTGAACGGCGCCGGGTACCGGGCGCTGACCCGCCGCCTCGTCGAGGCGATGGAACCGCTGCCTCCCGACCTTTCCGCCGATCTTGCGTTGGACATCGACTCCGGAGAAATCGTTGGAGGTACGTTCTACGGAAACAGCGAGAAAGAAACCGGCTCCTATGCGATCGTCCCGAACCGCCTGCCCTACTCCGGCGAGGCCCGGAACGTGGTCATAACCGGGCTGTCGAGGGGAACGTACCGCCTGACGGCGGGGGAACAGACCCTAACCGTCGGCACGGCCCGCGCATGGCGGGAAGGCATCGCCGTGCACCATCCCGAGGAAACGGAACAACTGGCTGCCCTGCGCCGCGCCATCGTCGACAAGAATCGGCTGTATTTCCGCCAGTACCGCCCGCAAAACGAGACCTACCTCGTGGGATTTCGCAAATACGAACAAGGACAGAACGCTCCGGAACTCACCGAACTGGACCCGATCATTCACGAAAAGGAAAACGAGATCGGCAGGCTGCGCATGGGGCGTCCGCTCGTTTTCACGCTGACCCGCGAGTAACATGCGACGACTTAAAGCTACTCTGGCCGCGGTCGCCCTTGCGGTCGCCCCCTCGCTGGCTGCGCAGGACAACCTGACCAATATCCCGGATCCCGATCCGGCGGCTCAACTGGCTGCGCTGCACGTAGCGGAGGGATTCGAAATCAACCTCTTCGCCTCCGATCCCATGATCGACCCGCCCATCCAGATGGCGTGGGACGAACGGGGGAGATTGTTCGTGGCGACCAGCGCATCCTACCCGCAGCCCGTACCGGGGCAAGCAGCCAACGACAAGATATTCATCCTCGAAGACACGGACGGCGACGGGCAGGCGGACCGCTCCATTCTGTTCGCCGACAGCCTGCTCACGCCCACGGGCGTGCTTCCCGGCGACGGCGGCGTATATGTGGCCAATTCCACGGAAATCCTGCACCTGCGCGACACGGACGGCGACGGGCGGGCCGACCGTCGCCGGGTGGTGCTTTCGGGTTTCGGCGCGGACGACACCCACCATATTATCCACCGCTTTTTGTGGGGTCCCGACGGGTTGTTTTATCTGAACCAGTCCGTCTATATATATAGCCACATCGAAACGCCCTGGGGCGTGCGCCGCCTCCGGCAGGGCGGCATCTGGCAACTCGAACCCTCCACCCTGAAACTGAATGTGCTGGCCCGCGGCATGTGGAATTCGTGGGGATACGATTTCGACCGGTGGGGGCAGTCGTTCGCGACCGACGGCGCCGGCGGCGAGGGGGTGTATTTCATCTTTCCCCATGCGGCCTACCGGCCCGCCTACGGAGCCGAGCGCACGCTCACGGGCCTGAATCCCCAGCAGCCCAAATTGTCGGGCCTGGCCTTTCTTTCCGGAAGACATTTCCCCGACTCCCTGGGCGGCCAGCTCATCACCAGCGACTTCCGGGCCAATCGGGTCAAACGCTTTGCGCTGACCGAGGACGGCAGCGGCTTTCTATCCGAAGAACAGGAGGACCTGATCTGGACGGATCATGTGGCGTTCCGGCCCGTGGACGTGAATGTGGGACCGGACGGCGCCCTGTATCTCGCCGACTGGTACAACCCGATCATTCAGCATGGCGAGGTGGACTTTCGGGATCCGCGCCGCGATCACCGGCATGGACGAATCTGGCGCGTCACCGCCAAGGGGCAGGCGCCGCTGGCGCCGCCGGCCCTGCACGATGCGTCGGTGGAAGAGTTGCTCGCAGCGCTCCGCGCACCCGAAGACTGGACGCGGCGGCAGGCCAAACGCCTCCTTCGCGAACGCGGCGCCGAGACGGTCAAGCCTGCCCTGGACGCGCAGGTGCAGCGAATGGACCGCAATGCGCCGGACGCCGCCCACGGACTGCTGGAAATGCTCTGGACCTACCAGGCCATTGGGCACATGAATCCGGACCTGCTCCGCGAAACGCTTGCGCTGAAGGATCACCGGGTGCGAGCCGCCGGCGTGCGCGTACTGGGCCATTTCCAGGACCGTCTCCCCGACACGGATTCGCTGCTGGCCGCATTGATCGAGGACGAACACCCGCGCGTGCGCAGGGAGGCCGTGCATGTGCTGGGCGAACGGGGTACGGTCGGGGGCTCCGAAGCCGGGGCCCACGCCGCATCCGTAGCCCTACGGACCCTTGACCGCCCCATGGACGATTTTCTGGATTACGCCTTGTGGCACGCTATCCGGAGGCTGGAACCGCACTGGATTCCGCGTTTCAAGAAAGACAGCACCTTCCTCGGCGAGGACCTGCGACACATTGCCTTTGCCTTGCAGACGGCGGAAGCGCCTGAAGCGGCAACGCGCCTTGCGGAGCATTACGCCAATGATAAAATCCCCGAAGACATGACCGTAGGCGCGCTGGAAGCCCTTGCGGAGCGTGGAGCCGCCGGGGAGATGGAAACGATCCTCGATCTTGCGGTCCGCGAAGAAACGCGCGGCGAAAACGGCGCGGTCGAACACCTCGACGCGCTGCTGACCGCCTCGGGGGACGAGGAGCGTCGCCCCGCCGACGCCACCGACCGGCTACGCATGCTGCTCGAACGCGAAGACCAGGAAATCCGTACGCGGGCAGCCCGCCTCGCCGGAGGATGGGGCGAAACGACTCTTCTGTCCGCCCTGACGGACCTCGTGGAAGAGCAGGATGAATCCGTGCAGGAAGCAGGCCTGGAAGGCCTCGCTGCATTGCAGGACAGCACCAGTATCGCCTGGCTCGTGGCGCTCGTCGAAGATCCGGATCGCCCGCAGGCATTGCGGCTCGAGGCGGCCCGGCTCCTTCCCTCCGCCAATGTCGAAAAAGCCGCATCTGTCGCCGTCTCTTTTTTGAATGCGGCTACGGACGATATAGACCCCTGGCCGCTCTTCAATGCGTTCTTCCTGCAGGAAGGAGGACGCGAAGTCCTGACGGACGCCCTGAACGAAGATGTGGGCGGGGCGACTATTCCGGCGGTCTTTGCGCAGGAAGGACTGGACCGCATCCGGGGACGCAACAACAGCTACGAACCGCTCCGGGAAGCCTTCCGAGCGTCGGGGGCTGTCTCCACTGCGCCCCGTGTCGATCCCGACATGAGCGGCTGGGCGTTGCAACGCCTCCATTACGATGTGAAAGGGCAAGGCAGCCCGGCCCGAGGCGAAGCGCTCTATGGGCGGCTGCAGTGCGCCAGTTGCCATGCGATTGGCGGGGCCGGCGGGCTCGCGGGTCCGGATTTGTCGGATATCGGCGTGACGGCTCCCATCGACTATCTCACGGAATCCCTGCTGAAACCGGAACAGGCCGTCAAGGACGGGTATACCCTGATACGCATCGTGCATACGGACGGCGGCATCATGACGGGAAATCTCGTGGGCGAAACGGATTCGGAAGTGCTCGTGCGGGACGCCGCGGGAAGCATAGAGAGCATTCCGAAGAGCCGCATCCGGACGCAGGAAATCGTTCCGGGATCGCTTATGCCGCCGGGGCTTACCGCATCGCTCGACCGGGACGAGTTCGTGGACCTGGTGGCCTTTCTATCCGTCCTGGGCGAAGAAGGACCGTATCGGGCGCCTGCATCGCCGGAAGGCAAGCAAACGGTCCGGCGCTGGCGCGTGCTGCAACCCTCCGACGAGGCCGCCGAAGGCATTCGGCAAACGGGCGCCTCGTTCGCCGCAGCCGCACAAGGCGCGGTATGGACGCCTATGCACAGTACGGTGGCCGGAAGCCTGCCCCTCGCGGAGCTACCCGAAGCGGGCGGATACAGCGTGGCGTACTTCGAGGTGGAGATCGAAACATCCGGCCAAGTCGCACTGGCCATGGATCCTCCAAACGATAAGCTGGAGGGAGTATCGGTCTGGGTAGACGGACAGGCAGCGCCCCTCAGCGAAGGGCGGATCGAGTTCACCGGCGAGACGGGACGGCGCCGCATTACGCTCGCCGTAGATCGCGCGCAGCACGCGGAAGGCGCTCTGCACGTGACACTCCTTGCGGGCTCCGGGAGCGCAGAGGCATCCGTTGTAAAAGAGTGGTAAAGTGTAATAAAGGTATAAAAAAGGAGTATAAAAGGGGTATAAAAGGGGTAGAAAAGTGCTTTTATTGCACCGTAATTATCCCTTTAGAGGCCCGGCGCACGGCGTCGAATGCATAAAAGACGCGCCCGGCGCGACAGACCTGACGGTGGCGTTGCGCCGTTCCATGCAAGACAGGCCGCCATGCCCCGCAGAGGTTATGTTCGGGCCAAGAGAGTGTCTATAGAACAACGATGGCGGCAAAAAGGCCGCTGCCGGTCAGGGAGCGAATGGAACGGCTCGCGAAAAGCACGGGCGGCATGCGGCGGCGGTAAGCGGGCCTCATCGCATGACGGGGAAAGCGGAAAAAACACCTTCTATGCCTTAACAGGAGGAGCTTGTTCTCGTATATTACGCATAGAAAATCGAGCGGGCGGGAGCCGTAAACCATGGAAAAACTGTCCAGTTTTTTCGGACCATTTCTGCCATCCCCCTCACCCCACCAACCCCTCCACCACGGAGTCGCACACCAGTTTGCCTGCATCCGTGAGGCGGAAGCGACCGTTCCCGGACCATTCGATATAGCCTTCGCCTTCAAGCGCGGTCAGCAGGTCGGGCTTTTCGGATAAAATATCCATGCCGTAGATCCGTTTCAGCCGGTGTACGCCCAGCCCGTCCGAGGTACGCAGCCGCAGAAAGATATACTCGTTCGCCAGCATCTCCATCGACAGGGCGTCCTCGCCCACCACAGGAGGTACGCGTTGGTGCACCAATGCTTCGTACTTGCGCAGGTTGGCCTCGTTATACCAGCGGCGGGCGCCCGTACCGGTTTTGTGGGTCGATCCGTTCTGCGTACCCGCTCCAATCGCTCCATTACCCGTCGTCTCTCCATCCGTCCCGGTCTGTTCGACAGACCCGGACCTTCCGCCCGCTTCGCTCCGCCCCTCCCACCAGAACGAATGGGCGGACGGCCCGAATCCGAGGTAATTGGCATGCCGCCAGTATATCTCGTTGTGACGAGATCGCATACCCGGCAGAGCAAAGCTCGATATTTCGTAGTGCTCGTAGCCGCGCTCCCGCAGAAAATCCATCGTGAACCGGTACCGCCCCGCAAATTCTTCCTCCGGGGCAGGCGTCACATGCCCCTTAGCCACCATCTTGTAGAGCGGCGTGCGCTCCTCTATGGCGAGCCCGTACGTCGAGAGATGCGGCACCCCCAGCCGGGCCAGTTTCTGCACATTGGCGCACCAGTATTCCTCCGGTTGATCGGGGATACCGAAAATGAGATCGGCGGACAGATTGTCGAAACCCGCCTCCTGCGCCTGTTCTATGGCCTGGACGGCCTGTTCCGGGGTATGACTCCGGTTCAGAAACGTCAGATCGGTCTCGTAAAAGGATTGTACGCCTATGCTCAGCCGATCGAACCCCAGGGAACGGAGCGCGCGCAGATAGTCGGGCTCCGCATCGTCCGGATTCATCTCCAGCGTCGTTTCGCAAACGTCGCTGGTCCGGAAAGATCGGTGGATTGTGTCGAGCAAGCCAGCCAAGTCGCGGGCGGCCAGAAGCGACGGGGTACCGCCCCCGAAATAGATGGTCTCGATGGGTTCTCGCCAGGCATATTCCGCCGCATAATGCGCCAGCTCGGTATGCATGGCCTTCAGAAAAGGCGTCCGGGACGATCTCGTCGTCGTAAAATAGAAATCGCAGTAAATGCAGCGTTGCGTGCAGAAAGGGATATGGAGATATAAGGACGCCACTCAGAAAATGATGCCTAACCGTACAGGCAACAAGAAACCCAGTTTCTCGCTGCCGATAATAAGCGCCGGATTGATTTCGTAGAACACGGCGGATTCTCCAAATCCATGCGCGCGTCCGAACCCGATATGAATAGTAGGGCCGCTGGTGTCCTTGCTGCCGGCGAGCGGCAGATATCCGCCCATGCCAAGGAAAATATACCCTGCGCGCAGCCGGGTCGGCGGCGGAGTGACGATGAGGGATATCTGCGGCTCGAAAAGATAATCGGCGCCGCGCCATCCCTCGAGTACAAACCCCGTGAAGCCGAGATCGAGCGCAGTGGAAATGTCCGCATTGATCGGCATGGAGGCACGCCCCCGGATACCCAGGCCCACACCCTGCGAGGTGCTGTACAGGGCATTAAGACTCATGCCGTAACGAGGGGACCTTACCGGGGCAGCATCCTGAGGCGCATCCTGGGCACAGGCGTGCGGAGAGGCAATCTGTACGGAAACCGCACAGACGGCAAGGACAAGCAGGAAACGAACTGTCTTCATGGTCGGGTTGTGTCAGGGGCTGCATGAACAGGTATTGTACGAACACGGGGCCATTCGTGTCGTTCATGGTTTTATTCGTCAAAAGATAGCGGATATGAAGCTTATCGTTTGCGTCAAACAGGTACCCGATGTGGCGTCCCCCCTTCGTTTGCAGGAAGGCTGCATCGATACGAGCGCCGGACGCATGGTGTTGAATGCGTACGACGCCTCGGCTACGGAAGGAGCCATCGCCTTTACCGAAAGATACGGAGGCGAGGTACACGCCGTGCTGGTAGGCCCGCCAGAGGGACGGGAAACGCTGCGCAAGGTGCTTGCGATGGGGGTCGCATCCGCAGTACATATCCAGGTCAAGGATCGTGCTGCGTGCCCCGAGGCTGTGCCGAATGCCCTGCCTGAGGCACAGGCCTGTGCAAAGATTCTTGCGGATCACTTCAGCAAGGAGGCGTTCGACGTCATCGCGTGCGGCAAGCAGGCACAGGATACCGATGCAGGGTTGACACCCGCCATGCTTGCCGAATTACTGGGACTTCCCTTCATCGGAAATGCCATTGCACTGGAAAGGGACGGGAACGGACGCAGCGGAAACCATCTCCTTGTGACCAGGCAAGGGGACGCCGATCAGGAAATTACGCGTATAGAGACGCCGTGCGTAGTATCCTGCTCCAACAATATGTGCGATCCGCGCATTCCGAATATAAAGGGGATCATGGGAGCAAGGAATAAGCCGATCGACGTGAAAATCGTCTCGCTGCCTGCCGGACTCCCTGGAGTGCATGTGCAGCGCTACGAGGCTATGCCCGGTCGCCCGCGGGTGCGTATGCTGGAAGAAGGGTGGGATAAAGCAATCGAGGCCCTTGTACCTTTCGCAAAAGGCGGCCCGCCCGCAATATAAGATGGCGCGCTTGCTCACCTTTGCCGAAATCCGAGCCGGACGCATCACGCGCCTGTCGCTGGAAGCGCTCTCGCGCTGCCGGGAGATCGCCAGGCAGCGTCGTGGCACTACAGTGGCTGTCGCCATCGTGTCCGACAATCCCCTTGCGCATTTCGAGGAATTGGCTCGTTACGGAGCAGAGGAGGTGTTCGCCGTAACCGATACAGTGTTTGCATCTGCAACCAGGACACCCCGGAGCGCGCCTCTGACCGCAGCGCTCGCCGGCGTTATTAAACAGGCTGTCCCTGATGTGGTAGTGCTTCCCTCCGAGGAAAGCGTGAAGGAAATCCTGGGGGCGCTGGCTATACGGGTTTTTGCGCCGGCACTTCCCGACGTGTCCGGCTTCGACGTACTGGACGGGGCAGTTAAGGCGCAACGCCCCGTGTTCACCGCCGGCTTCATGGCTCATGTCCGGGCGGAAGGCGCCCCCGTGCTGGTATCGCTGCGGGCGGGTTCGTACGCCGCCTGCCAGAACCCGGAGCCGTCCTCTATGCGCATCCGGAATGTCCCGTTCGCATTCGATGAGAAGGTTGCCGGAAAGACATTGCGCAAGGTGGTAAAAGCAGCTTCCGGGAGGATTGACTTGTCGGAAACCTCCGTGGTGGTAGCCGCGGGACGCGGAGTACGCGACGAAAAAGGCAAACGGCTGATCGAAGAACTTGCGGCGCTTCTCGGTGCAGCAGTCGGTGCGTCGCGGGGCGCCATCGAGGCCGGGCTTTTCCCGCCCTCGTCCCTGATCGGACAAACCGGAAAAACCGTTTCCCCGGACGTGTACATTGCGGTTGGAATCTCAGGCGCCCTGCAACATGTGGCAGGGATGTCCGGCAGCCGAACCGTGATCGCCATTAACAAGGACGCCGACGCACCCGTTTTTCGCCACGCGACCTATGGAATTGCAGGCGACCTGTATGAGGTTCTTCCCGCTTTTACAGAGGCATTGAAGCAAAAAGCCTCAACGGGCGACTGAGTGTAACAAACGGGTGAAGAGATATGCAATGACGTGCGTGGCAGAGCGCTCACGATAGAGACTCTTTTTCGCTCTTTTTCGGCGGTGTCCGCTGAACTGCACGGAATATATCGTTGTTCATACTTGAATCATCGGAAAGCGTCATGATATCGAACGCTCGACGTATGTAAGGATCCGAAAAGACCAATCCCGCATTATCGGGAAGCAAGAAAAATGAATCCGGTAAAGGCGCCCTCTTTGCCGGTTGACGCCGTCTTGAGCACATACTTGTTTTCAAATCTTTTCCGAAGGAATGTACGCAACGGCTGTACCTCTTTCTTCTCCAGTCTGACCTTGAGCACCGTGTCACCGGTCAGGCGCTCCGCAGCCCGCCCGATGGAATCGTACTTGGAAGAGCGGCCCGTTCTCGAGGCGCCGTACATTTCTGCCTGTGCTTGTTCGGAAGACAGAACTTCGACGTAAAATTGACCGGCTTTTTTCTTTGCCATTGCGCAGGTTGCAGGTTAGTGGGAATTGGCGATGAATTGCGAGCAGTAGAGACAAAAAAGACGGAGCGACCTTATGAATGTCGCTACACCCCGAGGGATCCGTCTTGTCGATAGAATCCCTCCGTGGCTTATGAGTATAACTAACGAAATGCAAATACACAAGACAGTAAATCATCGAATACGAGAAATAATCTGGATTACTGAAAATAGACGAACTCTCTCCGTCCTTGCACCACATGCCTCACATGCCTATATTATCGAAAAAGAGGCAGTGGCTTGACGCGTTTCCGAATGCACGATAAGACCAATGGAATTGTGCCATCAAGGCTATTTACGCTCATTAACTGCTTCCTGGATTCGCATTCTCCCTTATAACTACACCAACCACTTCCCATGACATTCTATACAACGACCATATACAAGGACGAGGCCGAGGCGCTTCTGAGCAAGCTCCGTTCCAGAACCGACTCGGGCCCGGGGCGCAGTTCCAAATTCTATCCGCTCGTAAAGCATATTGAAGCGCTTTCAGGCGGCGATGTGCTGCGCATAGAGGCGCTATCCGTAACGGACGTAACGAACCTGCGGGGCTATGTAGCGCGCAATGTCAAGGGGGGCAAGCACTTTGATATCCGGTCCCGGCGGCTGCGCAGTCCGGGCGCGAAAAGATTCCGCGTGTATGTTTCCATTGCAAAACAGAAATAACATTCCGCAGACTGTGTTCACGACGCGATATATTTTCCTTCTCCTGTTGGCCGTAACGATCGCGGCCTGCGGCAACGAGTCGTCTTCCCGCGCCACAGAATACGCAGAAGAAAGCTTCCCTTCCATTCCCTTCCGGGATGACGGCGACCTGACGTTTTTTCGAGGCGGAGAAGAGATTGTCACTATCGACATAGAAATCGCCGAATCGGACTCCGCACGCATACGAGGACTTATGCAACGACCTTCCCTGCCCGAAAAAAGCGGCATGTTCTTTCTTTTCGAGCGAGAAACCATGCAGATATTCCACATGTCGAACACGCCGCTCGCTCTGGACTTGCTGTTCACGGGAAGCGACTCCACGGTAGTCGATATCGACAAATACAACCGCCCCTTCACATCCACCCTCATTCGCTCGGACGTTCCGGCACAGTATGTCATTGAGGTGCCGGCGGGGTTTGCGGATCTCTACGGCCTCCTGGAAGGTGAGCGGGTGCACTGGATTCGGCACGATGCGGACGCCGGCTTGTAGCGAAAGCATACGCCGGAGCGCTTTCGGACTTGATCAGAGGATGAGAGGGGCGCGTCACGTCCGCGACGCCCCGAATTCGCAGTATTTACCGCTGATTCTGACCGTGAAGTGCTGAGCGAAGCGGTTTTGGTCAGACTATCCTATAATCCGAAACTCTCGCCGCAGGCGCAGGTCCGGGCCGCTTGCGGGTTGGAAAAATAAAACCCGTTGCCTTCGAGTCCGTCCGTAAAATCAAGCTCGGTGCCGTCCAGGCAAGCGGCGCTGCGTCGATCGAGCACGATGGAAAACCCGTCCACCTCGATTACCTGATCGCCTTGCTGCCGGACCGTATCCCAGCCCAGATCGTAGGTAAGGCCCGAACATCCCCCCGGAACTACGGCCACCCGTAGCATCGTTGCGGACAAATCCACTCCCTCTCCTTCGGCAACGGTGAGGAGCTGCGTCAGGGCGCGCTCGGTAATGCGTACAGTTTCCATGAGAACAACGAATACGATAAGCGGCAAATCACGTCAGGATGCTCTGATCAATTCCGCGAAGTTCAGAGCATCCGTTAACACTCGGTGAAGACAGGAACGAAACGAACCCTTGTCAGGTTGCAAATGTAGTTATGGATACTCTGATCAAGTCCACTTCGATCAGCGTATCCTTACGTTTTCCTGTTCCTGGCGCGGTTCGCGCCCAACGATTTTTCTCTGCTGATCCATGCCCACCACGGAAACAGAGTTTCTGCACGAGGTCGCTGCCGGCGAGTACAAATACGGCTGGGAAACGAACGTCGAGGCCGATACGATACCGAAAGGTCTTGACGAAGATGTCGTGCGTCTGATTTCCGCCAAGAAAGACGAGCCGGAGTGGCTGCTTGCATGGCGCCTGCGGGCATGGCGGCATTGGGAGAAACTGGCCTCCAACCCGGAGGAAAAATATCCGCGCTGGCCGCATCTGAAGTATACGGAGCCGGATTTCCGGAATATCACGTATTACTCGTCGCCGAGCAAGAAGCCGCGGTACGAAAGCCTCGACGAGGTCGATGAGGATTTGCTGGAAACGTTCAAGCGGCTGGGCATCCCACTGGCCGAACAGGAAAAACTGGCGGGCGTAGCCGTGGACGCCGTCCTCGACAGCGTGTCTGTCCACACCACCTTCAAAGAGGAACTGGCTGAACAGGGCATTATCTTCTGCTCGTTTGGGGAAGCCGTGCAGGAGCATCCCGAACTGGTGCAGAAATACATGGGCTCCGTGGTGCCGTACACGGACAACTTTTATGCCGCGCTGAACGCTGCGGTGTTCTCCGACGGTTCCTTCTGCTACATCCCGAAAGGCGTCCGCTGCCCCATGGAGCTTTCGACGTATTTCCGGATCAATCAGGCAGGTACGGGACAATTCGAGCGTACGCTCATTGTCGCCGAAGAAGGCAGCTACGTAAGTTATCTCGAAGGCTGCACGGCCCCGATGCGCGATGAAAACCAGTTGCATGCCGCGGTCGTGGAAATCGTGGCCGAGGCGCACGCAGAAGTAAAATATTCGACCATTCAGAACTGGTACCCCGGCGACAACGAGGGGCGCGGCGGGGTGTTCAACTTTGTCACCAAGCGAGGCATCTGCAAAGGAGATCATGCCAAAATCTCCTGGACGCAGCTTGAAACCGGGTCGGCGATCACATGGAAATATCCCAGCGTGATCCTGAAAGGAGACCGGTCGGTGGGCGAATTTTATTCGGTGGCTTTCACCAAAGGACGACAGCAGGCCGATACGGGCACCAAGATGGTGCATCTGGGGAAAAACACGAAAAGCACCATCATTTCGAAAGGAATCTCCGGGGGGCGCAGCAATAACTCCTACCGGGGGCTGGTGAAAATCAACAAGGGCGCCGAAAATGCACGGAATTTCTCCCAATGCGACTCGATGCTGCTTGGGGATCGGTGCGGAGCGCATACCTTCCCCTACATAGAAATAAAAAATCCCTCGGCGCAGGTGGAACATGAAGCCACCACCTCGAAAATAGGCGAAGACCAGATGTTCTACTGCTTCCAGCGCGGCATCGGAGAAGAAGCCGCAATCAAACTGATCGTCAATGGATTTTGCAAGGAAATCCTTGCCAAACTTCCTATGGAGTTTGCCGTAGAGGCACAAAAACTGCTCGATATCGAGCTGGAAGGATCGGTAGGATGAGCGATGACGTTACGGCGATTCTCCCCGCCTGACGTCCAACACCCTTTCATGATAGATACGCGATACGCGAAAACCATCGAAACATGGCCATTCTTCAAATCAATAATCTGCATGCCCGGATCGAGGAGCAGAATATCCTCAAGGGAGTCGATTTGACCGTCGCCGCGGGCGAGGTGCATGCGATCATGGGACCGAACGGGTCGGGGAAAAGTACGCTCGCATCGGTGCTCGCCGGACGAGAAGAATTCGAGGTGACAGACGGAAACATCCTGTACCAGGGGCAAGACCTGCTGGAGATGGAGCCTGACGAACGCGCCCTCGAGGGTGTTTTCCTGGCTTTTCAATATCCGGTTGAACTGCCAGGGGTCAGCATGAATAACTTCCTGCGACAGGCCCTCAACCAGCAGCGGGAATACCGCGGAGAAGAACCGCTTTCGGCGGGCGCTTTCCTGAAGCGCATGAAGCAATGCGCCGCCTTCGTAGATCTGGATCCGCAACTCATGAGCCGCGCGGTAAACGACGGTTTTTCGGGCGGAGAGAAAAAACGAAACGAGATTTTTCAACTCGCCATGCTCGAACCGCGTCTGGCTATCCTGGACGAAACGGATTCGGGACTGGATATCGATGCATTACGTACCGTTGCGGACGGCGTCAATGCGCTCCGGCGCAACGACCGATCCTTTGTCGTCATTACCCATTACCAGCGGCTTCTCGACTACATTATTCCCGATGCGGTTCATGTGATGGTGGATGGCCGAATCGTCCGGTCCGGAGGCAAAGAGCTTGCCCTCGATCTGGAGGAAAAAGGGTACGATTGGATTCGGGAAGAAACCGTAGCGGTATAGATCCGGCAACCGATCCTGCATATTTTAAAGGTTGCTCATATGTCGAATTCCGATAAAACCACATCTCTCGAAGCATCGTTTGTGGATGCTTTCGAAGCGTATGCCGGCAAGCCGCCGCCGGCAAATGCGCCAATGCCTGTAAACGGCCTGGCGCCCCTTAACGCCATGCAGGGGTTTCGCCGACAGGCTATGGAGCGCTTCCGGGAATTGGGCATCCCATCCCGGAAGAACGAAGCCTGGAAGTATACGCACATTCCGGAGGCGCTCGCTCGCGGCTTTGCCGTATCTACCGGAGGCTCGATACCCGACCCCGGGGCTGCTGAAACCGCGCAATGCGCGCTCGCCGGCCTCGATGCGCACATCGTC
>LXNJ01001549.1_pt1 | contig 13452 bp, 11 predicted proteins | sample 809081 | NCBI WGS metagenome assembly LXNJ01 (sample SAMN04870510, study PRJNA318959) | sponge metagenome | biome: sponge; feature: marine sponge reef; material: water | host: Petrosia ficiformis | place: Greece: Milos, Mediterranean Sea | collected 2013-05-29 | depth 5-7 m
CTCGTGACCGCCACTGTTGCCGCAGCCGTTGCGTTGCTGGTGGTCGACTTCGTTCTGGACATGGTGCCCTTTATCGGCGGGCACCACCCGCACGGGCACCACGAGCACTCGGACTTTTCCACCTACGGCATACTGGGGGCGGTCTTCCATGGCCTCGTGCTTGCCGTGGTGCTGGGATGGAGGGGTGTCAGCGACGCCATGGATGGAGCAAAAGGCGGGGCAACCTACGGAGTGTTGCTGAGCCTGGCGCACAGCGTGGAAGCTGGAACCATCGATGCCGAGCTCGTTGGAGCCGCCATCGGCAGCGCTGTCCTCGTGGGTGTTGCCGGTGCGGCAGTGGCCATGACGGGAGGCGGCGGCGACGGGTAGTCGCTGCTCGCAACAGATTTACGGGGCCCATGGTGCCGTGAGGGCGCCATGGGCATCCCGCCTTGACCGCTCTCTGAGTCGGACCGCCGCCACGGGTGCCAGGAGCCCCCGGGATGGCGGAAGCGGAAGTCAGGTCCGCAACCGGCTCCGAGGGCGGTCGTGATTGTAGGGTACACTGCGCGGGCCCGCGGATTCTCGCGGACAGCCCCCTCCGCGCTACCCGTCCAGCCGCTCGTCGATGTCGTATCCGGCCGCGGCCCACTGGGAAGCCTGCCGTCCGCGGTCGAAGGTCACATCGACACGGCCCAGCCGCATGCCGCCCCACCCGACCTGGTTCACCACGGTAAACCCCGTCCGGCCCTGAGACCCCGCACCACCCCGCCCGAAGACCACCGCTTCGTCGAGGAATGTGTGGGTGTGGCCGCCCAGAATCAGGTCGATCTCGGGCACCGCTTCCGCCAGCGTCCGGTCGCTCGGGCGGTCGGGATCGGCGTAGACATATCCCAGGTGTGACAGGCAGATCACCAGGGAACATCCCTGCTCCCGCAGTTCGCGGCAGGCGGTACGCGCCGCTTCGAAGGGATCGGTGTACCGCACGCCCTCGTGGAGGCTGGCGAGCACGAGCCTCTCGAAATCGATGCCCAACCCGAAGATCCCCACCTTGACGCCGTCGAATTCGCGTACGGTATGTGGCCGGACGTGCCCGGCCAGCGCCGAGGAGCTCACATCGTAGTTGGCCGACACGAACTGGAAGCCCGCTTCGGGGAGCATCGCCACGAGCCCGTCCACCCCGTTGTCGAAGTCGTGGTTGCCCAGGGTGGCGACATCGTAGCCCATGGCGGTCATCGCGCGGAACTCGATTTCGCCCGCGAAGAAGTTGAAGTAGGGCGTTCCCTGAAAGATGTCGCCCGAATCGAGCAGCAGGACGTGCTCGTTCGCCTCGCGCACGCGCCGGATCAGCGTGGCGCGCCGGGCGGCTCCACCGAGTCCGGCGAAGGGGCCGCCGTCCATCGGGAACGGGTCCATGCGGGAGTGGGTGTCGTTGGTGTGAAGGACGACGAGGCGGAAATCGTCGTCGATCAGCGGCCCGTAGCGGTGGGACTCACGAGCCGCCGCCCACAGCGGTCGCCGGACGCCCAGGCCCGCCATGCCGCCCAGGCCCGCCATGCCGCCCAGCCCCGCGGCCCCGCCCAGCCCGAGCGACCGCACGAAATCACGACGGTTCATCGACTGCACCCCTTCTGTTCGGCACCGGCGGCGGGGCGGACGCGCCCGTCCAGCGCCGGGCTCACGGTGTCGCGTTCGCGGAGGTACGCGACGAAGACATCCCGGATCAGCACGTCCAGGTCTTCGCGGGCCTGCGCCCCCGCCTCCCACAACACGGTCCACGTGCCGCCGCCGTTGACCAGGTAGTCGACGGTGGCGAGGCGGTAGGTGCGCTCCGGATCGATGGGCTGTCCGCCGACCCGCACATTCACGGCATCGTCGCCGTTCAGCTCCATCGTCCACCCCGCGACCGGCTCCCCGCAGCTCTCCGCAATCTCGTCCGCCAGGCGCTCCAGCTGGGATCCCGACAGGGAGAGAACGGTGACGTAGTTCTCGAAGGGCAGCAGTTCGTATGCGTGCCGCATCAGGATCGGGCCCTCGGCGATGGGGACCCTCAGGCCGCCATCGTTGAGGAGCGCGACGTGCACCGGCTCGCCGGCCAGGTCCTGCGCGACGTCGAGCAGCGCGTCGGCGACAAGGTTCTCGAGCGTGCCCTCGGGGTCGGCCTTGCGGAACGCTCCCCCTGCGTGCGCGAGCACCTCGGCAAGCTGCTCGCCCAGCCGGGCCCGGTACGGCGCGATCAGAGCCTCGATGTCGGCCGCGGATTCGATGCTGTCGCCCACTACCGTGAAGGCGACCGGGGCCGCGCTGACCGGGAGGGCGCGAGGCGGCGGCTCGGGCGCGCGTTCGGCCACGGTGCAGCTCCCCAGGAGCACGGCGGCAGCGAGCATCGGTCGGGTCGATTCCAGCATCACGGTGCTGAACATCGCGTGATTGGGTGTTGCGCGCCACGGCGAAGTCCGCATCGTTGCACGACAGCACTGCGCAACGATATCAAGTCCCCCCCAAATCAACTGCGAGCAATCCCATGTCCCTCGCCCATTCGCTTGACGGCGTCCGCGTCCTCGACCTCTCCCGCCTCCTGCCGGGACCCTTTCTGACCATGGTCCTCGCCGATCTCGGAGCCGACGTGGTCAAGGTCGAGGAGCCTCGCGTGGGCGACTACATGCGCGACTTCCCGCCCCGCGGCGAAGGGATGTCGGGCCGCTACCTGACGGTCAACCGCAACAAGCGGTCGGTGGCGATGGACCTGAAGGACGACCTGGAACGCGAGCGATTCCTGCGCATGGCCGCCCAGGCCGATGTCGTCGTCGAGAGCTTCCGCCCGGGCGTGATGGACCGGCTCGGCGTCGGGTACGAGGCACTCCGCGAACGCAACGGCGGCATCATCCTGTGCTCCATCTCGGGGTACGGGCAGACGGGCCCTTACCGCGACCGCGCGGGCCACGACATCAACTACCTCGCGCTGGCGGGCGTGCTGGCGATGAGCGGCGCGACGCCCGATGGGCCACCCGGGATGGCGGGCGTCCAGATCGCGGACATGGCCGGAGGCGCGATGTGGGGCGCAATCGGCATCCTCGCCGCGCTGATCGAACGCGATCGTACGGGAATGGGGACCCACCTGGACATCTCGATGACCGAAGGCGCCCTGGCGCTCCTCGCGAGCGAGTTCGGGATCCTGGATGCGGAACCCGAGGTCCCCACACGGGGCACCGGCCTCCTCAACGGGGGTGCGGCGCGCTACGGGGTGTACCGGACCGGCGACGGCAAGTACCTGAGCGTGGGGGCGCTGGAGCCGCAGTTTCTCGCGCGGCTGGTTGAGGCCGCGGACCTGGAGCTTCCGGCGGGATCGGCCGACTCGGCGGATTCGGCGGCGGCAGCTGCGGAGGACGATCTGCGCCGCCAGCTCGCCCGGGTCATCGCGTCGAAGACTCGCGACGAATGGGTGCGCGTCCTCGCGAACCGGGACTGCTGCTGCGAACCCGTGCTGGAACTGGACGAGGTGGCCGAACATCCCCTGCACCGCGAACGGGGGCTGTTCTTCGAGATCGGCGACAGCGCGTCGGCCGGCGCGCTACAGGTGCGCACTCCGCTGGGGATGCCGGCGGCTCGCCGTCCCGCCCCGGCGCTGGGCGAACACAACGACGAGGTGTTCCGCGAGTACGGCGTATGAGCAGCCGGGCTGGCGGAATGGGCCTTGTCGCCGCCTATCCCCCCCACACCTGCTCGAACACCCGCAGGTAGTTCTCGCCCAGGAACTTGACGATCACCTCGTCGGGATGGCCTCGCGCGGCGAGCGTCTCGGTCAGGCGCGGCAGTTTCGAGATGTCCTCGAGCCCGGCGGGCGCCATCTCCCTGCCGTAGTGATCGCTGCCCAGGCCGATGTGGTCGGGGCCCATCACGTCGAGCGCGGTCTCGACATCTCGCACCACGCTCTCCAGATCGCGGTGCGCCACGTGGATCAGGCCCAGGACGCCGCCGTTGGCAGCCAGCGCCTCCAGCATCCAGCGGTCGCGGGGCAGTTCGAGACGCGGGCGGGGCAGCTTGCCGCCCAGCAGGTCCTGCGCCTCCGGAGCCGTGTCGGGGAACATCGTGGGCGTGGTGTGCGAGAGGATGACGGGATTGCGGGTAAGTTCGAGGATCTCGCCGAACCCGACCTCGCCGATGTGAACGAGGTCGATGACGATCCCGAGGTCGTCCATTCGCCGGACGACTTCCTTGCCGAGCCGCGTCAGGCCGCCGCGACGGTCCGCCGCCCAGCAGCCGTCGGCGAAGATGTTGCGGCGGGTGTGGGTCAGGCTGCCCGAGCGCAGGCCGAGGCGGTAGTACAGGTCGAGGAAGCGCGGATCGGTACCCAGGGCCTCGCATCCCTCGAAGGTGAGAACCAGCGCGACCCTCCCCTCCTCCCTGGCGCGGCGGATGTCACGGACCGTCGTGGCCAGCACGATCTCGTCGTGGCGGTCGACCTGCTCATGCAGATTCCACACCATCTCCATGCCCCGCCGGACGGGGTCGCGCAACCAGTCGTCGTCCAGGTAGATCGCGCAGAGCTGCGCGGTCACGCCCCCTTCGCGCCAGCGCGGCAGGTCGTACTGGCCCATGGGGCCGAACCACACCGTGTGGGCACCCATGCCGAAGCGGACAAGCGGGTTGTTTTCCAGTCCCGGCGGCGGCTCCCAGTCGAGATCGGGCACCTCGACGCGCTCGCCCAGGGTCATCTTGCCCTCGGTGACGGGGATCAGGATGTCGCTGTGTCCGTCGACAACGATGGCGCGGCGGTGGAGTTCGCGAACCGCAGCGGCCCGGCGCGTCCCTGGCGCGCTCTCGCCGGCCATCAGCAGCCCCCCGTGCCGCCCGCACCGCCCGCCTGCTCGTCCGACGAGCCCGGGAGACCGCCGTCCACCACCGGCAATTCGATGCGCGACCCGTCCGCGCCGCCGCGGTGCACCGTCAGGGTGGCCTCGCCGTCGGCGGGGACCGGGTCGAACATGCCGGCATCGGCCCCCGCGATCGCGATCCGGATCCGGTGCCCGGCGCGGACCAATGCCGCGATGGGCCAAAGGCGGAAGCTGATCGTGACGGCCTCCCCGGGCGGCATGGGCTCGGCGTCGAAGCGCGCGAAGGAGTGGTATGGCTCGTCGCCCTCGAAGTGCGGGTTGGACACGGTCCTGCGGTGGACCAGCCGGAGCCCGCCCTCGGTGACGTAGCGGCTCCGGCCTTCCGGATCCACGTCCTCAAGGTAGACGAAGAGCGCACCGTCCTCCCGGTCCGACGCAAGCTTCAGCGTGATCACGGGATACCCGGCGATCTGAACATCCGACGCCAAGGGCTCGGTGGTGTACGTGAGCATGCGCTCGTCCATTTCGCCGCGGTCGTCAAGATTGAGGATCGGAGTGCCCATCTGCGCCATCCAGCGGTTGTCGGGCCCGGTGGTGACGCCCGGGTCGACGGCGTACTCGTCGCTGCCATGGGCCACGGCCTCCGAGTCCCCACCCAGACGCCCTCCCGAATCCATGTACAGGGTCGTGGTCGTGGTGCCCGCCGGCGGCCAGACCTCGGTGTCGTGATACGCTTCCTCGCCCAGGTTGTAGAAGCGCATGGCCGGCCATTGGTCCACGCCGTTGTCGGAACCCCTCAGGTGGTGGTCGAAGAAAAGGCGCCGCATCTCCATCTGCTCGTCCACCGAAGGTTCGGGCGGAAGAGGCGCTGAACCCACGGAATAGGGGCTGGCGCTGTACCCGCCGCCGTGGGTCGAGGCCAGAATCAACACCTTTTGCGCGTTGGAGAAGTGGCGGAAGCGCAGCAGCGTCCCGTCCGCAGTCCCGGCGTCCAGCCAGCTGACCAGGACCAGCATCGGAACGCCCGACGCCTCGATCTGCTGCTCCCAGTGAATCGGGCCGATCTCGGCCCAGGTCTGGCCTCCACCGACCACGTCGTCCCGGTATTCCGTGGCCAATACGGCCTGGAAGACGTCAGGGTTGGCAGCATGCTCGGCCAGGGCCGCCGCCAGCATCGATCCGTCTTCGTCTTCGTCCACGCGCCGTACGCCGGGGCCGATCGCTTCCACGTTGTTGTCGTCCATGTAGCCCACGAGGTCGCCCCAGGTCTCGATGAAGCCCCGGGCCAGCAGGCCGTAGGGACGGATCGGACTCGGATAGGCGTCGAAGTCCGACCATCCCGGAATGACGGCCTTGACCGCAGGGTGGTTCACGGCGGCAAGCAGCTCGGCGGTGGTGCCGGTGTAAGAGGTCCCGTAGGCGCCCACCATCCCGTCCGACCAGTCCCGCGACACCACCCATTCCACCACGTCGTACGCGTCCAGGACCTCCTGGCGACCGTACTCCACGGGGCGCGTGCCGAACGAGGCGCCGCTGCCGCGCGCATCCACCTTGACGAGCGCGTAGCCGTGGGCGAGGAAATGGCTGTCCAGGCCCGACAGGGTGTTGATGCGCTCGCCGGTCTCGGGATCCTCCAGCCCGCGGCGATAGCGGGTCAGCGTGAGGAGCGCGGGATACGGCGGGTCGTGCCCGTCCGCTGGCAGGTAGACATCGGCGGCAAGCCGGGTGCCGTCCTCGGCCGCAATGTAGTGGGCCGACACCTCGGGCCCGGCGGGCGTCCGGGCGGTTTCGCAGGCGAGAAGGGCGGTGACGAGGGCCGCCGCGGCAAGGCGGGCGATGCTCACTCCGGCACCTTCATCGAACTGACGATCGGCGCGACCGGCAGCGCGTCCAGGTCCACCACCTTCCCTTCCTTGATCACCATGTGGATCTCGCGGTAGTTGTAGGCGCTCGCGAGCGGGTCGGCGTCGAGGATCACGATGTCGGCCCACCTGCCCGGCTGCAGCGTCCCGATCTCGTCCTCGAGCCAGTACGCGCTGGCGACGTTGCTCGTGGCGGACTTGAGCACCTCCATCGGGTCCATGCCAAGCTCTTCCAGCCCAACCAGGGCATTGAAGTGCCCCTCGCCGAGCTTGACCCGCGGGTCAACCGTGTCGGCCGCGAGCGTTGCGGACTCCGCCCTGAGCACGGGGTTCTCGATCCCGGCGTCGGTGGACATCAGCAGCTTCGCGCCCGCCTCGATCATGTTGGCCCGGTTGATCGCGCCGATCTTCATGTACGGCGTAAGCCCCGTCGGGCTGTGCTCCTCGAGCGCAGCCAGCCGCCGCGCAGTGATCGGCAGCACCGAGCACGCGACCCCCCGGTCGACCATCTTGCGGATCGACTCCATCGGGATCGGGATTTCGGGGCCGGAGATCCCGCAGTGGGTGATGATGTCCACTCCCGCCTCGATCGCCATGTCGAAGCTCTCGACCGATGTCGTGTGCGTCTGCACCGTCATCCCCGCCCGGTGTCCCTCCTCGACGATCACGCGCTGCACCCGCTCCGAGAACGAGATCAGGTTCATGTCGACATGCCCGCTGGCCCCGTACTTGAGGAAATCCATCCCCAGCGTCGTGTAGTGGCGGATCACGTCGGCGACCGAATCGGGCGTCATCCACAGCAGCTCGCGCCCCGTGTCCTCCTCCCAGGTGTCGTTGATCCGGTTCACAAACGCCTTGCTCACATACGGCGCGTGCGACTCACGGAAGTCGGGCCCGAGCGGACCGCTGAACCCGATGATGTTGCCGGCCAGGTAGATCCGGCTCCCCGGCGCCTCGCCCGCGTTGATCATGTCGCGCGCCTGCCCGAGTGCCGCACGCGGTCCCCAGGTGTCGAAGACGGTCGTCTGCCCGGTCTTCAGCGTGATCTGGGCCGCCTCGAGGACGATTTCGTGAAGTCGGTGCTCATGCAGGATGAGCGTCTCGAGGTCGAGGTTGAGGAAGAGATGGAGGTTGCCGTCCATCAGCCCGGGGATGACGTACTTGCCCCCGGCGTCGATCACGGTCGCGCCCGCGGGGACGGCGGTCGAGCCGGCGGGCCCGGCGGCCGTAATCCGCCCGTCGGTGAACACGACCACGCCGTTTTCGGTCGGTGCGGCTCCCGTGCCGTCGATCACGGTGCCGCCGGTAACGGCGACGGTCTGCGCCGCGCCGGCCGGGGCGAGCGCGGCGGTGAGAAGCAAGGCAAGCGCGTTGGCTCGGTGGGTGGACATGGCTGACTCCTTTGGTCCTTCGGTGATTCCTCAGTCGGCTCTCGGCACCATGCGGGCGCCTTGCGCGATATAGGTCATGCGGCCGTCGGGACGCGGGTCGAGGAAGCTCATGATCGCCGCAGTCGGATTCCCCTCGGGGTCCGGGTAGGTGAAAGCGTCGTTGCCGACCGGCTTGAGGGGTATCGGCGGCGTGGGGTCCATCGGCGTGTCATCGTAGAAGGCGAACTTCGCCCACAGCGAGACCCCGATGCCGCCGTCCATCTCCACGATCTCGTAGCCCTGCGCGATGTTCTCGTAACGGCCCGCGTAGCGCGCGATGTCGACTTCCGTATCGATGATCGGCCTGACCACGGGCTCCGGCGGCGCCACTCCCGCAGCCTCCTCCATCCACCTGGCGGACAGTTCAGTGGCCAGTGCGCCCCCGTGCGACGAGTTGGTCAGCACCGCAACCGCCACATTGCTCTCGGGGTGCGCGGTCAGGTTGGCCAGAATGCCCGGCCCGCCGCCCCCGTGCGACACGAAGCCGCCCTCCGACAGCATCCAGCCCAGGCCGAACGCGATCGGCGCGCCCTCGCCCCGCACCCGCGTGGTCTCGGTGCGCATGGCGCGGGCGCTTGCGGGCGACAGGATGGTGGCGCCGTTCAGCCCGGTGCCGTCGGCCATGTGTGCGGCCGCGAAGGTGACCAGCGCGCTGGCGGACATCATCGCCGTCGCCCCCGCCGGCGCGAAGCTTATCGGCAGGAAGACGAAGGAGGTCCGCACCGGCTCGCCGGTCTCCGGGTCGGTGAAGTGCCCCACGCTCGCCCGGTGCAGCAGCGCGTCCTCGGGCAGGACCGCGGCGTGCTCCATGCCGAGCGGGCGGAAGATCCGCTCCTTCGCCAGGTCGTACCAGCTGCGCTCCCGGATCCGCTGGCACAGGTAGCCCGCGATGACCGTGGCCGTGTTGCAGTACGACGTGTCGGCGCCGGGTTCGTGGATCCTGCCCATGCCCGCGAAGCGCGGGATCGCCTTCTCGATGATCTCCTCGTCGTGGCCCTGCTCCGGGACCAGCTCACCGTCGATGCCGCTCGTGTGGTTGACGAGCATGCCCACCGTGATGCGCGCCAGGTGGTCCGGATCGGCGAGGCGCAGCTCGGGCAGATAGGTCGAGACCGGGGCGTCGAGATCGACCAGGCCGTCGTCCACCATCTGCATGAGCAGGGTCGTGTTGAAGATCTTGGTGATCGACCCGATGTGCATCACGGTCTCGGGGGTCATCGTGACGCCGCTGCTGACGTTCACCAGGCCGGCCGCGGCCGTGCGGATCGCGCCGTTGGCGAACACCGCCGCGCTGGCGCCGACCACCCCGTGGCGCGCGAGCGCCTCCTCGAGGTCGGCCTGGAGCGCCGGGTCGGTCCCGGGGGGCGCCGCGCCCGTGCGCCGGATCCGCGCCGGCATGTCCGGTGTGCACGACGTGACGCCGACGACCGAAGGCACCGTCGCCGCGACCGCCGCGCTCTTGAGGAAATCCCTGCGGGTGGCCATCGATGCCTCCTTGGCTGAGCCGGCAGCCTGGACGAATCCACGCGGGTCGAACTCGCAGAATAGGTCGCGTTGCGTATCGCCGCCAATGTCCGTGGGGGACTTGACCGTAAATGACCAGTCACCGATACTGGTCAGATGGAAAAAATGAACGCATCGTACTTCAAGGCCCGCTGCCTGGGGATTCTCGACCGTGTTCGTGAGACGGGCGAACCCATCGTGATTCTGAAGCGGGGCCGACCTGTGGCGGAGTTGTGGCCTCCCAGCAACGCTGAGACGCTGTATCCTCAATCCGAGCTGAAGGGCACGGTCACGGTGATCGGTGACATCGTCGGGCCGGTCGTGCCGGCTGAACATTGGGACAGTCTGGCGGGGGCCGGCGGGACTGCCGCGGGGACACCCGCCGACCGGACCGACCGGGAAGCCGACACCCACAAGCGGGCGCTGTGGCGAGGCGGCGAGTGACCGCGCTCCTGGACACCCATGTGCTGATCTGGTGGCTCCAGGGCGACGGGCCACTGAGCCCGGAGCAACGGCGCGTTCTGGAGGCGGCCGATCCGGACTCGCCGCTTCGCGTATCCGACATATCGCTCTGGGAGATCGCCACGTTACACAGCCTGCGGCGCATACGGCTGTCGCTCCCGCTCCGCGAATGGCTGGAGAAGGCCGCTGCGCCGCCCCTCGTGCGGCGCCATGGCATCTCCCCGGCGATCGCGGCCGAAGTCACCGCCCTGCCGGACTCCTTTCACCGCGACCCGGCGGACCGCATTATTGTCGCTACCGCGAGAATCATGGGAGCGACGCTGCTTACCCACGACCGGCACATCGTGAACTCCGGGCTCGTCGCGACCCTGAACTGAGCCGCCGAGCCCCACCCACCGAGGAACACGCAGTGTACAGGCCATCAAATCCGCACCCCACCACCCGTCGCCGCTTCCTCAAGGCCGGGGCCGCCGCGCTGACCGGCGCGATGATCGCACCGGAACGCATTCTGGCCGACCCCTACGCGCCGATCGACTGTCTCACAGACCCTTCACAGCCCGGCTCCCTGCGTGAGGCGGCCGCCCTCGCCACCCCAATCAGAGTCAGAGGCGTGGTGCGCTCCCAGGGAACCGGATTGCCCCGTGTCCCCGTCTCGGACGGCGTGCAGGTCGTCGATACCGCGGACGACGGCTCCTTCGAGCTCGTCACGACGCCCGACCGGGGCTTCGTCTGGTTCACGACGCCGTCCGGCTACCGGATTCCGCGGAACCGGCCGGGCACCGCACGCTTCTACCAGCCGCTGTCCGACGGGAGCGAGCAGTCGGCCGTCTTCGAGCTCGAACCCGATCCGGTGCCCCACGACAACCACACACTCCTGCTCCTCGGCGACATCCAGACGGAAGACCCGACGGAGATGGGATGGTTCCTTTCGCAGTCGGTGCCCGACCTGCGGGAGACGGTTGCGGGACTCGGGGACGAGCACGCCTTCGGCATCTCCTGCGGCGACATCATGTTCGACAACCTCGAGCTCTACCCGGACTACGAGCGCGGGGTCGGCGAGGTCGGCATCCCCTTCTTCCAGGTCGTCGGCAACCACGACCTCGACATGGACAACCTGACCGACCAGGCGTCGACCGAGACGTTCAGCCGCCACTTCGGGCCCCGCTACTACTCCTTCAGCCGGGGCGCGGTCCACTATGTGGTCCTGGACGACGTGTTCTGGCACGGGAGCGGCTACATCGGCTACCTGGGGGCCGACGCACTGACCTGGCTGGAGCAGGATCTGGCACGGGTCGAGCCGGGGTCGCCCGTAATCGTTGCGACGCACATACCGGTGCTCGGCAGCCAGCACCTGCGGCGCGGCGAGGAGCGTCCCGGGACCGCCCTCGCGATCATGAACCGCCAGGCGCTCTACCGCCTCCTGGAGCCCTTCGAAGCGCACCTCCTCACCGGCCACACGCACGAGTGCGAGCACGTCTTCGAGCAGGGCACGCACGAGCACGTGACCGGGGCGGTCTGCGGGGCGTGGTGGAGCGGTCCGATCTGCCACGACGGCACGCCGGGCGGCTACTGCGTCTACACCGTCCGCGGCGAGGAAGTCCGCTGGCGCTACAAGGCCACCGGGCATCCGGACGACCATCAGATGCGGCTCCATCGCGGCGGGCGCGACCCGTCGTCCCCGGACGAACTGATCGCCAACATCTGGAACTGGGATCCGGAGTGGACGGTGCGCTGGTTCGTCGACGGCGAGCCCCGGGGTGCGATGCCCAGACGCAGGGGCCTCGACCCGCTGAGCGCGGAACTGCACACGGGACCCGACCTGCCGCCGCGCCGTACCTGGGTGGAGCCGGTTCCGACCGATCATATCTTCCGGGCGGCGCTGACGGGCGGCGAGCGCACGCTCATGGTGGAAGCCACGGATCGGTTTGGACGCGTATACACGGAAGAATTGCGAGGGTAGACGGATGAGAAGGTTCACAAGCACGATGGTCTTCGCGCCGCCGGCGCTCCTTTGCGTGGTGGCCGTGGGCTGCGGGCCCGCGGGCGAAAGGAGCGGGGATTCGGACCCGGCGGGCACCGGTGGCATGGCTTCCATGTCCGCCCAGCCATCCGCCGAGCCATGGACGCTGGAAGACGTCACGGCGAACACCGCCGACGGCATCCGCGTCCTGATCATCCACGACATGGAGGGTCTGTCCGGCCAGGACGACCCGCGCAGCTACCGTTTCGGCACCGAGCAGTACCCGTCGGGCCAGGAGATGCTGGCCGCCGACGTCAATGCGGTGGTGGACGGGCTCTTTGCGGGCGGCGCGACCGAGGTGGTGATCGCAGACGGGCACGGCAGCGGCAACACCGACCCCGACCTGCGCACCGACCTTCTGGACGAGCGCGCCACCCAGATCATCCGCGACGAGCCCTTCGACACCTACTTCGACCTCCCCGAGTCGGAGGAAATGGACGCGGTGGCGGTCGTCGGCATGCACTCGAAGACGGGAAGCGGCGGCTTCGCGGCGCACACCTTCACCCTGGGGATCGACCTGCTCGTCAACGGCCAGGCCATCACCGAGACCGAGCTGGTCGCGCTGTCCTGGGGGCGGTTCGGCGTGCCGGTCATCTTCGCGTCCGGCGATGACAAGCTGCGCGGGGACCTCGAGACCATGCCCTGGATCGAGTACGTGACGGTCAAGGACGCCCCCGCGGCGGACACGGCAATCACCCGGCCCGTCGACGAGGCGCGCGCGGACCTGCGGGAGGGCGCGCGGCGGGCGGTGGAGAGGCTCGCCGAGGCGAAGGCCATGCGCGCGGTGTTGCCGGTGCAGGCGTCTCTGCACGCGGTGCCGCCGGCCAATCTGCGCTTCCTGGAAGGCGTGCCCGGCATGGACTACGCCGACGACACCTACACCTTCACGGCCGCCGACATGCGCGAGGCCTACGACGGGCTGGTCGCGGTGGTGGGCCTGGCGCGAGTCGGCTACCAGAGCCTGCTGCAGGAAGTCGTCGCGATCCGGCCGGACGCGGGCGAGATCCAGTCAGCCTTCGGCGAGGCCCTGTGGCAGCGCTGGCACGACCAGGAATCGGGGAGGTACGAGCGGCCGGACGCGGGCGCGGCGATCGGTGACGCGATCCGGCGTTTCCACGGGTATCGGTGACCCCATGACCCTCAACACCGCTGTTTTTTTCGCCGTGGCCGCGGCTGCTGCCGCACCCGTGCAGCAGCAGGTCGGCATGTCGGCCGACTCGACCCTGACGCACACCGACGGCGTGGTGCCGCCGACCGTAACCGCCGTGCGGGCCGATCCGGCACCGGTGCTCGACGGCCTCCTGGACGATCCGGTGTGGCACAGTGCCATCCCCGTCACCGGATTCCGCCGCGACCGTCCC